>Ga0316226_1001429_pt1 | contig 25879 bp, 22 predicted proteins | sample TBH18017metaG_FD_206009 | JGI IMG/M metagenome (GOLD analysis project Ga0316226, IMG submission 206009) | Freshwater microbial communities from Trout Bog Lake, Wisconsin, USA - TBH18017 | ecosystem: Environmental > Aquatic > Freshwater > Lake > Hypolimnion/Profundal zone | place: USA: Wisconsin...
TGTCCTGTATTTCCTGTTAATCCGGTAGCTCCGCTATTACCAGTAGCTCCAGTAACTGTAGATGTAGGACCAGAATTACCAGTCATACCTACAGCACCTGTAGCACCTGATTGTCCTGTTAATCCTGTGGCACCAGTAGAACCACTATTACCAGTAGCACCAGTTACAGTTGAGGTTGGACCAGAATTACCGGTAGCACCAACAGAACCAGTAGCACCTGATTGACCTGTATTTCCTGTCAATCCAGTTCCGCCACTATTACCTGTAGCACCGGTTACAGTTGAGGTTGGTCCAGAATTACCAGTCATACCTACAGCACCAGTAGAACCACTATTACCAGTTAATCCAGTAGAACCCGTTCCACCAGAGTTTCCAGTAGCACCAGTTACGGTTGAAGTTGGGCCGCTATTACCTGTAGCACCAACAGAACCAGTAGCACCTGATTGACCGGTATTACCAGTTAATCCTGTTCCTCCTGAATTACCAGTTAATCCAGTATTTCCAGTAGCACCAGTTACAGTTGAGGTTGGGCCACTATTACCTGTAGCACCTGTTGGACCAGTAGCACCTGTTGGACCAGTAGCACCTGTTCCTGCTGCTCCTGTAGCACCAGTAGATCCGGTAGTTCCACCACCAGAACCAGTAACTACACTCAAAGGTTGTATCCAAATACCAGGAGCTATATATTGATGAACTGCTGTATTATCAGTACCATAATCAACATTATATATTAAAAACCCAGGCTGTGTTGTAGAAGATATATTATTTTGTGAATAAGTATTTATTTTTGGTAAGACAAACGCCATCTCATCTACAGTATCGGCACCTATATAAAATGGCCCCAATAAATAGTACTTTGAAGTATCAATAACAGATGTATATGACACAACTTGGTTTGTAGCATTTGATAATAAATCAGTTAAATCTGCCATTTAAACAACATTCCCTACTAAATTAATTAGTAGAACAACATCTATTTGGATATCTATCAATGGCAGACCAAGAGTTTAAAAGCGCAATTTCAGATACAATTACAAACCTCTTATCCTCTGCGAAGGAGAGACGAGCCAAGAACACTCTTGACTATGGAACTTTCCTATCTGATATTAAAAAAGAAATGATTAAGACAGATTTACCATTTTATAATATATATCATTCTAAAACAAATAGAAATATAATTATATTAGAATTACCGTTCTGTAAAGAATGCGAAATTGCTATTACTCCAACTATGTTTGGGAGCAATAAAAAAGAAGCAAGCATTAAAATTAATGGTGTTCTTACGCGTAAGATAGGTTTAAAACAGTTCGATTCCGATTATATGGCTCAAGTAGCTTATGCCCTGATTGATTATTTAAAGAGATTTCTAATCGTTAAAAACAAGCTTACTACTAACAAATAATTTGGGCTTCTAATTAGAAGCCCATTTCAATGTTATTAGCATCAAGTTCTTTTTGTTTTCTTATATGCCCTATCATATTGATATCATATATTTCTATATGGTGTATAAAAGCCTCTTTAACCTTATAATTAATAGAACCACCATTTTTAATAAAAGTTCCTAATAAACTAATAAAATGTTCTTGTAGGTTTATATGTTCTTGAAAATGTTCTTCCATATTAGGAACATTATATAATCTCATAATAGCCTCTTCATCTACTACATGTTGATTAATATAATGTAATAATTTTTCGCATGTGGCTATTCTTAAAGTTTTAGATACTATAGGTTCTTGTAATCTTTCTAAAGTAGATAATATCTGTTGATGCTCTAAATCTAATCTAGGATCACCAACAAGGATATTTTTATTATTATTTAGAAACATATATTAATTATTAATTAACTTAAAGTTTTAATATTATGACTTATTAAACCAGAAGTTTGATAAGTGTGGGCATCGTTAACTGTAATTTTTATTACTTCTGTATTCAAAAGCTTTTCTTGTACTGATTTTACAATACCTGGAGTACTACCTAAAATTGTCATTCCAGGTTTAAGAATTTTTAATTCTTGCCAACCGCTTGTTGTTAAGAACCTGTGATTTGGGGCAAAATCTAACTCTCTACCATCTTCTAATAATAAAGTCCAAATATCGTTAATTCCAAAAGAAACAGCTCCAATAATATAATTTCCATATTGTTCTGTAAGCTCATGTTGAGTAAACACTACCATGCCAGGTTTAATATCTTTAGCCATTATTTGGCCTTCAATAGTATCAATAAAAGTCCAAGGAGCTGGGCAAACAAATCCTGCATTTCCTCCACCACCTCCGCTTGAAGTAGTATTTCCACCATATGCTACTGTTCCTATACTATCCATATAAGAACTTGGAGCTGGTCCTCCATTTAAGACGTTTCCATAACTTACTGTAGGTCCAGTAGCACCACCATTATTCCAAATACCTAAATCAGCAGGAGCATACCAACTCCAATCTGATGGTCCATAAGCATTCCACAATCTTATATATAAATAACATTTAGCATAATAATCTTGACCTGTTAAAAACGGTCCATAAGAAGTACCATTAGCAGTTGCTGCTTGATCAGCTAATCCATATCTATATTTTATAGTCATATTAGATCTGGCACTATCAACTACATCAGCATAACCATTAGTTCCGTGTGCATTAGAAGCTCGATTATAATAATTTCTACCTGCCATTGCTACATATACAACCATTCTTAAATAGTGAGAACCTCCGTCATAAACTTGTACTTCCATATGAGTTAAAGCATCTATATTATCATTGTTGCCGTTAGCAGAACTTGTGGATGTACCAACAATCCTATAATTCCACATATCAGTCATTTCATTATTTGTCCACTCAGAAAATGTATTCTGAATCCAAAGACACGCTATATTTGGTGCTCCTCCTCTAACTGCTGTGTTAACATTACCTTTATACCAACCTGTAAATGTGTTATCAATAGCTCCATTATTATCTAAAAGATTTAAAGCACCCATCGTAACTTGATCTAATAAATAACCATTAGAACCAATCATCATACCACCAGGACCTACTTTAATTGGTGTACTTACAGCACTTAACTGTACACCGGCTGTTGGATAGTGTGAAGTATTTTCAGTATAACCAACTTGAATTAAACCACTTCCTAACGTCATATTAGCATTTAATGTACCAACTGTTAAATCACTTATTGATACTGAACCAACAAATGTTGTTGTGCCAGTAAATGTTAATGCGCCACCACTATAACTAAAATAAGGTGTTCCAGTAGTTGGATCTACTAAATTAAAGTTAGACGCATCGAAACTAATAGCCGAATAATTAATCGGTATAGATGTGTCTGTTAATGTACAAGTTATTGTACAAAGTGGACCTGTACTGCCAACATTGAAAGTAATACTTGAACCAGTAGTTCCAGATGTAATTGTACCATTAGATATTGTCCAACTATATGTATAACTATGCCCAGTAATTAATGATGTTGGGTCTATAGTTGCTGTTAAACCAGTTGTTCCTGGGCCAACATTAGAATATAAAGTATTTTCTATTACAGGATATGTAACATTAGAACCAGACGCTGGTGGAGCTACTACTGATACAGAACCGACAGCATTTGTTACTACCGGTATAGTAGCTCCAGTACTATCTGTAGTAGAATCCGTCATTTTACAAGCAATAGTTATAGTTCCACCAGGACCACAGTTAAAAGTTACTGTGTTAGATGTATTGCTTCCTACAACGTATCCACCAGAAACAGCCCAGAAATAAGCAGCATGTCCAGTGGGTACTGAAACAGTATAAGATTGATTTGGTTTACTATTGGCAGGTAAATTAGAAATTATTACTGTATTAGCTTGTCCTGTGTATGGAACAATAGCAATGGTAGCACTAGCAGCAGATTGATCACCAACAGATAACGCAAATCCTGCCTGACCATGTGTACCAGCTCCTAATACTATACCATATGTTGCTGAAGAACCGTTTGTAGAAGTTTGTGATACAGCAACAGACGAGTTTTGCATGCCTAGGGTAGTTCCAAGAGCATTAATAGTATCAGCTATTGCTACATTATTAGAAACATATGTAGTAAATGCGGAATTAATACCAGCATTTACAGTAGATGAAATAGACCCAGCGCCACTCCCAGTTAAAGTTGTAAGAGTTGAGCTTAATCCACTAACAGTAGATGCCGTAGCATATGTAGTATCAGCATATGTTGTTTGCCAATTACTTATTCTAGCATCTGCTATTGATTGAATTGAACCAGGACCAGTTCCTGTTAATGTAGTAACTGTTGAATTTAAAGTAGAAAACTCACTTGCTGTAGCATATCCAGCACCAGCTGTTGTTATAGCACCAGAAACATAAGTTGATATAGAAGTTATTGAGCCTGAACCAGTTAGAGTAGAAACTTGACTATTTAATGTTGTAAACTCACTTGCTGTAGCATAGTTAGTCGCTATAGATGTAGTATAGGCAGTAACATATGAAGCTATAGATTGGCCACCTAATCCAGTAGTTAAACTATTATAAGAAGACACTCCAGAATTGAGTTGATATTGTATTTTACTTAAAGCAGTTGAAAAAGTATCTGTATTAGCTAATGGGCCTAAATTAGATGACGGATAAGTATAAAATGAGATTACAGTAGCACCAAGCCTATCAGAGTTTAGAAAATATAAACTCCCAGATTCTGGTATACTCGCTGTTGTTAATGTCACAGCTCCTGTAAAGGTATTAACAGAAGTAACTTCAGTAGCAGAACCATTTATTTTATCCCAAGTAGTGCCATCAAAAACAACATCATCTCCTACAAGCCAATTAGAAATACCATCTAAACTAGTAGAACCAGCTGTTGATACTTTATAATAATATCCTTTTGTCCCTACACCAGAAGCTAAAGCTGGTGTATTAGTAGCAGCATTCCAAGTCCCTTGATAATTAAGAGAACCAGTTACTCCAGCAGGCATTAAACTTAATGGTATTTTTCCAGAACTGTCTGTTCCAGCTAAACCGTTTGGATGTACTAATAGATAATTTATCTCATCTGTTACAAACTTTGTAGTAGCAAATTGTGTATTTCCACCAGTTGCTAATGATACTGGAGTATAAGTAATACTTGTAGTTGTAGCTTGTGTAAATAAATTAGTGCCATAGAAAGTATTATTAGAATATGTATTTACAGCACCAGATAAGTTTATATCTCCAGAACCAGATAAATCATTAAGATGGAAGTTCCAGGCAGAAGAAGTATTATTCCATTGTAAAGATAAATGTGGGTTAGCAGCATATCCAGGTGTTGTAGTAGTCTGGAACACTAAATATTTAGTATTAGTTGATGTATCCGAAGGATTGCCAATGACAAAATCATCGGAATTTGTCGTAGTCCAACGAAATTGTGAGAGAGTTAATTCACCGCTAATAGCACACCTCAATTCATATAAACTTAATTCATTAGTTAAATCTATTAACTTAATTTCAAACTTATAATTAAATATAGAACTGCCCTTCTCCTGGCCGGGACTGGTGGTTTATTTACCATTTGAGGAGGGGCAGTTCTATAATGTCAATTAAGACAACTATAGTTGATTTACAACAATACGCAGCTAAAAAAGGGTGGATATTAATATCTACTACATATAAAAATAATCACACTCATATGGAATGGGAATGTGAAAATAAGCATAAGTGGCTAGCTATCTGGCATAATATAAAAGATAAAAACCAAGGATGTCCAGTATGTAATGGCAAAGCTAAACCAGAGGTAAAAGAATTACAAACTCATGCTATCTCTAAAGGTGGAAAATTAATATCTTCTACATATATAAATAATCGTACATTAATGGAATGGCAATGTAGTAAAGGACATGTTTGGAAAGCTGCTTGGGCACAAATAAAAAGTAGAGGTGATTGGTGTCCAGCCTGCGCTGGAAAAAGAACCATATTAGCTAATTTACAAGATTATGCTAGTTCAAAAGGAGGTAAATTACTCTCGACGCAATATATAAAAGCTAAAACTATAATGTCTTGGGAATGTTCTAACCATCATATTTGGAAATCAAATTGGGATAATATAAAAAATAAAAATAATTGGTGTCCAAGCTGTTCAACATTAAAAACAGAAAAGTTCGTTAAGCAGCTATTAGAACAAAAATTAAATATAATTTTCAATAAAAAACAATTTCATTATGACGAAAATAATTATCGTAAATATTATGAATTGGATGGATATAACGAAGAACATAAAATAGGATTTGAATATAATGGAGAGCAACATTATATTAGAAAACCTCATTGGCAAAAAACAGAACAAGATTTTTTAGCTTTACAGGAAAGAGATAAAAATAAATATAAATGGTGTAAAGATAATAAAATTATATTAATAATAATCCCATATACAGAAAAAAATAATTTGGACTTATTTTTAACTAATATATGTAAAAAGCTTAAAATAATTAAAAAACACTCACTTATCAATTAATGTAGAACTGTTGGTGGCTATGATGACTTATTAACTCTTCTTTAAGAGCCTCTATTTCAGCTTTAGCTTGAGATAATAATTCTGCGTGATTAAGCGTTTGTTGGTCACCAGTAGCACCTGCTATTGTTGAATATTTACCTCTAATAAGACCTAACATATTTTTACAAATAGCTAAAGTCATCTTTTGTATCCAATAGTTTCCCCAAGTGTTAGAGGTAGATATAGCATTTTTATCTGGGTCTTGTATTGAATAAACATTTTTAGAATACTCTACAATTATTGGTTGAGACATTTTAGGATATGGATATAAAAATAATATACCATCTATTACCCTAAAAGTAATATCATTACCAATTAATCTATCTCTATTTTGAATATACTCGTAAAAAATACCAAGATTGGCAGCGCCGTGAAGCATATTTCCAGTTCCTGGGCCAAACGGAGCATTATAAGCAGCAAAACTAAACATGTCTTGTGCTGAGCCAGCCATAATTTGAAAAGGCATAGGATATACAACGTTTGTAATAGTTCCAAGCTCTTCTGGTACTTGATATTGATTTACACCAGCAATAGCATCTATTGAATAATAACCGCGTTCAACGGCACCTGTAGCCAAATATTCTGTTAAAGCAACAGTAATAGCTTCATCAATAGCTTCTGGTTCAAGTTCTACACCGATTGTAGGATGTCCTAACATGTTCATGACATATTTACTTATATCTTCTCTTTTTATCATTGGCATATAACTAATCCTTAAACTGAAATAATATTTATTTCAAGAGTATTTAATACAAGTATTTCATATGGTGCTAATGGATTAAGCAGAGTTGATGCTATATCATATGATGTAGATAATGCGGGAAATTGTTCGCTCGTATCTTTATAGCCTGGGATATCAACAATAGGAGTGTATGTTTTACTACCACTTGCTACAGTCGTACCATCAGCTAATGTTATTGTAGTAATACCGCCAAGATAAACATCAGCAAAACTAACTCCGGATACTGTATTTATTGTTCTAATAAAATCAGATGCTTGTAATCCAATACCTAAATCTGTATTATTCAAATTAAAATAATTTATTGTTGCTGTTGTGAGGTCTTGGTTTACTTGTCCAGTTAAATAACCAGATTTAACTCTCGCATCTATACGTATATCAAGATTTCTTGTTATACCATCTACTATTTCAACAGCTGCGCCGATTGGCATATATTGATTAAGATAGTTTCGTAATTGATATTTTTCAGTTAAAGTTAATGTAGAAATGCTTGGGGTTGTTGTATTTGCGCTTGTAGTTGCGGTAGTGTTAGCAGCAATAGATAAAGCATATATTCTAACAATAGCAGCATCAGCCTCTGCTTTTGTTAACGCAACAGCCATTTTGTAATTACTATTAAACCGTTTAGCAAGTAATAAATAATCATCTCCTGTTACGGCTCTATCTTGAGATGTATAAAAACGAGTTACAAGCTCTTTTGCTGTTGCTATACTTTCACCGACAGTAGATGGAGCAGAAGACATAGTATTACTTAAATCTATATTAACATTACCATAAGTAATAGTTTGATTAGCTTCACTTATACTAACTACATAACCAGTATTTCCAGTATTATTAGTTCTATATACTATTTTAATATCTGCTGTATTATCTGGTATTCTTCCAAAATTACCATCACCAAATCTTACTTTAGCAGCAAAATTGCCATCCCAAGTAGTTTCATATACTGGTTCAGAATAATATGAAGTTTCTATATCAGCTGATATGCCAAGAGCTATAACTTGCGAAGTAGCATCCATTACTCTGCCAACAGCTATTTTAGCATTTGGATTATTTTGTAAATAAGCTACGTCAGGATATTTAGTTCCATCTGCTGCTAATAATTGTGTATCTGAAATTATTTGTGGTTGTTGAACATTACCAATACCTGGAATATTTATAGATTTACGAGAAAGTAAATATAAAATATCACCAGTTGACCAAGACACATTATTGCCAAAAGGATCTAAAAATGTTGTTGGAAGTGTTGCGTAGCTTGGAGTATTTGGTGGGGTAGAACCATAAACATAAGAAGGATGAAATATAAGTAAATCTACATATTGATTTCCAGCTTGTATTTGCGATGTTAAGTTAGAAACAATACCAAGCCTATATGGAACAGATAATGATAAAAAGTCTGTATAATTTGCTATACTTGCTGTATTAGTATAATCTATTTCCATTAACATACCAGGAAATAGAGTTCCATTATTCTTTTGTGCTTGAGCAGCCGCAGATAAAACAATTGGAGCGATTAGGTATGGAGTATCTGTATTTGTAGTTTGTATTGTAGCCGGACTTGAAAATCCTGCTAAACTTATATAAGGTATTTCAGTCCAAGTATTATAAGCTACTTTACCTGGAATATTTATATTAGTATCTTGAACTTGAACTATAATATTAGAGTCGAGAACTGGAGAGTTTGATAAAGATATAATTTGGTTAGAAGTTCCATTAGAAGAAAAATCTTCTATATTTGTTGTTCCAGTGAGAGCAAAACAATTATATGTATTTAATGCTATTTCTGTTGTATTCGCATCAGGGTCATTTGGGTCAGCAAAAACAAAAGGAGGAATTATTAAATCGCTTAAATAATCTGGTTCAAATACACCTAAACTATTTATTTTTATTGGAAATAGCTCAAAACTTTCTTGTCCAAGAGTTATAGTTTTTCGAGAAAGAGAAGAAGATAAAATTATTTCAGAACTATTTTCATAAGCAGCGGTTGTAGCATTAGTAGATGAAGACGCATTTCTTACTATATTTAATAATAATATACCTGCTTTTGGCCTCGATGGTTTATATTTAAACATATTAAGTAATCTATATGTAGACCAAGAAGATTGAGAAGTATCTAAAAATAACTCATTTACCATACTATCCATATGATAACTTAACATCTGACCCATATGAGCCATTAAGTTCATCATCATACCAGCAGTATTGGAGTCTCCAAAGTCTCTGACACTATAACCAAACTTACTGGCATTAGCACCTAAAAAGTTTATAAGTTGTAATTTAATAGCATCGAAATCTAAATTACTATAATCTATTGGTGGTAAATTAGGTTTAAACTTTAATAAATCTACATCTAATGGGACAACATAATCAGGAATATTTTGGTCAACTATTATATTTCCTGTTGGGCTAACAACAGGTGTAATAATAGTTGGCGTGTTATAAATATTTGTCATTCTTACCTTTTAGATGTATAAGCTTCTTTATACCAACCAGAGTTATCAAAAGCAAAAGAAGTACTGGAAATTATTCTATGAGAAGAGTTTTCAGCACCGCAAATTTCGCAATCTTTAGTTGGTGGAGCAGTATAATGCTCCAATTTTTCAACCGTTTGTTTGCATTTGCTACACTTATATTCAAAAAGCATATTAGGGTACTAAAGTTAAAATATTCTTTTGAATATATTCGTTTATAATATTTGCGTTATAGTTTACATCATGCTGGTTTGATACTAACCATAAAGACTGGTCAACATCTTCACCGGGTTGTAAAACTAATACAACGTTCTGATGAACACCGTTTACCACTGGTGATGGTACATCAAACATGGCTAATGATACAGAACCAACTGTTATATTTTTTAATCTTGGCATTGTTTATTCCTCACTTATTTAATTGTTTTATACTTAATCACTACCGGTTATAGACCCTACAGTTAAACTTGAAATTAAAGCTTGATAATCACCAACAGCAGCATTTACATCTTGATTAATTAATCCCATTAAGTTTTGTAAGTCTATATCACACTGTCTTTGTCTACCATATGGATTTAAATGTTGAGTATATGACATATAAGTAATTATGTCATTAAAATCTACTGCTGGATGTATTAAAGTTAAATTTCCCTGTTGTGGTAAAGGAGTTGTAGAAATCTGATTAGCTACTAAAACCTGTTTTTGTTGAACTGCCGCAATAGCATTTGGTTGTATAGAAGCTACTGTTGCGCTTTCTTGTAATAATAAGTTTTGCATTTGTAAGGCGATACCAGCTTTTGCCGATAACGCAGCTGAATATACTTTTTGGTCATCAACAGATAACGGTTGCGGCTTTAAACTTAATGTAGTTATTATACTTTGTTGAGCGGCTTGTTGAGTTAATAAGGTAGCTTTTTGTTGCGCGTAAGCGTCTAATTCATTTTGAACAGATGGAGAGTTTGTTGACATTATGGCTCCGTTCTTATCGCAGGAACATTATGTAATAACTGCTCATTATCTTGTTTTTGTTGTGAAGCCCATAAATTGTTATAGTATTCTTTTTCGTTTGGTATACCTGTAGATAAATCATATTGTGCGGCATCTAAATTATTATTTATTTCCGCAAGATATGCTTGAATAGTAGTTATTTGGTTTTGTAGTGCTAAAGTTTGTCCATCAGGTAAAATTGGAATAGCTACAGTTGGTGTGTTTGTAGATGTATTTGAAGAGCTTGCCGTTGATTGATTTAAAGCATTTACAACATCAGTATTTAACGATGAGCTATAATATATAAAAGTTCCATCATTACCATAATAGCCGTTTACTCCTGCTTGTGGTGCTTGTGTAGGAGGAAGTTGTGCCTGTAATTGGTTTAATAACACATTATAATACTGTTCTTGTGCTATATAATGTTCTATATCCATATTATCAGATATAATTCTTTTTTGCCACTCTATATTTTTAGATAATTTTTGTTTGGCTCTTGCTATAGACCTTGTAAGCCACAATGTTTTTGTATTTAAGTAATTTTGAGCGGCTATTAAATCAGAGGTAAAATACTCTAAAATAGTGCTTATACTTACAAGAGAAGCTATTAATTTTATTAAATTACTTACAAGTTGTATAGCTGCTGCTACTTCACCTATATAATAAGATATAATTTTAATGAGTGGAGTAGGATTAGTACTTGATTGCGCAGTAGCTACTGAAGCATTATATGAAGCGTTTACTTGAGCATACCCAGAAGCACATTCTTGATAGAAATTAGATAAATCTTTCCATAAACCTTGAACTTGTTTTTTAGCTTCCGGATCACCGTTTCCTAAACCAATAACTATTGTTCCTATATGAGCAGTAAATACTGCTATTTTATTTGATAATGGTTTTATTACACTTGGCCCAAGAGAAGGAGACATTATAATCCTCCATTAAGCTCTATACCAGGAGTGCCAGGACCTAATCCTATTTCTAAAACTGGTTTTACTAATGGAGTATTATTAATAGTTGGGGTTAACCAACCTTCAACCTCTACTCTAACAGTACCACGAACTATACGTCTATCAGTTCCCGGTATAAAATTACTATTATCTGTACTTGAAATTAAATTCATTTTAGCATATGGCATATAAAAAGAACGCTGTGTTTCATCAATATAATCATATAAATCAGTAAGATACGAATACGGATTAAAATCTGATTGAAAAGCAGTTAATAATTGATGATAATGTTCTCTATATTCACACCAAATATCTATTTGATATGAATAGTTCATGGGTTGTGGAAAATGAGTTGTAAATACCCTACCTTGTGATACAGCGGGATCGCAACTTTTTACTGGTTTGTATCTCCAACGAACAACTGGATCTACTGCTCTTTTATTATCGTATTTCATATCTGTCATATAATATGAAATTACTGGTAATACTATTCTATCTGTTATTGAAGCATTTGGAAATACTCCAGATGCTGGTCTTTTACCTTGTTTTGTTTCAGGCATGTTATCAGAAAAGGCTAAATTAGGAGCAGCATATTTTATAGGTATATCAATGTATTTATTTTGTTTTACATCATATACTTTTGATTTACTATCCCTTAAATAATCTCCAATTTTCATAGCATATAGTCTAACATCACCAATATAGATTGTATCTACTGTATTGTGATATGTGTATAGCATGAAGTTTCTGGCAAATGACCCTAAACTCTCATTAGGAGTTGTTGTAGGTAAAGAGTTTCCAGGTCTGTTTTCTTTATTGGAATGATTAATTTCTGTCATAAAGCTTTCTTACACAAGTATTTAGACGTATATGATCCAGGTAATTATCAATGAAATAGTGCTTGATTTTGAAATACTTGGAAATCTTTTAATAGCAAAAGCTGTCGGAGTAGCAGTATTTAACATTAAAGCTAATTCACTTAAAGCTTGACCATTTAAAGCGGTTATAGCTGTTTGTCCAGGTAATGAGGTTGCTGGTATAATTATAGAAAATACAGCTCTTGGGCTCGGAGCAGTTTCAGGAGTAGCTGTAAATAAATAATCAGTTCCATTTACTAATCCTGTAATTGGAGCTATTACAGATACTTCAGACGGAGATACAGATAGGGCTACATTAGTATTCCCAGTTATAGTCCCTCCTGTACCAAAAGCTATATCATAAATATAAGAACTTCCATTGGTGTTGGTTAAAAAATTACAAATGTTGTTTCTTCCATTAGAGACAATTAGATTTTTGTCTTCCATAACAGTAGAAATAATACCGTTGCTATCAACAGATTGTATTAATACTTCGCCTTTTACATGTAGTAAATCTTTTAGTTTCATAGTCAGTCTCTAATCCTAAAACTTAATTACCATAAACACAAGGCCCCGATAAGTTCGGGGCCTATATTATCACTCATATCACATTTAAAAATTAAAGTTTAAACTTATATTCAAAGCTTTATCATTACTTGTATCCATACCCATGACATTATCTAAATCAGAAATATCAACTGGTTGACCGCCTTGTGGTATTACTGAAGGAGCACCTGGGACACCATTGGTTCTAACATACTGTCTCATATTAGGAATAGAGTGCTTTGGAGTTGTAGGTTTCTTTACTAAATTGCCTTCTGCGTCTTTACCGATAGTTTCTTGGGCATTTGGAACACCATTATTTTGAGCTACTGTGCCAACAATATCTTTTAATCCAAGCATATCATCGTTTGGAACCCAAAAAGCAGACTCTTTACCAGAAGGATTAGCTTCTTGTTCGGCTTCCATAGTTCCACACTCTTCTTCAGTGCTACAACCCTCCCCCTCACCAATTTGTGGTTCAGCAGAATTAGTATTTGGCTGGTCCTTACTATCACCAGCACCTTTAGTAAAGTCTTTACCTTTTTCTGTAGCTTCTTGTCCATCTTCTTGTGTGTATGAATTATCTACACCAGTTTTATCATCTGGAATTATTTCTTTTTCTGTTTTTTCTCCCTCAACTTCTGGAGAAACTTTACCACCAATACCAGACCAAGTGGAATCTGTTTTACCGTCTACTTTAGAAGGATTAGTTTCATTACCACTAACCTTCATTTCGCCACTTTGATCAACGGAATCTGGGTTCTCATCTTCTGAAACTTCACTATTGCCATCTGTATCAGATACATCTGTCATTCCATCAGTTGCTGTATCATCTTCTTCGTCAACTAACATATCTCCAGCTGGCTTTACAGCAACATCACCTTCTTCTGATAAATCAGGAGCAGTTAAAGCTTCACTATTACTACCACCACCTAATACAGATAACGCGCTCATAATATCTTCTGTAGTATAGATAGGAATAGTAGTAGCTTCTTTAATAGGTACAGCCGAAGCAGCAGCCTCTTCTTTTGATAATATAAAACCCTGTGTTGGATTTTTTGGGTCAACATAAAGTTTACGACCGTCTGGTAATTCTGTAATTTGAAGATTAGGATTATTTAAATCCATTTGAGGAGTTGCTTGTGTTGCTGGCTGTCCAGGAGAAGGTGCGGCAGGATTAGCTGGAGCTACTTGAGTTGGTTTTTCTTTTCCACCGGGATTTGATGCTGTGTTAGTATTTTGGGGATTAGAAAACTCAGGTTGTTGTATCTGAACATCATTAGCTTTTACTTGTTTATTACTATATGATTTGTTGAGGTCAGCTGCTGATATAGGAGCAATATCCTCAAGAAAAAGTTTCCTCGTCTCTTTTAATTCAGAAGACATAGAAGTATATTTATCTGCGGCTATTTTAAATAGAGACTTAGGATTTTTCATGTTATTAATTTTCTTTATCAGATTTCTTTAACTTGCCTTTGACTTTCTCAACTATTTCTTCAGCTTTTTCTTCAGCTTCAGCAACGTCTGCTTTAACTTCAGCAACTACTTCTTCTACTTTTGTTTCAACAGTAGCTACCTCTGTTTTAACTTCAGCAACTACTTCTTCAACCTTTTCTTCTACTTTTTCTACAATAGTTTCAGCTTTTTGCTCATCAACTTTTACTTCAGCTACTTCTGTTTTTACTTCAGCTACTTCTGTTTTTACTTCATTTACTACAACAGCAACTTCTGCTGGTTTTTCAAGAGAAGCCATAAAAGGTTTAATAGGTGCTTGAGCAGCTGGAACTGGAGATGGGGCAGGAGCAGGTTCTGGTGTTCCTACTTGAACACAACTTAAAATATTTGGAACATAAAGTGTTAATCCTGGATAATCTAATGTTAATGTTGCTCCTGGCTGAAAAGACTTGATGCTTACGCTATTTTGGTCTTTTGCTGACAGTATTAAGTTTTGTGTTTGATTAGTAATATTTTTATAAATATAGTTCATTATTTCCTCTTGTTATTAGGATTACAAATCCCGCATGTGACTTTACCGGGCAAAGTTTTACAAACACAAGCAACTGTTGTGTTTTCTGGTGTTCTTCTTAATGTAGTACCTTTTCCAACTGGTTTATTATATCCGCCCGGCGTGACAGAGCCTGTTGTAGTGGCTTCTAATATTCTCTTCATGTCTATCTCCTGACGAAACTTGATGTATGAGGTACTTCTTTTATTGGTGTAGCTGGGTCAATTGGTATTGCTTGTGTAGCAGTATTAATATGTACATCATTCTGTTTTAAATGATTTAATAACTCTTCTGGGTCTTGAAAGTAATCTGGATATTTTTGAGCAAGCTCTTGTTTTATTATATTTACATTTGGTATAATACTTGGAGCTTTCATTGAAAGGTCTGTTAATTTTATAAATAATGGTTGAACAACATTTTGCCAATCAGCTGGAGGATTAGTGTTTATAAGAGTTCTAATATTTCCAATTAGTTTAAATGCTTCAGCTTCAGCAACAGCCGGTGAAAACATAGAGGCTCTTCCCATAGCTTCCATTATATTAGCATCTTTTATGATTTCAGATATAATATCTTCTACATTTTTTATAGAAACAAATTCAAAAATTGATAGGCGCGTTGTCATAATGTATCTCTATTATTTAATTTACGATGTTGAGAAATATTCTACTTCTATTGTATTGCCAGAAACAAGCCCGAGAGAAATATTTGGATTTAAAGCTATTGAAGCTATTGTATTAGAGCCTTCTATTCTAAATAAGAAAGTCCAATCTCTCTTATAAACTGTTGTAATTCCATTTACTATAACAACTACATTTGGTGCCGCAACATCATACAAACCAAAAGGTTGATATTGAATAGGATTAGAACTTGAATTAATATAATTTGCTAATATTTGAGTTCCATTATACCAAGCAACACAAGGAACTTCTCCAGTATGTGGTAAATCGTACAAATATCTATTTCCTTCTTGGATTATAGCTATATCTCCAGAAGTTAATGTATAATTTAGAGTTCTTGCGTATAAAGGGCTTGGTAATGGATTACTGCTTTGACCTGGAAGTTCTTCATATTCAACTGTTATAATATCTCCTATATCAATAGGGTCTAAAACAGTTATTGATTTAATAGCAGAATATCCTAATGTCCAACTTGTTCCATATTGTAATAAAATACCATTTAAGAATAGTTTAATATTTGGAAAAACATTTATTCCGTAAGCTGCTGAAGAATAAAAACCAAAAGCTACGCTTTGACCGGAGTCTACTCCTGACCAGACTACCCAAATATTAGATTGAGATAAGTTATATGTCGTAATAGTATTATCAACAACAGTAAAAGTATCAGTTACTGGAACTAATCCAGTTACTAATAAGCTTAAAGCATCTAATCCTTCATTTATGCCAGGTATTGTTGAAGGATTTAAATTCGTTGGCATATTTCCAGCATATAAAGATGTTTTTATATTATATTCTGTAGGAGATACTTCTGTAAAATAGGTTGATTGATTTGTACCAGAAGAGGCATTATCATAATAAGTGTCTGAAGATGGGAAAGTTAATCCATATCCAGTAGAATTGATAGTAGCTTTTTGACCAATACCGGACTCTAATATTGGAACAACCTGTAAATCGTCGGAAAATCCAGGAGAGAAGTAAGATAAAGATACATCTGTACCATCAGATAAAACATATTTATAATTATCTACTCTTGGTGGAGTACTTGTATCAACAGCATAATCAGTAGACTGTTCAGATCTATTAAAAGCTGGAACTTCATTTCTAAATACTTGTAAATTATCTCTTCTACTTTGTATGTATGGAACAGAGGCTAATTTACAAGAACTTCTATTCCATATATTAGCTCTATTAGAGTTTATTGTTCTTGAAACTAAAAACTGATTTGGGTCACTGGGATTATATAATTGTAATGCCGCTGCCCATTGATCGGAATTAGTATCTTTTAATTGAGCGGCTTCAGAAGTATCAATAGATGTATATGGTATTTCTGACTCTGTTGTAGAAGAAACATTATAATAATTTCCCCACCAATTGTTTGTAATTACTTGATCGCCCAAATATACTGCTGTATATTCTGGTGAATATACTTCCCATTGAGTTTTATCTAATCTATTTAACGGATTTCTTGAAACTACGTTATGACCATCTACGAGTTGATTTTTTAAATAGCTTCTGTTATAAATATTAGTTGGTGTTCTAAACTTTTTAGTTCCTATTACAGTTTTTTGTTGTGTTCCGCCATTTAAAATGTTAACAGAACTTACTTGTGTTGGCATAACACTTTCAAGTGTAGGATTTTTAGTAGTATTTGTTAAAGTTTGTCTTGTAAACTTATGATTTATTCTTGTAGTATATCTAAAGCCTCTTATTGGTATACCATTTTCTGTTTCATCACTATATGTTATTCTCGATAAATATAAAATATGTAATTTGCTATTTAATAAAAAAGTATAATCAGTAGCATTTCCTACTTTTGGTGCTATTGTAGAAGAATTGAGATATATATTATTAGTGTTATCAAAATAATAATCTATATTATGAGTTAAAATATTAGAATATGTAGTACTTTCTATTGTTGTTTCTAATACAACCATAAAAGTGTTATCATATAAACTCTTAAATAATGCTGTATTAGTCATACTTGAACTCAATACAGATGAATTAAAGATAGAAAGTGCCTGTAAATCCCAAGGTCTGGAAGGTAAAGTACTTGTAGTAGTTGGTGGGAGCAAAGCCTGTGTATCATATGTGGTAGATACAATAGACCTATAAGGTTGGGTAGTAGAACTAACACTTGAAATAACAGAACTTGTTAACCCTGGAATATAGTTAGTGGCTAATATTTTATCATATCCATTACTATCAGGTGTTGTAGTTTGATTTATAAAATCAGTTATACCTTGTTGAGAAGAAAACATAGATTTAAAGTCTAAAACTGGGTCTGATAATAAATTAGATATATTATATTGTAATACATCATGTCCTGGATTATAGATAGTAAATACACCAGGATTATTAACAGTAGCTTCAATAGTTCCAGTCATGTCAGTAAACATGTAATTATTTGTTCCGATAACTGGAGTAAACCCAATTAAATCTTCTAAAGTATAAATATTATTTCCAATAGAAGCTATAGATATTAAAGTTGAATTGTCTCCAACAGGAAATGTCTTTACTGGCATAGATTTTTTAGCTATATCATACAAAGAGCTTTCTTCGTTTGGAGTTAATGAAGATAAATCTATTGTTTTATATATACTTGTAATAACACCACGATTATCTAATTGGCTTATTGGCGCTTCTTCATTTTCTGGTATTACATCTACTGCTGGAGTAGTACTATAAGTAATAGTATTTTCAGCTCTATCCATAGTCATAACTACAGCAGAGTCTAATTCTTCCTGGACATTAAAAATATCACTATTTATAGCCGTCTGGTCATAAATAAACTCAGATACATCATAGCGAACTTCCAAGTTTTCTATAAATACATGAAAAGGCTTAAATTGAAGCAATAAATCTAATGCCCCACTAAAATTATTTTCTTTTACGGTCCCATCAGGATTTTGTGCGTCTAAATCATTGTTATATTGAAGAACAACATTTATTCTCGGCAGTTTAGCATATCTGGCTAATGAGTATTGTCCAGTCAAATTATTATATCTACTTGTCGTACTTGAGGGAGTAAATACTAATGTTCGGGTATTCGTGACTATTCTTGGTCTTATTACATTACCAGTAGGGCTTAATTTAACCATACCAGTAAAATTAAAAGCATCAAATTGGTCGCTTTCGGCCTTACCTGGTAGTAATTCGCCTTCTAAACTTGTTAAAACGTTTCTAAACCATGGTTTTGTTGTTATATTTGTTGGTGTATTATTAAAAATACGCTCTTTAGGGACTATATCTCCAATATGGTCCCTATACATTTCACTCATAAATACAGAATAGCCTACAAGCTTTTCAGCTAATAATAATCCTCTTTTAGTCCCACGAATTTTATATAAAAGAGGAGCAGCTTTTATTTGCTCTCTCCATAAAGCTGGATCTGAACCTTGTAAGGTCCAACCAACCATTCCAGCTAAAAACCTTAAATATTTTTCTGGGCATAAATCCGGATCAAAAAGTTCATCCATATATACTATTTTATTATAAAAATAGTAATACATATGTTGTGCCATAGTATATAATACTATTTGTAAGGATTTTCCATACTGGTCATCAGCATCTCTCCATACAGAGGGAACCATATTCCACACAATTGTATAGAAATCACCAAAGGTCAATTTTTGATACTTACCAGAGTTTAAAGCCATTATACACCAGTAGCACCAGTTGGGCCAGTAGCACCAGTTGGGCCAGATAAAACTATTCCTGTATTTATACCAAATAATCTTGCTGTTCCAGAAAAGAATATAGTGTTTGTTCCCGTTTTAACTGCTAATGGTGCTCTTGAAATATTTCCGCTGCTTATTCCTGGAGTGCTTGTTAAATATGTAGCGTCTGAATTAGGGACATTAAGATACAAATATTCTCCATTAGCATCACCAGTCCAAAGAGGCGCTACAGGATATACAAAGTTTGGGCAGAAAGTACATACTACTATATTTGAATATAACCCAGAAATTGGATTAAACTCTGCTTCCGCAACTACAATACCATATCTGCTATAAGGAGGGTCTGTTATTGTCGAAGCTACCAGAGTTTCTCCATCTTGTATTCTACCAATTTCATATAATTGAAAAACATGTGTTTGATTTGCTGGATTTACAATACTAACTAATCCACCCCAAGATTGTAATTCAGCTACAGTACTGGCTAAATCAAAAGCAGATTGAGCTGGTCTATTTAAATTACCATAATAAGGAGCTTCATCTCGTAAAAGAGGTAAAAACTCTGCGTCTGGTATTGTTTGAGAAGCGCTATAATGTACAATCTTATTATCCATTTTTAATTATCCTATTCTTGCCATACTTAAATATTGGTCAATAGCGTTTGTTCCAGTTAAATCGCTATTAACTTTAGCACCAACAACTAACGTATCTCCAGGATTTAATACTACAATAGATGATACAGAAGAGGTTGGTCTTGCGGAAAGTGAACCAGAAAATTGTTCCTCGGATGACGCAACAATAGTAGTATTTACTAAAATATTACAACTTGTTCTCCACTGCTGGTTTCCGCCTCCAGGACCTACCTGTTGATACCAAGAAGCTCCAGCGTTTATTTGTAATACTATTGGATGAGCATTAGATGCTTTATATAGTAAACCACCAGCTCCTGGTGTAAATAACGAAGATAAATTAGTTTGCGTATCTGCTCCAGCGTCTGTTCCAGAAGTAGCAAAAGCACAAGAATACGTAATACTACCTACAGTTATAAGAGAACCAGGAGCATTTTTTTGGTTCCAAATAGCATAAAACGGAGTTACTGTAGCGGCTGTTACGGAAGCAACTGCGGCATCTACATAACCTTTTGTTGGGATAGATAATGCGGCATCAGTATTTACAGAAGCTCTTGTTAATAATACTGGAGCTAATGGAGAACTTATAGTTAAAGCACTATTATCCATAGTAAAATCAACTGGGGAGCCTGTTGTAGTAGTTAACCTTAAATTAACACTATCAGACAACACATTTTCTAACTCAAGTTGGACACCAGTATCTCCAGGAGCGCCTGTAATAGTTATTTGTCCAGTTATATTTTGTGGTATAGTTGGATTAGCTGGAGATGTTTGTACAAAAGCTCCAGTTGAAGAAACTTGTTCGTAATAACTGTATAAAAAATCTTTACTTACGGCTTCTCTAATTCCTTGTAAATTAGTTAAAACGCTGTTTGATGTGTTCCAAGCAGTATTTCCTACCTTTACAATTTGATAATCTGTCCCATCAGATTGAAAAACATTAATGGGATTTGCGGATAAAATATCTGCTGTATTTATACTATTAAATACTAATACTTGTGAAGTTGATATTTGGCTGTTAGTGACATCAAAATCAAGTTTACCTGTAATTGGAGCAGTAGATATATTTCCAGAGGCGTCTTTATTAGTTGTTCCAGTTAAAGGAACTTTTGTATTAGCAGAAGATGCTATACTCAATACCTGAGTATCTACATATTTTTTTGAAGTTAGTTCAGCATCTAATACAGGATTTTTTTGGTTTGTTAAAATACCATTACCAGAACTTAAATTAATATATCCATCAGAAGAAAGAGCAATATTTGATGGTATAGACGTATTTGATTTAGCAGAAATTAGTAAAGTAAAACTGTTAGAATAATCATTTATGCCGTTTGTAGTAAAATTAGCATTTGATTGTATTAATTGGTCTTGTGATACTGTATTCCTTGTAGTAGTTAGAGCAGAATTATCCTGGACACCGCCAATATAACCACCGGCGGTGTTAAAATAATCAGCAATAGTAATACCGGTAGTATCAGTAATTGGTAATAGATTAGCTGGTTGGTTTGTTGAAGCAAGTATTTTATCTCCTACAGTTATAGGAGTATTATTAAATTGTAAACCAATAGGAACTGGAGTAGAGGAAACTCTATCTTGAAAAATAAGTTTAGTGCTAATATCTTGTGTTAATTCTGATATGCTATTTGAATATGTTGAAGTATGTATTAAGTTTAAAGAAGTAAAATCTAATAAACTTCTTACATTTATACCAGCTGTTAAATATGTTTGAGAAGCCCCTGTGAAAGTAGTTATGGAAGGGGTTAAAAAGTGTATTTCATTAAGTTGAGCTTCTAATACCGGAGCTAAAAATAATCCAGTAGATTGGTCAAAATCTAATTCCGAAGAAGAAAAATATATTGGTACAGAATAAGAATTAGAACTTATAGCTCCATAACTATTAACATATTCAGCATAATTATAAGAAGAGCCTACATCATTAATGTTTACAGACTTAAATACTGTGTTCGAAGTAGAATTAGCTCTTTGAACTGTTATTAATCCAGAAGTCGAGTCGTCTCTATTTTTAGCTAAATAAAAATTATTTCCTAAAATACTAACTTGGTTTCCACCAAAAACTATACTATTAGGGCCTAATATTTTACCAACGTATAAAGATTGATAACCAGACGAAGCATAAGCCAAATCATAGTACATTTGGTCAACTAAAACACCGCCAGGGCCAACTTTTAATAATCTTCCTTGAGAACCAGAAACAAAGGATGCGAATTTGCTGGTTAAAGTTATGCCAGCAGAAAAGGATAGACATTGATAAGTGTTTGTATCTATATTATATCCAAGAATTAATACAATTGGCAAGGTAGTATAATCAATTTCAATAATAGATTTAGATATGTCTATTGGGATTAATAAGCTATTTGTACCAATACAAGCACAAGTAAATGTAGAAAATCCGCCAGCCGGTAGTTGAGAAGGATCTGCCGCTATTTCAGAATAAAAGCCAGAGTTTTCTAATAAACCTACTATTTCTTGAATATTGTTTTGTATATCTAATAGTGGTCTATTGTCTACATCAACATCGTATGGTTCAAACTCTTGATAAACATTAACAGGTTTTAGATTTATTGGCATGAAAAGTCTCACTCAAAATTAATTACCCTTATATAATAATGGGCCAGACAGGCCCATATTATTTATATTGCTCTCTTTTGCTGTTTTCTATTTCTTCTTGTTTTTTTCTTTCAATCTCTTCTGCTACACTATAGTAATTCATAAAATCTATTGGTGTAGCAAAATCTGTATACATAAACTCCATTTTTAAAACTACTCTTAAAAAAACTTGAAGTTGTATTATATCTTTATATGTTAATCCATTATGAAAAAACTCTAATAAAATTGATTCGATAACGTTATAGTACTCTTGGGTAATAGGAATATCAAGGTTTAAGAAACTATTGAAAAAAGATGTCCGTGAACGGAATCACGAACTCCTGTTCTGTCTTACAAACTGGACAAATAGTAATAGCCTTACCAGATAAACCAAAATTATCATCTGGGTATGCTGATGTTATTAAATTAGCCTCTGATGGGTCTAAATAGTCCAGAAGCTGTTCTTTGGGTACTTGGGCAGGCAAACCTGATATCGACATGATATGGGCCTTTAGAAGCTCGGTAAGAGGGTAGCTGGACATAGGTTGTCCAGTCTTGGCTGCTTGGTCTGCCGCTTGCTGAATAGCTTTATCTATTTTTAGATAATCTCCACGGGTTAGTGGTTTAACTTCTGCTACTACTTCATATCCAAAACGTTCTTTAAATCTTGGTAAAATAACAGTTTTAGATATTGGTAAAACTTCTTCCAAAAATGTTGTCTCTGCGTGTTCTGTTAAATCGTATTTAAAATTGTATTTAGTACCGCATTGTGGATTTTCACACCGTTTGGCACCACTGGCTTCAGAACCAGAAGTATAAAGTCTTGTTAAATATACAATATAATTATAATCTTGTAATAATAAGTTTGAAAAATCTATAGTTTCTTTAACGCAAGAAGCAATAGTTTGGTCAAATACTTTCTTATCTAATCTTCCAGAAGCTGTTAAATGCTTTAATTCTCTGATGGTAAGACCACGAATATTTATTTCTGCGGGAGTTTCAGAGAAAAAGCCAGCTGATGGTAGTTTATGCGTATGGAATGGTGGTAGTAATGTCTTTAAATCAAAAGCTGGTTGTATCATGTTTGACATGTAAACTCTGTTAAATCGTTATTAATACGGATGGGAATATTCCTGTGCTGGATAACAAAGCAGTTTCAGAGGACTGTCCATTTGTTATTACTCTATATTTATATGTTTCTAATCCAGAAATACTATAAGAGAAGAAGTCCCAAACTATAGTTCTGGTAGTTTCTCCACCTTGGCCCGAAATATTTAATGGATTAAATACTGTAGCAGTAGCTGCTATTTTACCAACAAGGTTAGCAGAAATTGTTTTATTATATTGATAGTATTTATCAATTTGAAAGTTTTTAAATAACTGAACGTTAGAACTATAATCAAATCCACCAGTAGAGGCAATTTGTTGAAGTTCGTAGTTTTGAGAATTATAACTATAAGGAAGAGCAGTTGCGTATACAATAGAAGACCAAGTGCTTGCTACTCCACTTACAGATACGGAATCTGATGGAGAAACTCCAGTATTTATATAACTTGTATAACTTTCTTTGATTACTTTATTATCAAGAGCGCTACCATAGACAGTAGAGTCGGAAGACAGCGGAGCTATAGTAGTTAAATCAGAAGATAGCCCAACGTTCATTGGATTTACAACAGAGCTTACTCCATAATAATCAGACTGTCTAACAGTTCTTTTAATATATTGCATAGGAGTGACTCCCATATCAATATACATTAATAAGTTTCTTAATCTTGTAAAACCATACATATTAGCATGATTATCTAATACAGCATTATTTACTGCTATAGAAGCATCATTAGCAATAAGTTCTGCTGCTGTATTAACTTCGATATATGGTCCGTTTTTAATTCTACCTAAAATATAGTCTGTTGTTGTATTTGGTGTTGTTTTTACAACAATAGCTCCATTACCACCAGATTGCGTAGTTAAATAGCTACCAGAAGCTTGTCCAGCAGTTATCGAAGTTAAACCAATAACATCTAAATCTAAATGCTTTGAAGACCAAATAACTCTATTTAAACCGGAGTCTGTAGCTCCAATAACAAGGCCAACAATATTCTGCATTAAATTAACAGAGGGGACTGTAATTGGATAAAAAATAGCTCCATTTGGTGCTAAAGAAACTACTGTTCCAGGAGCTAATTGGCCGCCAGCTAAAGAAGCGTGTTCACCATATCCTATACCAACAAGAGAAGTATTTATGTGTCTAATATTTGTATCTAAATTAGATAATGGCCTATTATCTACATCGTAAGAATAACCATCTGTTGATGTAAAATATAATACTGGGCCTAAAACTGGAACTGAAGATGAGGAAGTTGTCATTATTTTACCTATAAACTTATTTCTATCAAAACAATTATTCTAATACGGGCTGACCTGCCAAAAGAACTGTAGTATTTACTGAAGATTTGAAGGACAGTTCAAGCCTATTTATATCTATATATTTAATATCGTTTAATACTGCCGCAGAACTACTGTCTAAAATGACTTGTGGATAAGTTCCGAAGTTATGCGCGATTATTCCAAATAATCCAGAAAAAGAGACTTCGGAAGGTGCCTGACAAGCATTAAAATATATACTGCCAGAAAAGCTATTTTCAAAGGTAATAGTTGTAGAAAATTGTCCAGAAACTTCTTGCGTTATTATACTTGTTGGTATTACAACAGAGTTAGTTAAATCTGTACATACAAAATACATGTAATCCGAGCCATTATATGTATAAGTGTCCGGTAAAACAACAGACTGTATTTCTGAAACGGAAACCTGTGTTCCTAAAGTTGAAAATATAGAAATACTATTTATAGAGGGTATACTAAAAGCATGTTTATACTCATTAAGTTCTAATATGTTCAATTCTGCTGGACTTATACTTGAAATAATACGTTCTGTTATATAAGGTACATAATATTTATAAGCTAATGTAGATGTTAATTCATTACATAAAATAGTATCATTGACAAAGTTAGACAGTTTAAATGAATATTTAGCAGACTGTAAGTTATATTCATAATCAGAATATATTAAAACAGGTGTATAAGAAGCCTGTTCTCCAGAAGGTTGATAATTTAGCTGTAATGAGTTTTGCGTGACATAATATGGGGAGTCGCCATTAGCTTCTATATCTGGTTTTAAATAATAAACATTTGATATTAATTTAGAACTATTATCTATTAGTTGTAAACAACTGCTATTATTAAACCAAGTT
>Ga0316226_1001436_pt1 | contig 25750 bp, 20 predicted proteins | sample TBH18017metaG_FD_206009 | JGI IMG/M metagenome (GOLD analysis project Ga0316226, IMG submission 206009) | Freshwater microbial communities from Trout Bog Lake, Wisconsin, USA - TBH18017 | ecosystem: Environmental > Aquatic > Freshwater > Lake > Hypolimnion/Profundal zone | place: USA: Wisconsin...
GATTCCGCCTTCATGATCGATAGACCCCGCCAATGTATTAATCACGCTGATTGCGTGGCGAAGTCTCCAGCTATTGGCGTAGTTCGGACCAGCCGCGTCACGTTTATTTGAGGGCACCATTGCAAAAGGCGCAGCGGCAGCAAACTCTAATGTGATTTTGCGAATCGCTTCGGCCGGCACGCCACTGATTGAGCTTGCCCATTTGGGTGTGAACTGTGTGGTTCCTTCGCGCAGTAGTTGAAGCACTGGCTTTGCGGTGATCTGCTTACCATCGAGCGTGAAGCTATAGCTGCCGCCATCAAGGGCCGGAGCATCACAGGTGTCAATCGGTTCGGCGCGCTTGTGGGTCGTACTCCATGCATAAAATGACCCATCTGCTCCCTTGACGGCTATTTTCGTCTTTTCATCAACCAGCGCAAGCGCATCTGAGTACTTCTTTAGAAACTCCGCGTTGTACTTGTTGGTCGACAGGAGTGTATTCACGATTGCGAGTGCTACAGCGAGGTCTGTGCCGGGCTTGATGGAGTAATAGGAATCGGCATATGAGTCAGCGAATGGCGTCCGTACCGGATTGAACATCACGATCTTTGTGCTGTTGTTCCGTTTGCATTCTGCAAAGTGGTTTACTAGTCCAGACTTGCCTAGCTTCGTCATCGAGTCATAGCCGAACCATATCTGGTATTTGCATTTATCAAAGTCGAAGCCAGGGACATGGTGAGACGGCGTATAAGTGCTCGAGTAGACAGGGTTCGGAGGATTCGTCAGCGTAAGGCAATTAATGTAATAGTGCGTACCAAAGCACTCCGTGCGTTGATCGCTTCGAATCACACCAATCGATTTACAGAGCTTGTTGGTATATGGATTACCCGGCGAGCAGATCAGCAGTTCCTCGCGTCGATGCTTCTTCATGACTTCGATGATGTCAGTAACCGCATCGCTCGATTTAACAGTCACCCAGCCGGGATCCGCGTCGATTCCCTTCTTGGCGTTGGTCCTCTTCAGGGCAACCAGAAGCCTTTCTGGATCGTAGAGGGAGTCAACGTAGCCCAGTCCCTTGATGCAGTACTTTCCCCTGGAAACCGGGTCTTGCGACCGGCCTTCTACAGTGAGTGCACGCTCCAGTCCTGTCTTTGGATCAACTCCGACTACGATGTCAAACGCGCAATTTGCTTCGCATGCGCGAGCGCAAACCTGCGGTATTTTTTTCGTGATTTTGTAGATCGGTTGTTCCTGCGGATGCCGTTGAAAAGATCCGACCGGCTTGAGGTTCTGAAAAGGAAAGGCCATTGCGGGCGTAACGGCTGCTGCACCCGCGGCAGCAAATAGGAATCCTCTTCGAGACAGCTTTCCAATCTCGTCCATTGTTCCTCCACGCGGCTACTCGTGGGCCGTCACGCCCAATAGAGAGTCGCCGAAAACTGTTACGTTTGTGGCCTACTGGTATACCACATGTGCAACAACGTGCAGTCACTTCTTTTGGACGGTATCTTCTTTGTAAGACCGTTTTGGGATTGTCGAACCGACCTCGCTAAGATGCACCATCATGGCGGCTTTGGCAGCCTGAGCATCCTGATCTCGCACGGCGTCAAAAATACGTCTGTGCGCGCGTAGAGATGCCATTCGTTGTTTGCGGCTTTTGAGGGTAGCTTGCCGGGAGTATCGCAGTATGTCCAACAACGATTCGTTAACCTTAAGACTTATGTTATTGTGTGCCGCCTTGATGAGCGCCGTGTGGAAACGCAGAGAAGCATTGTTTATCTCGCGATTTCGCAGTATGTGCAGTTCGGTCTCAACGAGGGCATTTTCCAGTTCTTCAATGTCTTCATTCGTTCGGCGTATAGCGGCGAGACCCGCTGCCTGGACTTCAATCGCTTCTCGAACCTCAAACAAGTCTTGCAGGGTGGAAAGAGGGTCAACCAGTAAGAACTCAACGTGGCTCAATATCTGATTGATTGTTACCTTCCTGACGATGACTCCCTTGCCACGAACATGCTGAACCACGCCTAGAAATTCCAGCGTCTTGAGTGCTTCTCGAACGGGAACGCGACTGACGTCGAACACGTCTGCCAACTCCCTTTCCGATGGCAGCGAATCGCCTTCCTTCAGATCGCCTTCTCGCACCCATTGTCGAATGCGGGCGACAATCTGCGCATACAGGGCATCTGTCGCCTTGTGAGATTTGTTGAGCAACTGCTGCTGATTGATCAGTATTGCCATGTTTGCATCCCTGTATGTTGCACACGGGATCTTTAAGGCCTAGTCATCCCTCGGCGGTACACCCACAAACGCCAGCTATGCAGAAACGCTAGCCGCCAACACCGTCGGCAACCTCGCCGTCACCACCGCCCGCGCCGGCATCTTTCTTGTCGTCGCTCTTGGATGCATCCTTCTTGTCATCCTTCGAGGTGTCTTTCTTATCGTCCTTGGATGCATCCTTTTTGTCATCGCTCTTGGGTGCGTCCTTTTTGTCTTTGTCGTCGTCCATGAACTCAGCGCCAGCGCGCAGGTCCGCCCAGGCAGCGTCTGAGAGCGCAAAGACCGTAGGGTTAGGTTTCTGCGTGGTCCAAGCGGAAGGCAAGATCCGTGCGATTGTCAGACGAGTGCAGGACAACAGAAAAACCACAAATACGAGAACACGATTACGAAGCTTCTTTAGTTTGCTCATATTCCAGTCCTATATATTATGGCCAAACGCGGTAACTATTTTTGGGCGAGATAACTTTAGCACGCTTTTGGGATACTGGTATGCCATCTTCACTTTCCCTTTTCACTGGTTAGATCTCGACAGCCAGAAAACTAAAATGTCGCAGGTATAATCCGGTCATGGCGACTATGGATAATCTTCAGTATCGATGGGATGAGCCAAATTTTCCGACACCTTCTTCCCGCTTTGGATTTTGCCGTTGTACACGGATACCGCTTTCCTGGATGGAAGAGTTGAAGAAGGCGGCGCTTTCCCTCGCTGAGTCCACCACCAAGCCCATCTGGATTTGTTCAAGCGGCGGAGTGGACAGTGAGACGCTCTGTGAGATTTTTCTCAGACTCAAAGTGCCGTTCAGTGTTCTGACCATTGAATTTGCCGATGGCAAGAATGCTCACGACATCGCGTATGCGAAGCAATGGTGCCACGAGAACAAAGTGTTCCAGAAATTGCATAGAATCGACATCTTCGATTTTGTGAAGAACGAACTGGATCACTACATTGGAGATGGATACGCTGCGGTGGAACTCTTCCGCTACATGATGATCAAAGAGATGGAAGTCGTCGAAGACATGGGCGGCTTCGCTGTTTTAGCCGGCGGAGAGCAGCTTTATGAAATCGATTCAACCAAGAGCGTATTAACGGCGGCCGATCCATATTTAAACGTGGATATCAGCTACACGACTCCCCTCGAATGGTGCCGCAAAAACCATGTGCGGCACGAGCCATTTTTTTATTTCAGCACGCCTGAGATCATGCTCGCGTGGCTTCAGATTCCGCTTATCGATTTCGTCTTGAAAAATCCAGATTTCTTCCGCCACCCAACAAACAAGCATGCGCTTAAGAATTCGGTTATCCGTTATCACTTCCCGCAGCAACAGTGGCGGAATAAATACACGGGATTTGAGCAGGTGCTCAATCTGGCAAAGATGGTAAAAGCCAGGCTTGGGGATCACTTCGGGGCAAGGATTCGGAAGTCTCCACTGTATGTCACGGAACTTCTCCAGCAACTGCGGCCATAAGCAGCTCACGAACGATTCACGATTCAACGAAGAGGCGACGAGCAGGGTTCCTGCGTATCGTGACAAGACATAGTTTTCCCGCAACCGTTATGATCGTAGGTAGAACTTGAAATTGACTGTATGTGAGGCCCGCTCTTGCCACTTTCTGCAAACCGTATTTGGCGACAATTGCCGAATGAGATTAGAGTCTCCGCCAGCAAAGTATTTTGGGCGGAGCCAACGAAAGAACAGAAACAGTTCCTCTTTGCCGCTCTCGCGAAAGCAAATAACGTTCGTGAGATCAGTGTCCGACGGGCTCCAGTTGAGCGCCTGATCAATTGGACGGCAGCAACTCTGACGCTTCCTGATCAGATAGCGAATAGCCTATTGCAGGACTATCTGCTGCACGACCATCTTGCAACCATTGTGCGCTATCTTGAGTTGCTGGAGATTCCTCATTCCGAGGGAATCATTGAGGAAAACTTTGACCTCGCCGCCCTGCCGAAAGAGCGCATCCAGGAGGCTGCCCGAACTCTCCTCGCATCCGCAGATCGCACAGCAGCCGAACTTTACCTGAAGTACCTCGTGGTTCAAGGTGGGCCCTGGTCGGTGATTGAAGAAGTCCTGCCAACAGTGGACTCCTAGACACTTACACGGGCGGCTATTATGCAAAGCCGGTAAAGTGAGGGCCTTCAACTGCGTACGCATTTAGAGTGGCCGAGGTTTCGAATGGAGATTTCTCGCGGTGGTCTCGATTTCGAATGCCCGGCTCGGGTTGAGCGAACTTTCTAAGTGCTCTGTCCGGTGTCCACACGCGACATCTCAGACGCGGGCGCGGAGACCACCACAAAGACAAGATTCTCGAGACCAGTGTTTTCAATCGCGTGGACAACGTTCGCTGGAATGAAGATGGAGGTGTGCGGTTCGACCACGACGCGACGCTCACCTAGTACCATCACGCCCTTGCCGCTCAAAATGTAGTAAACCTGCTCTGTAATGTCATGGGCGTGCGGTTCGACATGACCTTTCGGAGCGTAAGTAGAAATCCGAAAATCAAAGTACTTCGTCGAGCTATTCTCGGGATTCACCAGCAACTTCGATAAGGCTCCATGATGACCTGGCGCCTCAATCCAAGACAATTCTTCCAGTTTGACAACGCATGCTTCCCCTTTGTTTTCGACAGTGCCCGCCATGCCTTTTACCCCTTCTCAGCAATGCTCTGCTGGATGCGCTACTGGATTGGGATACCCAGTCTCGTGACCTAATTATTTAATTGGAATCAGCATATGGGTAGTCACGAGGACCGTATATAAAAAATTTCGTCGCCTCAGAGAGGCCAAATAATCGTGCCTGCCGCCGCATGCCCTTCGTTTTCCCAAAATGGAACTCCTTTGGAGTCTGTCTTGAAAAAACCGCTGAGCTTACTAAGAACAGGATCATCGTAGAAGCCGTCCACTCTGGCCTCACACACGAAGGGAGGGTGCCATGCCTAACACGGCCGACGCTCAACACGAATCAGCCAGCGTTAATGTCGCAGGAATGGATCATTCAGACCAAGAGACACCATGGCTCTTGGCGTGGTATGTGGGACTGGGCAGGTATGTGGGACTGGGTATCCGGATCTACATCACCCTGGCTATCGGAGCCTTACTCTGGACGGTTCTGCATAACCCGTTAAAAAGGACGCAGTTGGGCCACTGGTGGATAGTGGTAGGTGTGGCGAGCATCTTTGCGCTACTCGCTCTGTTCATACCATACACACGCAGATGGTACGGGAGTTTGAACGCGTCGGAACGCGCCGCATTCTTCATCTTCGTGGTCATTCCCCTGATGGCAATCGCTCTCATGGCCGCCCCTACCTGGCAGTATCGAATGACGGTAGGACGAGTCGTATTTCTGGCAATTGTCATTCTATTGCCGCCGACCATGTTCTACCTGTTCATTGCCACACGAAAGGTGAGTTTGCTTAGTGAACTCATCGGCAATCTAGACCGGCTCGGTTTTCTGAACATTGAGAAGAATATTGCCGACCCCGAAATAAGCATGGCGCGACGCTTCGAATCCTATCTGCGCAAGTTCGAGGCACTGTACGGGGCAGTTTCCGATAAGGAAATGCAGCAGGCCTTTTATGTGAGCATGACACGAAACAAGCCGCCGAGTGTCATGCCTGACAGGGGCAATGCTGGCAACGTGTTCACCTCAGAGGCGGCGATTCCCGTAATTGTGGCTTCGATTCTCATGGCCTTGGGTTGGATATTGATCCTGCCCCCCCTTCGATTGGAGAACTGGTCGCAGGTACTGGCTCCAACATGGGCAGCACCGGAGTACTTCGCATTCCTCGGGGCATATTTCTTTTCATTGCAAATGCTTTTCCGGCGCTATGCGATGCGCGACCTTCGGCCAAGCGCTTATGTATCTGTGGCGATGCGAACCATTTTGGCGGTCATTGGAACGTGGATGCTTGGCGTTGCGAGCTATAAGGTCCTGCACTTTGATGAGCATGCCATGCTGTTGCTGGCTTTCGTCGTGGGCGTGTTTCCATCCGTGGCCTGGCAGTTTGTGCAGTCAGCACTGAAGAAGCTTACTTTCGCCGGCTTCTTCATCCCTAGTTTGAAGACGCAACTTCCGATTGACGATCTCGATGGACTCACGGTCTGGCATGAAGCGCGCTTGGAAGAAGAGGATGTAGAAAACATACCAAACATGGCGACTGCAGACCTGGTTGACCTCATGCTTCAGACGAGATTTTCGCCGGATCGGATTATCGACTGGGTAGATCAAGCCATTCTTTATACGCACATCGGACCGGAGGAGGGCAAGTCCGGTGAGTCGGTGCGATTGTTACTGCGTCAACATGGGGTTCGCACGGCAACATCTTTGGTGTACACGTACCGGCGAGCACAGGAGTCAGGAGATGGCGATGCGTTCGAGATGATCCTGAAGAGCGATAACAGGAGTCGCGTCCGCAGCATGGTCGATGCGGTTCAAACAAATCCGAACTTCAATAAGATTTGGAAATGGCGCCAACTAGAAGAACGAGGGCAACTTCACCTTGCCGGTCGGGGACACCCAGCGGGAGGGTAGACGGCGCGATTGGATCCGATGATGTGCGGCCCCGTTTTAGCAACGTAAGAATGGAGGCATTCATTGTCACCCGTCACCCTTCGAGGAAAACTGCATTACGTTAGCAACGATAGTCGACTTGGTCCGTGTCCTTGTGAGCCGCCGGACCCGCATCTGTGGGTGCTGCTTGCACTTTGCGGTGGAGGATCGCCTGATACAAATGCAGCCACGGTTTTTCTGCAAAATGCTAATTGGCACGAAGGCGACTGCGTGCAAGTGAAAGGGACGTGGGCAACGATCGGCGTCAACGTAAAAGTACTTTGCCTGGCCCCAAACACCCGGTTCGTTACCGAGTGCCCCAATGGACCGTGTCCCTAAAGGAGAGACAGATGCTCAACCGACTGGTTGCAGGCTTCATGATCATTTCTCTGGCTTGTCCGTCATGGGGAGCGCCGCCGCCCCCGGCTCAGTCGCAGATGTCGGCATCGGTTGCAACTCCTCCTGCCTCGCCTCCTGGTGACCCTTGCAACCTAAGGGGGGCGTTGGATGAACCGAAGGGAATCCTCGTCGAAATGCCGAAGATCTACGACGACGCGGTATTGCAACAACAACTTGAGGCAAATTTCGCCAGGCTGGCAGCGCTTTCGGGTTTCGACCAGGGATCTTTGACTTCGCATCTGGGAAACGTGAGTGGCGTAAATCAAACCTACACGTCGGCGTCGTTCAACATACAAGGCCCAGCAACGAACCAAGCCGTGACGACCGCTGCGATCCCAAATGTGCAGACGATTCAGACGAATACGACTAGCACAGGGACATCGGCGACGAACGGAGTGTCGGTTCCGGTCACGAACAACCAAGGTGTAAGCCAGACAACGTCAAACCCTGCGACAAATCAGACGGTAACTACCCAGCCCAGCGTGACGGTTCCTGCATCGACTCCGGCGGCCGTGACTCCGGCGGTAACCACTGGCTTTTCGATGCAATCCTCGGCGATTCTGTCTGAGCAATTGCAATTGGCCTCGAGGTTGAGTACCGAGTTGCTGGAGGACGAGGGGGCACTCTCCGACCGCACCTTGCAGATTGAGGGAGAAACACTCTCGAAGATGCGTCCGCGAGCCACCATCGGCTTCGATGTCACGGTTGCCCCTACCAAGGCGGAGAAGGATGCCGCAGCGGTGGTGGAAGTGATTGTAGCCAATTGCGAGGAGTTGGCAAACGTACCGCCGGCGGTCACCGCGCTGATGCCGAGCGAAACAACGTTCAACGTAGCGGCGGTGCGGAACACGTCAGTAGGCCTGGGCGCGGGCGTCGCGACTGCGTTTCTCGGGGCATCAGGCGGATTCCTCTCTGGACATAATCAATACTTCCTGGTTCAGGACCAGGACACGCTGGCCCAGGTGTTTCAACCCTCGCCCGAGGACCGGCAGGCGTATTGTGCACCCCATCAGTGCCTGGGATTGCGATGGGTGTTTCGCCCGGTGCTGGGAAGGCGGTTTGTAGGGCCGGAGCGACGCAAAATGGTGGCACAGATTGCCTTCCCGACGACGGATTCCACAAAGCAGTACGGGGAGTTGACGGTTCGCACCACATGGCGCCACTTTGATCGTACGACCGGACTGCTTGGCGAGGAACTGAAGGAACGCCGCGCCATGCTGTATCGGTATCCGGTCTTCGCCTACCGGCTGAACGATGTGAAGCCTGTGTTGAGTGCGGAAAGTTTGGAAGATCTTGGCAACGGCCAGGTTCTGGTGAAGTTAAGGGGGAGCTCCCTCGCGGGAACCTACGTCCGGATCGGCAACACGGTGCTCGCGGATGGGCCCTCAGGATTGATCCGGGAGCCGAACTCTATCCGGTTCGTGGCAACGGCTTCCGATCTGCTGAATAAACACGCCTTCCTGGTGTCAAGAAGTGGAGAAGAATCGAAGCTGGAGATTAGTCGGGCGCGGCATATCACCTTGGCGAACAACACGCCCGTGATAAGTACGTTGGACGCGACGTTCAGCCATGTGTCAGTTTCGTACTGCGAAAAGCTCGATCCGAACGTGAAGGTCGTTGCCTTGCAGCCGGACCCGGATCCGGTGCTGCTGATGATCGCTGGGAAGGTCTACGGGCTTTCCGATGCGCCACTTGATCGCCAGCCACTGTTCCCTGAAACGGTTTCGTGTCCTGACTTTGAATTCCAGGGACAAACGATGCACGCCCAGCGCAAGACACTTGGCCTGACGATTCCGACGGCTACGCTCCTGTCGTATCCGATAGTGACGTTGAAGCCGCTTTTTGCCAGTGCTTCAGAGACGCTTCAATTTCCTCTGATTGGGTTGAAGCAGGTTTCACCTCTGAGTCAGTCAGACCGCTTAGTGTTACTGAAGACCACCAAGAACGGGGCCGAGTTCTTGCTGTACGGGAGCCGGTTCGGCACGATGACGGTTGATCCTCCGGTGTCACTGGAAGCGATTGCCGATGGAACAGCAGGGACCGATACGGCACAGAGCATGAGGTATGTTTCGCTGACGAAGGAGCAGTTAAGCCAGTATAAATTCTTAGTAATCACAAGATCGGGCGAGGCTCCGGAGGCAATTCCGATCCCGGCGGTCACGCTGCCGGAATCCGGGGCGGCACCGGTCGTAACCTCTACGGTGCTCAAACTGGACGATACCGCGGTAGTGACCGGGAGTGGACTTGATGCTCTGACAAAGGTCTTCTTTAAGGGCAAGGAGATTCAGTTCAAGACGGCGAAGGATGGAAGATCGGCCACGCTCCTGCACCTGCGAAGCGCGGGCGTGACGACGAGCACGAGCCTGCAATCTCTCGACTTCTACTTCAAACCCGTGCAAGTGAAGATGGACGTCTTCTCGGGCTTGGTACAAACTTCGGCGCGGCAGACCTGTGAATGATCTCAGAAGGCAAGGGAGGCACGGATGGCGCCTGTTCGCATCCTGCAGTGCAGGCGAAGGTCGTTCTGGCGGGGTCGCTTGCTTGCGGCGGAGGAGGGGGAGGGGGCTCGACAAACCCCGTGCAGACCACAGCGGGAACGACTTCGGGATCCTACACCTTCACTGTCACGGGAGCGGATTCCTCCAAGCCCGCGATCATTGCTTCAACGACGGTGAAGGTCACAGTACTGTGACTTTGCCGACCTTTTCAGGATCGCCACCCGCATCTGCCTGGCTCTTGGAGGTGAGCGTCTCCTCCGGGAGTAGGTATGCGCCGGCAGAGCCGAAGATTTTGTGAGTCCAAAATACGTTGCTGCGGAGACTTTGATCTCATCAGGTAATTGTCGCCAGATACGGCTTGCAGAAAGTGGCATGAGCGGGATTCACGTGCAGTCAACTTCAGGGTCGGGTAGCGCCGCCGGGAACCCTCGCCACAAGCCGGCATATCAGGACCGATCTGATCCCCGATGAGTTCCTCGGCGATTTCGCATGAACGATGAAAGCGCTCTAGATGTACGATCCAATGGTTCTGTTTAGCAACGCGGCGAAGGCGTGCCACGCGGGGGTCATTCCGATAGGGACAGAGAGGGCAACGGACGCGAAGACAAGCGGCGCGGCCCACATGGTGGAGGCGTGGATACGGTGGATAGAGACGAGTTCGTAGACAATGAAAATGAGAAGCAGGACGCCGAGGCCAGTGACGGCTCCTGCGGCGGGTGGAAGTCCAATGCGGGCCCAGGGAAAACGGCCAAAGGCCGCAGCAACGAGACTCATCGTGGCCATCAGAATGAGACGCTTGTGCGCGTCGGGTCTGCGCCTGGCGCGCCAAGAAGCGTAGATGACGATGGTGAAGCCGACGATGCCGATTAGCGGGATGGCAGCGGAAACGGCGGGGTCGAGCGGGCCGATCATCACTCCACGATGAAGCGCGTCGATGGCCGCGATCACGCCGAGCACGATCATGATTGGGGGAAGGCAGAAGGCGACGGTGCCGAAGGAACGATGCCATTTGACGCGTCGAGCGGAAATGAGGGTGGTCTGCACGACGAACAGCAGCATCCAGAGGGTGAAGACCGCGCCGTGGATGTGAAGGATGGGGCTGGGAAGCGGCGCGAGCATCATGCCGGCCTGGAAGTAGGTCGGCGAGAAGCCGATGTAGACGCAGAGGCAGAGCAGGATCGCCATGCCGATGTAGAAGGCACGTTCGACGGTTCGATTCACAGGTCTGTACGTGGGTCGTTGGCCGGATGCAGGCGCAAAGGTGGCGTCGGTTGCCATAGTCATCTCCATTTGCCGGGGGAAGCCAGCAGGTCCACCGGCGATCGGTTACTAGAATGCATGGAGAATATGATGCAATTGCGGAATTCACGGAGGTATTTCGCCGGGAAGTCTCTCAACTTCCTGCCCTTTCCACACTGCTATGTAAAGCGCTAATTGAGCGCGTCTTAGGGATGATCGCAACGATTAGTCCTCGAAAACACCGATGGGACAGCGCATCGAGTTGGACGTCTCCCTTCACAAGACTGAACTAGGCAGGCAGCGGCTCTTTTCGGCGAGCCCGAACGTAGACTGCGACCAAGGCAGCAGTGAAGCCCGCTCCGGCACCCACTGCGAGCGACCAGCGCGGGCCGAAGTGGTTGGCAACCCATCCGACCAACGGAGCGCCAATCGTCATTCCCCCCAGCGCAACGCCAACCCGGAGCGCCATCACCCTGCCCCGCATGGATGGTTCTGTCGCGAGCTGCATGATGCTGTTCGTGCCATTGGCGAAGATCAGCACAGCCGCACCACTAGCCGCGAGAGCGGCCGCAAACCACCAGTATCCGGGTGCGAGCGCTCCGAGGGTGCATCCCAGGCCAAATACACCGGCGCCTATCGACAGAGACGCTAAGCCCGGTCTCTTTCGACTAGCGGCAAACAACGCTCCCGAAAGCGAGCCTATGGCCATGATGGAGGAGAGCAGACCGAAAGCACGGGCGTCGGAGTGGAAGACATTCACGGCCATCGTAGAGATGAAGATCGGAAAATTAAATCCAAAGGTGCCGATCAGAAACAACATGATCAGGATCGCCCTGAGGTCTGGTCTTCTCCAAACGTAGCGAAACCCTTCTAGAAATCCAGAGGTAGTGCGATGCGCTCTGACGCTTGTACGCAGTTCCGAGAGACGGAAGAACGACATCGAGAGCAGCACTGCCGCGAACGAGAACCCATTGAGTAGAAAAGCCCAGCCGAGGCCGACCTTTGCAATCATCAAACCGGCAATGGCAGGACCAATCATCTGGCCAGCATTGAACGAGGTTGAGTTCAATGCCACCGCATTCGGAAGGTCCTCGTCGCCGACCATCTCTGCCACGAAGGTCTGCCTCACTGGTGCATCCAGCGCAGCGCCGGAACCAGACAGGAAGGCGAACACATACACATGCCAGAGCCGGATGACTCCTGCGATCGTGAGAACTCCCAGCATGAGCGCAAGCACACCCATGGTTGCCTGCGTCAGCATCAGGAGTTTGCGCTGATTGAGCCGGTCCGCGGCCAATCCCGTCCAGGGCAAGAACAGAAGCTGCGGGGCGAACTGCAGACCCATCACAATACCCAGCGCTGACGCATCGTGATGGGTGAGCTGCGTCAGCACAAGCCAGTCCTGAGCGACGCGCTGCATCCACGTACCGACGTTGGAAACCAAAGCACCCGCCGTCCACAGGCGGAAGTTGAAGCTTCTCAGGGATCGAAAAGTGCCAGACACAGGGTTCTTCATGGGCGCGACGGCGTGTTGCCCCCATGGAACTGGCCGAAGTGACGCGCCGAAAAGATGCTGATGAGCAGCGCTCCCAGGCCGAACGCGAGGATGTGGGGTGTCGCCCGCAGATCGAAAGCACCGACGTGCGCGACCAGCAGATACCCAACCACCGCGTTGAAGAATCCCCAAACAACGTTGACCGTTGAAGATGAGAGCCCTTGGCCGTGCGGTTTGGCAAAGGGACTTTGAAAGGGATGTCCCATAGTGCCAGCGACAAAATGAGGGATGGCGTTTGCTGTAAAAGCGCCTCCAAAGAAATACGCCACAAGCCAAAGCCAATTCATGGTGCAGAGCTCCTTCTTCCAAGCAGCCAAATGATTTCCCCTGCTTCAGCGTTCAATATCCGTCGTGAGCGGCATAGGGTTCATTTCCTCGGATACAAGGTTGGAATGGGTAAAAGCCGGACGCGGCGGGTTCAATCCTCGACCAACCGCGCAAGCAGTGCGAGTGCCGCCTGAAGCTTCTCCTGCTCTTGAACCGAAAGCTTCTGCGAGATCCTCGTGGTGAGCCAATCCTGTCTCGCGGCCCTTCCGTCCTGAAGCAACTTCAGGCATTTGGGTGTTAGAGACATCAGAGTTTGCCGTCCGTCGCTCGGATCAGGTGTACCTCTCACAAGGCCCGACTCCTGCAGCGGAGTCACTACAGCGCTCATGGACTGCGGACGCATGCCTTCGGCTCGCGCCAGACTTGAAACGGTGGCTGCACCCTCCTTTTCGAGTCGGAGAAGAACGGAAGCCTGTGACGGCGGCAGATCGTTGCCGCCCCCATGCTCGCGGACACGCATCTTGAGTTTGCGAAATACTGTACGCATCTCGACAGCAAGCGTCGAAGCAAGCCCGGTCTGAATAGAAGATTTTCGATTGCTCACCAGATCAATATCTCATATCTACAGGTAAACTGTAAAGAATAACTGTATACAAGGTCAGCCCACAACCTGGTAGAGCTCTCACGCATTTAGGAATGCAATTAGAATCCCGACGGCAAAGCCGCCTCAAGATTGATTTGTTCTCCGGTGATGGGATGGTGGAATTTCAGAAATTGGGCGTGCAGAAAATATCCTCCATCGCCGGGGAGACCAGGGAGATTTTCAAGAGGCTGGCCGGTTACCCCGTACAGAGGATCGCCTACCAGGGGATGGCCGATGGATGCCAGATGGATTCTGATTTGATGAGGGCGGCCCGAACATAGGCTTACCTCAAATGTTGTGGTGCTTGTGGTGCGTGAGATCACCTTTGCCAATGACTTTGACGGTTTGCCAATTGGGTTGACGGCCCACACGGAACCGATGCGCGGGTGCGGTACGAGACCGATGGGTGTGAGGATTTCATAGGCGTCGTGCTGTGCGACGTTTTGAGCCAGCGCCCGGTAGATTTTTTGAATTCTGGGTGTGTTCCAGTTTGCGGATAGATTAGAGGCCACCTGCGGTGTTTTGGCAAAGAGGACGATGCCGCTGGTGCCTCGCCCCAACCGGTGGACGGGGTTTGCGTTGGGGGTTTGTTTTTGCACCAGGCGCAGGAGGGTGTTTTCCATGAAGCCACCGCCGGGGAGGGTGGGCAACCCGCTGGGTTTGTTGACGGCCAACAGATGGGGGTCATCAAACAGAACTTCGAAATGCTGAGGGGAGTCCGGTTCGATCCAGGGTGGACGGTTCCAGACAAGGGTTTGGCCTGAAGCAACCGGTTCGCTTCCGGTGGCGGTGACGCCGTTGAGGGTGACTTCGCCGTTGTTCAGGTTTTGCTGCCAGGCTTGTGGGGTTGAGTGCGGGTAAAGGCTTGCCAAGTGGGAGAGCAGGGTTTGTCCTTGGTATTTGCTGCTGATGGTCGTGGTGTAGGCATAGCCCCGGTTGAGCATGTAGTTCGAGTTTAAGCTATGGCACGCACGCTTACAGCTTGGAAGATGAGTTGACAATGATTCGCATTTTGCCGGAGTCGGCGTCTGGCGGGAGAGATGGGGATTCGAACCCACGGTGCAGCTTTTGACCGTACAAGGGTTTAGCAGACATGGGCGCACCCTCAAATCACTGCACTGTTCGATTGCGGATGCAACCTTTCCCAAGTCAATCCGCTCACACGAGCAGCAACTCGGGTGAATCAGCCCTGAAAAAGGAGATTCCAGGTAATGCCTAACGAACCCATAAAGACGGGCATTGGCCCCCTTGCAGCCGAGCATGTGCCGGTGAACATTGAGTTGCCTCTGCAACCGTTGGATCCACTCCCACCCCCGCGAATCGCGACCTTCACCATGGATAATTTCGGGATCTCGAACACCCGATCGCGGCACAACGATACCGATTTCGTCTACCTTGGCGCGAATGTCGGGGCGAATCCTATCGTGTTCGCTTCAAGATCCATGGGAGATGTGAACAATGGGACCCACTCGGTTGGGCTGAGTCTCGAAGTCGACATCCCCGACGACGATACGATGGTGGTCTTCACCTACATGATCAGGAACGGTCAGGGCAACGACGCCACAAACAAAGTTGTTCAGTCGGCGTTGAACGCCATTGGCGAAGAGATCATCAAGCACGGCGACATCACTGCCGCGGTCACCGTCGGATCCATCCTGGTGCCGGTGGTCGGCTCTCTTCTTGCGGCGGTCGCCGGAATACTGGGGGCGGTCGAAGGGGGACTCGTGCTGTTTGCCGATTGCGATGGAGTGGTCGCCGCGGGCTCAATGCGTTTCACCTGTAGCGATCTCATCAAGAGAACGGCCACAGGTCAAAAGATCACCCAAAGCGAAAACCATGCCGGCACCGATTCTCCGACAGGCTGCGGATCCAACTCGCAGTATTCGACCGCATGTAACGTTACGACTGCGCCTTTGATGCAGACTGTGCTCGATTTGAGAGGCGCCTGGGCCAGCGGCGGGGTCGCGGGACCAATTGTCTCCGTGGCAGGGAATTCGATCTCCATAGACATGTCTTCATCGCATCGCCCGCAGGCCAGTGGCTCGGTTCTCGACAGTACCAAAATCTCGGTTAACTTCCCCGACGACAAGACGTACACGGGCGTTTTGCAGGCGCCCAACCTCATCAAGTGGTCGAATAATTCCAGTTGGACCAAAGTCCCGGCTATCGAGACAGTGATTGACTTGAATGGACCATGGATGGTCGGCGGTGTCCTCGGCCCCGTCATCACCGTTCATGGGAATGCGCTCTCTATCGCCATGCCGGCGAATCGTCCGACGGCGATTGGAAGTATCGTCAACGGCTCGGACATTTCGGTACGATTTCCGGATGATACGACCTACACGGGCGTGCTGCAGAAACCAAATACGATCCGTTGGTCAAACAACGCGACATGGACGAAGTTCGGAACATCGGTAATCAAACATCTCTTCGTATTGATGATGGAGAACCGCTCGTTCGATCACCTTCTGGGATTCCAGGGGATCGTGGGTAAGGACGCCCAGACGGGAGCCGCAACAAAAGCGGAAGACCTTGCAGAGCCCAAAGTTGTCACCATCCAGCAGCCTTCGAATGGATTCGACAATTTAAGATACACGGTCTCGCCAACCGCGGGCGACAAGACATTCAATACGCACGATGTGAAGCATCAGTTTCCCGATGTCCTGATGCAGCTTTGTGGTCAGACGGCAGGACAGGCTAACAATAAAGGTCTGAAAGGCGCCGCCTATCCGCCAGTCGCCAAACTCGAAGACCGCGGTTTTGCCGCCGATTACGCCCTCAATTCGGACGCAACGAATCCAGGGGAGCCGATGCGTTGCTTTGCCGCGGGTACGCTCCCGGTTCTGACGGCGCTGGCGAAAGAATTCGTGCTTTGCGATCACTGGTACAGTTCAATTCCCGGTCCCACCGAGCCCAACCGAATGTTCGCCCATGCCGCGTCGTCTGGCGGCTGGGACGATTCGCCCACGACCAGCCAGTATGAGGAGATATACGCCAAGAATGTTGGAAGCGGGGTGATTGGCCTGGGCGGCGCCAGGGAGGGCATTTCGTTTGCGAATGGCACTATTTTCGATGCGCTGCGCCGGGCGAACGTGCCGTTCCGTATTTATACCGGGGACGCATTCCCGCAGGTCGGACTGCTCTCCGGGATCAGTCTGCTTTCCGATATCGATGACTTCGAGAACTTCGCCGGTGATCTGAACGACCCGAGCTTCGACGCGGCTTATACATTCATAGAACCGAGATACGATCAGATTCCCCAAAGCCAGGGACTTTCGTTCGTAAACAACTCTCAGCATCCTCCGAACAGCATAGAGCAAGGCGAAGCATTGATTAAAACAGTCTACGAAGCGATTCGAAATTCGCTGATCTGGAACCAGAGCATGCTGATTGTCACCTACGATGAGCATGGCGGTTTCTTCGACCATGTAACGCCTCCGCCCGCCAGGCGTATTCCTGCCGGCTCGCCTTCAAAGGATATCGAGGGCATCAGTTACGGCTTCATGTTCGATCAGTATGGGCTGCGTGTTCCAGCGATTGTGATTTCGCCGTGGTGCCCGCAGAACCTGATCGATCACCGGCAGTTCGAACACTCGTCAATCCCGGCCACGATAGAGCAGTTGTTCAATCTCGGGCCGCTCACAGTGCGGGACACCGACGCCCTCAGTGTGCATACGCTTGCGTCACTGAGCGCTCCACGCAACGTGACTGCGACCATACCAAACCCGATTACCGTCGGTGAGCCCAGCGGGACGGTGCAGGGGACGCCCGCAGGGTCCGGCGGTCCGACGGTGATTTCGGGCGCATCAACTCCTGTTGCGGCTCCGGCGGCGGCAGGGCTTTTGGATCTCAACGATCCGTGGTTGTCGGCAGCGCTGGCCGTTGCCGTCAAAGCACATATGGAGGCGACGCCAGCGGATGCCGCCAACATCAAGGCACGCGGATTTGGCGTGAAGACCGTGGCAGATCTCGCGCAATATTACAACGAGATGGCGCCGGCGGTTCAAAACGCACGGGTGCTGGCGCGCCAGAAGAAGGTTGAAGCCCGAAGGCTGGCCGTTTCACAGGCCGGGAAATTCATTGCGAAACCGGCTGTCAAAGCCCAGGTGACCGGATAGTCCGATGAGTGATAGTCCGATGAGTAGGGTAGGCTGGTGGCCCCATCTAAGATATAGACAACTGCTGGTGCCCCATGCCTTGCCTGTCGTTGGCCAGACGTGGGAGCTCACGGCGACGGTGGCTTCATGAGTTTTGGTTCGCGTCCCCTCTCCGCATAGCCGTCCAGCCTGACTCGATCTCGACCGCACCCACCTCTGCGGTAAGGTAATGGGCGAAAACTGCTCCACGGCCAGTCCTCGGGCCGTGCACACAATCCCCGCGCCACGTGGTTTCGATGGATATAGCTGCAATTTCTCCACGAACTCCGAATGGTCGCTCACGTTGCGGTCGTAATAGCGGCGATGCCAAAGCGGCTCGCCCCCATTGCGGCGCTACGCTGATTTTGAGCGCTTGCGGCGCGATGCGTAGCAATCCGAGCTCGGGCTCGCTCAACAGCAGGTGAACGTGCTCGGGCGTCAGGACTTAGCCGTATACGGAGACCACGTTCGCTGCGCACCTGCTCCCGCGAGTCGAGAAAAACGAAGAAACGAGTAGCATCCGCGTTTTGAAATTTAGATTCGGACAGCTGCTCTCTTCGCAGCAATCGTTCCGGCGCGGGAGGTCAAGGGATGTGAACACGAAGGGAATTGTTAAGAGGCGAAAACAGGTGTTTAGCGTGTTTTGATCACCCAGTGATTACCCAAGAGGCCACAAACAGGAAATCGGCAGGTCGGCTGCCGATCATGTGAATCTGTTTAAGTTGTTTATTTTAAATAGCTTAGAATCGCATTGCGGAGAGACTGGAATTCGAACCCCCGGTACAGCTTTTGACCGTACAACGGTTTAGCAACGGAGTCCAGCTCACCCCCTGTTGTTAGGAATCAATGATTTACGGCGCTTTATGCCGTTCTAAGTCGGGTAAACACCCCCTCCTCGGCTCTAACTATGCAACTTAATATGCAACCAGCCTTGTGGTATAAAAAGCCTATCGGCCGACATTTCCGCATAGACCAGTGTTTATGCGGCCTTGAGCGATATTGGGCCCGCTACGCGGCGAAAAGCATAATGTCGACGTCGTTTTCATGCTGGCATAAAAATGATACCGGCCGACATATTCGCACAGACCAGTGTTTACGGGGTGTTTATGGGGATTCGAACAACAAAGGAGCAACTTCTTGGTCTCGTGAAAGAACTGGGCGTGGCCCGGTTGCGCGACCTCGAAACAGCCGGCTTTCACCATCGCTATGTAATCGACGCCTGCAGTGAGGGTGTGATCGAGAAGGTAGGACGCGGGCTGTACGCGCTGCCCGGTGGAAGCGGTACGCCTCGGGAAAGACTCGCGGAGGCCTGCAAGCGTGTTCCTCAGGGGGTTATCTGCCTATTCTCCGCTCTCTGGTTTCACAAGCTGATTGCAGAGGAGCCAGATACCGTCTGGATGATGATCGACAAGAAGGCACGCGAACCTCAGGTCGACTCGCTCCCAATCAAGTTTGTGCGCGCGTCTGGCGACGCGTTCGATCAAGGTATTGTGACGCTGGGGCTGGCAAACGAAGTTCAGATTCGCGTTTACAGCCCAATGAAGACCGTGGCTGACTGCTTCAAATACGCGGACAAGATCGGAGCAGAGGTCGGACCGGAGGCCCTTGCCGTCGCGGTCGCTAGCAACAAATACGATCGCCAACGGCTGCTTCGGTTCGCCGATATCTGCCGCGTGAAGCAGGCAGTCGCAGCGGCGGAAAAAGCGCGAGGTCAGCTCGAGTCGGCCAAGTCGACCCAGAAGGCAGGAGAAAATCCTGTGCCAGGCCGAGTGTGGAACCGCGAGGTACTAGAGAAGGAGGTTTGGGTGGAACCAATCAGGCAGTTGGCAAGGAAGTATCGCGTCTCCGATGTGGCCATACACAAACACTGCAAAGAATTGGGCATCAAGCTTCCGGGACGTGGCTACTGGGCAAAAAAGGCCAGCACGCGAAAGCATTTAAGATCTGAAAACGGGGCTACATACAAAGAAGAATTGATGGATCAAGGCCAATAGCAGGCCTGCTAGAAATGTTTGAACCAAAACCTGTAGGTGATTGCCATTTAGCTTTCCATGCTTGATTCTATGGATGCGTGCCCAGCAAAGACCAAATTCGTAAGAAACCAGTCGCCCGTTCCGAGGCTATTGATCGAGAGAAACTGGAGAATGAGCCACCTTCTCACGGGAGAACGCAGAGTGGTGGCAGTGGGGGATATGCCGGGTATGAGTACCAGAATGCGGTGACGGTCTGGATATCGCTAGAGCTCATGATTGCAAAGAGCCTTACAGAGACCATCACCGTGGAACCGCGCTCCCAGGAGGACATCGAGGCTGCTGTTCGGGCACCAGACGTGGCGTCTCTGGAGGTTTCAGCTGCCCCGTATAAACTCACGGTGCAGGTAAAGTCCCGCTCGACGGCACCGTGGACAGCCTCTGCCTTTGCTAAAGTGCTTAAAGGTGACAGGAAGAACGGCGTGGCATCGGGCCGTGCTCGTCCTCTGGAAATGTTGCGTTCCCATCCCCAAGAGAGATATCTGTTTGTCACGAACGAAGGTGTGGAAGCTGGTCTTCGATCACATGTAGCCGAATTTCTGCTTGAATTCCCCAATACTAGGGAATTGCCGCTGATTACGCGTAGGGGGATAGATGCCGCGACTCAGGCTTCAATATCATCGCGCCTAGCGATCTGCTGCGGGCTCACGAAGGAAGTTCTCGAAAATCGGATCAGAAGTCTCCTGGAGATTCATTGCCACGTTCCAGCGGCAAATCATTCAGACTGTGTACTGGAGCTTAAAGAAGCCACTCGGCAGAGGATGCTCGGAAGTCGCGCCGGGCGGTTCAGCAAAGACGAGCTACTCAAATTATTAACGATACATGGAGGTTCGGTCCTGCCAACGCGCAGGATGGACCATTACGTTCGCCCTCAGAGCTATAAGCGCATCGAGCAATTTTTAGAAGAACGGCACGCTGTGATTATCGCTGGACCATCAGGGACTGGGAAGACCCTGACGGCGGAGATCTTGGAACTGGCCTATCGCCGCTCCAGTCCGCCGTACCAGATCATTGGGAGCGAGAAGGGGCCCGGTCCAATCCGCTCAAGACTTTCCGAGCCACACCCAGTACTGTTTCATTTGCGAGATCCATGGGGAAGCAATCGTGTGACCCCAGAAGCCGAACCGTGGGCCAGCGAACTGCCAAAGTTGCTAACGCTAGCGAACGCTAGCCATAAGTTTCTCGTCACTTCCCGCTCCGATGTGCTGCAGAGCGCTGGAGTGGAACTCGAGAAAAAACTCGCACCGTATACTGTCCAGATTGAGATTGAAGACTACGGGTACGATCGACTAGCGGAAATTTATGATCGCATCCGCAGTGACCTGAGTGGTCATGCGGCGGAGTTGGCGCAGCGGCATAGACGTGCGGCACTGAAAGCGCTCACAAGGCCCTACGAATTAGATCGCTTTCTTGTCGCCCTCACCGAGCAAGACCCCGAGAAACCGGAGAAGATCCAACTGATCATAAAGGCTTCCCAGATTGAAGCGATCTCCTCCGTTGTTGCGGATCAGGTGGGAGGTCGAGGCAAGGATGGGGTCGCCGCCGCCGCTATCCTCTGGGCAATGCTTCAGGCTCGTGAAACGCTCACGAGTGAAATGTTGCTCAGTATCAGCCGTTTACTACGTACCGTCGACGCGACAATGCGTCCGGACCTGGAAGGCATGGTTGACTTTCTGGTCGCAGGTCGCAATCTGCGCCGGGAAGGCGAAATCATCACGTTCTATCACCCTCGTGTCGAAGACGGACTTCGAATGGCAATTGAGGGGCGAAGAAATGAGACAGAGTATGTACTTTCGTGTTTAGTAAACGGCTTAGCTCTTGCTGACGAGAACGGGCAAGATTGGGGCATTGAAACCGCGCTGGGTGTCCTCGAAGGTGCAAGTCAGCTGAAAGCGTATTCGCTCATCCTATCCAATGAGACGCACTCGCGGCTGGATGGATTCCTCGAAAGCAACCTTTTGTCTGCCAGTAAGGTATCCCGCGTCGATCGTGCGTTCCAAAACCTTGCAAGGTATGGCTCCAAAGCGCATGTCCCCAGCACAATCGCACGCATTTTACTGGCGGGCAAGGAAGATGAAGATGAAGATAACTGGAGCTTTGGTAGTACCTGGAAGCCCCCACAAATCGCCCCGAATATTCTGAAAGATGTCCGCAAATTCTCGAAAACTCACGCAGTTCTCTCCGTGTTTATTCGAAGCGTTCTTCCGTTTTCACGTACGCGCTATATGAACACGCTAGTGCCGCTCCTCTATTCGTTCTCAAGCAGCCTAAACAGCGACTTCCGCAACGCCGTCGAAACCGTGGCGGAACCTGGCGGCCCAATTGAAAATATTGAAGTGGTTGTGAATGGAGCCTGTTACGGAAACGAAGCAGATTTCGATTGGGTGATTCAGCAGTTTGTTGTATGTGAACAAAAGGCCGACGCGTGGTGGATGAAATTCAAGACAACCTATCACCAGGCAGAAGAACATGTGCTCGACGCCGCACACGCAGATCACGTTTTCGAACAACCTGCGGAGGAATTCTATAACAGCCGCGAAGGTATCCAGATAGCAGTTGCGCTTCGCTTCAAGATGGAAGGAATTTCTTGGTTAACAACTCATAAGGACCGAGAGCTACTAGCAAGCCGCCTCGCCGGATTCCTGCAGCAGAGTAAGGATCTGGAGGTTACTGTCGGGGTGCTCCGAACCCTCCTAGGAAGCGCGAATGGATGGGCACGCGCTTCGGTATGGCGTGCTGTGGAAGGTCATTGGGATGAGAGCCTTGTGGATCTCTTGAGCGAGAATCTCCGCCAGATCGGCCTAGAAGACGAGTTGAGGAAGGTGCTGATCAGAATTACCTGGCTATCGTCCGGTGGGACCTTAAAATTGCTCAAGGAACTGCTGCCGGAAATTCCCTCTTCGCGACGACTCGAAATCGTGTGGGACCTCATGTTGACCTCCACCGAGACAGCCGTGAAAGGACCACAGAAAAAAGCCGCAAAGCGGTTTCTCGCCGAGTCCTTTGCGGCATTGCTTCCTGGGCATGAACGGGAGCTGGCATTGGCAATAATTGAAGCACTCGCAGGTGCAGACCTGAGGCAAGTCGCCTCGAAAGTCTCCCCCGGTGCTTTGTTGGAACTGCAATCGAGGCTGACAGATGCTCCTGCAAGTATCGCTGGAGTTCTGGCATGCTTAGCATCTAGTGCTCAGCTTGACGTCGGAAGTGTCTGTGAAAAGCTGCTGGAAACCGACAGTATTGAACAAGGGATTGCCGCCGTGCAATGCCTTGCGATGCAATCTTCAACCAGCCCGCTGCTGGGTGCTTTGAAGCATCCGCGGTATCAGGTCCGGTGTGAGGCACTTCAGGATTTGGCGAGCTTACTGAAAGAGGGTGAACGAAGCGTACTCTTGAAGTTGGCAGAAGATCCCAGCGCAGATGTCCGCCTCAAATGGGCCGAGCTCATGGAGGAACTTTCCTGGCCTGAAGCCATTCCACAGCTCCTAAGACTCTTGAAGGACCAGAGGAATTTCAGTAGTGACTACGGAATGGTGGCCGGACCCGTTTGGGCTAGATTTCGAGTAGCACGGGCGGCCGCGCGCGCGCTCGGAGCATTTGGAGAGTTACCCCAAAGTGCTCTGGATGCGCTCATTGAGGTAGCAGGGGCAGTGAATGACGATCCCTTTGTTCCTTGCGCGTCTTTGTCTGCCATTGCCAAGAAGGACGACCCGCGCATCTTCAGCGTTCTATTCAACGCACTTTCTGACAGTGGGCTTATGCAATCTAAGCAATATCGACCGCTTGCCCAAGCTGCTGCCTGGGCCCTGTTCGATCGGTCCTCGGCTGAAAAGCTGGACGTACGAGACATGGACCTGACTTTAGCCGCGCTGGACCCGCGTTCCTCAATTGCAGCTCCTGCGTTGCTGGCAACCGCTTACGCGAGCAAGAACTGCCATGCCGTATTGGCAAAGCTCGAAACCGAGAATCTTCCGTATAGAGTTGAGCTTTTGCGCGCGGCAACTGCAACTCTGCGCTCAGCTCTGCTCGAAGGGGCCACTGAGCATGATGAATCCCTTGCAGCTCTTGCGTCCGGTAGCACGCTGGAAGAGCTCGGAGAGCGGAGCGCACCTCTCGTAGCGTGGTGCAAGTCGCTCAAGATCGAACGTGATGTTCAAGGGTACACATCTTGGCTGGTGAACACGGCTTTCGGATTGCCTGTAAACGAGGCTGTCGAGAATCCGCGCAAGTTCGATCTCCCCAATCGGATCGGGACGTTTACAACCCGATCTCTCACTCCAGCTCGCGAAACGGGCGGCACTTCACCCGACGACGGACTCTAGATACATCCTCCGCTCCACAATCGCTTGTTGCACGCCCTGTGGTTACTGGCTGTGCCTCGTGGGTTGGATCGCGAAGCGATGGTTAGTAGGCTGCCGACTGCCGGCTTTTCGGGAGGAAACCTTGGAGAGCCAGGTATTCGCTACGTCGATCAACTCCTGCTCCTCACCAAATTGCCTATCGCGACAGTCGTATGTCACGACATCCCCAGTCTGTGCACGGACCAAACTAAACGCCTTGTCAATGGAGCGGCTGTTATCGAACATGATCGTCATATCGGCTATTGGAGCGGCGAGTCGAATAGCTCTTTGCGTCCGAGGAAAACGTTGCTTCAGTTTCTTCTCTGGTACGTCGTGCCCCCCCTGGGACCGGCGAGTTTTTACCCGCAAGGAGGACAGCTCAGCACTCGACAGTCCCACGAAAATCAACGTAACGAAATAACCAGCCTTCTGCAGCGCCACAATGATATCCGCTTTGGAGCTGTAGGTTCCGCCCGGCTTCTTCTTTAGATATGAGAACACCGTCTCAAAAGCGAAGGGAATATGCTGGTCCATACACAATCCCATGAAGAGCTGTACCCCATCTTGTGATAGCTTTTGCCACCTCTGATCTTTATCCCGCAAACTCGCCGCCCAAGGTCGCAGAGTTTGCGCAGCATCGACGGGTGGCGGCAGGATCGACAGTGTGAGTCGGTCTGCGTTTATCAAGGGCATCTGGAGTTTGTCGGCCAGCTTGTCGTACCAGAGAGTAGACTTTCCCGAGCCGTTGTGGCCAGCAAGAATAATCGCTAGGGGTTTATCCCCAGCTGCGGCCGATGTGAGGAGACCTGCAGGATCGGGCGGCTTACTTCGCGAGCTCGCCATTGAACCTTGTGAGGGCTCGGAAGCTGCCGTTCACAAAGCGGCCGACAGTCACCTTACCAGAGGAGTCCTCGCGGATAATCTTGTTCGTATCTTTCGGACAAACAGAGTAGGCGTATACTCTCTTCCCCAAACTGCTATTGAAGATGGTCCCGCGGTTAGTGCCTGGCTTACTCGTTGCCTTAACAATCTTCGAAACCAAAAATGAAGCTTTCTCGTTGTCGAGGATCGCTCGCCTAGATCGGCTTTCGCCAACCTTGACGACGATCAAATCAGAGCGGGGAGTTGCGATATATCTTCGTTCAATCCTGAGAGGCTTAGAGCTCTCAGAATTGGCCTTCTCTAGAGAAGGTGATTTGGTTGAGCGCGAGTTTTTCGAATTCTTCATATGCTCAAAATCCAATGTAGCGCCGTCTCAACAAGCCTCGAACAGCAAGACTGAGACGAATCTCTTGCTCGATTATAAGTCGTCTTCCCCCTCGACGGCCACTTGATCTTTGGATGCTTGGGCATCTCACGGAGCCTATCTCTCGACCCTAATTTGCCCCCTTTTCAGGCCTGATTAAGGGAATGACTTGGGGGCTAGCAGCCGGGAACGCGGCTCGGACGACGCACTTCTATCCCCCATCCGCGGCAGTTCTCCTCAAAGCCAACTTCGGAGCCGAGACATATAGGGGCATCTCGGCTCCACGTTTGTCGGTTGAGGTGATCGTCACGTCACGGTCTGGTTCGCTATCTCTCCCGCGCCATTCGACTCTACGTTCCGTCGGGCGGCCGTCAAGGAATCTCTCAGACTCTTCATCTTCTTTATTTCCTTACTATCTTCCTATCCGGCGAAGAACAGATCATATTTCCGCACCTCGCCCCCGGCCCGACGTTCAGTCGGGCGGGGCGTGAGAGAGAAACTACTTATTCTCCTCGTGGGACTTGTCTTCTTCTTTTGAAGAAGGTCTTCGAAACGAAATGGTAATGGAGATGATGATGCAGGCGGGCCAGAACAAC
>Ga0316226_1001448_pt1 | contig 25558 bp, 16 predicted proteins | sample TBH18017metaG_FD_206009 | JGI IMG/M metagenome (GOLD analysis project Ga0316226, IMG submission 206009) | Freshwater microbial communities from Trout Bog Lake, Wisconsin, USA - TBH18017 | ecosystem: Environmental > Aquatic > Freshwater > Lake > Hypolimnion/Profundal zone | place: USA: Wisconsin...
CGCATCTCTCCGACAGAGACTGTTGCGCTTGGAATTGACGCCAGACGTAGCCAGGCGCACTGCCAAAGCGGTAGAGGACTACCCGCACTCCAAGACGCTGGCGCGACTGCCGAGCCCCTCCCGATTTTTCGCGCTTTGCCATCGTCTAGCGATCCGAACTGGTCACTGTTACAGCGTACTAGGCTACATTGTGGTCGCGCCGTTGGCGCTGAACGGCTCTCCCCAACCGGCGGGTTCATTGGCAGCTTGCGAAGGATCTCACGGGAGGCCAGTCGGCGTTAGGTCACTATTCACCGTTCTCGGAGCTGACAGCGCCGCCCGATGAGCCGTCCGTCCCGACTGCGTGCCGACTGAAACGAACGTCGCGATCGCCTCGTGAGATTCCTTCGACAGACTCAGGACAGGCCATTCGCAGGCTCAGGATGACAACGTTCGGGGCTCCGTTCTCACTCCTGCGCCCGATTTGCAAACTTGTGAGTAATGGCCTTTGGCGGGGCGCCAAAGGCTGCACGCGAGGGCACGTGCGCTCCCCAGAGCCCGGTCTCCGACGTTCTCGCAAGAATCGGCGGGCCTCTTCTCTGTCTTACAGCGCGTTCAAAATCTCCGATATCGAGAAATGCGCTCCGCAGACGACCGTGTCCGACGCCCCGTAATAGAGGGTAAGCCGGTCGCCGTCCACGACGTGGCCATTCGTGAAGACGACGTGGCCGAAGAAGCCCTGCTGCTCGTAAGGGGCGATCGGCTCCATGATCGGTTCTCTGGAGCGCGCGAGTACTTTCCATGGCTCATCGAGATCGAGCAACATGGCGCCCAGGCAGTAGCGATGTTCTTTCGTCGCTCCATGATAGATCTCCAGCCATCCGTGCGGGGTCCGGATTGGCGCCGCACCCGCGCCGATTCTTGCGTTATCCCAGCACCCAGGCCGGGTGATTGCAATGCAGCGATGGTGGCCCCAGTGCTCGAGATCGGGGGATTCGGCGATCCAGATGTAATTGCCCCCGATCTCCGGACTGCTCGGGCGGTGGAGCGCATAGTATTTGCCTGCGATCTTGCTATCGAAAATCGCGCAGTCCTTGTTGTGAGCCGGCAGGATGATTCCCCGCGAAACCACATCGCGCCAGTTTTTGGTGCTCCGCAGTCCCACCACAACACCGCGCTGGGAGGCCGCCGAATGGGTTAGCAAATATTCATCGCCGATCTGCACCACACGGCAATCTTCAATTCCGAAGCTCTCCATCCCACCGTGACCGACGATTGCCGGGTAGCACGGGTCTTCAGTGAAATGGACCCCATCGTCACTGGACACCAGGCGCAAATGGGAAAGCGTAGTGAGATAATTCAGGCCATCGTACAAAATGACGCGAGGGTCTGTCATATCCAGTTTCGGATCGTTGTGATCGAACTCCAAGATCTTCACTTTCCCGCTCTCGTCATAGACCGGAAGGGTAAGCTTCCCGGGCGTCTGCTCGGGGCGTTCAGCGACGCGCAGCAGCAGCCAGGTCTTGTTGCCGAATCGAAAGGCTCCGGGATTGAGAAGACACTCCACTTTCATCCCTTCGGCGCTGGGCCGAATATCGGCGGGTGTGAGGATCGGATTTTGCGGAAAGCGTTTTGCGATGTCGGTCATTTTAGTTGGGATTCTGGATGGTTGCAGGTTGTTTGTTAAAGAGGCGCGGGATGGATCCTACTCATACCCGGTCACGGCCCGCTCAGCCGCAATCAATTCCGCTTCCGCGGTTGGCGCATGGTCGGCGCATCCTTTAATGATTCCTTTGGCGACCGGAACGGCGATGATTTGAATGGCTCCCACAATGGCAAGAGCGTACCGCAGGGCGAATGTATCGGACACGTACGTGGCCAGCAAAATGAACATCATGCAGCCGGAGAACCGGCCAATGTAATACCCGAATTCCTGATTCACGATGTAGGCAAACTCGTTTCGCTTCTCGATTTTTGAAACGGTATCGATGACGCGCATCTGGATCGTGAAATAGGCGATATCCTGCAACGGACGCGCCAGCAGCATGCATGCCATGAAAATCAACACCCCCGTGGAGTTGAACAGGAACGCGTTCGGCAGCGCGCCGAGCGCGAACAAAATCATGCCGACCGCCAGAATGTCACCCCGATGGCTGGGCTTGGTAACACGACCGATAATGTACAAGAGCACGGCGGAAAGGACGCCGCCGGCGGACTGGATGATCCCGATGGTGCCTTCCTGACCGACCAGCCGCATGATCAGCATGGCGGGAGCCGTGACGATGTAGCCGGCGCCGAGCCCCTTGAGAACCGCCATGATTTGCATGCGGTTCCAAAGCCAGTGATACCGAAAGTACACGAATGGGGTCTTGGGTGGATTCTTGAACTGCCCGCGATGGACCACGATGGACGCGAGCACCGTGAGGGCGAACACCACCCCGGTGACCAGCTGATAGGCCCGATTGACATCGCCGCCGAACCACCCGTTTCGCGCGGTTGCCGCAATGAAAGCGCCGATGGTAAACGGAACGACGATGCCGATGTTAGTGCTGAAAAACGTCTCAAGCCCGTAATAGTAGTTTCGGTTGGAGTCGTCGGTCGTGGAAAGCGCCAGGAAATCGCGGTTTGCCCAGTAGAGACCGAAGGACATCCCCATCACCAACCCGGCTGCTCCGATGCCCATAAGGCTGAGCTTGCCAAGGGACATCATGAGCGTCATCGAAACGCCGCTCAGCAGCATGCCCGCCGAGTAAAGCCGCGGAATGCTCACATACTGCAGCAGCCAGCCATTGATGAAAAACGTAAACGGGATGCCCGTGTACACAGCAAGCTGATACGTGACCACCATGCGGACGTCGTTGGAGTTTCGCATTACGTACGCGCCCACGAAAAGTTCGATGACCGGCATCACCAGCGCATAAATCAGGTTGGTGACGAGCAGCACCCGCATGTTCCACGGGTAGGAGAGAAACAATCGGTATTCTTTGAGAAGTCGGTTCATAGGAGGGCGGGTTGGCGCATTTGGTGTTCGGGCGCATTATGGCCCGAATCCGTCATTTTGACCATGCGTTTGCGTGCAAATCGTTTGCTGATTAGTGCAAAAGATGTCGTAATCACCCCAATCTGGGCGTTTCGAAGCGGAGATTCATCCTTGGGTGCGCTGTTCGGTAGACGAGGGATGGCCCGGCATCCGAAGGCGCTAATGGAAAGTGGGTGAGTCTCGTTCGTCGAAGCTGGTGACGGCGTCGGATTGCACTCGGCGCGCGCCCAAGCCTCCGGCAGGATGCCGAAGGCTGCAGGCTGGAAGCCCGCGCTCCCCTTCGGATATGCGCGCATGGGTGTTTTCGGAGTAGCGCTATTTGAACTCTGGCGTCAGGTTCGCAAAAGAGGTGGGTAATGGAAAGATAGGACTGCCGCTCTCCCGGCTCCCCCGGCAAAATGCACGCAGCGCAAGGTGGTTTACACGGAACCCGATCTCTTTTTGAGCGCATTTCCGGCAAGCTTGTGCCAGATTGAGGGCACTTCACCCATGCAAACCAATGTTCCTCTGAAACTTCTGAAAGGCTTGGTGAAATTCAACGGCTCATCAAAACCGCTGGAATTACCCATCACCCCCTTGGCGGAACTCTCTGGCAACCAGTGGGTGGAAGTGAGACAGACGGTTACGGTGCCCGTCGATGCGTCGTGCATGCAATTCCAGTTGTCGCTCTCGGGCGAATTCAAACAGGGCGGCGCTCTGTTCATCGATGATTTGACGGTCCAGGAAAATTAGCGATGAGCGAAACCGACCTACAAACCACGGACCATCCGCCATTCAGTCCTCTCAATACCGAGCCCGATGCATCTTCCGCCGACCGCGTGCCATTTCGGACGAAGATCGGCTACGGGGCGGGAGGCATTAGTGATTTCCTGTTTCTGACCGTTCCAAACAATCTGGCCCTCCCTGTCTTTTCAAAGCACTTCGGAATGGATACGGGGCTGCTGGGAATCGCGACCGCGCTGCCACGTCTGGTTGGCGCCATTTGCGATTCATTGATGGGCAACATCTCCGACAACACTCGCAGTCGCTGGGGCAGACGTCGCCCTTTCATCCTGTTGGGGGCAGGCGCCGGCGCTGCGATGCTTCCATTTCTGTGGAATCCGCCCACGGGCTACGGAAACGCAGGTTTTTTCATCTACATTGCGGTGCTGACCAGCATCTACTCGATTTTCTACTCAGTGTTCTTCGTGCCGTATCAGGCATTGGGGTACGAACTCAGTGGCGATTACGACGAGCGCACGCGTATCCAGGCTTGGAAGGGCTACCTGTCGGGCATCGGGTTTTTTATGGCTCCGTGGTTCTTCTGGTTCTGCACGCGCAGCATGTTTCCCAATCTGGCGGTGGGAGCGCGCTGGTTGAGCGGCATTGCTGGGGCCGTGATCCTGCTGGGAGCGGTTTTAACAGTGTTATTCAGCCCCGAAAAAGCCGAGGTGCAAAAGCAGGCGAAGGTTCCGCTGCGCCAGGCGCTGAAACTCACGTTTGGCAACCGGGCATTCTTGCTTTTGCAGGGCTCGTTCCTCTTCATGCTGCTGGGCGTTTGTTGCGGGGGAACGGCGGGGTTCTATCTGCTGCTGGATTACGTCTGCAAGAGCGACGAAAAGTTTTACGGCTTGCTGTTCGGCGTGAGCGGGACGGTGTCCAACTTGATGACTTACGTAGGCATGGCGCTGGGCGTGTGGCTGTCAGTGCATTTTGGCAAACGGCGGACAACACTTCTCGGGCTGTGCGCGATCCTGCTGGGAATCGCCATGTTGATCGTATTTTTGCGCCCGCACCAGGAATGGCTGAGCTGGCTGCCCGCCGCCTATCATCCCTGGCTGAGCATGTTGCCGGGAATTCCGATGAATCTGGGACTGCAAAGCTGTAACCTAATGTTTAATTCCATGACGGCGGACATCTGTGATGAGGACGAACTGACCACGGGCCTGCGCCGCGAAGGCGCATACGTGGCGGTGGGGGCGCTACTTAATAAAGTCATGATGATCCTGATGTTGGGCCTGGCCGGCTTCATGCCTTACCTGGCCGGCTACACCCAGATGTCGGTGAAACCCACCCTTGAGCAATTGCATGGGATGAAGTGGGTTCTTATCGGGGCGCAAGGTTTCTTCGTTACGATCGCGCTAACCTTGATGGCTTTTTATCCGATTACCCGCGCGCAGTCCGAGCAAACACGGCGGCTTCTGGAGCAGCGGGCGGCGGGGTCAGGCATTACTTCTTAACCTTTGTGGGTTTGCGTTGGATGCCGTCCGCTTGAGCGCACAGATTGGAGACGCGCGGCTTACGTGCCATTGCCCGTCAGTTGAGGCCATCCTGGCGCTCCGGGTCAAAAATAAAGGTTAAGAAGTAATGCCTGACCCCGTATCAATTACCGCTTGAGCGCACAGATTGGAGACGCGCGGCTTACGTGACATTGCCCGTCAGTTGGGGCCATCCTGCGCTCCGGGTCAAAAATAAAGGTTAAGAAGTAATGCCTGACCCCGTATCCGACCTCCTGCGCTCCGGGTCAAAAATAAAGGTTAAGAAGGAATGCCTGACCCCGTATCATATAAAGGTTAAGAAGGAATGCCTGACCCCGTATCATAATGCCTGACCCCGTATCCCGTACAGGAGTGAGAACGGAACCCCGAACGTTGTCATCCTGAGCCTGCGAAGGATCTCACGAGGCAATCGCGACGTTCGTTTCAGTCGGCGCGCAATCGGAACTGACGGCTCATCGGGGCGGCGCTGTCAGCTTCGAGAACGGTGAATGGTGACATAACGCCGGCTGGCCTGCCGTGAGATCCTTCGCAGGCTCAGGATGACAAATAATAAGAACCGCTCCGGTTTCCGTGCTCGGCTTCCGATTTGTGGGTAATGGAAAGACAGGGCTGCCTCACTCCACGGGCCTCCTTTGCCGTTTTGGGTTCATTCATTTCGGACCGTGCTGGAGTTGGGCTCATTTTTTCCATTGCAAAAAACCCTCGCAGATCCGTGCTAATTCCAAAGTTCCTTGATCACCCCATAGGGCACAGTCACCGAGCCGAGAAACACCGGATTGTTCTGAGCGTTCCCGTCCTTCCCAAAACATTCCCAGGGCGCGTGGAAGTCCGCTCCCTTTCGGAAGTCCTCCGCTTTGAACTGCTCGATCATTTCATAGAAAATACCGCGTGCCAAATCCGGCGATTCCTCGGCAAGAACCGCAATTAGCCAGCCGCTCGGCGTGTGCCAGTACGCGCCATTTTGATAGGTGTTGTGAGGGGTACGCGTTTTCTCCCAGGCGGAATTCGGCGAGGCATCGTGATTGGTCGGGACATGCCGCACGGCCCCTCGATAGCAGATCGTTCCTTCATGCAGGGCTTTGACGATCTCCGTCCGCGCTTTGGATGCGTCGAATTCCTTCAGTAACCCCAAATATAATGCGTAGATCGTCCCCCAAACATCGGGTTGGCGCCCCACTTGCGTTGCCGCCATCAGCCATCCTCCGATCCGCGATGGATTGCTGAAGGTCGGGGCGAGGCGTTCGGGAATTGCCGCAACCGAACGACGCCAAAGTTCCGCTTTCTGAAAATCGCCCAGTGCTTCCTCCAACTCCGCCAACTGCCCTCCCGCCCGCCAACGCAGCAGGGAAGCGAACAACAAGTCGCCCGTCATATAAATGGAGTCGCAAAAAATGAATCCCACGGCGCGGCGCCCGTCCTCGGTGGTGACTAGTCCGCTTTCCGGAGCGACCCGGGGAACCTGAAATGCGAGTCGAAGCCGGTCGATCAGCGTCATTCCGTTCACCTGCTCGCGGAGGAAATCGCAGTTCCCGGTTGCACGCCACAGGCGATACGCGATCAGGATGAAATCGTAATGATTATTGACGGGTGGAACAATGCCCCAGACCTTGCCTCCCTGGTCCTGACCGCTGGAGTAGGTGCCCGGATAGAACACGGCCTCTCCGTTAAACAGAACGTGGTCGGGAATCGCGAACGGAGGGATGACCGCCCCGCTTTTCAAGCACCTTTCCTCCGCACCGTTCTGCACCCTGGCGATCAGGCGCAGGTGGTCTGCCATCTCCTGTGGCGTGATGAAACCAGTCGCCAGGGCGATGGCGAAATCCTGTGTCCATACCGCGGGATAACACGCCCTCCCGCCCGGGCGTATGAGCGTGCAACCGGAGGTGTTCGCTGGAAATTCGGGGGCCACTTGTTCGCCCGGGCGAACCCTGGCGGCTTCGACGGAAGCGGCGGTAAACTCCGCGAAAAAGTGCAGGGAGGCGGGATCGAGGAAGCGCATATTTTCGCTCATGCTTTGACGCGGGCGGACAGTTGATCGGGAGTGAGGGCAGTCCCCTGGCCGTGTTCGAGCCGCCGAAGCGCCCGCATCAAGCGCCGGGCATTGGCCGGCGAACGCAACAGGTGGGCGGTTTCATCCCAAACCGACGCCAATTTGTCGCGTGCTTCGGTGTAAGAAAGGGTCGTCATACGGGGAGATAACCATGCATAGGATTCCGGTCCAGTTGAACCAACTATTATTCGGCGAACAGCAGAACGCCCCCGCACCCTTGCACCCGCTCGGTCGTCTCATCGCGCGACCAGAAGATTTGGGATTTGCGTCCGGTTTCATCGTCCTTGTCGTCGAGGGCGACGTCCCAACCGATGGCGGTCCGGCCCGCGAGTGGGATGGTTCCGGCGATTCGGTAGCCCCGAACTGTCCGAGCCGCGGTAGACTGGAATCCCTTCAATGCCTGGTCCGCCCGCCATGCGACTCTGCCATCGGGCGCCAGCATGACTTGATACGAATCGGTGGAGCGGTCATCCGAGCTCAGGTTGAAGAAGAGTTCCAGGCAATCGCCGTTCCATAACTGGTGCTCCGTTGTCGCGGGGCAAACGGTGGAGTCGGTGACCGCCGCGACGAACTCAAGCACGCTGCCCTTGCGGGTTAGGGTTACTTCGGCGGAAAGATCGTCTTTGCCATGCCAGGCCGAGTCGCTCAAGGCGCGCCCTTGAAGATCGAGCCGTTGCGCTCCGATTTCGAGCTGCGCTGCTGAATCCAGCAGGAGTCGGGCGCTTTGGCCTTCCTTCAGTCTGACTGTCTTGCGAAACTTAAACCGCTCCTCCAACTCGATGGTTTGGTTGAGGCCGCCAACGGCACGCGCGTCAACCCGGACAGGATTGCGCCGCGCGGGGAGGGGAATGCTTACTGTCGTCTTGCCATTGGCGGGAAGAGAGAGCGATTGCGCTGTGGTTTCCGCGTCCCCGGCAGTCAAGGCGAAGGTGAAGGTCGTGGGATCGGAACTGGGATTGGTGAAGAGAATATTCGCCGAAGCCTGCGTGTTTCCTGCATCGGCGGAACCGTGCTCCAATTGGATCAGAGCCTCCACGTTGGGAAGTGTTTTCGAAATTAGGAAATGGGGTTGGCTGCCGGCTTTGAGCAATTCAAACCCGGGTGAACCTTTGCGTTCATTGCCGTACAGGTCGCAGTCGATCCATGGTCCCTTCTTTTCCGAACGAACACATACCGGGACCTGGTTGCCCATGGACCAGAGGGCGAGGATGGAACGCCCGCCGACGGCGAATTCATAGGCGCGCAGGTTGGGCGCGATCGAATGTTCCTTAATGAAACGCGCGCCTTGCATGAGACGCACCAGATTGACCTGGGCGACAAAAGCCGCCTTGGGCGACGCGTCTTCGTTGAAAATGCCGATGTCCCCGCGCAGGCCGTACCAGAAGGTGCGCTCGATCCCGGCGGCGAGCGATTGAACATGCAGTTTCGCCAGTTCCTCCGCTTGCGCCGCTTCCGAAATGAAAGGGATATTGGCCCAGCCGCCGATTTCGCCGACTTTGCCCGAGTACATGCTAGTCTCGCTGTTCCAAAACGGTTTGTGCCCTTCTCCGATGCTTTCGAGATAGCGGCGCGCCCCTTCCGCCTCGCTTTTCACGCGCTCCCACGACTGACCCGGCTCGCTGGCACTGTAAAAATGCGAATCGGCGATGTCATAGTCGGCCTCCGGTTTGAGCGCGTAAAATTCCGCCGCGCCCCAGGCGCAGTCGGCATCGGTGTGGGAAGCTTTCTTTGTGCCATCTCCCATCAGGGCGGAACAAAAGCCGCCCAGTACGATTTTGACTTTCGGATCGGCGGCCCGGATCGCCGCCGCGCTTGCCTTGAGGATATCGGCGTAGGTCTTTGGCGAGAACGGGTAGAGTCCATTGCGCGCGTCGGGTTCGTTCCAAATCTGCCAGTACCCGACCTTCCCCCGGTAGCGCCCCGCCATGGCATTGAGAAAAGCGCTCCACCGGCCCATATCGGCGGGTGCGTAGCAGGCCGGCGTCATTAGCGGCCATTTCTCCTTTTTCAACGGTTGGGTGGTTTGGAACGGCAACGCTCCGCCGGTGATGTTGGGAAGCAGTGCAAGGCCGAGTTCCTGCGCCGCCGCTACGGTTTGGTCCAGGGCATCCCAATGGTAAACGCCCGGTTCGGTTTCGATATCGTCCCATCGCAACCACAGCCTCCACCAGCGCGCCCCGGACGCCGCTGCCAGGGAGAAGCTCTCGCGCATGACGGCGGCATCGAATTTTTCCGGCGTCATGGGAAATCCCATCTGGATCCCGAACGAGGATTGCCCGGCGGGCAGTCGCTTGCTCCAGGGGTTCACAATCGCGAAAGCCCGGCTCACCGAGGCTCTGACGCCTTCGAATTGCAAGTCGGCGCAAAGCGTGTAGCGGCCATAGGGCAACGTCGGCAGTACGACTCGGTGAGCGCGCGCGGTGTGCTCTTTGGGTTCGAACGATTGGCCGACGCGCTGACCGTCGGCATCCTCGACATGGAAGCTCGAAACGACTTTCTCGCCCTCGCCGGCGGGGAAGTCCAAACGCCATTCGTGCGGGCCGGGGCCTCGAAAACAGCCCGCCTCGCACCCGTCGGCGAAGGCAGCCTGGAGGCGCGGTTGCAAAATCGTAAACGAAAGGCTCTCGATGGTGCCGCTCCACAAACTTTCGGTGGCGGATTCCCCGCCGATGAACACAGGCCGATCCTCAACGGGGCAAAACGGCCTGGCCAATTGACTGCTGCCTTCTGATTTTCCATCCAGCCACAGGGTTATTTCCCGGGCGGAAAAGCGCACCCGGGCGGTGTGCTTTTGACCCGCGCGCCACGGTGCAATATTGGTAATGACCTGCCCCGACAACCCCGCGTTGAGCGAACTCAGACGGGTGAAAAGCGATTTTCCACCCCACACCATCAGCGTCATGGAATTGGGCTGTGCGGGGCCATTCATGTTACGCCCCAGCGTAAACAGCGCCTCGTTCTTTCCGTCAGCAAGCCCGGGACCGACAGTGAAGGTGGCCTCGATTTCGTAAACGGCTTGAGAATGGGCGTCCCGCGATCCGGGCCACGGAAATGCCATCGCACCCCTGGTATTAGAACGAGCGAACACTGAAGTGGCGATTAGCGTGCGTTGGGGCGATTCGAGCTTCAGCGCGTTCCGGTTCCACCGCAGCCTTTCGACTTCCCTCAGCGGAATGCCGGGCACTTCGCCGCCCGTCGCGGTCGGTCGCGTGGCAAGCTCGATTTGTTTGAGGTCGAATCTTCCCGGAGCGCTTTGCAGGCGGAACTGCGCGCCTGCTTTCGCCGCTCCCGCTGGAAGGGTGAATTCGCGATGAAGCGTGTTCCAGCCAGACGATGACGGACAGATCACTTTAAAGTTGGAGAGGGACTGCCCCTTTCCATCGAGAACGCCGATCAAGACCCACGCGCCGAAATCAGAGCGCGACCCTGCCACCGCCGTCCGGTAGGAGAACGCGACTTCCAACACCGGCAGCCCCGCCGTCTCCAGCGCCGGACTGTTGAGGGAAGCCATCTTTCCGGCTTCGTTCTCCAACCGCACAAAACGGTCGCCCAGCACCGACCGTGCAATCGTGGCTTGGTGAAAGCTCCACCGCGGCTCGGTCTCGGCGGGCTCGAGCGTAAGATTTTCAGCCCAAACGTGGGATGCGATAAGAAGGCAGCCCGCGAGGGCAAGCCAGGAGGATTGGATGGAGATGCGGTTCATAAAAAACGATTCCATCATTGACAATCGGTTCAGAAAGAGCCAGGATATTCGACGCTGAATTTTCACCACCCCCGATCCCAATGAGCTCTCGCATCAAATTTCTGGCCGTCGTTGCTTGGGTTATCTCGGTTTGGGTGGCGGTTCCCCAGCTTCATGCGCAGACGCCTTACGGCGTAACCGTCAAGGCCGGCGGATTGCGCCAATCCTTCGCGGGATTTGGCGCAAGCCAGGGTCATAGTTGGGGCGATTGGCAGGCGGCAACGCGCAATCAAATGGCGGATCTGGTTTATCGTGACTTGAAGATGAACGTGCTTCGCCTGTGGGTGACCACTGGGGATTCTATCACCGTGGCCAGCATGTTGGCAGAGTTTAATACGAACTTCGTGGCCAGCGGAGCGATCGCCGACATCATGAGCCGCGGCGTAACCACCTTGCTGCTGGCCCCGGCGGCGGGCGGCGGCGTTCCGGCGCCCGCGTCGATTTCCACCTATGCGGACAACCTGGCGGAACTCATTCTTGAGATCAAGACGGCCTTCGGTATCACCATTAACGTAACGGGCATCTCCAATGAGCCGGGAACCTGGACCGCCGCAAACGTCGTCGATTGCGTCAACGGTCTGCGCGCCAGTTTGGATGCGCGCGGGCTGACGGGCGTCAAGATTATCGCCCCCGAAAGTTCCGGTCCCACTGGGGCGGTTCCCCTGGTCGACGTCATGTTCAACGACCCCACGGCTTGGACCGGCTTATTTGGCATCGCTTCGCACTCCTACGGCTCCGTCTTGCCAAACAACGACTTGGAAGTGCGCAAATATACCAAACAATGGTGGATTACGGAAGCTTCCGACGACGGCAACGAATACGCGGAGGATGAAAACCGCGCCTGTTCGATTCTTGCCCGTTACCTGTGCGAGATGAATCACGGGGTCAACGAATGGATCTTTTTCATCGGGCTGGGTCAGAAAAACGATATTACGATCCCGGCGGGCACCACCGCCTTTTTGACTGTCTACGACGTGAAAACGGCCACCGTCGTCACTTTCCTGAAGTATTATTACTTCAAGCAAGCCTTGAATACCTTCGATGTGGGGTGCGTCTTCCGCCAATGCGTCAGCTCCAGCGAAGGCGACATGTTTCTTTCCGCCACCGGTTCCACCAACCAGAACCCGGCCATTAACGCCGCTGCCGCGTACAACCCCGACGGAAGCTGGGGTATCAGCGTCGTCAACGACACCGGCGTGACCGGCAGTCCCGCCACCTCCACCAACCTTTTTTACTCGGCTACTACGTATAACGTCACCGTGAGCGTCGAAGAATTGGCCAACACGCCCAGCCTGGACTTCACAGTCTATCGCAGCCGGGCCAACAATCACTTCGTGAATTCCGGCACTGTCACCCTGGTCAATGGCGTCGGCGCCATCCCGATTGCGGCGAAAGAACTCGTTAGCCTTCGTTCCGGCTCGACGGTGGCCGCCATTCCGCCGGTTCCCGGTGCGCTGACCACCGTATTGTCCGCCACCGCACCCGTTGCACTGACTTGGAATAACACAGTGAACGCGACCGGTTGGCACGTCAAACGCGCGACGCTCAGCGGCGGGCCTTATGCCACCATCGCCACTACCACGACTACCAGCTACAACGACTACACGGCGCTCAATGGCACGGTCTATTACTATGTCGTATCCGCGCTCGGTTCCGCCACCGAAAGCGCCAACTCCTCCGAGGTCGTCGCCTCTCCCGCCCCCTTCCCGTGGTCGAATGTCGATGTCGGCCCGGTTGGCGTTCCCGGCAGCTTCAGCGTTTCCGGAAGCGGCGTTTTTATTACCAACGGCGCGGGAACCACCATTGGCGGCCTGACCGACAGTTTCAATTACACCTACCGGACCTTGACGGGCGACGGCACCCTCATTGCGCGCCTTTCAACCACCAGACTGTCAGTCAATGGCAAGGTCGGGATTATGATGAGCGAAACTCTCGGAGCCGATTCGAAATGCGCGGACGTGGTCTATAACTTTAACGGCGTATGGCTCAAAACCATCATGTCTGTGCGCACGACGACGGGAACTTCGGCACAATCGACGCTCAGCACCGTTTCAACGGTGCCTACCTGGTTCAAGCTGGTTCGTTCCGGCAGCACGTTTACCGGCTACGCATCCACTGATGGTGTGACCTGGAGCATCGTCAATTCAGCGTCGATACCCATGGCTAACACCATCTATATGGGGTTGGTAAATTGCTCATCGAACACCACGTATCTGTGCATGGCCACCATGGACAACGTCAGTGCGCCATGCGCGGCGCCCATTGCTCTGACCGAGACGGCAAGCCAGGGGCGAGCCTGCCTCGGTTGGACCGCCTGTCTGGGTGCGACCGGCTATAACATCAAACGGGCATCGGTCAGCGGCGGTCCTTATACCACCATCGGCACGGTTAGCTCGCCCGCGCTTGGTTACATTGACAATGCCATCATTAGCGGCACGCCGAATTGTTACGTCGTTTCGGCAGTCAATGCGAACGGTGAAAGCGCCGTTTCCCAGGAACCTGCCACCGTATTCGTGACTGGTTCCCTTGCGCTGACAGCCACGGCCGGACTGCCCGTCGGCACATCGGTGACGATTCTTTCTGTTGGCGGCAATGCGACACTCACCGGCACGTTTGCCGGGCATCCGCAAAACCACTGCTTCTACGCCAGCGGCAACTGGTGGAGGGTCGACTATGCGGGCGGAGACGGTAACGATGTGGTTGCGACGGTGACCGCCGCCCCGCCCGTCCCGATTGTTGTTGCAACCTGCAGTCCGTCCCCCGGCACACTGACGATTCGCGGCGGGCCCAATTACACTTATTCCATCGACGCGTCCGCCGATCTTCTTCACTGGACCCCGCTCGGCCAACTAATCTCTCCATCGCTGCCGGTTCAATGGTCCGACTCGAATTCCGCGTCCTTCCCCCGCCGCTTTTATCGCGTGCGCTTGGGGGATTGATGGGGAGCGCGGGCTTCCAGCCCCTGGCGCGCTCTTCAGAACTTCCAAAGCATTGACGGCCACTTTCATCCGAAATCCCTATTCGAACCGTATCTCTTTCCTTCGCTTATTCCGTCTTACCGTGAAAACTCCGTTGCCAACCCCCACGATATCGCTCATTGCCGGCCTGCTGCTGGCGCCGCTGGCCGCGCTGCATGGCGCCGACCGGACGCTTATCGATCTCGCATCCGCAAAAGCCGTCACGACCGATGCGAGCGTGGCGGCGGCCAACGGGATGCAGGTCAGAACCGGGCACAGTGTTAGCTGGCCCGGCGTGTCGTGGACCGGAAACTGGGACCTCACAGCGTTTGCGCGTGTCGAGGTGCGCGTCCGCAACAGCGGCGCCAACCAGGTGACGGTTCACTGCCGGGTGGATAGCGGAGCAGAGCGCAACCTCACCGATCGCGTAACGTTGGAGCCCGGTCAGACCGATACCATCAACGTTACCCTGACACGGGCCGGAGGCAGCGATCTCGGTGGCAAACTCTTCGGCATGCGCGGCTATCCCGCCGCGCCCGGCGGGAAGAATACGATTGACCCGAAAACCGTTACGCGCCTGCTCCTGTTTGTGGCGAAGCCGGATAGCGATCACGAGTTTGTCGTCACCAGCATTTGCGGCGACGGCGACTACCAACCACCGACGGCGTGGGTGACGGATGCCGATCCGTTCCTGCCCTTCATTGACACCTTCGGGCAGTACAAGCACAAGGACTGGCCGGGCAAAGTTCATTCGACAGCCGAACTCCAGCAGCGGCGCGAGTCGGAAGCCCAAGAGCTTGCCGCGCAACCCGGTCCCGATGGCTGGGACCGGTACGGCGGCTGGGCGACCGGTCCGCACCTCCCTCCGACGGGCTTTTTCCGGGTCGAAAAATACCAGGGCAACTGGTGGTTGGTGGATCCGGATGGCAATTTGTTCTTCTCGCATGGCGTGGATTGCGTGGGTTGGCCCGACGCGACTCCCATCGAGGAGCGTGCGAACTGGTTCGAGGATTTTCCAGGAACCAAGCCGGAAAATAAGCGGTTCTTCGCGCACGGCTATGCGCTCAAAGGGCACTACGCGGGCCGCACCGTGGAGAGTTTCTCATTTGCCGGCACCAACCTGCTCCGCAAATACGGCGCGGGGTGGCACGCCGCGTATGCCGAGACCGTTCACAAACGCATCCGCAGTTGGGGGCTCAACACAATCGCCAACTGGTCGGACCCGAGCTTTGGCCTCATGCGCCGCACGCCATACACCGACACGATCGACTCGCACAAAGCAAAGACGATTGAAGGCGGTGAAGGCTATTGGTCGAAGTTTCCCGACGTGTTCGACCCCGATTTCGCGGACACCGTCCGTCGCGAAATGGCCGGCAAGAAAGATGAGAGCGCGGGCGATCCGTGGTGCCTCGGTTACTTTTGCGACAACGAGATGTCGTGGGGTGCCGACACCTCGCTGGCCGTCGCTGCGCTGAAGTCCCCGCCCGAGCAGGCGGCAAAAAGGGTTTTCGTCGCTGACTTGCAAGCGAAGTACGGCGACATCGGGAAACTCAACGCCGCATGGAATACACAGCACGCGTCGTGGAGCGGGTTGCTCGAATCGAAGGCGGCCCCGGACAAGACCGGGGCGCGCGCCGATCTCACGGCGTTTAATAAGAAGACGTCCGAAACCTATTTCCGCATCGTGCGCGACGCCATCAAGACCGTTGCGCCGAACCAACTTTACCTCGGCTGCCGCTTCGCCTGGGTCAACGACCTCGCCGCCATCGCCGCCGGGAAGTATTGCGACGTGGTTAGCTACAACCTTTACCGGCACAGCCTTGACGGCTTCAGGTATCCCGGCGCCGACAAGCCTCTCATCGTGGGCGAGTTTCATTTCGGCGCGCTCGACCGCGGCATGTTCCATACCGGGCTGGTTCCCGTCGAGAGCCAGGCAGCGCGCGCGGCGGCGTACCGTGGATACGTCGAGGGCGCCTTGCGCCATCCGCAGTTTGTCGGCGTCCACTGGTTTCAGTGGAAAGACGAACCGGTTACCGGGCGCGTGTACGACGAAGAGAACTACCAGATCGGTTTCCTGGACGTGGTCGACACGCCATACGGCGAAACCGTCGAAGCCACCCGTGCCGTCGGAGCGGAGCTGTACCGACTGCGCTTGCGTTCCAATGAGAAGCGGGGGGCAGTATCCGAGCAAGCAATCAAGGCGCAGCAATGAAGCGCACCGCCATGCGCTTCTTGCTTTCCGCGCTTATTGAGACTGGTCGCGATTTTAAGTAAGAATAATTCTTGATCTCAACAAGGTTCGGCGCGACACTTCCCGGCAACACCAATTTGAAGCCATGAAACCGCGCATCGACCGCTATGACGACGCCATCGCGCACAGTGGGATTCGTCTCACTCCGCAGCGGCGCACCGTGTACGAAGCGCTCATGGCGAAGCGCGACCACCCCACCGCCCAGGAGGTCTTCATGCGGGTGCGGCGCCGGATGCCTTCGATCTCGCTCGCCACCGTCTACAACTGCCTGGAGGCGCTGACCGAATCGGGTCTGGTGCGGCACGTCAACCTCGACCGCGCTTCCTCCCGCTACTGCCCGAACCTGGAGCCGCACGCCCACTTTTTTTGTTCCGACTGCGGAACGGTGTTCGACGTTTCCATCAAGCCCTCGCTCAAGGATTCGTGGGAGCTCCCGGCGCACAGCCTCGTCTCCCAAGCTGAACTCACTTTGCGCGGCCTCTGTGCCCAATGTGCCCAATGCGCCCAATGCGCCCAAAAGGGCGGCTCAAGCGAACATCAAAAAACAACCATATGAAGTCACTTATCGTCAAAGACCTCCACGTGAACATCGGCGACCGCGAGATCGTCAAGGGCCTGAGCCTTGAGGTGGAGCGTGGAAAAGTTCACGCCATCATGGGGCCGAACGGCTCGGGAAAGAGCACGCTGGCGAAGGTGATCGCGGGGCATCCGGACTACGCGGTAACCGGCGGTGAGGTGCTCATGGACGGCGAGAACATCCTCGCGATGGAGCCCGACGAGCGCGCCCGCAAGGGGGTGTTCCTGGCATTCCAGTATCCGATGGAGATTCCCGGCGTGACGATCGCCAATTTCCTGCGGGCGGCCGTGCAGGCGCGGATGCCGGAGGGCGAGGAGCTGGAGGCTACGGAGTATTACTACCGGCTGTACGAGAAGATGGACGCGCTGGAAATCCCGCGGACGTTCACCTCGCGCTCGGTCAACGAAGGGTTCTCAGGCGGGGAGAAAAAGCGCTGCGAGATCTTGCAGATGGCGATGCTGGCGCCGGCCTACGCCGTCCTGGACGAAACGGATTCCGGCCTGGACATCGACGCGCTCAAGATCGTCTCCAACGGGGTGAACACCTTGCGCGGCCCCGATGTCGGAATTTTGCTCATCACGCACTACCAGCGGCTGCTGGACTACATCGTGCCGGATTTCGTGCATGTGATGGTGAACGGAAAAATCGTTCTGAGCGGCGGCAAGGAGCTGGCGCTGGAGCTTGAAGCAAGGGGCTACGACTGGGTCACGAAGGACGAGCCCGAGCCCGCGACAGTTTAGAGAAAGGGGAATCGAATCATGCCAGTGGAAGCAAAAGCACAAATCGAAATCGACCGCACCTACGGCGATTTCTCATATCCCGAACAGCACGCCTACGACGCGGGCGTCGGCCTGACGCCGGAAACGATCGAGTACATCGTGGACGTGAAAGGCGAGCCGCAGTGGATTCGCGAGTTCCGCCTCAAGGCGCTGGAAACCTTCCAGAGCAAGCCGATGCCGACGCATTGGGCCAGCAAGGATCTCAACGTCCTCAACTTTGACGATATCCGGTACTATCTCGCGCACGGCCAGCGCCCGACGCGCTCCTGGGATGACGTGCCCGCCGAAATGAAAGAGACATTCGAGCGGCTCGGCATCCCGGAGCAGGAACGCAAGTTCCTGGCGGGCGTCGAGGCGCAGTTCGACTCGGAGGCGGTCTATTCGAACATCAAGAAAGCCGTCGGCGATCAGGGCGTTATTTTCGTCGGCTCCACCGACGGGTTGATCAAGCACCCGGAGTTGTTCCGCAAGTGGTTCGGCAAAGTCATCCCGACCGGCGACAACAAGTTCAGCGCGCTCAATTCCGCGGTGTTCAGCGGCGGCTCGTTCATCTATGTGCCGCCGGGAGTGAAGGTGAAGCACCCATTGCAAGCGTATTTCCGCATCAACGCGGAGAACTTCGGGCAGTTCGAACGCACGCTCATCATCGCCGACGAAGGCTCCGAGGTGATGTACATGGAAGGCTGCACCGCGCCTAAATTCGAGACGGCCACGCTGCACTCGGCGGTGGTGGAACTCGTCGCGATGCGCGGCGCCAAGATTCAATACGTCACCGTGCAAAACTGGAGCAACAACGTGTTCAACCTGGTGACCAAGCGCGCCATTGCCCACGAGGAGGCGGAGGTGAAGTGGATCGATTGCAACATCGGTTCGCGGCTGACGATGAAGTACCCGGGGGTAGTGCTGAAGGGACGCAAAGCGCGAGGCGAGGTGATCTCGATCGCGCTCGCCGGCGACGGCCAGCACCAGGACACCGGCGCGAAGATGATCCACGCCGCAAGCGAGACCACTTCCAACATCGTTTCCAAGTCGATCTCCGTCGGCACCGGCCGCGCGACCTACCGCGGGATGGTTCATGTGCCGCGGCATCTGAAGGGGTGCAAGAACAACACCGAGTGCGACGCGCTCCTCATCAACACGACCAGCCGGACGGACACCTATCCCGCCATCACCGTGCGCGGGACGGGCAACGCCGTGCAGCATGAGGCGAGCGTCAGCCAGATCAGCGCCGAGCAGATCTTCTACATGCAACAGCGCGGCCTGACCGAGGGCCAGGCGATGAGCCTTTCGGTGAACGGATTTGTCAACGATCTCGTGCGTCAGTTCCCGATGGAATACTCGGTGGAACTCAAGCGGCTGATCGATCTGGAGATGGAAGGGTCGGTTGGGTAATACCAAGTGTGAAAAGCCGAACATTGACGTATACCGGGCGAACAACGCAGCATTTCAACGTATGATAGAAACGGGAACGGCCTTGGCTTCCACGGTAGTGAATGAGGAAGGCGAGAGCGGAAGCGTCTTCGTACGGCGCGGCGACCTTATTAGCTGTCATCCTGAGCTTGCGAAGGATCTCACAGCACGGCAAAAGGCTTATCGCTGCCGTTTGGCTTTCTCGAAGCTGACAACCGCGCGCGAGAAGTCGTCAGTTCCGAAAATGCGCACAGATAAGAGCACACCCTCCCGGCTGTGCGAGATCCTTCGCTGCGCTCAGGATGACGCCGTTCGAGGCGGCGTCATCACTCGTTCGCGCAAACTGCAAACGCATCGCCAAAGCCGCGCACAATAACCAGAATCCTATTCAATGAGCACCGGAATCGCATCGATCGAAGAAACACAAGTCAATGGAAGCGCCCCGGGGGGGCTTCTCAACGGAAGCCCCGCCAACGAAGTCGCGCTGCCGGCTTGGCTTTGCGAATCGCGCGCGCAGGGCTGGAAGACGTTTCAGTCGCTGCCCTGGCCCGCGCGCACCGACGAGGCGTGGCGTTTTTCCACGCTGAAGAGGATCGACCTCACGCAGTTCACCAAACCGGCGGCGGTTGCCGAAAGCTTGCAGGCGGAATTGGTCGGGCGCTCCTCCGGCCTGGCGGAATTTGCGGCGCGCATGGTCTTCGCCAACGACGAACTGCTCAGCCGCGACGCGCTCGCGGAGTCGCTCGCCGCCCGGGGCGTCATCTTCAAGCCGCTCGAACAAGCCGCTGCCGAGCATCCCGAACTGTTCCAGAAGCATTTCATGGCGCACGAAGCGCCGCTCGGATCGAAGAAATTCGCCGCGCTGCATCGGGCCAACGTCCGCACCGGCACGTTTCTGTATGTGCCGCGCGGGGTGGAAATCGACCTGCCGATCGAGGTGTTTCACTGGCTTAGCGGCGAGAACAGCTCCACCTTTCCACACACGCTGCTCATCGCGGAGGAAAACAGCAAGGTCACACTGGTGGATTATTTCCGCAGCGCCGACGCAATGGAACGCGGGCTGGCCTGTGGCGTCAACGATCTCTATGCCGGGGCGGGCGCGCGCCTGACCTACGTTTGCGTGCAGGACTGGAGCCGCGCGGCGCTCGCGTTCCAGATCAACAACACAGTCGTGGACCGCGATGCCTCGGCCAGCAGCCTGAACGTGAACCTCGGCGGCGCCTTTGCGCGGGTCGAAAGCGCCAGCCGGCTCATCGGCGAAGGCGGGCGCAGCGACATGCTTAGCGTCACTGCCGCCGACGGCGACCAGGAGTTCGACCAGCGCACTTTGCAGGATCACATCGCCCCCGGCGCCGCAAGCGATCTGCTGTACAAGAACTCGCTCGACGACCGCGCCCGCACCATCTTCGCCGGCATGATCCGCGTCGAACCGCACGCGCAACAAACCGACGCCTATCAGAAGGTGCGCAATCTTTTGCTGAGCGACGAGTCCGAAGCCAACTCGATGCCCGGCCTGGAGATTCTCGCCGACGACGTGCGCTGCACCCACGGAGCCACCTCCGGGCAGATCGAAGGCGAGGAGCTGTTCTACATGCTCGCCCGCGGAATCCACCGGCAAACGGCGCAACGGCTCATCGTGCGCGGGTTCTTGCAGGAGGTTATCGACCGGCTGGGAAATCCCGGGCTGGCGGCAAGACTCGGGGAGTTGGTTGGGGCCAAGTTTGCGCGGTAGCGGTGTGTCCAAGAGGTCATTGGACGGGACGCACGCGCCCAGGAGGCTCCCCGGCAGCCATCTTTTCTTTCACACCCTTATAAAACATCATCGTCGGCGAACCGCCAAACGCCACGGCGCTCCAGGCCGCATCGTCGATTTCCGCTTCGCTGAAACCCAATTTCCTCGCCTTCTCAATGTGGGCGATCAGGCACGGTTCGCACTTCGAGATGACCGACAGCGCCAGGGCGATGGCCTGCTTGGTGGTGGCGTCCAGGCCATTGGGGCTGTTGGCCGCCCGCATGAAAGCATAATATTTGCGTTCGACCTCCGGAGTGGACGAGGCGTCATCGGAGGGCGCGGCAGCGGCTTCGCAACAGGAGGAGCCGGGAATTATGGGGCTTATAGGCGGCATCTTCTCCTTGCTGCCACTCCTCACGCCGCCCCCGGCCGACTGCATCCTCCGAATAGCAATACGGCCCTCGCCCATTCCCGCCACGCGCCCGATAACCGCGGCATCTTGCACGCCGGCCTCGTGCAGAGCCGCCACCAAGCCACCGACCGCCTCGCCGGAAACCGCGATCAGCAGGCCGCCCGAAGTCTGCGGGTCATGGCACAGCTCCAGCGCCACTTCGTCGAGGCCCTCTTCCAATTCCAGCGGCGCCGAGAGCGCTTCACGGTTGCGGTCCGTCGCCCCGGGGATCACCCCGGCGCGGGCCAACTCCACCACGCCGGGCAATACCGGAATGCTGTCCCAAACAAGCTCCACATCGACGCTGCTCGTACGCGCCATTTCCGAAAGATGCCCCAGCAATCCGAAGCCGGTGACGTCCGTGCAGGCATGCGCGCCGAAGCGCTGCATGAGTTCGGCGGCGGCGCGATTTAGCGCCGTCATCGACGCAATGGCGGCGCGAAGCGTCTCTTCGGAAGCGCGCCCGATCTGTCCCGCAAAACAAACGATTCCCGTCCCGAGCGGCTTCGTGAGCACCAGTCCGTCGCCCGGCTGCGCTCCAGCCCGTTTGACGACACGCTCCCGGGCAATCGCACCCGTGACGGCAAAGCCCGCCTTGATCTCGGAATCCTGAATGCTATGCCCGCCGACCACCGGCACCCCGGCTTCGGCCATTTTCTCCAGGCCGCCCCGCAGAATCTCGCTCATCACGCCATCGGCCAGCTTCCCGCTTGGAAAGCCAACGATGGAGAGCGCGGTCAACGGCGTCGCGCCCATCGCATACACGTCGCTCAGCGAATTTGCCGCGGCGATCTGGCCGAAAATAAACGGGTCGTCCACGGACGGACTGAACACATCGACCGTCTGCACCAGGCACGTCTGCTCGTCCATTGCGAACACGCCGGCGTCGTCCCCCGCCACCGCGCCGACCAGCACGCGCGGATCGTCCGGAAATACCAACCCCTCCACGACCCGCCGCAACGTCGCCTGGTCGATCTTCGAAGCACATCCGGCTTTTTCGACCCACTGCGTGAGGCGCACCGGCCCGTCCTGGCGCAACGGAACCTTTTCGCCGGCGCAAAGGCAGACATCCTGCTCTTTCAAGAGGTCGCACGGGCACGGCAGTTTCGGATTGCAAACGCAATGACCGATGGCGCGGGATCGTCCCATCACCCGCTTTCTTCGTTCCAGGTTAACGGGATTTCTCATTCGATCTTCGCATTCGGACGTTTTCAAAAAGCGCTTCGATCCGGACGGCGATCCGCTCCGAATCGGAGGGCGCGTAATCGGTCTGAATCCGTAGAAACGGGAGATGGAGCCGCTCCTCGGTCAGGCGCTTGACCTGGGCGGATTCGACATCGTAGGTCAGGCACGCCTGCCAGACCAAGTCCACGACGCACTCCGCGCTGTATTCGCCAGCCAGCCGCTCGATGGATTCGAGCCGCGTCGCGTTGCTCGTCATCACCGAGCACGGCATGGCGAAGTATTTCTCCGCCAGCGCGTGGATCGGATCGGCCGCGTTCTCGTCCACGTCATCGAGGATCGGTTTCAACCCAGTGCAATTCTCCTGGCAAACGATCAGCCCGCCTCGGTCTTCGATCAACTCGACGACCCGCTCCGCTCCATGAACGACGGGAACACCCGTCAACAACACGCGCACGCGCTCCCGTCGGCCCGCGGGCGCTTCGGCGTTCGCATTCGCGGCGAGAAATGACCGGTAGCGCTCAATGTCATCCGGTATGCAGGAGACGATCGATTTGGCTTCCAGCAGTTCCCGGCCCGTGATCGGCGGCGCCTCCTGTTTCATCAACGCGGCTATCTCCCGCCGCAACCGCCGTTCCTCGTTCATCCGGCGAATGGCGGCGCGAAGGTCGTCATCGGTGATTTGCACCTGAAAACGCCGCTCCAGTTCATCACGCAATCGGTGCAACTCGGCCAGCCATAGTTCCCGGCCCAGCGTTGCATCGCGGCTGTGCGGCAGCGACAGCACGAACATCGGGCGCGTTTCGGCCATCAGTTCGTACATCTTCTTCTTGCCGTCGCACGTCGTCTCCGCCACCACCAGATCGGCCCATTCCAGAAATGGATTCCGCCCCTCGATGTGATAACCAAAGGTCGACTTGATCAACGGGCAGAGGTTCGCGGGAAGCACGCTCTCCGCCGCGGGAATCCGTTCGGCGGACCCGCCGCACAGGCAAACCGGCACGGCGCCCGCGGCCATGATCAGCTCCCGCGGCGTGTATTCGCAGAGAATTCCGACGACCGGGCGTCCTGTATTCTTGGCGTGCTCGACGTAGTCGTAGCAGCGATCGATCATTCCGGCGAACATACCTATTTCGCCGCAGCCCGGAACGCCTTAATCGGCCTTGAAGACCTCGTCGCTCTGCTTGGACTCGAACGGACCGAGATCCATCTTGGTTTGCATCCGGAAACCGCCCTTAAGATTGGAAGGCACTCGCCACGAGTACCGGCAGGTGCCGCCTCACCCATATTCGAATTTGCCTTCCGTAAGCCGTTTTCCCTGCTCATCGCTGATGGTGAACTGCGGCGCCGCGCCCTGAACCCCGTTCTTTTCCACACCGGGAGAATAGGATTCGCCGCTCTTTCCCTTGATCTCCAGCCCGATGGAAACCGTTCCCTGATTGCTGCGCGAGTTCACCGAGTACGCAAAAGTCACGGGTGCGCCCATGTCCAGCGCGTGCGGAGTGGCTGCCTGGATATCCATGCGCTCCATGGCGCTGCTGGTTTGCGCGCCGGCGAGCGTCCATTTCACCGAGCCCTGCTGCTGACACAGCGCATGCGCCACGGTCGAATACGTCCCGACCGGCAGTTCCCATTTGCCGTCCTGATTCGGCGTCAATAGCGCCGCGCATCGGTCGGAAATCACAAACAGCTTCGCGGCAGGGCACTTGGTGTCCAGCACACCCATCTCCGGTTTCACCTCCTGGAAAGTTGCCTCCGAACCGTTTGGCGTCACGTTGACGTGGTAATATTTCCCGTCGATCCGCACCATTTCAACCAGCGGCGAGACTTCCCAGCGCTGATCGATCGAACCGTTCCGGTCCAGGTCGACCGCCATGATCGATGCGCCGGCCCGTTCCATGCGCATCATCTCCGATCGACTGCCCGCGTCCGGCTTCTGGGTCTCGAATTTTCCGGTCAATGCCCCGTCCACGAACGAGACGGGATACTGCACCGCACCGATCCGAAGACTGCCTTCCATCAGGCTTTGCGGGATAACCCTCAAATAGGGACGATAATTGCTGCCGCTTCCGCGCTTGAAGACGCCCATGGACGCCGTCACCTCAACGGGACCGCCCGCGACTCCCGCGACTCCCGCGACTTTCGGAATCGGGATCGGGCCAAATTTGAAAAACGCGTAACTGCTGACTCCGCTGCTGCGCTTGTTCTGATCGACGCCATGAAAAGACTTACCGCCCAACTCGCCCTTGCCATCGAGATCCGCGTACAGGGTCGCCTTTTCGCCGCCCTGCTCGACATCGACCACGATGAGAATCTCGCGACTTCCGCTGGCCAGCTTAAAGTAATAAGGCGTATGCAGCTTCGGTTCGCTCTTGAGTTGCCCCTCCGGCTTGGCGCTCAGAGGCTGAAGATAGCGGGTTGCCGCCATGATTTGCGAGGCGAACTTGGGTGGCAGCATGCCGTTCCCGTTTGCGTTGACCGCTCTGGAAGTGAGCGGAACGTGGATCGGCTGCCCGAGGAGTTGATCCTCCGCCCAAAGAAAGCCGCTGCCAATCCCGAGAAACACCGAAGCAACGATAGCCGCTGCAAGGGGGCGCGGCGCCGTCATTTGACGACCCACTGACGCTGGATATTTCATGGCGCATCGCATCGCATCAAAATTCCGGTTGGGAGTCAACAACGATTTTGACAACCACGGATTTCACGGATGGCATTGGGAGGCATAAAATGCCGCTACTAACCAAGTCGATCCGATTTGCTTCCTTCAAACAGTCGGCGTCCGCGCCGAGTGGGATGCTCGTTCCCGGGCTCCTGCCTGGGAATGCAGAAATCCCGGAGGCTCCAGCCTCCTCCTGGACCTCCGACAGCGCAGCGCACCTGCGGAGAACGGGAGGCTCAGACCTCCTGACCTCTTTGGGTAATTCCTGAGACCAATCGCTTCGAAAGCGGTGGAGATTCCTTTCCATTGCCCACAAGTTTGCAAATCTTCGCAAGCTGCCAATGAATCTCCCGCTTGCAGGAGGGCGACATCCGGCGTTTGCCGTGGGGCGTCCGTCAACGCGACAGCGTCGTGGAGTGCGGCAGTCCTGTGCCGCCTTCGCGAGCCGGACCGATTTTCGACCCACCGGAAGACGTGGCAGCAAAGGAGGT
>Ga0316226_1001451_pt1 | contig 25545 bp, 26 predicted proteins | sample TBH18017metaG_FD_206009 | JGI IMG/M metagenome (GOLD analysis project Ga0316226, IMG submission 206009) | Freshwater microbial communities from Trout Bog Lake, Wisconsin, USA - TBH18017 | ecosystem: Environmental > Aquatic > Freshwater > Lake > Hypolimnion/Profundal zone | place: USA: Wisconsin...
GGAACAATGGTTATTGTTCGACCGTATTTTTCACAAATTTTTGACAAAGTTGCGGTGGTAATTGTCTTACCAAAACCAGTAGCAATTTCCTGAATACATTGTGGGTTTTCAAGGAACTTATTGACAACCTCAACTTGGTCTTCACGAAGTCTAATCTTTTCTCCGGCAAATCTGTGTCCTTCTGGCCATGTTAAATCACCCCAAAAATCTTCAGAAATTTTGGTGAAATTTAGTGGTGGACTAACTCGAAGATCTTCTACCTCTGGGTCATAACCTTGACGAAACAATTCTTCTAATAACTGAGGTAACAAGGTCATGTAGGTTGTACCGCCAAGACCAAAAAAACTGGTACAGCCATCCCACCTACCTAATTTATATGCTGGTAGATACCTTGCTTTTTGGTCAAAATATTTGAATTTTTTCACCAAAGATTTACGTGTGTCAAGATCTAAATTATCAATCTTAACATTAACTTCATCCTTGATTACAATTTTACATTTTTTCAAACAAAATCCTTATCTTTCAATTTGTCCAAGTATACAACTGCGTTGTATTTGTCATTTAAAATTTTTCTTATGGCTTGATTATTACCTAAACTATCACAAGTTATGACAATATCAAAATTTATTCCAGATTTTATCAAAGGTTTTTTAATACGTCTACTGACAAACACAAATTTTATATTTTCTGACAATGCTGAGTTTAATTTATTTTCTCTAATATAATCATTAAATGATTTGTTTGTGATATTATCAGTCCTAAACATTACTGTCATTTGATTTTCTGTGAACCCTAGTGATTTTAGGTGTAGATGCCACTTACGTAGGTGTGGCAATTCGTTATCCGGTGGCACAACAATCATGGCCGCATTGATATTGGTCAGTAACTGGTCCCAGTCTTCGATAGGATGGTCCTCGGCCTTAATTGACATTTCACTAGCAAATTCTTTTTCGATGAATTTTTTGGTGAGAGAGGTGATTTTTTCAGAATTTATGAAATTTTCATAATTATTGTCCCACACCTCGATCCCATGACGTTTGGCCATTAGGATACCTTTAAGTAAATCAGGTGTATCTGGCTGGGGTACCTCATGATAAACATTTTTAAACATTGGTTGGTCATTTTCAACAACCAGCATGGGAGCGTATTTTTCAATATTTTCATGAATTTCACAGATTTTTTCATAAAATTCCAAAATTTGTGAATCTACCTCAAATTGCTTAGGTATAAGTGCTTGACATAACCAATAGACGCTTCCTTCTGTTAGACTAAATTGCCATTCCTTCTTTTCACCGTGCCAGTCGGCCCAATCACTTTTGTTATTTTCCTTAAATTTTCTGATTTCTCCCACCAAATTTTCATTATAAGGAAAAGTTACTGAAATATATTTCTTTTCCTCCTTGACTAATTTAATTTGAGAAAGTTGTTTGACTGATTCTCTCAATGGTAACTGAAAATGTGGACCTGCAATAATGGTATCAACGAGAGGTCCAAAGGTTGCGTGTAGTTGTGCCTTGTATTTTTTACACATTTTCACGGCAAGGTCGCCTTGCTTAACAGTAAATGAAACTCCACGAAACAATTGATCAGAAAAACTGTCAATAATTTTAAAATCATTAGGAGCAAGGATAACAGACCTGTAACTCAAGTCTAATATCAGATCCTCAATGAATTTAGGAGGTTGTAAATTGGCGACAAAAAAACTCATATTGAAATATCTTCCATACCTGCTGTACGCAATTTGATAATATTAGAAAGTTGCCACTGTTTGATATCGATTGCCTTGATAATTCCCAACCATTGGTTTCTCAACAAGGCAAATTCATTAATAATTTTGTCCATGTCAACCACATCTGCTTCACCGTCGACATATTTTTCTACATCTTTTGAACTCAGAGCACGTTGATAGTTTTCAAGATACTTCCTAAACAACTTTGAGCGCAATCTTCGAAGTTCGATGTTTAGGTATTCAAGTATTGCCTCAATTTCTTGAAGTTGATTGAATCTATGTTCAACAATACCCGGCAAAGCCGCCGAGGCTTTTTCTACGTTTCCGTAAATTTTTGCCTCAGCCCTTGCTTCATCTAACTGTGTGTAATAGTAGTCAATACAATCAGGTAAGTGAGCAATATCTTTGCTTACTTTTGAATACCAGGTCATTAATAATCCTCGTCTTCATACCCATAGTCATCATTTTCCTCATCATCGTAGCCTTCTTCCTCAGTTTGAACTGATTTGATTGCGTCATCTAAATGAGGGTCGTAACCCGTATATGCTGTTAAATCTTCTACGGAAACATCCTTGCCAAGGAGAAAATCTACGTATTGATTTGCAGCCATTTCTCGGTTTTTTTCTGGAATATATTCTCGGAATAGATCCCATAGTTCCATAATTAATGATTCTTCCATTATACTTCCTCAGTGTCCTCGGTTGTTGTAGTCGTTGTTGCTACAGATTTTTCATCCCATTCTTTCATAATCATCATGAGTTTATCCTCAGTCCAATTCTTACGGAATTCGGCAACAATTTCACCAGTCTCTTTACTAGTGTATGCTAATTTATTCCCTACCTTAGATAATACACCCATTTTCTCGAACATGTCAACCAAACCGGAGGTTGGAGCCATGCCAGTTGAATATGGAATCTTAACTTGAACACTTTCAAACGGTTTAGCGTAACGTGTCTTCATAATCTTACAAGCAGAACGAATACCCAATACATCACTAACCTTATTACCATCTTCGTCTTCTTTCAATTTCAACTTCTTCATGGCAACCACGATAGAAGATGCGTAAACGAAGCCTTGTCCGCCTGAGATTTTATCATCTGGATCAAACATATCTTGGCTAGCGTATGTGTGATTAGTAGCCACCAAGCCGACGTTGTAATTACCAAACATGTTAACACAATTACGAACCAGCGCCGTAAGTGCTTTAGGTTTACGACCCATATCACCTTTAAGATCTCCTGCTTCAAATTGATTTACATCGGTTGGAGTTAACAACATACCAAGTGAGTCAATAACAAACAATACCTTTGGACGTTCTTCCGTTGGCATCAATTTGTATTCTTTCATGAACTCATTGATGGTTTTAGCAACATCGTCAATCATTGCCATGTTTAATTTCAAAAGTTTATCTTCTGAAATATCAACACCTAAATCAGTCAACCACTTTTGATCAAGAGCATTTTCTGTGTCAACTAGGACAACAAAAATACCCTGTTCCTGTGCGGCTTTAATAATGTTACCAGAACAGATATAACTCTTACCTGCGCCAGATTCTCCCGCAAAAACTGTTACTTTTCCCAAAGGGACTCCCTTAAAGAAGTCCCCTGAGATAAGATAGTTTAGGGCATAGTTACCGGTTGAAATCCAATCGGTTGGGTCGTTAAACCCAATTCCTAAGCCATCAATACTTTTAGTGATAGACTTACGGAACTTCGAAATATCGAAGGCCTTACTCATAGTCTATCTCCTTATTCTGCTTTTTGGCGGTTACGGATCATGGCCAAAATGTTTTGAGCACGATCTCCTGCGTCGGAATTTCCTGATGTTGTTGGAGCATCATCATCTTCACTTACAGTTGATTTAGCAACTGCTTTTGGTGCTGGAGTGCTTACTGGTTCACCTGCGTCTTCTGCTTCTGGATCTTTAGTTTTAGATCCTGTTGCTGAACCACTACCGCCCATACCTGCTGGCTTGAAGTATTGACCCCAACGTTCCATGTCAAATGCTTCCCCGTCAACTGACGCTTCGAACATTTCCATCATAACTTTGAGTTCGACATCTCCTGGCTTCTTAGGTAGGAAGTCTTTTAGATTAAACAATCCATATTGCTTAATTGCGGCATTTTCTTCTTCACTCAAAGCACGTTCACGACGAGCCCAGTTTGAAGTAGAATAGTCTGCGTAACCACCTTTAGATGTTTTTGTAATTTTAAAATCTAGACCACGTACATAGTCTGTTGGGATTTCTTCAATTTCAGAATCCATCAAAGCGGCTTTGATGATGTTGTGAATTTGACTACCAATAATGAATCGACGAATTGGATTCTCTGGTGTTTTGTCTTCTTGTAGTTTGCTATCAACTACAAAACCTTGATACAAGTATGAACGCTTTTTCCAATACTTACGACCCATATCTTCAAGATTTTTGTCCTTAAACCATGGACGTACTTCTGTTAAGATTGGGCATGTTTCTCCCCACATTTCCATACAAGGAACTTGTACAGTAACTGGTTTTGAATTTGCTTCACCTTTAACTCCGGCGAAAGGCAATTTGATCATTGCTCGTTCAATCCAGAAAAATGTGTTGTCTTGATCTGCGTCTGGTAAAAATCTAACTGTTGCGTTAGTACCTTCTGCTATGTTCCAATGTGGAAATATTGCGTTGTCTCCACCGCTTGCGCCGCCGGTGTTTTGTTGAGATGCTTGTTGAAGTTTTGCGCGAATTTCTGCTAAAGTTGCCATAATGATTTTTCCTTAATGTAATATTTTATGTGCCATTCTTTTAAAGCCAACTGACTAAAAAAGAAAAAGTGCATATAGTTAACTATACGCACTTTTATTTATAATATCAACCCCAGTTGGGGCTTAAAATAGGTTTATTTTGCCAAACCGGCTAATTTTAATACAACATCAAATTCTTCTTCGATACCGCTACGTTTTTTAAGAGCGGCTAAACCTGCTTTGCTAGAAAGTTTCTTTTCATCATCTTTTTCTAGGTCTTTTCGAGTTACATTCCAATCTTTATCACCTGATTTTTTACGTTGATAAGCAGGAACGTCGACTTTGTTCGGACCACTTTCGGATGTTTTAATACCGGCAAGTCTCATAACTTCAGAAAATTGATGATCTCCTTCTCCTGCTGATTGCATTTTTGTCACTAACTTTTCTACAATTCGCCCGGCCTTGTCACCAAACTGTTTACCGGCCATGATACCTAACTCAGTTGGGCCTTTACGCCATTCGCCTAACCCTTGCTCGCGTCCATGTGGATTATAGAAAGCACCAATAAACTCTGCCAACTCTTTCATGTTAACTTGTTCTTTACCTTTTGGCTCTGCGTTATCCATATCTTCGCCTTCTTCTGGCGCTTTCTCTCTTGGCAAGTAACTCAATTGATCAGGAATATAATCTTCGTCATAATTTAGATAATAACGAATTGATTTTGGACTCATTCCGTCTTTCTTCATATATTGAGCCATTAAGCCAATAATTTCACGTTCTTTTTCACGACTGTATGTAATACCATCATTTGCCATTTGTTGACCAATCGGAACATGTTGTGTATTTGTATCTTCCGCTGTCGGTTGTTGTACATTAGGATCCATTTCAGGCGCTGGTTCTTGTTCAGGTGCTGGTTCTTGTTCAGGTGCTGGTTCTTGTTCAGGTGCTGGTTCTTGTTCAGGTGCTGGTTCTTGTTCAGGTGCCGGTTCTTCTGCTCCTGCGCCTAGTTGTGCTAGCGCATCTGGATCATTTACTTTCAACCATGCTTCAATTGTTTCGCCCGGATCGGCATTAGGATCAACAGCGGCTAAAGATTTTAACGCCTGTTCTAATTTTGGATCTTCAATGCCAATTCCTGCCAATGCTTCAATAGCACTAGTGCCATCGGGACCTAAAGTCAATCCAGAACTAATTAAATCTCTAAATTGATCAATTTGATCAGGAGTCATAATGCCTTCTTCTAAAGCGTCTGCCCATTCTTCAAAATTTTCAAATGCGTTATAACCGCGTTCGATGTTTCCGTTGTCATCTGGCTCATCAGTATCTTCGCTTACAATATCTTCTAAATCAACTGTGCCTGCTTCTTGCATAATAGCATGAATTAACGGAAATATACTTGTCAAGTCTTCTTCAAAACTTTTAACAGTAAATTTGCTCTTATAGTCTTCTAAAGTAACTTCATCTAATTCTACATTTTCAGATGGTTTAAAATTTTCAACAAATGAAGAATAATAATTTTGACCTTGTAGTTTATGAATATGATCTCTTAATTGTTCTAACTTTTGATTAGCGTGTTCTGTGATATTAGAAACATCTTCGCTAACAAGATTGTTATGTGATACGTAACGTTTAAATGTATTCAACTGAGCAATTTGCTCGCTGACATTCATGATTGATTCACCAATAGCATCATATGGTCGGCCACCGTTTGCCACATGACGTTGCATTGCTTTAGCGCCTGCTAGATGAATAAACGGATATTTAAAACGTTCACCTTCGGCATTTTCGATGAACAACGCAGTGATATGACGAGTTCTTGCTCCTGGCTGTTCTTCGTTTACTGCTTGAGAGTGACGTACAATTAAGCGTGTACTCTCTAATTTGCGGTAACTTGTTTTACTGCTACCGTACATAGATGATTCATTCATAGTGGCTTCCTTCGATCCGTTTATTGATAAGAACTGAAAATCGTCCTTGTTTAAATTTCCTTTAGTAATGTCTCGAGTGTCAAAACGCATCATTCTTCGTTTAGCAAAGAATCGCATTTCACGTAGGAAATCAAACCATAGTCCTCTTGTTATACTGTCAGTACCTTCTGTAATTCCTTGACTGTAGAAGATCTTTAAGGAACCGCGTTCGTTAATACTAATACTGACTCTACCTAAATTATTGCCTTCGAGTACAAAATCAAAGTCAAAAAATCGTGCCTCTGAAGGATCGCTTGTAACAGCACCGCTTTCGTTACCCATTTGTAAATTGGTAAAACGACTGCGTACTTTGTCAAATAAATCCTGGGCGATAATGTTAATTATATTCATGACTGTATTTATGAGAAATTACTTACATATATGGGCATGGGCATTTCCATATCGTCTAAAATGCGATCTTCTGTCATTTTAGCATAAACTCCAGGATCCCAATCTCCGAGCATTAACAGCATTCTAATTGCCAGCAACATAGCAGATACTAAATCGTCGTGTTGTTCCGCTTTTGCTTCAAATTTAACACCTACAGCAACAAATGTCTTTAATTCACTTATTAGTGACTTGCTGTTTAATATTATTTGATTGTTTTCAACCAACTGTTTTAATTTGGCACAGGCATTAATTTTGCTAATACTGGTGGTATTAAATCCCTTACGAAAACGTCTAACGTGTCCTCTTTTTACCGGTTCACTTAGAAACATTCCAGGTATTGTTTCCTCGCCCATTTCGCTGATAGCAACCAGCGCCGCTTCACCTAATGTATTGTTTTCTACACTAAAATAGAGGTTAGGAGAGCCTCCACAACATTCATCAATATACTTACAAATGTCTCTTAATATTCGAACCTGTCCTTGTACCCTAGTCATATTGTGTTGCCATTCGCCTACCTGTATCATGCTAGGAATTTCTAAAATTTGAATAGCGGCATAATCTCCACCTGTTCCCATAGCAGGGTCATGTGCTACAATATAAGTCATCATCGGATCAATTTTTTTGTACCAACGAACTTGTCCCATTTTAAGAATTGGCTCTTTTCCTTCTAGTCCTGCTAGACAAATACTGCTGATAAGTGTTTCATCAAAGACTAAGAATTCACATTCGTGTTCACGTCGGAAACGTTCTTCTCCGATACGCGACATTTCTTCTGCTTTCCATTTTTCGTCACGATCTGGATGTTCGCTCCAATGTGCTTTAAACGGAAAGAAACCGTTCTTTCCTACATCTGTAGTATTACCGAACTCGTCTACACGCTTGTTGGCTTCTTTCCAGATGCTAGCAAATTGGTCTTCGTCACTATTAGGAGTTGATGTAATAATTGCCTTACCGCCAGTTGCTAGTGTAGGCGAAATTGAAGTCCAGAATTCTGAAGCCACATTAGGCGGTACGAACGCAAACTCGTCAGCGTATAGTAATGATAGTGACATACCACGACCTGTTGTTTCAGTTGTAGTCTGCGCTACAATACGTGATCCGTTATCAAATTCTATCGACTCTTTGTTGTAACTTGTAACGCCCGGACGAATAAAATTTGGACACAATTCGTAAGCATAACGAATACGTGTCATAATTTCTTTAGCACCTGTATACTTGTGTGCCGCTATAAGAATTGTACTATCTGGTACAAACATCGCATACCATAACAGGTATCCTGCCGCTGTAGTTGTCTTACCTGTTTGACGAGGTAACATATTAACGTTAAAACGATGACCGTGATAACTATCAATCAACCTTACCTGGTATTCAAAGGGCTTATACAACATCTTTCCTTTTGTAGGATGTTGTATGTGAAAGAAATGTCCAAGGAAGTAATGCGGACCCATAACTGGATCCATACATCCTTGAAGATGTTTAATATCGTCTTCTGTCCACGCCTGTGTTGAGTGCGCCTTTTTAACGAGTTGATTATCTGTATTTTTACCTGCCATGTGAATATTTACCAAAAAAAATAGCCCCCGTGGGGGCTATTTGGTGTTGCGTAAAATTACTTGTTATCTAGTCTACTGTCAGCACCACTCTTTTTTGCTCTTGGTAAGTAACTTAATTGATCAGGAACATAATCTTCGTCATAGTTTATGTAATAACGAATTGATTTTGGACTCATTCCATCTTTCTTCATGTATTGAACCATTAAATCAATAATTTCACCTTCTTTTTCACGACTGTATGTAATACCATCATTGGCCATTTGTTGACCAATTGGAATGTGTTGTGTCTCACTTTCTGAAACACCTTTTTCTTTAGATTCGCTTACAAACTTTTTGTATTCGGCAAATAGTTGAGCCTCAAAATTAATACTTTCGTCTTTTTCTTTTTCTTTTTCTTCTTGATCAGGCATTGGGTTTGAAGCGCCAGGCGCTGGAGTGTAATCAAAATCCCTGACCTTATTGACTACTTGAGCAAAGTCATTTGGGTTATAATCTTTTTTCTGTTCATGCGGGCTATTATCGTATCCGCGGAACCCTTCGTCTTCTTCGCTGCCGTTGTCGCTAGATGTATGCTTGTCAGTTGTAGAGCCTTTAATATCTTTATCAGTTGATACTTTTACTGGCATGTCAGTTGTAACTTTTACTGGCTGTCCTGTGTGAATCTTTTTAATAAGATCCATAACTTCGTCGTCGCTAGATCCTGGAAGGTCTACTCCTGGCTCGTCAACTGCTAATGCGTCAACTGGTTCTGCGTGTCCTGGAACTAGAGCATCATCTGCGCCTGGAATACCTGGCAATTCATCTGATACTGCCATTGCCATAGCATCGCTTGGAGCATCTGTTTTAGCAAGATCAACAATACCTCTCATCATTGTAACAATTTCACTAGCACTTGCGGCGCTCATGTTAATTGTTGCTGGCATATGAGGCATTTCTGCTCCCATACCTGGAATACCACATTCTAAGATTTCGCTTTCAGTAAGTGGAACACCTGCTAATTTTTTAAATTGAACAGATTCAGATAACTGAACAGGAGTTTCTTTTACTTCTGCTTTTTCTTCTTTGACTACATTAGGATTAGTAGAATCTAATTCTGCTAGTCTTTTCATTACGTCGATCATTTGCATGTTATTTCTTCCTTCTTGGATCCGGTGCTTGCTGAAGTGGGCTATGAGAAACAAATTCCTTATTGCTCTCTTCTGCTTGGTCCCCGGTTGGACGTTCTTCACCGCGAGCCTTTTGTTTTTCTTTTAATGTATCAGTAATTTCTTTAATGAAACTAGCATTGTATTTAGAACCGTAGTAATCATTAAAATCTGCGTTAGGTGCTTCTGAATAATTAACGTCATCTAATAAAGCACCTTCACGTGGTTCATGCGGACGTTGATATTCTTCAGTTGGCTCATTCGGATTACGAACAACTAGACTATCTCGATTAATTTCTAATCCGTCAGTAAGATATTCTTTCAACTCATTAGGTGTAGTTGGATAATTTAACTGAACTTCATATACAGATACTTCACAATTCTTCAATTTAGGAAAATCTAATGGCAATGCTTGGATTGGTGTTTTTCCAACTTTCTTAAATTGGCTGATAGCAAAACGTTCTAACATTTTATTTAGACGTGCTTCTTGCTCGGTAGTAATATCGCCCGCTAGTTTAATTCTAAATGGGTATGTTCTACGAGAATCGTTGAGGTATTCTTTAAAAGTCTTCATAAATTTATTTATCCATATTTTTGAGTTTTTCCAGTAGGCTATTACGGTCAGTAATTAGAACACCTTGTGCTTCTATAGCACCTGGAGTAGCATCGCCCTGTTTTTTGTCGATACCGTATTTTTTAATCTGTAATTCTACCATCTTTAATTTCTTGTCAATTTTGGCAGATTTTGCTGTAATTGCGGCATTCATCATATTTGCGGCCACTTCAAACATACGTGCTCCATAGCGCGGTTCGACTTGCATTCCTAAGTCCATGATATCGTCATAGGCTTGTTCTGCTTTGTTTGCTAGGGCATCTAATTCACTATCACTAATATCACCTAAACCTTTTACTCTAGGAAGGGCCGCTGATATCTTGTCAAATTCTTCAAGTTTTTCTTGAAGGTTTAATGATGGTGGAGCCTGTAAATCTGCTTCAGAAACAACTGGTTCTTTTTTTTCGGGTGGAAGGTTAAAAACCTCTTCTAATCTTTTTGTCATAGTTTATTACTTATTCTTTTTAGGATTTCATAGTAAAAATATCAGATTCAGTTAGAATTCTAAATTTACAATTATTTTGAGCACACCATGCTTTTGCCATTTTCCACTTAACTTGATTGCGTACAAACTGTGCTTGATTATAGGGATTTTTTCCAACGTTTTCTAGTACTGCTTGATTCTTAGGTTTAATTTCTATAAGTTCGACGTGCTTTCGTTGATTCTTATCTAAGTAACTGATTAAAAAATCAGGAACGTAAACTGTTCCTTTACCTGTTAATGGATCGCGATATGGAATCTTAACACATTCACTCGCCCATTCTGTTATTGCTGGGTTATGATCACAAAATCTCATAAAAACTAATTCCCAACTACTTCGATAGATAGGGGTACCTAATCCAAGATATTTTTCTGGATTGGTTAATTTATAGTGACCTTTGGCAAATTTTAAACTCATACTAGTATATTACGTGATATGGCATCAACTACTGGATTTGTATTTGCGATGCCAAGTGTACTGGTTTTAAATCGATTGTAGTTTAATATTTGTGCCACAGTAGTACTTAAGGTAGCATCAGATGCGCCCTGTAGTGTTTGTAATACTGCCATCGGATCGTAACCTTCTTTCTTTGCCTGAGTTAAGATAGTAATGGCTACAGTTTCGGCACTAGGATTTTTAAATCCTCTCTTTTCTAAAAATCCAGTCATAGCAATTAACGCCGAATTGTTTAATTGTGTCGGCAAACTATTATAATTGTTAAACACATTTAAAGTAGCATCGCTACTTGACGGTTTACTTTCATTAGGTACATTATTATAGATGTAATTACTCATTTTTATTTCTTATTAACTATTAAAACTTCCGTTTACTAACGTCTTTTCAACATTACCTAACTCATCAACAGGAGAACTAGATCCATCTGGAGCATAGACTACCCTAGGACCGGTATAGTCTGAGGTAGTTTGGGTTTGATCAGAGTTAGTTTGTTGAGCATTAGCATCACTTTGTGAATCTGGATTATTTCCACTGGTTTGATCTTGAGTAGTTGGGTTACTACCGTTTCCAGTATCACCACCGGATTGTGTTGGATCAGGATTACTATCAGTTGGTCCAGTAGCACCACTTGCTCCAGTATCAGCACCAGTAGCACCACTTGCTCCAGTATCAGAACCACTTGCTCCAGTTGTTGGACCGGTAGCGCCTGTGGCTCCAGTAGTTAACATTGCCTTTGCTTGAGCAGGAGTTATTTTTCCAGAAGCAAGGTCAGCCGCAATATTTGCGCCTGCTGAAGCATTAGACGCAGAAGCAGTAGGTCCAGCATTTCCGCTACCCCCACCAAACAATGTTCCAATACCACCTAACGCACCCGCCACTGCTGAACCGCCAAATACACTTCCTAATCCACCAGGTGTGCCGGAACCTAATCCTATTGCTCCTAATGCGTTACTAACTAAATTCTGGGAGCCTAGTAATGATCCTAATACACTTAACCCACCTTGTGTACTTTCGCCGCTATTGCCAACTTTACTAAATGGATCTACACTATTGTCGTAATTTCCATTGCCAGCATCGGCAATTGGACTAGGAGTTAAATCATAATAATTTGACGCAAATCCTGGAGGATTACTTCCTGCTTTTACTTTACCGTATCCGTACAGTACTGCTTCATACATTACTGTCATTTTATTTTCTAATACTTTGTTACCCGATGCTACATCTAATCTATCATGATCCCATTGTGTAATTAAAGGATTCACTAATGTAAAACAAGAATATTCTTTTTGGTTTAATTGATATATTGTTATGCTCTGAAAGAAAGGATCAACTTGACCGTTATTAAGACCATATGCTGTTGCCGGTGTTATAACAGATTGAGGATTGTATTTTGTATTTCCGTATTTGGCCGCTGGCAATGTTGCCCCGCCTCCAATTACATTGCCTAACGCTCCTCCAAGTACTCCGCCAAGGCCGCCACCTAATGCACTACCAATAGCACCACCTAATGCTCCACCTAAAGGTGTAGTTACATTACTATCACCAAAATAATATTGATAATAATAGGTCCATAGTTTTTGTGTGACGTTACTCATATCATCATGAAAAACCATGTTGACTGGATTATATGTCATTCCTGTTTGAACAACAGTTTTTCTATTATATTGATTAACCACTTCTGTCTTTGGAGCAAATTTGGGTAAATCTGTTTGTTTAACTAACATTCCTAAATTAGGACTAGTTGTTGTCCATACATCAGCAACCCCTGCTTGTCCACTTACTCCTTGAGCAAGATTTAAGAGACTTGTTCCTAAAGTCTTTCCCCCTGCGCTTGTACCTAACGCCGCTTTATTAATTTGAAAACTTACATAAAAGAGCCATCCAGCCTTAGGGGCTAGACTATATGTATTGCTGACAAATATTCTAGAGGCGTGTTGGTATGATCTTAAGGTAGGTTGGTTTGCGGCTATATTAGACATAACAATATTTAGTCGTAAAAAAAGACCCGATAATCGGGTCTTTTAAAGTACTAAGCCCTTGCCGGCTTAGGCTGCTTGCCCAGTAATTAGAACGCCACTTGTACGTCCTACGTTCTGACCCACACCTTGTGGGCTACCTGCTGTATTAAGTTGTGTTGCGTTATCATATTTGATTGTTAAGGCAATCTGAACTGGTTCACTTGTCTTATAATCTAATTGTTGATAATCAGCACCACTTAAGAAACAGCCATCTAATTCCCATGTCTCAAGCACGTTAACGGTATCTGCTCCGTTGCCGCCGTCTAGCATTTCGATTACAGTTGAGAACTTGTAATCAATACCAGAACTAGCACTTGCTTGTTCATAGAAGTCGAATTGCTTCTGTAACTGTTCGCCAACTAAGTTGGTTACTGCGTTTGTCATATCGTCACGCAGAGTTAGAGTCATATCAGCCCAACTTGGTTTACCTGCTAGTTTAACTTTACTGTTATAAACGTCAATTACGATTTCCTCGAATGTAACGTTTGGTCGAGTAACGTCAACCACTTGCTTGGTTAACTCTGTTGTTGGTTTGCTTATACCAAAATTTTGAAGTGTCACTCTAAAGCGATACTTTAACTTCGGCATTAGCAAGCCTTGTACACTTGCTGATTGGCTACCTGCTAACGGTACTGTAAATCTGCTTAAACTTGCGATTGCCATCTTTATTGCTCCTTGTCCTTAATATTTATTTTAACCACCTGCACTAATTGCGCCAGTATTTTCTAAACGTAAAGGAATGTAAATGAATTCTACAGCCTTGACTGGTTCAATCGCAATATCAACCCATAGTTGATTTTGGTCGATTCTTGTTGGTGTGTTGTTAGATTCATCACACACAACTAAGAAGTCATAGATTGCTCTTTGACCTACTAATTGTAGGAAGAAACTAGACACAGCCCCTTTGATTTCATCACGTGTGATCTTATCATTTGGTTCAAACAAGTATGGTTTCGCCAATATGCCTAATTGTCTACGGATGTATGCTACTAGACGAGCAACATTAATACGATCTAAACTACTTGCGGCATTAGCGCGAGTGTATTGACCCATAGTAATGATACCTGATCCTGTTAGTGTCGCAATTGGATTAACTTTAACATTTGCTAGAACATCACGTAGGCTTTCTGGTAACGCTGTTGGATGGAATTCTCCAATATCATCAATGTAACCAACTGAACTTACGTTGTCTACAGCACCCCGACGTACACCTGCTGGAGCAAACCACGGATATGATTTCTGATCGCTTTCGGCAATAGTGCGTAACATCATATGACTTGGCGGAACAACAATATAGTTTCCTGTATTGTCTGTTGTATATCCACTTGGATAGTAAACAGCCGCATAATCGTCAAAACTTACAATACCGTCAGGACCGTTATCATAAGCAAGAGCACTATTATTACCCCAGTTGCTTAAAGCAGTACCTGTTGGTTCCAATGTCATTGGTGTATCGCCAACAACAAACGCTGTTTGTCCACGGTCTGTATTCAAACCAATTAAGTTTTGAAGTGTTTCAATATAACCAGGGCAAGCAATTAAGTTGAATACAAGTGTATCTGTATCACGGATTGCCTGACTTGTGTCAATTAATGATTTCAAACTCTTAACAACAAAACTGCGTTGTGCGGCCTGACCAAACGATCCAACACCTAAAGGAGTATTTGGACTTACGCTTACCCAACGTGCTGTTACATACGGAGTAGCCCCGCCACTTCCGTCCATAACTTGATTTTGGTATCTTAAGTTTAGGCCACCATTGGCTTCGAGGTTAATGTAATTTGCTTCGTATTTCTTAACGTTATATCCACTACGACGTAGGTTCCATAAACGTGTGCCTTTTGTATATAGGCTTGGATCTGGACTGTCAGGATCTACATAGTTGCTTGTTAACAATGCTTTGATTGTTGAAGCAGTTTCTGTTGTACCTGATGTTGCCCAACGAGCATCAGCAAATAACCAACCATTTGGAGTTGTGTGGTCAGTTGGATCTTGTTGAACCCATTTTAGAGTTTGTCCGTTCCAAACATAAATGTTTTGACCATACATGGTTAAGTCTGCTGTGCTGATCCAAATATCACCATTGACTAGACTTGTTCCATCACTTTGTGTTGTTGGAGCCTCGCTAGCAATTTGTGGACCATTAGGATCTGTTCCTGGGAATGCTGAGGAATCACGATATCCTACCCAGTTAATACCGTTGTGGTACATGATATCAACTTCGTCAACTAGAGAATCGAACCACAATGTGCCATCTTCTGGATCTAGATATGGAGCAGTTGGTTGTGCTTCAAATACTAGTGGAGCCCAGTTACTTGCTTCGTATGTATAACCGTCTGGTTCGTACATACCTACTCCATAGAAGTTAGTAGTACCTGCTGTTACACCAGTTGTAGGATTTCTAGACCATGCTGTAAATCCAAGAGCAGTTGCTAATGGAGTATGAGTTCCGTCTAAGAAACGAATCTCACCACCTAGGCTATGAGTAATTGTAACAGTAAATTGTGTGTTATCATATGTAGCAGAAGTATATTGTAAACCTGCGGCATTGATATATCCAACCACTGTCGATAATGTATCACCTGGTTGAATTGTAATTGTAGCAGTATTAATAAACGCACCTTGATAACTTTCTTTAATATCAAAAGTTGATGTGTTTGTAAATGTTACAGTTTGAATCTTAGTTGGTGAAACAATAGTTGTAGGACCAGTAGATGTTCTACGGAAGATTTGGAATTCTGCTAGCGATGGTTCGCTTGCTAGACCAATACCGTCATCATAGTTGTCCTTAACATATAGTGTACCAACTGCAATATTAGCACCATCTTTAGCAGGATCTAAACCAGCGATTGCTAGTTCAGGTTTAGCATAGATTGGAGCCTTGACTAAATTCCACGCATTTGTGCTTGCGCTGTAAATTTTTGTTGCCCAGAACGCACCTTGATTTGGATTTGTTGTTTTGATATAAACAGATCCACTTGGTGTAGAACTAAAATCTGGATAAGCAGTATGCGGACCTTGGAATAATGTCACTGGATTATATGTACCAGCAGTTAAACCAATCGCTGCCAAGAATGTTGTTGATGTTCCTGTATTGGCCGCTTGAATCTTAATCTTACCGTCTTGTACGTTTGGATTTTGAATGCTTACTGAAGGAATACTTGTATATCCGCTACCAGGATTGCTTACCGCAATATTTGTAACTGCGCCACCTGAAACAGTAACAGTACCAATTGTAGCATTACCGCCAATACCAACGGTTGGAGGAACATCATAGTCAACACCACCAGAAACAATATTAATTGCTTCAACGGTGAATGTTAAGTTGAATGTAGCACCGGTAGGACCAGTTGTATTAGCAGTTGTAATAGCACCGCCAGCATTAGGAATAGAACCTGTGTATTCACCTGAGTTAACAATAGTAGCACTAGTAATTGCTCCAGATGTAGTAATAGCAGTAACTTGAATTGTAGCACTTGTACCTGCTCCACCCATTACATTTAAAATATTACCAACAGCATAGTGTGTACCGCTATTAGCAATAGCAATAGTAGCAACTTCCATAGTTGCTTGAGCACTTGCTCCGCTTGCGCCGTTGCTTGATGCTGTAGCATCAGCAAATAATTGTAGGACTCCGCCTGTACCAATTGTAGCATTAACACCTTGATTACGCATTATTGCATTAATACTTGTAGCAAGAGTACTTGGAGTTAGAGTTGGACCAGGTAAAGTAACAGTCTGACCGTTAATAATAATTGCAGGGCCGGGGGGTGAACTTAGGCTTGCTGGAATTGCAATAGAACTTGTAACAACTGGCCAACTTGTTTGCCATACTGTAGAACTAAATGTGCTTCCTGCTGTGAAACCTGTTTCTGTGTTAGTACCAATTTGTACCCAGTTTGAAGAACTGTTTTTATACCATGTTTGGATTTCATTTGTGCTTGTAGCAACAACAACGTATGAACCAGGAGTTAAGAAGTTAGAAGCAGGAGTCATCCCGTCTTCGCTTAGATACATGTCCATGTTACTATTATCAATGATAGTAGGAACTTTATTGACAAATGCTTGTGTAGTTTCATTCCACTCAAAAATACCCCATGAAGTATTTGAAGTAGTGTCTAACCAATATGTGCCGTCTGCTGGCAAGCCAACTGGTGCGCTAGATTGTGGAACTAGTTCGCTTAGATCTAAATCAGCACGAGCAACATAAGCCGCTGAACTGACACCTAATAAACTATATGCGGCTTGTAGACCGTATTCGTTAAGTTCGCCACCGTTAACTGGGTTACCGCTAGCATCTGTGTAAAACAATGGAGTACCAAAAGTATCTGTAAGATCTCTTTGGCTAGTAATTAGGTATACTGTACCTGCGTTTGCTTTTTGTGTACCTGCTGCAATTCCAGTTCCGCTTGCGTTCATCTTATCTTGTGCTGACGCAACAATAATTAAAGGAACTGTACCTGGAGCCGCTGGCGTATAGAAACTTTCATCTATTACTGATACGCTTACGCCTGGTGAATTTAATGTGGCCATTTCTTAATCTCCCATAAATGGTTTTTCTTTGTTATATTTATGGCGATGTGGGAAAAACAACCGGATTAAATACTATTGAAAAGGGCACAAAAAGGGCACGGTATGAGAAACCTATGTAAAAAGTGTAATCAACGTCCGGTAGCGGTAAATTACAAAAAAGAAGGCAAGACCTATTATAGGTCTGTATGTGATCACTGTGCTAGGGGATTAGATCCCGGTGTTCCAAGATGGAAACTACACGGATATAAGAAAAAAGATAAATGCGATAAGTGTGGATTTACAAGCAAACACCCTGAACAATTTGATGTTTTTTATATCGACGGAAATCCCGCCAATGTTAGATATTCAAATCTTAAGACTGTATGTTCAAACTGTCAGCGAGTCCTACATAAAGAGGGCGTTCGTTGGACTCAAGGGGATCTGACACCAGACTTTTAACCTGCGCAAATAAATCATCAATACTACCATTATTGTCTAAGACCGCATCAAATTTAGTTCCAACCCAAGCAGTTTCGCTAGCATGAATTCCTGTTTTATCTAACCTATGTTTACTAGTTGCCCAGGTCACATTACCATCGGGGCCCCTGTTTGCGCTAACTGCGGCATCATACCAGTCGGGTTCTGGACCACGAACAACACGGATCACAATACCGCCAGCGGCTTTAATTGATTTAATTTCATTAGGAAAACGGCAGTCACTAATAACTATGTCATCTTTCGAGTTGCGTAGTTTATTCTCTAATGCGGCAATCCAAATATCGTCATGGAAGCCTTTGCGACAAACTTCAGTACCCCAGTATTGTAATACCCATCGTGGTGTTAGATGAGGCATACCTAAACGTTCTGCCCACCACGGATCTACTTGTTCGCGCCATTCACGGGCTGATTTAGTTCGCCCTTCTAACATTGTACGGTCCCAGCCAAACACTTGTGCCACAGCATCTTTAAGGCTGTTGGCAAAACTTTCTCTTCTAAATTCGTGGAAATTTGTTAGATAATCGGCAATGGTATCTTTGCCTGATCCAATAAAACCGCACACACCTATAATCATAGTATCTCCCAGTCGATACTTTAATTATATTAAGGAAATGTTACAATGTCAATGATTAGGTTAACCAATTACAAAACTTAAAGGAGTTCCGCCGTCTTTATAGTTAATTAGATCTAATTCAAGGGCGTCTAATTCGGCTTTGCCTTCTGCTTTAAGTTGGGCACCATTTAAAGTTGTGCCACCTTGCGGACCAGCAATTTGATTAAATTTTTCACGTGCTTCGCCTAACATAATTTTACAAGTTGCTAGGGCGTAATCTTTGATCCATATACCAGAAAACGTATCTTGGAAAATTAGATAGTCCGGTTTATAGTTATACATCCATAGTAAAACACTTTCCTGACCTTGCGGACGTTGACTTATTCTTAATTTTTTAGTAGTCGAATTCCAGTCAAAGTTGATAAAACTACCAAACATTTTACCAACTAAATTTTGGTAACTTGCGAACATGTAATATGTTGCTAAACCACCCATGTTGCTAGATGATAGCAAATAGGTATTTGTGTAGGCCAAGTTAAATGGTTCAAATAACGAACCTCCATCACCGCCGCCTGTTCTAGAACCAATACTGCGTCTAAATACTTGACGAACTTGCATAACATTAGGGTCTAATGTGTATTCGTTAGTATCTTGTTGTAGGGTTAAAAAGCCGAAACTTTCTTCTACAGAATTAGTCGCACGTTGGCGGTACTTTAATAGTGCTCTATCAATAGCAGTATTATAGTGTTTTGGATCAAGTTCAACATCAACCATCCCATCGCCTAGGAGGTTTTTAATGTACTCGATGACCTGTTGTTTCTCGTTATCTAAATCACTCATACCAATATTTAGCCATAAATAGTTTACTATGCCAAGACTATCTCTTTACCGTCCCGAAAAGGGCAACGATTTTAAGTTTCTAGACCGCACCATTAATGAAGAATTTCAAGTGGGCGGCACTGATATCTTCATCCACAAATATCTAGGTCCTCAAGCACCCGCGGAAGGAACAGCGACTCCGGGTACACCAACAAATACTAATCCTATAGGTGAATTAGGCATCCAAGATGTAATATTTATGGAGAATAGAGATAGAAATTACGAGCCTAATATCTACAGTATCCGTGGAATTTATACAATGATAGACCCTGCTTTTGATCTTAAGCAGTTTGGACTGTTTTTATCAAGCGATAATATTCTTGTAAATTTCCACATGAGCAGTTGTGTTAATGCTATTGGCAGAAAAGTTATGGCAGGTGATGTATTTGAATTACCTCACTTAAAAGACGAATATGCATTAAATGATTTTAATGTGGCGTTGAAACGATTTTACGTGGTTACAGATGTAACAAGACCAGTTCATGGATTTAGTCCTACTTGGTATCCGCACTTACTTCAAGCAAAATGCGAACCGTTAGTCGACAGTCAAGAATACAGTCAAATATTTGACCAAGATTCTGGCAACGGCGACGGCAGCACTCTACGTGATATTCTCAGTACGTACAATAGAAACATTGAAATTAATAGTGCTATTGTTGCCCAAGCAGAAGAAGATGCTCCATTAAGCGGATTTGATACATCGAATATGTTTGTTATTCCTAAACGTCAGGACGGAACTGTTGATCTTCAAGATACTAGCCGTACTGATATTGATGCTAGTGTTGAAAATCCAGCATCTACTGCGTCAAGTGTATATCAAAGTCCGCAGGCTAGCGAATTACCTGTTGGGTATCTTACTGAATCTGGCATACCCCCGAACGGTGCTCCATACGGATTTGGCATCAGTTTCCCAACAAATCCAATTGTGGGACAATTCTTTTTACGTACAGATTTCTTTCCTAATGTATTGTACAGATATAGCGGTAGTACATGGGTGATGTATGAACAAAATGTTAGAATGACTATGACCAATGCCTATGATCCTACATCAACTAATCCTGATAAAACTCAACCAGAAAATCTTACAAGCAATAGGATTAATGAAAAAACTGGATTTATTAATAACAATAATACATCAACAATTGGTGGAAAAGTTATTCCTGAGCGTCAAGCATTAAGTAAAATTGGTCAATTATTATCAATCCAAGCAGACAATACCAGCACTAACTTTAATTAAGGATTTTAAATGGAACATTTTTACGACGGGCAAGTTAGACGTTATATAACGCAATTTATGAGGTTAATGAGTAACTTCAGTTATAAAGATTCGTCTGGAAAATTGACACAAGTACCAGTAAGATACGGCGATGTTGGTCGTCAAGTATCGGCTGTTATGAAACAAAACAGCGAAAACCTTGTTAACTCGGCACCTTTTATTGCCTGTTACATTAAGAATTTTGAGTATGCTAGAGAGCGTATTCAAAATCCTACACATATAAGCAAGATTAATATTAGAGAACGTGCTGTTAGCGATGACGGAACTGAATATCTCAACTATCAAGGAACTAACGCTACAATTGAGCGTATGATGCCAAGTCCTTTCAATATTACTTTTTCTGTAGATATATGGACAACCAATACCGATCAAAAATTACAGATACTTGAACAAATATTAGTATTGTTTAATCCTGCTATGGAAATACAAACCAGTGTTAATTTTGTTGACTGGACTAGTATCAGTTATGTAGAATTGACAGGAGTTACATGGTCTAACAGAAATATTCCTCAAGGAGCAGAAAATGATATTGATATAGCGTCTCTTTCATTCTTAACTCCTATATGGTTAACTACTCCGGCTAAGGTTAAACAATTAGGAATTATTACACAAATCATTACTAACATTTTTCAACAACCTTCTGGCATGGAATTAGACCCAGATATGTTACTAATTAATCCTGTTACTGTTAGAGCGATCACTCCAGGTAATTATAGTGTTCTTATTTTAGGTACTACCGCACAATTAATGTATGAAGGTGAAAATTTAGTAGGAGATGACTACGTTCATTTACCTGTTAAGAATGGCCCAGACATTAATTGGTACACATTATTAGATTTATATCCAGGTCAATTTAAAGCAGGCCTAAGTAAAATTATGCTTACTCGTCCGGACGGAACACAAATTGTTGGAACAATGGCATTGAATCCTAGCAACGACGTTGAGATGATGATTAATTTTGATCAAGACACCTTGTTAAACACACCGTTGCCGGACCTAACAGATACATTTATTAGGGGAACAATTAATGCTGTTATTAATCCAACAACATTTAATCCCGGAAACCCAGATATCGACACACGATATCTAATATTAGAAAATATCCCACCTGATGTTCAAGCATGGAAAAATTCAGATGGTACACAATTTTTAGCAAATGCTAATGATATTATACAATGGGACGGAGTCAAATGGAATATTATATTCGATTCTACTACTACGCAACCTGTAACTTTTATAACTAATTTATATACAGGCATACAATACAAGTGGGACGGCTCTAGTTGGAGCAAAAGTTACGAAGGTATATATGCCGCAGGTGCCTGGCAAATATCGTTATGAAAAAAATAATTTGTAGTGGTGGACTATTCTTAAGTAAAGACACAAAAAGATTTTTATTCTTGTTACGCAATCAAGGACGTACAGCAGGAACTTGGGGTCTTGTTGGCGGAAAACAAGAGCCAGACGATGCTACAGCATATCAAGCACTTGAAAGAGAAATACAAGAAGAAGTTGGTAAAACACCACCTATTAAAAAAGTAATTCCTTTAGAATTATACACTAGCGAGGATTCTAGTTTTTACTTTAATACCTATGTACTTTTAGTTGATAAAGAATTTATTCCTACCCTAAACGAAGAACACGTAGGGTATGCGTGGTGTGACATTTCAAATTGGCCAAAACCTTTACATCAAGGTGTAAAGCGTAGCCTATCTAGCAGAATTAATAAAACAAAAATTGAGTTAATACTTCAGATTTTAACCGACAGTACTAGTTGAAACCGTCCAAGGTTTTCCTAATTCTACAGTCACTGGAGAAATTTGCTGAGCAATTCTATCTGTAATAGTTTGTTGAAAATTTGGTAAAGCAAAAGTTAATGCGTTTTCTACCATTGAAATTACTTGAGATTCTGTAAGTTGATCGAATTCAACAAATGTACTAGGATCAGGAGCACCTAGCCCAACATTACCCGCAACCTGTGCGGCATGACCTTCACCATCACTACCGGTGTAGATATAATCAATATTGTAAACAACATTGTTTAACCCATTTAAAGTTTGATGGGCTTTAAATTTTGTAAATTCCCAAGTATATGTAATTGTCATAATGTTATTTACCTCCAAGGAGTTCCTTCATACCATCCTACTAGACTATATCTCATACCCTTAGTTACGGGGGTAACTTGATGAAAGATAATACTAGGAAAAATTATTACTGTTCCTTGTTGTCTCATATTTTGAGCCTTGGGAACTATACCTACATCAGTAAATTCTAGATCACCACCTTCATAACTATCCGGGTCACTTAGTTGAATGCTAAAACTTAACTTCCTTTGATGCTCACTATGTACCGTTAAAAAACAATCTTGATGGCGAGCAAACGTTCCTTGATAAGCATAGTCGTATTCTGTAAATTGAATAATTGGCAAATAATTATATTCTACACGAAAAAAATCTATATTTGCTTGGGCAACTAGTTTATCTATAGTTACAAATAAGTCTTGCCATTCTTGTTTACGCTGTATCCAGCGAATTTGGCTTCGTCTTATATCGTCATTATAATGTTTTCCGTCCCCTACTCCTAAAGTAGGCATATCGACGGGTAATTGTTTTGCTCTATCTATTATGTCCCGGCACCATTCTGGGCTAAAATGGGACTGATAATAACACCACTCTGATCTCATTTGATCCTATTAAGGTGATGGAGTGCTTGTTGTAACGGCTCCAGGGATGTTTGAACTAATAATTGTTGCGGTGTTTGTAGTAGTATTGCTAAAATCAGCAACATAGAATTCAGGGAAAGATAACCCATTCTGAATAACATCAAAATGTACGGTGGCAGTAACTAGATCAATGATTTGTTGTTTAGTCATTTGTTCAAAAGGCACGTAAGTTGAAGTTGAAAGATTTGAAATATCAAATTCGATCACCCCTACTTGTTGTTTTGTAACACCAGAATCTGCTGTAGCAGTACATTGCCAAGTAGCCCTGGTAATTGCTTTTGGAAAACTTCCGCTGTTAACTAATTCAACTTGTTGAACGTCCCATATATATGTTGTTGCCATTTATTATCTCCGCTGATCCTTTATTTATTGATCTTCGCCGGCTCCTAGGGCACCTGAACCTGCGGCTGGTTGTTGAGGTCCTAACTGATCTTGCGCTTGTTGCGCTACCTTGTTAAAAACCTGAAAAACTTGCTCGTAAGGTAATTTGCCTAGTCCTGCTAAAAGAACATTTAATTCGTTTACATCTACTGTAAGGGTAACTTTTTGAATGACTTGCATTTAAATCTCCGTTAATTGTTTGTTAAAGTATTTAAGTCTAACGTATGACCACGGGGTAAAGAAAAGGCTCCAGCATTATACATGTCAATATAACGTTGACGACCTTGTGAAACTTCCCTGATATGATCGGGATGTTCTGCTACATTATGAGGTAATTTGGTTGTTGCGTTGGCTACAATCATATGATTTTTATCAATAAAATTTACCGTAATTCCAGTCAATTCAATACTTGGACGATTATTTTGTCTGTTATTAGGATCTTGGTGTCCGTAAGTTAAGTATCCTGTAACATCAACGTTGTTATCATGGCATGATTGTATTGCTGTAGTCAATTCCGCAACAATCGCTAGTGTAGAAGTATCGGCATTTTGTAAAGAAATTGTAGTGATACTATCATTAGGATGCATATCTTTATGATGATATTTGTCATAATGATCGCAAACTAATTGGCCAGTAATAAAAGACCCAGTCGTTTGATACGCTGTCTGTAATGCCGCATTTAATTCAGCAACAATTACTTGAGTTGCTGAAATTAATACAGTGATTGTGCTTGTATTAGAAACTACTGTTCCTGTAGTATTAATGTTTGCCATTAACTAAATCCCTTAATTCGTCGATTTGTTCTTGCATATTTACGATCTTGTCATTTAACTGATTAACCGCTTGAACAATAATAGGTGTAATTCTTGCCCAATTAATTGTCAAATAGTCTTGTTGTCTTGGATCGTTAATATCCCAATCTGGATTGTTTCCTGATAAGTTAACAGCAACAGCATTTGGTAAAATTGCTTGAACGTCTTGAGCAATAAGACCAATTTCTTCATCGCCTGGTTCATATGGAATCTTAAGTTCTACAACTTTTTCGTTCCACTTGAATCGATATGCTGTCATGTGTGATAGAATATCTAATGATTCTTCACCAATTGGTCTTAGGTCTTCTTTCAATCTAGCATCAGACCAACCACCTTGTACCTGACCTGGAACATAGAAACTTTGACCGTTTGAATAATACAACCAATAGTAACCCCACTGGTTATATAAACCAGCAGTTACTGAGTTTGAAGTCATATAGGTTGTACCCATGTCTCCAAAATACCAACCTTCCCAACCGTTAGCACTACCGTTAATTTGGAAAGAACCATATGATGGAACACTCGGATACAAATGGTTACCAATTTGACCTGGCCAATATAATCCATACGAACCGTTGAACTGTAGCCAGGTGTTGACCTGATAATAACTGCTACCTTGTTGACTTAATACTGGAGATCCACCATAGGTGTAGATCTGTCCTGCCATTGTCAAGTTTCCGCTCATGTCCATTTGGAATCTATTACTAGATGCTGACCAACCACCTATTCGTAATACTGTGTCAGTATCAAGACCCATGTTGATCGCATAGTAACCACCTTTATGGAATGATTTATAAGCAGAATAGTTACTGTGTGAGTAGGTCATTAAAGCAGGACTG
>Ga0316226_1001454_pt1 | contig 25518 bp, 20 predicted proteins | sample TBH18017metaG_FD_206009 | JGI IMG/M metagenome (GOLD analysis project Ga0316226, IMG submission 206009) | Freshwater microbial communities from Trout Bog Lake, Wisconsin, USA - TBH18017 | ecosystem: Environmental > Aquatic > Freshwater > Lake > Hypolimnion/Profundal zone | place: USA: Wisconsin...
CCCCGCGACTTCGCGGCCCGCGGCGCCGGGACATGATCAGCAGAGCGGAGGAGGCGTCGTGACGGGACCGTCACTGGACGAGCAGGGCTGTCAGAGGATCCACGACGCCGCCATGCGGCTGCTGGACGACGTGGGCTGCGTGGTGCTCGACCCGGAGGCGCTCGCGCTTCTCAAGAAGCACGGCGCGAGCGTGGACGGCGAGTGCGTCCGCTTCGGACGCGCGCTGATCACGAAGGCGCTGGCCACCGCTCCGTCAGGCTACACGGTGGCCGGCCGGCGCCCAGAGCTGGATCTCCGCGTGGCGCTGGATGCCCCGCCGGTCCTAGCCAGCGCCTCAGGGCCGCCGTTCGTGCTCGACGGCGATCGGCAGCGCCCCGGCACGCTCGCGGACCTGCGGACGGCCATCGCGCTCGCTCACTTGTCTCCCAACATCGCTGTGCTCGGCTACAGCGTGGAGCCCACCGACGTGCCGGAGGCCGTGCGCGCCCGTGTCGTGGCCCACGCCCACCTCACCGGCAGCGACAAGGCCAACCGGTTCACCGTCACCAATCTGCCCGAGCTCCAGGTGGCGACGGAGGTGCTCGAGATCGTGTACGGCTCGGAGTGGCACGCGCGGCCGCGCATCTGGAGCATCGTCAACAGCACGTCGCCCCTGCAGTTCTCCGCAGAGGGATGTCAGGCCATCCTGCGGCTGGCGCGCCTGGGCCAGCCGATCTGCGTCGCCGTGTGCGCCATGGGCGGTACTACGGCGCCGCTCACGCTGGCCGGAGTCCTCGCCGTGCAACACGCCGAGCTGCTCGCCGGGCTGGTGCTCACGCAGCTGGCCCGGCCCGGCTGCCCGTTCCTCTACGGAGGCACGTCGTCGATCTCCTCGATGCACAGCGGGGCGCTGATGATCGGTGCGCCAGAGTACTGGACGCTCATGGAGGCGACCGTGCAGCTGGGTCACTGGATCGGCGTACCGGTGCGCGCCGGCGGCGCGGTGACGGACGCGCACGTCCCGGACGCGCAGGCCGGCATCGAGTCCGCGCTGGCGATGGAGGCGGTCCTGCGCATGGACGTGCAGTACGTGCTGCACGCCGCCGGCATCCTCTCGTCGTTCAACTGCTTCTCGCCCGAGAAGTTCGTCATCGACGACGAGTTGCTCAGCGCGCTGCGATCCGCCAAGCAGCCGATCGTCATCGACGACGAGACGCTGGCGCTGGACGTGGTGGGGGCTTGCGGACCCGGCGGCAGCATGCTGAGCCAAGCGCACACCCGGCGGCACGCGCGCGACGGCCGCCGGTCCACGATCATGAACCGTGACCCGTACCAGACGTGGCGCGGTCTCGGGGCCCGCGACCTTGCCGCGGCCGCGGGCCAGCGTGTCGCCGAATCGCTGGCAGCCTACGCACCCCCGGACGATCTTGACCCTATGGTCCGGCGCCAGCTCGACGCCTACTGCCTGGGCTGAACCTCGCCCTCGCTGCGCACGGCGCCGGGCAGCCCGGCGATGGTCGCGGCGAGCATCTCCTGGAACACGCGATACGGGTTCGCGAGGTCGAGCCCGGGGTCGATGGCGAGCTGGACGGCGAGGCCGTCGATCACCGCCGAGAGAAGCTGGGTGAGCCCCAGGAGGTCTGGGTCATCGAGCGCGCCCGCGCCGCCGGGGAGGCCCAGCCACTCGAGCTTGAGGCTCCAGTACCACTGGTACAGGAGCGCGATACGGGGGCGCAGCGTCTCGTCTCGGAGTACGTGCGGCAGGAGCTCGAAGAAGACGCGGAACTCCTCCGAGGCGGTGTCCATGCGGCGCATCTCGTCGATGAGCTTCTCGCACCGGTCCTGCGGCCGGACGTCCTTCATGCGGTCCTGGGAGGTGATGTACTCGTCGTGGATCACGGAGTCGAGCACCGCGGCGACGAGACCGGCCTTGTTGCCGAAGTAGTAGGAGATCATCGCTTTGTTCTCGCCCGAGGCCGTCGAGACTGCGTTGAGGGTGAGCGCGCCGAAGCCCTCGCCGGCGATGATGTCCTTGGCTGCCACAAGAAGCCTCTGCGCTGTCTCGGGCAGAGCCGAGAGGGGGTCTTCGAAGGCGAACTGCAGGCGTCCCCGGCCGGCCGGCGGCGTCTTCGCAGGGCTGGTCGCCCGTCTGTCGCTGCCCTGCCCATCGGCCATCATGATCGAGTCACCGCCTGTCTCATGCCGGCCCCCAGCCTGCTTGGCAGCACCCGTCGCCCCCGTGCGCGGTGGGCGACTGATTGACCGGTCGGTCAGCTTGCGGCCACAATGCTATCACCGGGGTCAACGGGTGCTGCCGCCGCTCTCCCGTGACGGCGGCGCGGCACTCGGCAGGGCGCGATGAGATACGCTCACGGCACCCCAGAGGAGACTGCATGACTTTCTACACAGGCTCAGTGCTCAGGCTCGATCTCACGCGCCTCCGCGCGTCGACGGAGCCACTCAACGAGGAGTGGGCGCGCCTCTTCGTCGGCGGCAAAGGTCTCCTGCTGCGCTACCTGTTCGACGAGCTGCCGGCGGGAGCCGACGCGCTCTCGCCGGAGAACCCGCTGATCCTTGCGACCGGGCCGTTCGCCGGCACGATCGCCGCCACGTGCTCGCGGCTCGCGGTGGGGTGCAAGAGCCCCGCGACCGGGGCGCTGCTCGACTCCTACGTGGGAGGGTCCTTTGCTCCGGAGCTCAAGTTCGCCGGGTACGACCTGGTCGTGATCACAGGTCGCGCCCCCGAGCCGGTGCTCGTGCGCATCACCGACGCCGACGTGGAGTTCGTGCCCGCCGCCGGCCGCTATTGGGGGCTGGAGACGGCGGCGCTCGAGCAGATCGTGCGCGAAGAGATGGGGCCGGGCGCCAAGGTGCTCTCCACCGGCCCGGCCGGCGAGAACCTGGTGCCGTTCGCCTGCCTCTCGACAGACCAGTTCCACAAGGCGGGGCGCGGCGGGGCGGGAGCCGTCATGGGCAGCAAGAACCTCAAGGCCGTGGCCGTGCGCGGCACGGGAGCGGTCACCGCCGGCGACACGGCCGCCTTCACGCGCGACGTGCTGCGCCTGCAGGAAGAGCGCGTGCTGACGGTGGACAACGCCTGGACGTACGAGGAGGGCACGCCATTCCTGGTGGACGCCGTGAGTGATGCCGGCGCGCTGCCGACGCGGAACTGGCACACCGGCTCGTTCGACGGCGCCGGGACGATCAACTCGACCACCCTGCTGGGGATCCGCACCAGGCTGCGCGCCTGCACGCAGTGCCCCCTGGCGTGCCGGCAGGTGCACCAGTTCGAGGGCTACGTCTGCGAGGGCCCCGAGTTCGAGACGCTCGGTCTCTGCGGCTCCAACTGCGGCGTCAGCGACCTCGATGCGATCGCCACATTCAACCGCGAGTGCGACGAGCTCGGGCTGGACACGATGTCGACCGGCGCGATCGTCGCCCTGGCGATGGACCTGTGCGAGGCCGGCGCCGCCGACTACGGCCTGCGCTTTGGCGACACCGGCGCCTACCTGCGAGCGCCGCGACTCATCGCCGGACGAGAGGGCTTCGGCGCCGAGCTGGCGCTCGGCGCCCGGGCTCTGGCCACGCTCAAGGGCCGGCCGGAGCTGGCCGTCGAGGTCAAGGGCCTGGAGATGCCGGCCTACGACCCGCGCGGGACCTTCGGCATGGGTCTCGGCTACGCTACGTCCGACCGCGGCGCCTGCCACATGCGCGCCTTCTCCGCCGGCGACGACATCCTCGGCGGTGCGGGCGCGGCCGACTCGCTCGCCGGCAAGGCTCAGCTGGTCGCGGATCAGCAGGACTTCAGCTCCGTCGCCTGGACCGGCGTCTGGTGCGCCAATATGGCCATAGACACAGACTTCCTGGGCATCCACTTCCGGCACCTCTGGGGTCGCGAGACGTCGCACGAGGAGCTCATGACCATCGGCGCGCGGATCTGGAACCTCGGGCGGCTCCTCAACCTCCGCGAGGGCCTGCGCCGCGGGGACGACCGGCTGCCGGAGCGGATCCTCAGCGTGCCGCATCCGGACGGGGTCGCCGCCGGCAAGGCGGTCGGCGCCGAGGCCTTCCGCGAATCGCTGGACGAGTACTACCGGCTGCGCGGGTGGGACGCCGCGGGCGTTCCCAGCCACGCCAGACTGGGCGAGCTGTCGCTCGCAGACCTGGGTCGCGGCATCGTCGACTGAGCGATTCGACGGGCGGCGAGAGTACGCGGAAAGCGAGCCGAGCCATGGCAGCCCAACAGGACGTGATACGCAGGCAGACGGCGCTTCGCCCCGACCGGTTTCAGGTCATTGCTGGCACCCGGATCATGAAGGCGGTCGTCACGACCGGGCAGGGCGGTCTCGACGTCCTCGACTACCGCGACGTCCCGACTCCCAGCCCGGGACCAGGCGAGGTCCTGCTGCAGGTACTCGCCGCGGGCGTCAACAACACCGAGATCAACACGCGCCTCGGCTGGTACTCGGCGAGCGTCACCGGGGACACGGCGAGCACCGCGGCGGCGGCGGACGAGGCGCCGCGGCGCACGGCGAGAGGACGCGCCGCGCCGGCCGCGACCGCGTCTGTCGCCGCCGCATCCGCCGATCCTGCCGCCGGCTCCCCATCGACCCGGCCCGACGGCGGCTGGAGCGAGCCGACGCCGTTCCCGCTCATCCAGGGCACCGACTGCTGCGGGCGCGTCGTGGCGGTAGGGCGCGGCGGGGACGAGAGCCTCATCGGCCGCCGCGCCCTCGTGCGTCCCTGCATGCGCCCTCTGGGCTTCGGCTCGATGGAGAATATCTGGATGGCGTCCGACTTCGACGGCGCCTTCGCCCAGTTCGTCAAGGCGCCCGCCTCCGAGGTCTTCGCCGTCGAGACCGATCTGAGCGACGTGGAGCTGGGCGCCGTCCCCTGTTCCTACGGGACGGCCGAGAACATGCTCCAGCGCGCCGATGTGGGTGCCGGCCGGCACGTGCTCGTCACCGGCGCCTCCGGCGGCGTCGGCTCGGCCGCCGTGCAGCTCGCCGTCCTGCGCGGCGCCGTCGTCACAGCGGTCACGTCGCGCGCCAAGGCCGGGCAGGTGCGGGAGCTCGGCGCCGACCGCGTGCTCGCGCGCGAGGACGGTATCGCCGCGAGCCTCGGCGGGCGTTCGGTCGACGTGGTCGTCGACAACGTCTCCGGGCCGGATCTCGAAGAGCTTCTGAAGGCGCTCAAGAGAGGCGGGAAGTACGTCTCTTCGGGGGCGATCGCCGGCCCCATCGTCGCGTTCGACAAGAGGACTCTCTACCTCAACGACCTCGCCCTGATCGGTTGCACGGCGTGGGACGAGCCGGTGTTCCCGGACCTCGTCTCGTACATCGAGGCCGGGCAGCTCAGCCCGCCCGTCGCGGCGACGTTCCCTCTCGAGCACATCGCCGCCGCGCAGAGCGAGTTCCTGCGTAAGGCGCACGTCGGCGCGCTCGTCCTGGTCCCGCCGCCCTCGGGCTGAAGCGGGGTCCGCCGGTTTGCGGCGCGGCCTCAGCCCGCGGCGGTCACTCGGCCTCGAGTCGAAGGTCGCGCACCGGCGAGCGCGCCGAGTCTGACGCGGCGTCGTCGAGCATGGCCTGGGCGGCGCTCTCAGCGTCGAGGCGGGCGCGATAGTGGGCGATCTCGCGGGCGATGTCGGCCTGATCCCACTCCAGGTCGGGAGCCATCAGCCCCGCGACGTCCTCGACCGCGAGGCGGCCGCGGTCGGGCGCCTCGAAAGCGATGTGCGTCCGGCGTGTGAGCACGTCGTCGACGTGCAGCGCGCTCTCGAAGTGGGTGGCGTGGCGGACCTCCGCTGCCAGGTAGGTCTCCGCGCCGGCGAGGGGCGTCGCGAGCGCCGGCTCCTCGGCGATGAGGTCGAGCACTCTGAGGGTCAGCGTGCCGTATCGTCGGACCAGGTGCCGGATCTGGACTGACGAGAGGCCGGCTGCGCCGGGGTGTAGACGAGCTCTCGACGGCGCCTGTGCCGACCCGACGGCGCCGAGCTGGGGGATGTCCTCCGTGCGGCTCGGCGCCACGCCGAAGGGCAGCTCCCGCGCCGCCACGTCGACCGCGTCACGGGCCATGATGCGGTACGTGGTGAACTTGCCGCCGGCGATGCTCACCAGCCCCGGCGCGCTCCGCTGGACCGAGTGCTCGCGCGAGATCGTGGCGGTGTCCTTCGCTCCCTTGGCGACCAGCGGCCGCAGGCCGACGTAGACGGCGGTGATGTCTTCGACCGTGAGCGGCTCGCGCAGCACGTCGTTCACGTGGCCCAGGAGATAGTCGATGTCGGCGCGGGTCGCCGACGGGTGGTCGAGGCCGAACTGCCAGTCGGTGTCGGTCGTGCCGATGATCCAGTCGTCGCTCCAGGGCAGCACGAACAAGACGCTCTTCTCGGTGGGGAGGATGAGCGCGAGCGTGGAGTCGATGCGGGACTTGGGGACGACGATGTGCACGCCCTTGGACGGACGGACCTGGAGAGGGGTCTCGACGCCGGCCAGACGCTCCATTGCCGTCGTCCATACGCCTGTGGCGTTCACGATGACCCGCGAGCGGATGTCAAACTCGTCGCCGCTCTCCAGATCGCGTGCCCGGACGCCGGCGACCCGTGCTCCCTCGTGCAGGAAGCCGGCGACCTCGACGGCGGAGGCGCAGGCGGCGCCGTGGGCCGCCGCCGTCTCGGCGAGCGTCACCGCGAAGCGGGCGTCGTCGACCTGCGCGTCGAAGTAGCGGATCCCGCCGGTCACGGCGTCCTCGCGCAGCGAAGGAACGGCGCGCAGGCAGCCGGAGCGCGTCAGGTGGCGGTGACGCGGCATCGCCGGGTGAAGCCCGGCGAGCGCGTCGTAGAGCAGGAGGCCCGAGCCCATGAACGCACGGTCCCAGGCCCCGCGCTTGAGCGGGAACAGCAGCGGCATCGAGTGGACGAGGTGCGGCGCGAGCTTCTCGGCGAGCAGCCTGCGCTCGTGGAGCGCCTCGCGCACGAGACCGATGTCGAACTGCTCGAGGTAGCGCAGCCCTCCGTGGATGAGCTTGCTCGACCGGCTCGACGTGCCGGCGGCGAAGTCGCGCTTCTCGACCAGCGCCACGGAGAGGCCGCGACTGGCCGCGTCCAGGGCGGCGCCACAACCCGTCACGCCGCCGCCGATCACGAGGACGTCGAATTCTTCCGCGGCCAGCCGCGCCAGCAGCCGCTCCCGACGCTGCAGGGGCGCCGGCCGGCTGAGGGTGCCGGCGCCGGGATCGGGACGTGTCATCTGGTCTCCCTCGTGAACATGCTGTCGGGTGGTCCTCCGGCGGACCCGCCCATCCCGGCGCGGGTACTTGGTATGTACCAGCTTGCTGGTATGTACCATGACCGTTGTGCCATACTGCTGTCAAGCTGCGGCAGGAGTCTGCTGGATGCCCGCCCAGACGCTCGTCAGCTGTTTCGGTCACGATGTTCACCGCGCGCCCGCTCGAGCCCGCGCCGCGCGCCATGGGAGATCTGATGGACCACATCACCGAAGGACCGAGGAGCACGCCGGTGCTGTGCGAGACCGAGGTGCTCGTCGTGGGCGGCGGACCCGGCGGCCTCGCCGCCGCCGTCGCCGCCGCGCGCGCCGGAGCGCAGACCACGTTGCTCGACCGCTACGGCTGCCTGGGCGGCGTGATCACCCAGGTCGGAGTCGACGCCATCGCCTGGTATCGCCACGAGGGTACCGTCGACGTCGAGGGCATCGGGATCGAGTTCGAGCAGCGGGCCCGCTCGATGGGTGGCACGCAGCCGGAGTCGCAATCGCTGAGTGAGGCGCTCGACCCGGAGCTCTTCAAGGTCGTCGCGGACGACCTGATAGCGGAGGCCGGCGTCGACCCGCTCCTTCACTGTCTGGCCGTGGAACCCATCCTCGATGCCGGCCTGGTCAAGGGCGTTATCACCGAGAGCAAGTCTGGCCGATTGGCCGTCCTCGCGGAGCGCGTCATCGACGCGAGCGGCGACGCCGACATCGCCTTCCGCGCCGGTGCGCCGTGCCGCAAGACGCCGAGGCAGGAGATGATGGGCGTCACCGTCATGTTCTCGTGCTCGGGAGTCGACAAGGCGCGGTTCCTCGACTACATCGCTTCCGTCGGCCCCACCTATGGGGACTGGGGCAGGAACTGGTGCGTAGAGACGACGGGCAAGGAGGACGACCTCTTCAGCCCGTACCTCCAGGAGCCGTTCGAGCGCGCCCGTCGCGAGGGCATCATCCCGGAGGGGATGCGCAGCATCGGCGGCACCTGGGGCAGGATCACCGATGTCGGCGAAGCGACCACGCTCAACATGGTCGTGATGGCCGGGTGTGACTGCACGGACGTGCGCGACGCCACGCGCGCCGAGATCGAGGGGCGCCGTCAGGCGCTCCTTGCCATCGAGGCGCTGCGCCGCTTCGCGCCCGGCTTCGAGACTGCCCGGCTGCGCACCTTCGGCATGACGCTCGGCACGCGCGACTCCCGCAAGATCGTCGGGAGGTACTGGCTCACGGGAGACGACGTGCGCAATGAGGCGCGCTTCGACGATTCGGTCGGCATCTTCCCCGAGTTCATCGACGGCTACGGCCTCCTCGTCCTGCCGACCACCGGTCGCTAATTCCAGGTGCCCTACGGGATCCTGGTCCCGCGCGAGGTGGACAATCTGCTCGTCGCCGGGCGCTGCGTCGCCGGCGACAAAGTGTCGCACGCGGCGACGCGCAACCAGATGTGCTGCGCCGTCACCGGTCAGGCCGCCGGCGTGGCCGCCGCCGTGTCGCTCAGGGACGGCCGGACGAGCGGCGGAGTGGACGTCGCTCGCGTCCAGGCGGAGCTGAAGAAGCAAGGGGTCCGGCTCGCCTGACCGAGACTGCGGTCTGCGGGCCGCTCGGCCCGCGGGCGGCGATGCGGGCCGCCCGGCTGCCCTCTAGTCGCTCGCGCTCGGGTCGACCCCCTCGACCGGCGCCGTGACGTTGAACTCGGAACGGTCGCCGCGATAGACGTCCCGCGCCAGCTCGACGATCTCGCCCTGGGCCCCGAACACGGTGCGCGTGAGGACGATGGCCGGGCTCCCCGGCGCGACCCCGAGCGTCTCAGCCTCGAAGCGATCGAGGGTCACTGCGACGACGCGCGCGTCCGCCTTCGTCGGGTGGACGTCGTATCGGTCCTGCAGGATCTCCCACAGGGATTCGGTGAGGTCGTACTCGAGCAGGTCGGGAAAGCGCTCGGCGGACACATGGATGTTCTCGATGGCGATCGGCTCGCCGCCCGCCGACCTGAGGCGCCGCAGCAGATGCACGCGTCCGCCTTCGGGCACGCCCAGCAACGCGGCCACGGAACGGTCGGGCTCGAGCGTGCCGGCGGAGAGCACCGTCGTGCCCGGGGCGCGGTCGGCCGCGGCCATCATGCGCGTGAAGCTCCCGACGCTGAAACGCAGCCGCGGCTCGGCGACGAAGGTGCCGCGGCGGGCGCTTCGGTAGACGTAGCCCTCGCGCGCAAGTGTCTCGACGGCGTGCCGAGCGGTCATCCGGCTGACGCCGTACCGTTCGCTGAGCGCGCGCTCCGATGCGACCGAGGCGTGGGCGCCGAGGCGGCCAGCCTCTATCTGATCGCGCAGCATCGAGGCGACCCAGCGGTACAAAGGACTCGATCGGACTGGAGCGCGCCGGTTGCCGCCCACGTCGCTCACCCTCCATGGCAGTCGCGTACGGGATCGCGGAGAGGATACCACGGGCGTCGATGGTGCATACCAACGCTTCGGGCCAGAGTGGCAGGCGAGAGATGCGTGCTTGCGCCGATGTACACAGATCCTGCGTTTCATGGGCCCTGTCAGCATTTCATGTTGTTCGACTGCCACTCAGCAGAATAATCACCCAGCCTGTCGCGACTTCGCTGCTAGTTAACCGGTCAATCTCTGTTGCCAAGCCGTGGTCGAGGTTGTATGGTGCGCAAAACGTGCATGGGGCGGTATGGTGGCGCGGGGTGCCACCATCGCCCACGTTGTTTCGCAGGCCTACGCCAAGGGGGAGTCGCGAACATGAACGACGAGCAGTATCGCAGGGAGTACGGAGAGCACCTGATCGAACAGGTGAAGAACGGCAAGATGACGCGGCGCCAGCTGCTGGTCCGCGCCTCCGTCTTCGGATTCTCGGCCACCGTCGCCGGCCAGCTCCTGGCCGCGTGCGGCAGCAGCGGCAGCAGCAGTTCGGCCTCCCCGTCCGCCTCCGGCATGCCGGCGCCGGTCAAGGGCGGCACCCTCAGCCTGATCGGCCCGGCGCCGATCACCGCCCCGGACCCGGTCACCATCTACGACCAGGGCGGCATCGTCACCGTGTACCAGTTCCTCGAGTACCTCATCGATCTGGACAACACGAACGCCCTCAAGCCCAAGCTCGCCCTGAGCTGGTCGCCGAACACCGCGCTCGACGTCTGGACGTTCAAGCTGCGCCCGAACGTCACGTTCAACAACGGCCAGGCCTTCACTTCTGCCGACGTCGTCGCCAGCATCGAGCGCGTCGCGAATCCCAAGAGCGGCTCGGGCGCTCTCTCGCAGTTCAGCGGTGTCCTCTCGCCGGGTGGCACCAAGGCTGTGGACGCGACCACGGTCGAGTTCCACCTGGACAAGCCCTACGCCGACTTCCCGTACATGGTCTCGGCGGGCAACTACAACACTGCCATCCTGCCCGCCAACTACGCGGGCGATATCCTCAAGAGCCCCGTGGGCACCGGCCCGTTCATGCTCAAGGAGTACGTGGCCAAGCAGAAGGCCACCTACGTCAAGAACCCCACCTATTGGGGCAAGGACGCAGCAGGCAACCAGCTTCCGTACCTCGATGGCCTCACGTACGTCATGGTCGAGGACAACTCGGCCCAGAACCTGCAGCTGCAGTCCGGTACCGTCGACGTGCAGCCGCAGACCGTGTTCCAGGGCGCGCAGGCCCTCTTCAGCGACACCAGCCTCCGGGTGGACCAGTACCCCGGGACGGGCATCCGCGAGGTGGCGTTCAACGTCACCAAGTCCCCGTGGCAGAAGAAGGAGCTCCGCCAGGCCGTCGCCTACTGTCTCGACCGCAAGGCGATCAACGAGTCGCTTTACGCCGGTCGCAGCAACCTCGGTTACGACACCTTCTGGGAGCCCACGGTCTTCCCGGGCAGCCCGACCCCGCCGGTGCGCGCGCAGGACTACGCCAAAGCCAAGCAGCTCCTGACGGCAGGCGGCATGCCCAACGGCATGAACGTCACCCTGACCGTCGCCAAGTACCTCGAGAACCCGCAGCTCGCCCAGCTCATCCAGGCGCAGTGCAAGCCGGCCGGCATCAACGTCACGATCAATCAGATCAGCTACACGGCCTACTACGCGGGCAGCAGCAGCGACTACAACGGCACCACGCCGTGGCTCAACGCGGCCATGGACATCACCGAGTGGGGCGGCCGGGCGGCGCCTGGCATCTTCGTCACCGCCATGCTCCTCCCCAAGTCGGTCTGGAGTTCGTCGCACTGGAACAACCCGCAGTTCGAGAGCCTGTTCAACCAGTATGAGGGGACGAATGACGAGGCGACGCGTACCAAGCTCGCCACCCAGCTCTCCGCGATCCAGCAGGACGAGACGCCGATCATGGTGCCCTTCTTCATCACCCAGCTGCGCACCCAGAAGAAGACCGTGTACGGGATCCAAGGCCCCGGCTCGTTCTACTGCGACTGCAGCGCCGCCTTCAAGACCGCGTGAGGCAGCGGAAAGCTCACTGACATAGGCTGACGTAGGGTTCCCGGGATGCTGCGCCTCATCGGACGGCGACTCCTCCTCATGGTGCCGACGCTTATTCTGGCGTCGCTCCTGATCTTCGCGCTCGCGGAGGTGCTTCCCGGCGACGTGGGACGCTCCATCCTGGGGCCCTACGCCACAGAGGCACAGGTCAAGGCTCTCGACCACCAACTCGGGGCCGACAGGCCCCTGCTCGTCCGCTACGCCAAGTGGGCCGGCGACTTCGTCGTCGGCCGCTGGGGGACGTCCCCGGTGCTGCAGGTGCCCGTGCGGCCCACGGTCCTGAAGGCGCTCGGGAATTCACTGGTGCTGGCCGGATTCGCCCTTCTGCTCATCGTGCCGACATCGATCGTGCTCGGCGTGTTCGCGGGCCTGCGAAGAGACAGCGCGCTGGACCGGACGATCACGATCTCGACCTTGTCGATGACCGTGATCCCTGAGTTCGTCAGCGGCGTCGTGCTGTTGTACGTCTTCGCCGTGTGGCTGAAGTGGCTCCCGGTGACGGCGATGCCGCCCGACGGCTCGCCGTTCTACGACCGCTTCTACTACTTGATCCTGCCCGCCATCCCGCTGATGTTCCTCGAGCTGGGCTATATCGCCCGCATGGCGCGCGTGGGCACCGTGCAGGTGCTCGCGATGCCGTACATCCGCACGGCCGTGCTCAAGGGGCTCCCGCGCCGCCGGGTCATATTCGGGCACGTGCTGCGCAACGCCATGGTTCCCACCGTCACGGTGATCGGCAGCCAGGTGGGCTGGCTCATCGGCGGCCTGGTCGTCGTCGAGACGCTGTTCGTCTATCCCGGCATCGGCCAGTTGATGGTCAACGCCGCACAGACGCACGACATCCCCATGCTGGAGGCGTCCGTCCTCATGGTCGCCGTTCTCTACATGGTCGCCAACCTGATCGCCGACATCGTGGTCGCTCTGCTCAGTCCTCGCATCAGGATGGGGGGCTGACGTGGACGAAGGGATCACCCCCTTCGGCCCGGATCCCGATCTGCAGGCGGAGGGCAGCCAGCTCGACGCCGATCCGGAGATGCTGGAGCTTCGGGCCGATGCCGCCGCCGGTCTCAAGCAGCAGGAGCCTCAGGCCGACGAGGCCGCAGCCAAGGAGCAGCGCCGGCAGCGCCGTTATCTAGTCAAGGCGCTGCTGCGCAGCCCGACGTTCATGGTCGGCCTGGTCGTCGTGCTCTTCTGGGTCTTCATGGCCGTCTTCTCCACGCACATCACGCAGGATCCCACGGCCGTGAATGCGGCCGTGTCTCTCAAGCCGCCCAGCGCGGCACACCTGTTCGGCACGGACGACCTCGGTCGCGACGTGCTTGCCCGCACTATGGCCGGCGCTCGCTCGGTGCTGATCATCGCGCCGCTGGCGACCCTGCTCGCCCTCATCTGGGGCGGCATCATCGGTCTCATCGCCGGCTTCTACCGCGGGATCACCGACGAGATCATCATGAGGCTCATCGATGTGCTGCTGGCGCTGCCGATCATCATCACCTCGATCCTGATCCTCTCCCTGCTCGGCAAGGGAACGGCGATCATCGTCGTCGCGATCGGAGCGTTGTTCACTCCGGTCGTGAGCCGCACGGTGCGCGCTGCCGTGATCGGAGAGCGCGAGCGCGAGTACGTGATGGCCGCGCGCCTGCGCGGCGAGCGCTCGGCGTTCGTCATGGGGCGCGAGATCCTGCCCAACATCACACAGCCGCTCATCGTCGAGGGCACGATCCGCCTCGGCTACGCCGTCTTCACGGCGGCAACACTGTCATTCCTCGGCTTCGGCCTTGAGCCGCCCTCTCCCGACTGGGGCCTCACGATCGCCACGGAGCGGATCTTCCTGCAAATCGCCCCGTGGACCGTGCTGTTCCCCGCCCTCGCCCTCGCCTCTCTGGTGGTGGCCGTGAACCTCATGACCGACGGACTGGGAAGGGTCTTCTCGAAATGAGCACCGTGGAACAACCCGCCGGCGTTCCGGCCGCCGCATCTGCCGCTCTCGACGTCCGCGATCTCGAGGTCACGTTCCATAGGCGCGGGCGCGACCTGCCGGTGCTCAAGGGCGTCACCATGCGCATCGAGCCGGGGGAGGCATATGGCCTCGTCGGCGAATCCGGCTGCGGCAAGACCACGCTGGCGATGGCGGCCATGCGCTACCTCGCCGCCAACGGCACGATCGATGCCGGCACGGTGCTGGTCGACGGCCAGGACGTGAGCACGCTCACCGAGGAGGCACTGCGCAAGTGGCGCGGCGGCAAGGTGGCGATGGTCTATCAGGATCCCGCCACGGCGCTTAGTCCCGCGATGCGCATCGGCGACCAGCTCGCCGAGGTGTTCCACTACCACGAAGGGCTGGACAAGGGCGAGGCTCTCCTGCGAGCTCGCGAGAGTCTGAGCCGCGTGGCGATCCCCGATCCCGACGCGACGCTGCGGCGCTACCCGTTCGAGCTGTCCGGCGGCCAGCAGCAGCGCGTCGTCATCGCCATGGCGCTGTCCGTCAATCCACGCCTGCTCATCCTCGACGAGCCCACCACCGGTCTGGATGCGACGGTCGAGGCGGAGATCCTCGACCTCATCGCGGAACTCCAGGGGCGGATCAACGCCGCCATCCTGCTGATCACGCACAACCTGGGCCTGGTGAGGAGGCTCTGCACCCGCGTCGGCGTGCTCTACGCCGGCCGCCTCGTCGAGCAGGGCCCGGCCCGCGACGTGTTCACCGACCCGCGGCACCCGTACACGATGGGCCTCATGCGCTGCGTGCCGAGCTTCGGCATGAACAAGACCGACGCGGCGCTGCAGACGATCCCGGGTACTCTGCCGGCTCTCGGCGAGCCGCTCGAGGGCTGCGTCTACTCGGCTCGCTGCCCTATGGTCAAGCCGGTGTGCGTCCGCCGCGAGCCCGACCTGTACGGGTGGCCCGGCAACGCCGGGCCTGAGGGGCGCGCCGCCGCGGAGGCCATGCCGCCCGACCCGGCGGCGTACTCGCCGCACCACGCGAACCCCGTGGGCGAGTCCACGCGGCACGTGCGCTGCTACTTCTCAGCCGAGACCGCCCACATGCCACACACGACTCCGGTGCTCGCGGCAAGCCTCGAGGAGCGGGTCGGCACGGCGGGCGACGTGCTGGAGATCGACGACGTCGTGCGCACGTTCAAGGATGGGCGCAAGAAGCTCACAGCCGTGAGCGACGTGTCACTCACCCTGAGGCGTGGCGAGACGTTCGGCCTCGTGGGCGAGTCGGGCAGCGGCAAGACGACGCTGGCCAAGTGCGTCACCGGCCTGCTCGCTCCAGACTCCGGGGCGGTCAAGTTCGAGGGCCGGGAGCTGAAGGCCACCGCTGGGAAGCGTTCCCAGGAAGCGCTGCGCGCCATCCAGATGGTCTTCCAGAACCCCGATTCGACGCTCAACCCCGCCTGGAGCACCCGCGCCATTCTCACGCGCGCCGTGCGCAAGCTGAGCGGAGGCGGCTCGGTGCGCGCCAAAGTGGACAAGCTCTCGGCCGACGTGCGCGTGGAGCCGCGCTTCCTGATGCAGCGGCCCACCGACCTTTCCGGCGGACAGAAGCAGCGCATTGCCATCGCGCGCGCCTTCGCCGGTGATCCCACGCTGGTCGTGTGCGACGAGCCCGCCTCGGCCCTCGACGTGTCGGTGCAGGCGAGTATCCTCAACCTGCTCGTGGAGCTGCAGACCAAGGAGCAGGTCTCGTACGTGTTCATCTCGCACGACCTTGCGGTGGTGCGCTACATCAGTGATCGCATCGGCGTCATGTACCTGGCGGAGCTCATCGAGGTGGGGGCGGCCGAAGAGGTCTTCAACCCGCCGCACCACCCCTACACCGAGGCGCTGCTCTCGTCGATCCCCAAGCTCGACTTCGACACGCAGTCGCAGCGCATCGCTCTGCACGGCAACATGCCGAGCCTCAGCGAGCCGCCGTCCGGCTGCCGCTTCCACACCCGCTGTCACCGGAACCTCGGCGCAATCTGCGAGGAGCAGGAGCCTCTCTTCCAGGAAGCGGCCAGCGGGCACACGTACAAGTGCCACATCCCGCCGGACGAGCTGCTGCGTCTGCAGACCGTCGAGGCCGAGGAGCCCACGGCCTCGAGCGAGGCCTAGCGCGCCTCCCGCTCGGCCGCGACGATCGCGGCCAGCTCCTCCACGATGGCGACGGCGTCGTCGAGCAGCACCAGGTCCGCATCCCTCACGATCGGCGCGTGCTCGTCGATGTCGACGGCGACGATGAGCCCGGCCTTCTCGATGCCCCAGTAGAAGGCCGGCGCGCCCGAGGCTCCCGCGACGATGCAGAGCGCGGGGGCGGTCCGCGCCCCCGACACCCCGATCAGCCGGTCCATGGGCGCCCACGCGTTCATCGCCACGGGGCGCGTGACGCCGAGGGTCGCGCCCATCTGGCGCGCTGCCGCGGCGATGCGCTCCACGCCTCGACGATCGCCGGCGCCGCTGCCGGCCACGACGACAAGGCGACTTGCGGCGAGATCGCCGGCCGAAGGGCTCTCGAGCGGTTCGCGATCCTCGAAAGGACCCGGCCCGCAGCCGTCTCTCTCGTCGGTGTCCGACAGGAGGACGTGCTCGATCGCCTCAGGCTCATCACTGTCCGCCCAGCTCAGGTCGACGCTGATGCACCAGGGGCGCGCCGAGAGCTCGAAGCGCCCCATCAGGTGGCCGGAGTAGATGGAGCGGCGGCATGAGAGTCGGTCTTGCGCCGCCTCGGCGCCGAGTACGTCCGTGAGGACCTCGCCTCCGGAACGACAAGCCAGCCTGGTCGCCAGCTCGGTCCCGGCCGGGCCTCCGGCGAAGAGGAAGAGATCGGTCTGCCCGCCCTCTGCCTGGGTGCCGAGGAGGGCGGCCATGCGCTCGAACGCCCGCGAGCCGGTCCGCAAGAGTCGGACGTCCCGCGTCGGGGCCAGCTCGATCAGGCGGTCCTTCCCGCGCTCGTCGTCGTAGAAGACGAGGGTCTCACCAGTGGCGCGCGTGTCCAGGCCGCCGCGCAGAAAGGCGCCCAGGGCGGCGGACTGCCGGTGGACGACGGTCGCCGTCACGTCCGCCGACGCGGCCGACGTGCCATCCAGCACGGCGGCGAATCTCACAGATCCTCCAGCAGGCTCTTGAGCCGCAGGTCGAAGAGAGCCTGCGCCTTGGCGCGCGGCGTGTCCCCCTCGATCAGGATGCTCTGGCGGCGCCGATCGATGCCTTCGAGTGTCGTCAGGCTCGGACCCTCCCGGCGAAGCGCATCCGTGAGGTCGACGCCGAGATCGGCCGGTTCAAGGATGTCGGGCCGCCTGTCCCGGACCGCGAGCCGGTCGGTCAGCGTAGGGACCCGCAGGTGAGAGACGACGGCGTTGCCCACCGCCAGGACGCACGGGGTGCGGGCGGTGAGGCGCTGGAGGCCGTCGTCGGTCATGACTGTCACGCGAAGGCGGCCGTCTGCAAGCGGCTCCACCCCGGTCGCCTGTGTGAGGCACGGCCACCCCAGCTCGTCCGCGACCCGGAAGGGGACCGTTGCGTCGCCGCCGGGGCCGCTGCGCGCGCCCAACATGAGCAGATCTCTGCGATCGAGGCGCCGTATGTACGCCGCGATCACCGCAGCCGTGGCGGCCGGGGCGAAGTCGAGCGCGGCCTCGGTGTGCACGCGGGCCGCTCGCTCGAAGCCCAGCGCCAGGAGGGTCTTGAGGTGCGGGTCGGCGTCCGGCGTGCCGACGGAGAGCGCTCCCAAGCCGGATGTGACCCCGAGTCCCACCAGCGCGTCCGAAAGCCGCAGGGCCAGCTCAAGCGCGCTCTCGTCGAAGCAGTCGAGGATGCGGCGGACGAAGCGGGTGTCCACGAATCCGGCCGGGCCGGCGATTTCGTCGTGCCGGGCTCCCGCGCTCTCGTCGTGCCCGGTCTCCGCGCCGCCGCTGGAGGAAAGGCTCCGTCGGGCCGCCGCGCTCCACGCGGACTCTCGAAGCGCTTCGTAGTCCGGGGTCACCCTGAAGCACGCGAGGATCCGCATCGAGCTCACCCGGCGCCACTCCTCACTTCGTCGACAGCGGGATGATCGTCCCCTTGTTCATGATGCCGTTGGGATCGAAGGCGTGCTTGAGCGTCTCGAGGACGTAGTAGGAGGAGCCGTACTCGTCCTTGACCCACGGCGCCCGCGCCTTGCCCATCCCGTGGTGGTGGACGATGGACCCGCCGCGCTTGAGGGTCTCCTCGCAGATGATGCCGATGATCGGGAGATAGTACTTGCTCGTCTCCTCCTCCGGCCCCACGCCCACCACGTTGAAGAAGTAGTTGAAGTACATGTTGGTGCCGTTGATGTAGCTGTGGGACGAGTGCCCACCCATCATCGTGATATCGGGGATCTCGGCGATGATGCGCGCCCGCGCCGCCTGGTAGATGTCGTTGATGGAACTCCAGTCGGCGGAGATCTCGGTGGTCCGGTTCACGTTGTGGGTCTGGCGGATGCGCTCGTCCTCCGCGGTGATCTTGCTCGCGTCCCAGCAGAGGTCGTTGAACCAGGTCTCGATGTAGGCGCTGTCGACCTGCCTGCACTCCGGGTGCTTGTCGACGATGCCCTGGATGCCGTCGGCGGTCGCCTTCGCGATGCCCGCTGCGCCCTCAGCCATGAAGAGCAGGACGCAGTCACCCTCGGCGGCGAAGTGGGAGAAGTGGAGGCCGGCGTCGCCCGGGTCGTAGACCCGCGCCACTGACGGCTTGTAGCCGTTGACCATGACGTCGCGCAGGACAGCGAAGCCGGTCGCCATGTCCTTGAGCGTCCAGCCGAGGAAGGCGTTGTTCTCGGGGAAGTACGGGAAGAGCTTCACCGTCACCTCGGTGATGAAGCACAGCGCGCCCTCATTGCCGATGACGACGTGGCGGATGTCGGGTCCGGCGGCGCGTCGCGGTACGTTCTTGATGCGCGTCACCTGACCGCCGGGGAACACCGCTTCGAGGCCGACGACCATGTCCTCGATGCCTCCGTAGAGCGTCGAGAACTGGCCGATGCTGCGCGTGGCCACGAGGCCGCCCATGTGGGCCACGGGCTTGGACTGCGGCGAGTGGCCGGTGGTGAGCCCGAGCTCGCGCACGCGGTCCTCCAGCGCCTGCAGCGGGACGCCGCACTGGCAGGTGGCCTGCATGTTGTAGGCGTCGATGCTCACGATCTCGTTCATGGCCGAGCCGTCGATGATCACCGAGTCGGCGACCACGCTCTCGAGGCCGCCCTCGGTCGCCGTAGCTCCGGTGCGGGGGATCACGTTGACGCCGTGCTCGTCGGCCCAGCGCAGGATCTGAGCCACGTGCTCCGTGCTCCGCGCCATCACCACGGCAGCCGGGATCGGCATCGTGTGGACGTTGAAGATGTTCTGCAGCTTGCGGAAGTTGTCGACGCTGCTCTCGACGAGGATCTGCTCGTCGGTGATGACGTCATCCGGCCCCACGATCCCCCGAAGGCCCTCGACGACGGCTTCTCTGGTCAGTGGCATTTCGGCGTTCCTTTGCGTGTCCGTGGTTGGCCTGTGGGTCAGTGGAAGATCGAGAAGGACTGCTCGAGGATCGGGTCGGTGGCGTCGTGGATGGCGCGGTAGACCTTCTCGTCCGTGCGCCGGTAGACATCGTTGTTCTCCAGGTTCGGGGCGAACGACTCGCGCCCCCTCTTCATGGCCGCGGCGGCAGTGGCGAAATCGGGATAGACGCTCGTGGCCACGGCGGCGCAGATGGCGGAGCCCAGGCTGGCGCCGCTACTGCCCAAGTTCCGCGAGGCGGGCACGCCGAACACGTCGGCGAAGATGTTCATGAAGAGCGGGCTGTTGGCGCCGCCACCGGAGACCACGATCTCGCGCAGGTCGATGCCGAGCTCGGCGCACATGGCGTCGACGTTCTCCTTCATCGTCAAGGCGATGGCCTCGAGGATCGAGCGGTACACGTGGGCTCGAGTGTGGCGCGCGTCGAAGCCGATGATCTCGCCCTTGCGGAAAGGCTTGTCCGTGGGGGCAAGCCAGTCCAGGACGGTCATGAGGCCGCAACTCCCGGCAGGGACCAGCTCTGCCTCGCGCTCGAGGTACTCCTCGCGCGAGATCCCCTGGGCGGCCGCGGCAGCGGCGAGCTCCGGCCCCAGCAGGTCGAGGAACCAGCTGAGCGTCCACATGCCGCGGCGCACACCCCCACTCTCGTACAGATAGCGATTCGGGATGCAGGCGAAGTTCGTCCAGAACCCCATGGCGTCCTGGCGGTTCTCGTGCCCGTGCACCATGGAGGCGATGTAGGTGCCGAGTGAGATGAGCGCGGTGCGCTCGTCGAGCGAGCCCGAGCCGAGCGCCTCCACCGCCTTGTCGTTGGCGGTGGTCACGACCGGCAGGCCCTCCGGGATGCCGGTCGCCGCCGCCGCGTCGGCCGTGACGTAGCCGGCGATGTCGCCCGGCATCTGCAGCTCCACCAGCAGCTCCGGGCGCATGTTGAACTGCGCGAACAGCGCGGGGTCCCACTGCCATGTGTCAGTGTCGATCGGCCACTGCAGGATGACGTTGTTCGCGGCGCTGTCGCGGAACTGCCCGGTGAGCCGGTGGGTCATGTAGCCGGAAGAGGTCGTGGCGTAGGCGAGCTCGGGATCGTCGGGGATCCAGGGCTGGTAGGCGCGCGTGTCCATCCAGCTCATGACGGGCTCCAGCAGCGTGCCGTCGGCCTTGAGGAAGGTCTTGCAGCAGCGGATGGTGCACAGCCCCACGCCGAGGATGTCGGCCGGATCGCCGGTGAAATTCGTCATCGCCTCGCGACTTGCGGCGACGATGGACTCCCAGAGGTCGTCGTCGGGGTGGACGGCGTACCCCGGCTGCGGGTGTTCCATTGGAAGCAGCGTTCGTTTGGCCTCGCAGACGACATTCCCCTCGAGGTCGTAGATGACGACCTTGGAGCTCTGGGTGCCGTTGTCGATGCCGATCAGGTACTTGCCAGCCATGGCCCGGTCCCCTCCCGCGTCAGCGGACGAGATAGCCGCCGTCCACCGCGAGGACGTGGCCGTTGACGTAGTCCGAGGCCTGGCTCGCGAGGAAGACGACTGCGCCCATGAGGTCGAGCGGCTCACCCCAGCGCGCGGCCGGGATGTGGTCCAACACGCGCTGGTTGGTCACCGGGTCGCTGCGGGTCTGCCTGGTGATCTCCGTGGCGTAGTAGCCGGGCGCGATGCCGTTGACCTGGACGTTGTGCTCGGCGAGCTCGTCGCAGTAGGCCTTCGTGAAACCGGCCAGGCCGTGCTTCGTGGCCGCGTAGGCCGACGACCAGCGGCCGCCGAGGTAAGAGAAGACGGAGCAGATGTTGATGATCTTGCCGCTGCTCTGCGGGACCATCCGCTTGGCCGCCTCGTAGCTCATCTCGAAGGCGGCCGTGAGGTTGACCGCGACCGTCGCGTCCCACTTGTCGCGGCCGAAGTCGAGGACCTCCGCGAGCGGGCAGATGCCCGCGCAGTTGACCAGGATGTCGATCGACCCGAACTTGTCGACGCAGGCGTCGACGATCTCCTTGGGCGCGCCGGAGGCCGTGATATCGGCCTTGAGGAACTCATAGCGGCTGCCGTGCACCTCGACGAGCTCGCGGGTGGTGCCGTCGTCGTCGACCACGCTGGGGACCATGACGTTGGCCCCGGCTGTGGCCAGCGCCAGCGTGAAGGCGCGACCGAGTCCGGTGTTACCTCCGGTCACGATCGCGTTCTTGCCCTTGATGGAGAAGAAGCCCATCCCGAAATCCCTGATGTCGGTCACGCCTGTCTCCTTCTCTCCAGATCGCCCGGCCCAAGGGCCGGAAAGCTTACAGGACCAGCAGTATTCTGCCGGATGTTCTTCAAGTCAACCAGCCGAAAGAACATTCTGCCGTTTGGCAGCTTCTTCGCGGCATTTGGGTCGTATGGCGTCTCGCGCCAAGGCGCCTGGTGCCGGATCGCGCCAGACGTCACTCCGGCTCCAGCTCGGCCGGGAAGCCCGGGGCGCGCAGGTCCGTACCGACGGCCTCCTCGAGCATCTTGACGACCGTGGGCGACTGCGCGCCGCCGCCGTACATGGCCCGTGCGCGCGCGAAGATCTGCTCGGTGAGGCCGCCGAGCTCGAGCGGCACGCCGAACTCGCGGCCCATCTGGTGCGCGAAGAAGAGGTCCTTGCGGGCCAGGTCCAAGGTGAAGTTGATGTTGTAGCTGCCGTTGAGGATGAGCTGGCCCTCGGTCTCGTGGACGAAGCTGTTGCCGGAGCTGGCCTTGATCACGTCCCAGGCCAGCTTGAGGTCCACGCCACCCTTCTTGGCGAGCATCAGTGCTTCGCCGTCGGCGACGAGGTGGATGAAGGCCAGCATGTTGGTGATCACCTTGATCACCGAAGCCTGGCCCAGCTCGCCGATGTAGAAGACGCGGCCGCCCATGGCGTCGAAGACGTCGTGGTGCTTCTCGTATGCGGCCTCGTCGCCGCCGACGAGCACGGTGATCATGCCGGCGGCGGCGCGGTGGACGCCGCCGGTCACCGGCGCTTCGAGCGTCGTGATGCCGCGCGCAGCGCCCAGCGCCGCGAGACGCTGCAGTTCGTGGAGGTCGTTGGTGCTCATGTCGATCCACGTGCCGCCGGGAGCGAGATTGGCGAGCACGCCGTCTGGGCCGGCGATCACGTCGGCGACCACGACGGGCGACGGCAGGCAGGTGATGACGGTGTCCGACGCGGCCGCCGTCTGCGCGATCGAGTCCGCGCACGTGGCGCCCGCCTTGCCAAGGTCGACGGAGCAGCTCGCGTCGACGTCGTACACGGTGAGCGGGAAGCCGGCGCCCAAGAGGCTGCCGGCCAGGTGCCGGCCCAGGCTGCCGAGGCCGATGTAGCCGATCTTCATCGTCATGGTCCCTCCGCTTCGTTACTGAAGTGCCGCGTGCCGCTCGGTGGTCGCGGCGCGTGCGGCCGATGCCCGCGAGGTCCGCGCGCCGCTACTCGCGGCGAGCGCGGCGCACGAGATCGTGGTCCACGTTGCAGACGGCGGCGAGCTCTTCGAGCTGTGCGCCGTCCAGGTAGGGCGCCTTGGTGGCGCGCGCCGCCAGGATGCGCTCGACCTCGGCGTTGGCGACGTCGTTCTCCGTGAGGCCCTCTTCGAGCCACTTGTCGTACGACAGCCGGTTCGAGAGCGTCGGGTGCAGGTGCTCGCCGGCGCGGATGCGCCGTGCCGTGTCCTTCTCGCCCAGGTAGCCGCCGCCGGGTCCGACCTTGGCGATCGACTCAGCGGCCGTGGTGGCGGCCGAGACCTCGACCTCGCGGTTGAGGCGCCGCGCCATGGCGGCGATCTCGTTGTCGGCCACCGACTGCGGCAGGTACATCGTGTTGTGCGAGTCGATCAGGCCCCACCCGGAGACGATGTCGGGATTGGCGGAGCAGACGCCGGCAAGCTTGAGGGCCTTCTCGTAGCCGGTCTGCAGGCCGGGGTGCTTGCTGTCGGTCGAGAGCCCGGGGTTGAGTGTGGGCACGCCGAGGTAATGGCCGACCTCGGTCGCCATCGCGCCCATGACGGCGCTTTCCACGCAGCCCAGGGAGAACGTCGTGCGCAGCATGTCGAGCACGCCGGAGCCGAAGCAGAAGACCAGCTTGGCGCCCGGCGCCGCGACCTGCAGCGCCGTGGCGACGCCGAGGAACTCGGCGAGGCCCTGCGTGACCGTCCCGGCCAGCGTGACCGGCGACGTCGCTCCCGCGATGGTCATCGAGTAGACCTCGATGGGCACGCCGCAGCGTGCCAGAGCGACGTGCACGTCGAGCTTGTTGCCTTCCACCTGGAGCGGCGAGGCCGCGGTGACCACCGTCGAGATCCGCGGCCGCTCGCGGAAGCGTTCGAGGTCGCCGGACATGACCTCGCAGAGGCGGATGACGGCGTCGACCTCGGTGGGGCAGTCGACGAAGGTCACGTGCATCGAGGTCTCGGTGAGCATCGTGAAGTACTCGACGAGCTCGCGTCGCTCGAGCGGGACGTCTGTGGCGCTCACCTGCGTCCACATGAGGTCCATCTGCGGCAGCTCGTCCATGAGCGCCGTGCACTCGCGCAGGTCCAGGAGTGTGCTCGGACGGCGGACGCCGGTGCGGAAGTCGAGCGTCTTGGCGACGCAGCCACTGGGCGCGAAGTGGAAGCTCTCTCCCTCGCCGAGCAGGACGTCGTCCTCGGGCGTGGCCCCGGCCATCACGAACGACCGCGGACACTGCGTGATGGCCCATTCCACGAGGTCGCGCGGCAGCTTCACGATCCCGCTCGTCTCGTCGACCTGGGCTCCGCGCGCCGCCAGGAGCGGCAGCACCTCGGAGCCCGCGAAACGCATGCCCGTGGTAGCGAGCAGCTCGATCGCCTGGTCGGCGATGAGGCTCTTCTCCGGTTCGCTCAGCCACGTCGTTGTCGCCTTCATGCGCGCACACACCTCCGCGGGCCTGAGCCCTCCGCCGTGCCGCAGCCTCGCGGCGGCCCCGGGCCGCGCCCGGGGCATCGTCCGAGCGGACAATGGCACCCCGTCCGGGCGGTGTCAAGCGCAGAGAGAGCCTTTACAACGTATATGGTCGAATCTGACTCGCTTTCCAACGCAAAGACTTGCTTTCAATTAGGTAAACGGCAATGATTGCGCGAGCCGGAATGACCATCGCGCAAGGGAGACAGCGGCTATGATCAGAGCGGGGCAGGCGCCGTTTGGCACGATCGAGATGGACGAACTTGACCGCCGCATCATGCGGCTGTTGCGGCCCAACGCGCGCCGCTCGTTCGCCAGCATCGCGCGCGCCGTCGGCGTCTCCGAGCCCACGGTGCGTAACCGCGTCGATCGCATGGTCAAGAACGGGGCCATCTTCCCGATGGCGCGGGTGAACCCGGCTGTGATCGGCTTTCCCGTCGATGCGATGGTCGGCATCCGCGTGAATCGCGGCTACGCCAAGGGTGTCGGCGCGCGCCTCGCGGCCATGGAGAACGTCGCCTACGTCGGCTACACCACAGGGTCGTTCGATATCCTCATCGAGGCGCACCTTCCCGACAATGAGGGCCTCTACAAGTTCCTCAATGAGGACCTCGAGAAGATCGAGGGCATCGCCTACACCGAGACCTGGCACATCCTCCGCACCGACAAGACCAACTTCGAGTGGGAGGGCGAGAACGTCGGCAAGGAGCCGCTGGACGACGACGCCGAGGCCGGCGACGAAGGGACGGCGGCCGCTTCCTGACGTCTTCCGGCCGCCGGAGGCCTTGACTTCCTTCGGCCGCCGCTGTGTAGTGAGCTACTAATCAACCGGTCGGTTAGCTCCCCGTCAAGGGGACGGCGAGATCGTGAGACGGGGAGGGACAGCGTGACCAACGAAGCCCGGGTGCCGACCCGCATGGGAGACGGCACCTTCACGCGCATGACGCGCAGCGAGATCAGAGCGGATCTCGTGGCCGGGTCCGAGGCGGCGGCCAAGCGTGCCAAGGTGCCGCCGCTAACCGACGAAGAGCTCGACCACCTGCTCGACATCTACGCCTCGCCGGCGCGCTTCACCGGCGTCGACGTCGGCGACGAGATCGTCCTCAGCTGCGACGGCACCGGCATGAAGACGCATGCCACGCGCATCCAGGACCTGCAGTCCTACGAGCAGTGGATGGGCGCCGACCTGCTGGAACTCTGCGTCGGCGACTACTCGCTCAAGGTCGTGCGCACGATCCTCGCCTACGAGGCGCAGTACATGCACGACGCGCAGCTCTGCACCATCGCACCGCTGCAGTACGGCGTGATGCCCAACCTGGGGCTGTACTCCAAGCCGGACGGCCCTTGCGACAACTGGAACGAGTTGCTCCCGCTGGGCAGGATCGCG
>Ga0316226_1001456_pt1 | contig 25498 bp, 23 predicted proteins | sample TBH18017metaG_FD_206009 | JGI IMG/M metagenome (GOLD analysis project Ga0316226, IMG submission 206009) | Freshwater microbial communities from Trout Bog Lake, Wisconsin, USA - TBH18017 | ecosystem: Environmental > Aquatic > Freshwater > Lake > Hypolimnion/Profundal zone | place: USA: Wisconsin...
GACTGCGGATGAGGTCGCGGCGAAACTGAAGGTCAGCACGGACTGGGTCTGGGATCATTCGTCGCGGAGATTGCCGTATCTGCCGGTGATTCGCATGAGTGATGGCGTTCTGCGCTACCGGGCGAGCGGCATTGAGGAATTTCTGCAAGAACGGGAAAGAGCCTCCAACATGCGGCGCAAACGCCGGTAAAATGGAGGTAGCCCGTTTTCCTCCCACACAGAAATCGAGGAAGCGATGGGTAAATCGCACCAGAAGGGATGGGTGTCGATTCGCGGCAAGAAGTGGTACGGATACTTCCGCCGCACAGTGATCGACCCCAGCACAAATCAACCGAAGATCGTCTCGACACCGGTTGCGCTCGGGCTGAAATCCGAGATGACCAAGTACGAGGCGCGCGATAAGCTGGAACTCGAAATCAAGAGACTTACCGGACAGATCACAGAAGATGGGGTTGTAAGAAACGGCAGCGTCACCTTCGATTGGTTTGTCCAAAATCGCTACCTGCCACTGAAAGAGGGGGATTGGAAAGAAGAGACGGCCAAGGTGAAGAAGTTTCTCATCAAGGCCGACCTCGTCGATGCTTTCCGAGGTGTACGGCTCGAAAGCATCGATAAGCTCGCTCTCCAGACCCACCTCAATCGACTGGCCAAAACACGGTCCAAGGACAGAGTGTTGAACGCTGGAACCTACATGCGGGCCATCTTTCGGGAGGCGGTCGATCAGGACTTTCTTCCCAAAGACCCGGCGCGCTCTGTAAAGGCTCCTTCGACGCTGCGGGATACAGACAAGACGATCCTCAGTTGGGATCAGCTCCGATCCGCATTGTCCAGCTTGCAGTTGCGGGACCGGATTCTGCTCACTCTCGACATGACCAATGCACTGCGGCCAAGCGAGCTTTTTGGTCTGAGGTGGAGTTGCTTCGATCCAGAACTCTGCCAGATCGAGATCAAAGAGACCACCTACAAAGGGAAAATTCGCCCCTGGGGCAAGACCAAGGCGAGTCTCACGAAGATCCCGGTTGCACCAGCACTCGCAGAGGAACTCGTTGCCTGGCGTCAGCAGTGCCGTGAGGCACAGCAAAGAAAGAAGAACCTGCGCGGACCGTCCGCCTACGATCCCAATGCGTTCATCTTTCCGGCACGCGGAGGCGGGTTCATCGATTCGAGCAACTACCGCAATCGGGTGCTGCACAAGTTAGCCAAAGAACTCGGGCTGCCAAAGCTGACGTTCCAGGTCATCCGCCGCACCATCGCAACGCTGGCCGGGGACAAGGGGCACGTCAAGGACATCCAGGGAATTTTGCGCCACACTCGCTTGGCGACGACCACGGATGTTTATATGCAGTCGCTCGAAAGCGGCGTCCGATCTACGGTCAACTCGATTCACGAAGAGTTGAGCGGCATTCCAACGCCGGGAACGCAGCCGACGCCGCCAGCGGAGGCTCAGAGCAAGCGCGAGGAAACTAGCAAAGCTGTGGGAATCCAAAACGGCAGATCATTTCCGCAGGAGCGGTCTCGCGCTTCGGGCGAGGAAAGAGCAGCTTCAACGCCTACTCGTGGGGTTGTTTTGGAGTTTGCGACAAAAATGCGACAAAGCGAAGGGAGGAGAATGCGTCTAAGTTCTTGATAAATATGGTAGGCACGACTGGATTCGAACCAGCGACCTCTTCCGTGTCAAGGAAGCGCTCTAACCAACTGAGCTACGCGCCTGCAAACCGATATAAATTAGTTTACCAGCATCGGGGCAGGTACGAAAGGATGGAGTGTCGCTCCCGTGGGTGATGCTGTACCATCGATGACGAGCCAAGAACTCACATTCACCTGCGAACTGCAAAGCTGCAGTTTCTGGCCTATTCTGGAAATCGCAGTGGCCGTGAGTTTGCGCTCGAGTTGAATGCTGGTTCAATCTGCCATGAGCAACGATCCGGGCACTAGAACAAACCTATTCCGCACCGCCCCAAACATCCTTACGCTGCTGCGTATCTGTATGGCTCCGTTCTTGGTGGTCGCCATTCTTGAGGGCAACTTCGCGCTCAGCTTCGGGCTGTTTGTGGCTGCTGGCCTTACGGATGCTATCGACGGTCCCCTTGCGCGGATGCTCAAGCAGCGCTCCGTGCTAGGTGAGTATCTTGACCCCGTGGCCGACAAACTGCTGTTGAGCACGCTGTTTCTTGTGCTCATGCACAAGGGCCTCATCCCAACTACTGTTACTGTGCTGGTCTTTGGCAGGGATGTGGGCATTCTGGTTGTTGCGGCCATTCTCTACGCGGCCGTGGGCAGGCGGGAGTTCATCCCCAGCATCTTTGGCAAGGCCAACACGCTGGCCCAGGTGAGTGCCGTGGCTGCTGTCCTGCTGCAGCAATTGACTGCCGAGCGCTGGGTAGCTGCGTTCCGCGTACTCGCTCTCGATGCCACTATCGTGCTGACAGTGGTGTCGGGGTTCCATTACGCATGGACAGCTTCACGACGGGGCAATAATCACGCGCCCAACGGAACAGCCGCGAAATAATGCGCGATACCTTCGCTTTTCTAAGAGTCGTCTGAGACGTCCTCTGTTTCAGCGGTGTCTTCAATCTCCATATCGCGAAATTCCTCGGAGTCAAAAACCTCGCCACACTCCAGGCACTCGACAAATTCGCTGTCTTCGTGCCTTGAGACGATTCGGACTTTAGGGTGCCTGCAGGCGGTTGCCATCGTTGGTAGTATCGGGTGAACTAGGTACTCTTTGGGCCAGATTGTAACGATATTTTCAGTAATTTCAAATGGATTTTATTGAAAATCGGGTTGACGGCGAAGATTCTCCCGGAATTTGGGACCAACATCACCGGGGGACTTGAAATGCCGACAGATTCGGTCGTATACTGAACACGGACCGAAGAAGTCGGATATTGAATGCTCAAGCTCACCAAAAAAGCGGATTACGGGTTGATGGCTCTCAAGTACCTTGCAGAGCATCCAGAGAAACCTGCCCTCAGCGCCAAGGACGTGGCTGATGCCTACGGCATTCCGGCTCAACTGCTGGCCAAGATTTTGCAACTGCTCACTAAAAAGGGCCTGTTGCGGTCCCACGCCGGTATGAACGGCGGATATGCCCTGGCACGCGACGCGCGCACCATTTCAGCCTTTGAGGTGATTCTGGCCATTGACGGGCCGTTTTTCATCACCTCCTGCACCAAGGGTTCCAAGTCCTGCGAACTCACACCGAGCTGCACCATCAAAGAGCCGCTGGCGCGGGTAAACGAAACCATCGCGGGAGTTCTCAGGAGCATCAGCATTCAGGATCTGGCGGAAAGCGAGCCGCCATCTGGACGCGCTCCTGAAGTGCAAGGGCTGGTTGCATTGACGTTGTAGCGGCATTGAAGCTGTGAAAAAACTTCCCCCCGCTCCGAGCGGAGCAAGAACGAGGATGGAGATCAACATGGGCACGATTGCAAGCAATGTAGAAGTTCCGGTCGGCGTCACCCTGCCGATCTATATGGATAATCACGCCACCAGCCCGATGGACCCGCGGGTTCTGGAAGCGATGATGCCTTACTTTACAAACAAATTTGGCAATGCAGCGAGCCGCAACCACTCCTTTGGTTGGGAGGCCGAGCAGGCCGTTGAGACGGCGCGCGAGCAGATTGCAAAGCTCATCGGCGCCACTTCCAAGGAGATTATTTTCACCTCCGGTGCCACGGAGAGCAATAACCTGGCCATCAAGGGCATTGCAGAGATGTACCGCGAGCGCGGCAATCACATCATTACCCAGGTCACTGAGCACAAGGCTGTGCTCGACACCTGCAAGCGCCTGGAAAAGCACGGCTATCGCGTCACCTATCTGCCTGTGATGGCAGACGGCCTTATCGACATTGAAGAGCTGAAGCGCGCCATGGACGACAAGACCATTCTGGTCTCCATCATGGCTGCCAACAACGAGATCGGCGTACTTCAGCCCATACGTGAAATCGGCAAGCTTTGTCATGAGAAGGGCGTCATCTTCCACACGGACGCAGTGCAGGCCGTGGGCAAGGTTCCAGTCAATGTGATAGCCGACAATATCGACGTGCTCTCGCTCACCGGGCACAAGATCTATGGCCCCAAGGGCATAGGCGCGCTCTATGTTCGCCGCCGCAACCCACGCGTGCAGATTGCCGCGCAGATTGACGGCGGAGGCCACGAGCGCGGCATGCGCTCCGGCACGTTGAACGTGCCCGGGATTGTCGGCCTTGGCAAGGCCTGCGAGATCGCCCGCGAAGAGATGGACTCCGAAGCGGCATATCTCCGCGGCCTGCGCGACCGGCTCAAAGACAAGCTCGAAGCCGAACTCGACTATGTGCACGTAAACGGCTCGTGGGAGCATCGCCTTCCCGGCAACCTGAACATGAGCTTTGTCTATGTTGAAGGCGAGTCCTTGCTGATGGGCATACATGACATTGCGGTTTCAAGCGGTTCGGCCTGCACCTCGGCCACGCTGGAGCCATCGTATGTTCTCAAGGCACTCGGACTCGGCGACGATGTGGCGCACAGCTCGATTCGATTTGGTTTGGGCCGCTTCAACACCCAGGCCGAGGTGGATTATGTGGCCGCCAAGGTTATTGAAATTGTGAAGCATCTACGCGAACTTTCACCCCTCTACGAGATGGTGAAGGAAGGCATTGACCTCACCAAGATTCAGTGGGCGGCGCACTAGGCTAAACGGCCCAGAGCGCAGGCTGGCGCAAAGTTTTCTGATTCGGCGGGTGTGGTTGCCGAATCCAATCAAATACACCGCGGCTTCCCCCGCAGAAGGACGGCATCAATGGCATACAGCGAAAAGGTAATCGACCACTACAACAATCCGCGCAATGTGGGCCAACTCGATAAGGCTTCGGCTGAGGTCGGCACGGGCCTGGTGGGCGCACCGGAGTGCGGCGATGTCATGCGCCTGCAGATTCGCGTGAACCCCGAGACCCAGGTGATTGAAGAAGCCAAGTTCAAGACCTTCGGCTGCGGCTCGGCCATCGCCAGCTCTTCGCTGGCCACCGAATGGATCAAGGGCAAAACGGTGTCCGACGCGCTTGAAATCAAGAACACTGACATTGTGAAGGAACTCTCGCTGCCGCCAGTCAAGATTCACTGTTCGGTGCTGGCCGAGGATGCAATTCGCGCCGCCATCGGCGACTGGAAGAAGAAGAACACCGTTGCGGATACGGCGGAAGCCGCAGTCGCAGCGCACTAAGCAGTTTGCACCAACGATAAGAAGGCAATTATGTCGAACATGGTTTCAATTGAATCCAAGCCTGCGCAGGGAGCCTTTGCGGCTCCTCCGCAGGATGCCAGGCCCGCATCGCCGTCGGCTCCCAACCAGGGGCTCGTGGTCACGGAGCGGGCCATCAAGCGCATACGTGTGGCCATGGCCAAAGAGAACATCTCGCCGGAAGAGGGCGGGCTGCGCCTCGGCGTGCTGGGCGGCGGTTGCTCTGGACTCTCCTACTCCATCAAGTTTGATACCCGGCCCCGCGACCGCGACCGCGTCTATGACTTTGACGGCGTACGTGTATTTGTTGACCCGAAATCATTCTTGTATCTGCATGGCATGACACTGGATTACGAAGAGACGCTGATGCGGCAGGGATTCAACTTTATCAACCCGAACTCCACGCGCTCCTGTGGCTGCGGTTCGTCGTTCTCCTCGTAAGATTGGAGACTGGAGTCAGTCATGTTGAAAGTTCTTGATTCAGCAGTACCCGTTGCGTGCTGGTCCTGTTCCATCGGCCACAACGATTCCACTCTTTTTTGTCCGCACTGTAGCAAAATTCAGCCCCCTCCCGGCGGCGACTACTTTTCAGTCTTCGGACTCGATCCCCGGCTCAATCTCGATCTGGCCTCGCTGGAGCACGAGTTTCATCGCCTTAGCCGCAAGCTGCATCCTGATCGCTTTGCCCGCGCGGAAGACAATGAGCGCGAATGGAGCCTGGCTGATACCGCGCTTTTGAACGATGCCTACCGCACCCTCAAGGAACCGCTCCGCCGCACCGAGTATTTGCTCAAACTTCTGGGCGCGGAGATCGGTGAGGAGCACAGCGGCAAAGATCGCAAAGATTCCTCCCGCGTGCCCGCTGATCTGCTTGAAGAAGTCTTTGAACTCAACATGCAGCTTGAAGAGATGCGCACGGCTCGCAGCACAGGCGAGGCAGATCCTGATCTGCAGGTAAGCCTGGAACAGGCAAAAAGAAAGTTTGACGTCCTTCTAGAAGAGGTGGACCAGGACCTGCGCGCACAGTGGCAGGCATGGGACGAGGGCGATGCAGCCGCGCGCAAATCAGCGCAAAAAGCGATGGTGGCCCTGTTGGACCGGCGCCGTTACCTCAGCAATCTGGTCCGCGACGTTACTGAGACTCTGGGAGCTTAACAAACAGACATGGCGGAAGGACGCGTAGTTGGTATCGACCTGGGAACCACAAATTCCCTGGTCGCTTATATGCAGGGCGATGCGCCGGTAGTGATTCCCGGCGTGGACGGCTCAAACCTGGTGCCGTCCGTGGTGGCGCTCGATCCCATTCCGGCCGGTGGCGGCCGGCCCACGGTTACGGTGGGCAACAGTGCGCGCAAGGTGCTCATACAAACGCCTGAGCGGGTCATCTACTCCGTCAAGCGGCTCATGGGCCGCGGTCTCGAAGAGATTCAAAACGAGCTCAAGATGTTCCCGTTCCGGCTTGCCGACGACGTGGAAGCGGGAGAAGTTCCCCGCATTTCGCTGGGTGAACTCAAGTTCACGCCGCCAGAGATTTCGGCCTATGTGCTGCGCCAGCTCAAGCGCAACGCCGAGCGTTTTTTCGGTGCGCCGGTCACGCAGGCGGTCATCACCGTGCCTGCCTACTTCAACGATGCACAGCGCCAGGCCACCAAGGATGCGGGCCGCATGGCCGGGCTAGAGGTTTTGCGCCTGGTCAACGAACCCACCGCGGCAGCGCTGGCCTATGGCCTCGACCGCGCCAAGGCGGGCACCATTGCCGTTTATGATTTCGGCGGCGGCACCTTTGACATCTCTATCCTCAAACTGCGCGATGGCATCTTTGAGGTGCAGTCCACCAACGGCGACACGCATCTGGGCGGCGACGATATTGACAACCTGCTGCTTACCATTGCGCTCGACGAGATATACGCCGAGCATGGAGTCGATCTGCGCGGACATCCAGGTGCTGTGCAGGCCCTGCGCAAGGCAGCCATTGACGCCAAGATCGCTCTCTCCACTGAGCCAGCGGCGCACTTTGATATTGAACTGCCCAATGGTGACCGCTATCAGCGCGAGATACCGCGCGGCGTTTTTGAACTGCTCATTGAGCCGGTGCTCGATCGCACTGCCGGTCCGTGCAAGCAGGCATTGGCCGATGCAGGCATAACGCCCGAGCAGATTGATGAAGTTGTCATGGTCGGCGGCTCCACGCGCATTCCCGCCGTGCGTCAGCTTGTTGACGATCTCTTCAAATTATCGGCACGCGGCAAAAAGCCGCACATCGAACTCAATCCAGATGAAGTCGTGGCGCTCGGCGCAGCCGTGCAGGCGGATATCTTGGCCGGCTCATCCAAGACAACCGAGGAGATGCTGCTGCTCGACGTAACGCCGCTCTCGCTCGGCATTGAGGCGCTTGGCGGTACCGTTGCGCGCATCATACAGCGCAACTCCACCATCCCCGCCTCGGCTACGGAGCACTTCACCACTGGCGTTGACGGGCAAACCAACGTCGCCATCCATGTTGTGCAGGGCGAGCGCGAACTCGCAGCGGACTGCCGCTCGCTGGCGCGCTTTGACCTCAAGGGCATTCCGCCCATGAGCGCCGGCCTTCCCCGCATCGAGGTGCGTTTCCTCATTGATGCGGATGGCATTCTCCAGGTCTCCGCGCGCGAGCAGCGCAGCGGCAAGGCCGCGCAAATTGAGGTCAAGCCGACGTATGGCCTCACCGACGAGCAGGTCGAAAGCATGATCCTCGACTCTTTCGATCACGCTGAAGATGACTTTGCCAAGCGGCAGTTGATTGAAACCCGCAATGAGGCTGAGACGATTCTCTCGGCCGTCGAGCGTGCCCCGCAGAACCCCGCGTGGGGCCAGTTGACGAGCGGCGAACGGGATGCGATCGCACAGGCCCGCGACCACCTCAACGCCGTCAAAACCGGAGAGGACCTCGCGGCCATCCGCGAAGCGACTCTGGCGCTGGACGCGGCAACCCGGCGCTTTGCGGAACTCATGATGGATGCCGCGGTCATTGGCGCCATCCGTGGCAAAACCATGGCTGCCGCTGGCGAAGAGATGGGCGAGGCCGTGACTGCGCCCCACGCCATGGCACCGGCCGAATTCAAATAGACGCAACCGAGAAAGAGACGGAATCGTATGAGCGATACAACCGGAAAAGTCATCCCCCCGGAGAAATTGGTGCGCGTCACATTCATGCCTGAGGGCAAAACGGTCGAGTTCGAATTCGGCACCTTGCCGTATGAGCGCCACGGCAAGCCGATGTCGTTTCTGGATGTGGCGGAGAACAACGATATTTTTCTCGATCACGCTTGTGGCGGTGTCTGCGCCTGCTCCACCTGCCATGTATTGATTAAAGCCGGCGAGAGCGGCCTTACTGAAGCGGACGACGATGAACTGGATCGGCTCGATATGGCCGCCGACCAGCAGTTGAACTCGCGGCTCGGCTGCCAGGCCGTCATTACACGCCCCGGCGATTATGTGGTCGAGATTCCCAAGTGGAATCGCAACTACGTTACTGAGGGTAAGCCGCTGAACCTGGCGGAAGAAGAGTAAATCAGCTATCGGGAGTAGCCGTCATGCCGCGCGAGATTCTGTGGACCGACGCCGAAGAAATCGGCATCCAGTTGCAAGAGAAGTTTCCTGATGTGGACCCTTTGACCGTCCGCTTCACTGACCTGCACCGCTACGTTACAGAGTTGGAAGGCTTCGCAGACGACCCTGCAAAGTCCAACGAAGGCCGGCTGGAAGCGATACAGATGGCCTGGCATGAAGAGTTTCAAGACGCGCAGGGATAGAGCGCAACCGGCGAAGATTGAAAGCCTGAATCTGTGGCAATCGATTCAAGCAATCACTCAAAATTCTGCCCTTCGCTCCAGCCGAACGCGCCCTCAAAGTGTACAAACTCGTTCTTCTTTCCCTCCACCAGGTACACGCTGATCACATCGAACCGGACAGGCGGCGCAGTCTTTTGTGGCAACTGCCGCACGTACTGGCGAGCCAGGCGGCGCAGAACATTCCTCTTGTGCGTATCAACGGCAATTTCTGCCGGGGAGGCGTCGTGAGCGGTGCGGGCTTTCACCTCAATAAAGCACAGCATAGGCCCCTGCCATGCAATCAGGTCCAGGTCGCCGGGATGGTTGCCTGACGACCAGCGCCGTGCGGCGACAATATAGCCCTTGCGGCGCAGATAGAACCAGGCAGCGTCCTCACCCCGCAAGCCCGTGACCAGGTGAGCAGGCAGCTTTGAAGCGCCGCCGCGCCGCTCGGCTATCCAGTCCAGCCCGCCCAGCACGCGCTCCAGGCAGTTCATCCGCATCTGTCCCAGCAATTCCATTGCACCCCATTCTCGCCCGGATCACCGAAGGGCGCAAATGCATCTTCCACGGCCTTCCTGCTTCGCCCGCTTCCCATGCAGCAAAGCCGATATCCAAAACGGAACTGCCCGGTTCACATCCGGGAATGCCGCCTGACAAGAAATGCTGAAAAGGCACTCCACCCCACCTGCTTGCAGCAAACTGGTGCAGGTACGGTAAAAAGGAGAACTCGGCGATGTCTCATGGTCTGTTTGGAGGCCTGTTTTCACAGCGTGGTGCGGAAAAGTCAATCGTTTCCATGGATGCGGATGAGCTTATGCAACCCTCGTCCGGGAACGAGGGAGACCGCAGCTTTGAATTCGCTCTCGATGCCTTGTCCTGCAATACGATGTTCTGCGACAGGGATCTGATTCTGCGCTATCTCAACCGCGCTTCGCGCAAAACCCTGCTCACGTTGCAACAGTATTTGCCCGTGCCCGTGGATCAGATCGTTGGCAAGTCAATCCATATCTTCCACAAGTCGCCAGCTAATATTGACAGGATTATGGGCGCCAAAGATCACCACGGCGCGCACCAGCTTCCGCACAAGATGACCATTGAACTTGGCCCCGTCAAGCTTGATCTGGAAGTGGAGCCCATGTTGAACTCGCTCCGCGAATATATTGGCGCGGTTGTGGTGTGGGGTATCAGCACCCAGCAGACAATCGACGCCCTCCGTCAGGCGCAGGAGTCGCAGCGTACTGACATTGAGCACCTCAACGGCAACCTGCAGATGGTGGCCACTGCCACGCATGAGATTGAGTCCAGCATCGCCGAGATCGCCAAAAATGCCGTTAACGTTGCGCACTCTGCTGAAGAATCGCGCACCGCGAGCGCTGAGAGTAAGGCGTCCATCCTCAGCCTTAAGGCATCCAGCAGCGGTGTTGCCAAGGTGGCGGATCTGATTGCCTCCATCGCCACACAGACCAGTGTGCTGGCGTTGAACGCGAACATCGAGGCAGCCAGGGCCGGAGTGCATGGCAAGGGCTTCGCCGTGGTTGCTAGCGAGGTTAGAAAACTGGCCGGCCAAACTGCGGCGGCAACAGCAGAGATTCAGGCCAAGGTGGCCGCCATCGGCGCGGACATCTCCACCGCTATCTCGGCAATTGACCGCATCTCTTCGCAGACTGAAGATCTCTCTGGTCTTTCGCACCAGATGGCCGCCGCCGCAGAGGAGCAGCACCTGGCAACTCAGGAGATGGCGCACAATCTGGAGCGCGCTGCGCATCGCACCTCCGAGATCGCGAACATGAGCCTAGACGAAAAGAATAGATAGCGCTCTGACGGCGTCGTATGCCTTCCAGACAAAACGGTGCTGGTGCTCCTGGAATCCCAATCCTGGTTCACCAGCACCATTAAACTGAGGCCGCTTGCGCATGTTCCTTTTCTGCCAGCGTCAGCGCCTCTTCCAGAATATCGAGCGCCACGTTCGCCTCATGCTCGTTCACAACCAGTGGTGGGCACAGCCGGATTGAGGTCTCGCCGCAGCCCAGAATCATAAGGCCGCGTTCGAAGGCCAGCGTCTCAACGCGGTTGCGCAGGGCTGTTGCCGGCTCGCGCGTAGCCTTGTCCTTCACCAGTTCGATGCCGATCATCAGGCCCCGTCCGCGCACATCGCCCACCAGCGGGTGGGTCTCCTTCCAGCCCTTCAGCCGCTCCATCATCAGCGCGCCCACGCGGGCCGCGTTCGCTATCGCCTCGCGCTCAAGAATGTTCATGGTCGCAATCGCTGCGGCAATTGATACCGGGTTGCCGCCAAAGGTGGAGGCATGCGAGCCCGGCGCCCAGTCCATCACCTCCGCCCGCGCCATGCAGATGCCCAGCGGCATTCCGCTGGCAATGCCCTTGGCGATGCAGACCATGTCTGGCTCCACGCCGGAGTGTTCAATGGCCCACCATTTCCCTGTGCGACCCGCGCCGCTCTGCACCTCGTCCACCGCCAGCAGGATTCCGTGCCGTGTGCAAATGGATCGCAGTTCGCGCAGAAAATTATCCGGGGCCACAACGTAACCGCCCTCGCCCTGGATCGGCTCAACAAAGATGGCGGCCACCTCTTCCGGCGGAAGAGTGGTCTTGAAAAGCCTCTCTTCGATAAAGCGGGCGCAACCCAGGCTGTAGGCCTCTTCTTCCTGCGCTCCGCCTGCGCAGCCGCGATACGCATACGGATAGCTCACATGCGTCACGCCCGGAACCAGCGGCGAAAAGCCTCGCTTCTGCTGCGGCTTCGATGCGGTCAGCGACAGCGCGCCCATGGTGCGCCCATGGAACGCCCCCAAGAACGCAATCACCTGCTGCCGTCCCGTATGGTAGCGCGCCAGCTTGAGCGCGCACTCAATCGCCTCCGTGCCGGAGTTGCCGTAGAAGAACCTGTGCGGCCCCGGCATGGGCGCAACGGCTGAAAGCCGCTCCGCCAGGTCCGTCAGCAGTTCGTTATAAAAGTCTGTTCCCGAGATGTGGATCAGTTCCGCTGCCTGCCTCTGGATTGCCGCCACTACCTCCGGGTGGCAGTGGCCGGTGGAGGCCACGGCAATTCCGGCGGAAAAGTCCATAAACTCGTTGCCGTCCGCGTCTTCGATGCGGATGCCGCGCCCTCGCTTGGCTACCAGCGGATAGGAGCGCGTATAACTGGGCGAGATCAGCCGCTCATCTGCCTTAACCGCGGCCTTGGCCTTTGGTCCGGGCAGGGTGCAAATAAGTCTGGGGCCGTACTGGGCGTGCAACTCTTGTTTGGTCATGGTCATCTCTCCCATCCGGGCGTGTGGCAACCAGCGCGAGGTGAATCGGAGCCGCTGAGGCTCATTCCCTGTTATCGCGGGGTCATACGGGTCTGCGGACCCTGGGAAGGGTCCGGAAAGCGATCGCAGGCCGTCAGCAGAGGGTGGCGGATCAATCGCTTGCGAAGAGGCTCGGTCGAGTGCTGATGGGCAGTATGCGGAGGTGTCTACGGTGGCGCACGGGGCCCGCGCAACACCGGGGCCAGCGCCTGGCAGCCGGCGGCAACATCAGTCTTTTGGCGGCACGCATCTGCATACATACCCCGCTGCGACGAGAATAGCACGCAATTTCCTCATATTTCCACGCAGGCAAGCCCTTCACGCTACGATGGAGTCACGCACATGCCCGCCTCCTCGCCCTATTCGGAACACAAGGCCGCCACCACCGCCTCCATCGTGGTTGCTTTTGCATGTGTCTACTTCTTCTGGGGTTCCACTTACACGGCCATTCGCGTCGGGGCAGCCCAGATGCCCGCCCTGCTCCTGGCCGGGACGCGCTTTCTCTCCGCCGGCGTCTTGCTGCTCGCCTGGTGCCGCTGGCGCGGTTTGCGCCTGGTCTGGCCGCCAAAGACCATGCTCTTTCTGGGCATGATTGGCTTGCTGCTTTTGGGCGGGGGCAATGTTGGTCTGGTTTACGCGGAGCAGACGGTCCCCAGCGGCCTGGCCTCGCTGGCCTTCGCCGTCACTCCGCTCTATGTGGCGCTGATTGAGATGGTGCTGCCCGGCGGCGAGCCGTTGCCGTTGCGTGGCTGGCTGGGCCTGCTATTGGGTTTTGCTGGATTGGCCGCTCTGCTCTGGCCCTCGCTGCACAGCGGCCTCAGCGGAGACCGCGTCATGCTTCTGGCTCTTGCCGCCCTGCTCGGGGGCGCGTTCTCGTGGACACTCGGCAGCATCCTCTCACGTCACGCGCGGCTCCAGGCCAACAGCTTTGTCGCGGCCTCCTGGCAGATGCTCTTTGCCGGCGCCTTCAATCTCTCCCTGGGAACGCTGCTGGGCCAATGGCGGCACTTCCACCTCAACGCCGCCGCCACCGGCTCTCTGGCATATCTCATCACCGGGGGCTCGCTGCTCGGCTACACCGGCTTCATCTATCTGCTTGAGCACGTGCCGGTAGCCAAAGTCATGTCCTACACGTATGTAAACCCGGTAGTCGCGGTGCTCTTGGGGATTTTTCTGCTCCACGAACGGCCCGTCTCAGCCGAGTTCGCCGGCATGTCCTGCATCGTGGTGGCAGTGTTTCTGCTCACCACCGCGCAGGTTAAAGCCAAGCGCAAGCCGCAGCGCATTGAAGACCTGGAGCAGATGCCGGCGGAGTAAGCCTGCATCTGTTCACGGGAATCAACCTACGGCTTCTTTGCAAAGGCGTCCGCGGATACCAAGGCAGCCGAGGCTTCACCGTCCAGCGTAACGGCGCCCCCCTCGAAGGTATGCAATGCCGCATCATTGGCAGACATTGACATCCAGCAGACCGCGCCTTTCTTCAGGATGCTACATACGGTCTCCAAGGTGTACTTGGCCTCGGGGTGGCCTTTGGGAACGCCGGTAGCACGCTCGATCCACAGTTTGTGCGAGCCGAGTGAGTAGGCCCCGCGGACCGGGTTCTCGACATTGAACGTGTTCGTTAATCCTTGTGAAACTCCTGCGCCAAAGTCCGGCAGGTCTGCGTCGGACATCGTCTGTCCATAACAGTCAAAGGGCAGTGTCACAGCCACCACAACCGAGGCAGGATCGCCATGGCGGGCGGTGAGAGCGGCCTCGACGCAGGCGATGCCCTTCTTCTCACCCTCGCTCTTTGCGGTCTTTGCCGCCTCCTGCTTTACTGCAGGGAGCGTCGGCTTGGTGTCCACCACCTCCCAGTCTGCCGGCAGGCTATAAGAGAAGCCGATCTCGCTGGTGTGAATCAGCGACGCGGCGGTCTGGGCCAGAATTGGCGTAGCACAAAGAGCGAGCACGGTGATATAGCGGTGAACCGTCATAAGGTCTCCTTTCCGTTGCCCCCAAACTCAGGACGAAATAATTCACTTCAGCCAGAGACAAACTATCCACGATATGACATGGGTGTATCGACATATACCGACTTCGCCACGTCGCTATATGTCGATACACCCTATGAACCGCCCTTACTTCAGCAGCAGTACTGAAGCCGCGGAGAGAATCCCGCCCAGCGAGAACACAATACCGAAATACCAATAGATGCGCCTGCGTGTCAGCAGCGTAACTGAGGTGATTACGAGGCCAATCTCCAGCAGCGCCTCGCCCAGGTCGAATCGATCCGCGCGGACCTCGATCTGCTTTACCTTGCTCTCAAGCCCTTCGGCCTTTTCCTGTTCTTCCTTCAGGTTCTCGGCCCACTTTTCCTGGTGGTCCTTGTACCCCTCGATCAGCTTCTTGGCGCCTTCCTTGTCGGCAATGGTCACCACGCTTAGCAGGTCCGCAGCCAGCCCCGTATCGTTGGCGCGAATCTTGTGGGCCTGGTAGTAGTTCCACTGGTCGGTGGCTTCGTTCTGGGTGAGCACGGCCTCGGTGTGGGTCCGATGGCCCAGTACGGTGGTAATGGCAACCAGCACCGCCAGCACGGTCATGGTTAATGCAACCGGCCGCAGCGCGGACTCGTGCTCTGCGTGTTCTGCCTGTTCCTGCAACTCCTGGGCTTCGTTCGCTTCCATGGGGTAAAACCTCCTCTTTCAGTCGTGCGGCAAGCAGGCTACTTCCGCTTCCAGCGCACGCCGTCCTTTGAGTCTTCCAGCACAATGCCGTTTTCCGCAAGTTCGTTGCGAATTTGGTCGGCGCGCGCAAAATTGCGCTGCTTTTTTGCCAGTGTACGCTCGGCTACAAGCGCATCGATAGCTTCATCCGTCAGCGTCTGGCGGCTCAGCAACTCGGGAGCGACGTCCGCCTCTCGCCCTGCCTCGACGGCCCATTCCAGGGCCTTGCGCGTCGGTTCGGCGTCGTCGTCGCGAATTACGTCAAACACCGCGTCAAAGCTGGCCAGCACGGCCAGAATCGCGTCCCGGTCCCCGGCCAGCAACTGCCCTTGGTCAATGGCGGTATTGGCGGCGCGCACCAGGTCAAAAATCGGCGCACGCGCCTCGGCGGTATTCAGGTCGTTTGAAAGCGCTGCGATGTACTCTTCCTGCGCCTTCTTTGCCGCTTCCTGCAACGCAGGGTTTTGGCCCGCCGCAAAGTTGCCTGTCGTCAGCCGCTGGTGGAATGTTCGCAGTCGCTCCACAGCGTTGGTCGCCTCGGTCAGCCCGTCAAACGTAAAGTTCAGCTGGTGGCGATAGGGCACTGAAACCAGCGCCAGACGAATCGCTGAAGCTTTGTATCCCTTCAAGAGCAGGTCGCGGAGCGTGTAAAAGTTCCCTTCGCTCTTTGACATCTTCCGTCCGTCCACCAGCAGAAAGCGCACGTGCATCCAGTGACGCGCGAAAGGCTTGTGGGAAACGCTCTCGCTCTGCGCAATCTCATTTTCGTGGTGCGGAAACATCAGGTCTTCTCCGCCCGCATGCAGGTCAAAGCTGTCGCCCAGGTACTCCATTGCCATCGCGGAGCACTCAATGTGCCAGCCCGGCCGGCCCTTTCCGATTGCCGTGTCCCACGAGGTCTCTCCCGGCTTGGCGGCCTTCCACAGGGCAAAGTCGCGCGCCGAGTCCTTCTCATACTCGTCCACATCCACGCGGGCGCCGTCTTCCATCCCGCTCAGGTCCTTCTTGCTCAACTTGCCGTACTCAGGGAACGCGGCCAGCCGGAAGTACCAGGAGCCGTCCTCAGTCTGGTACGCGGCCCCGGCGGCAGCCAGCTTCTGAATCAGGTCCACCATCTTCGCAATGTGTTCCGTTGCCCGCGCAAGCTGTTCGGGGCGTTGCACCTTCAGCGCTTCCAGGTCTTCAAGAAAAGCCGCCTCAAAAGGAGCCGTGTACGCGCCGATTGAGATGCCCGCAGCCGCCGCGTTACGGATAATCTTGTCGTCCACATCTGTAATGTTCATCACGTGCCGCACCGGGGTCCCGGTCAGCAACAGAAAGCGCCTTAGAATGTCGATCTGCAGAAAAGTGCGAAAGTTGCCAATGTGGCCAAAGTCATAGACCGTAGGACCGCACGCGTACATGCGCAGTGCCTTGCCGTCCGAGGGAACAAGCTCGTCGAGTTGTCCTGAGAGAGTATTGAAAAGACGCAGCGTCATGATTCGAACTTCTTGCCCAAAAGTGCTGAAATCGGCGGTTTTCGGCCCATTTGATTGTAGCAATTCAGGGTGCCCTTACCGCCCCAGCGCCAGCGATGGATTGGCCGACAGGTCACTCGCGGCAAACTCGCCAGCTTGGAACCGCGGCCAGGCAGCTGCGGCGATCATGGCGGCATTGTCCGTCGAGAGCGCCAGCGTCGGAAAAGCCGCGCGTACGCCTCGCCGCTGGGCTTCAGCAGCAAAGCGGGCGCGCAGTTCGCTGTTGGCGGCCACTCCGCCTGTCACCAGGATGCGCTTGACGCCCAGCGATTCGGCGGCCGCAAAGGTCTTTTTCATCAGGTCGCCCACCACTGCGTGCTGAAAGCTGGCAATCAGGTCAAGCGTGGCCTGAGGGCACAGCGCCAGCGCCTCAGCCTTGTCTTTTGGATATCCGGGGGCAAGATGCCCCTCGGGCGCCACCGCCGGGAAAAGCCGCGCTGCACGCGCCTGGGCTTCCGGGCGCATCGCATGCAACTCCACATAGCGCAGAACCGCAGTCTTGATTCCTGAAAACGAAAACAGAAAATGCGGATCGAGGTCGGCGATGGGCGCAGTTTTAGCCGCCTTTGTGCGCGGAGCTTTACCGGCCAAATGCAGCTTGGTCTTGATCTGCGAAAAGGCAAAAGGAACAGCGCGCGGATTGCCATACCGGGCCAGTGTGTCAATCCAGGGGCCGCCCGGATAACCCAGCCCCAGCAGTTTGGCCACCTTGTCATAGGCCTCGCCGGCGGCATCGTCCACTGTGCGGCCCATCAGCTTGTAGCTCCACGCCCCGTGCGCAGGCCTCGCCAAAAAAATATGTGTGTGACCGCCTGACACAACCAGCGCCAGCGCCGCCTGCTGCTCTACAAAGCCTTCATCCTGTGCGGCCCCAATGGCGGCCGAGGGGAGTCGAAGAAGCTGCGATTCGGCTTCTTTCTGCCTCTCTTCCAGCAAAACAGCGTGGATGTGCCCTTCAAGATGGTTGATCGCAATCAGTGGAATATTCTGCGCAAAGGCCAGCGCCTTGGCATAGGTAATGCCCACCAGCAGCGCCCCCGCAAGCCCCGGCCCGCTGGTGACGGCAATCGCGTCCAGGTCGTCCAGTGATACCTTGGCCTGCTCCAGCGCCGCGCGAACCACCGGAACAATGGCGCGCAAATGCTCCCTGCTGGCCAGTTCCGGAACCACCCCGCCGTAGCGCGCGTGCGTGGTTATTTGCGAGGCCACCACCGAGGAAACAGTGCGGCTGCCCCGCTCCACCACGGCCGCCGCCGTCTCGTCGCAGGAGGATTCAATGCCGAGAATCAGGCCGTTGCCCATTTCAATAGTCTATCGGGCTCGAATCTGGGGCGCGCGTAGGATTACTCTCTAGCAGAGATATGTTTCCTCCTTCGCGCCAATTCGATGCCGCTCTGCAGGTGGTCACGGCGCTTCGCTCCGCCGGTCATCAGGCTTACTTTGCCGGAGGCTGCGTCCGCGACCTGCTCCTATGCCGCAACCCGGTGGACTACGACGTGGCCACCAGCGCCACTCCGGATGTAGTTCTGGCGATGTTCCCGCGCACCTTTGCCGTGGGCGCTCACTTCGGGGTTGTCCTGGTTGCGGATGGCGACGCGGACGGCTACGTCGCCACTGAAGTCGCCACCTTCCGCTCCGACGGCGCATACTCTGACGGCCGCCACCCCGATGCCGTGCGCTACACCGCCAGCGCTCAGGAAGACGTGCAGCGCCGCGACTTCACCATCAATGGCCTCCTCCTCGACCCGCTGTACCCGGCAGGCGACCTCCGCGCCGCCGTCATTGACCATGTGGGCGGCCTCCATGACCTTGATGCCGGAATCGTTCGCGCCATCGGTCGGCCTGAGGAGCGCTTTCAGGAAGACCATCTCCGCATGTTGCGTGGGGTTCGCTTCGCCGCGCGCTTTGGCTTTGAACTTCATCCTGCAACCAGCCTCGCCATCCGCTCCCTGGCTCCGCGGACGGATGCCGTCAGCCGCGAGCGGGTACGCGACGAGCTGACGAAGATGCTCACCGAAGGCCACGCCCGCCGCGCCTTTGAGCTACTCGACTCCACCGGCCTCCTCGCCGAAGTCCTCCCCGAGATCGCCCGCATGAAAGGCGTTGAACAGCCGCCGCAGTTCCATCCCGAGGGCGACGTCTGGGTTCACACCCTCATGCTGCTTGATCAGCTTGAAGCAGGCTGCTCCATGACGCTGGCCTGGGGAGCATTGCTCCACGATGTCGGCAAGCCGCCCACCTTCCGCAGAGCGCCAGACCGCATTCGCTTTGACGGGCATGTGGAGATGGGCCTGGCCGTGGGCGCAGAGATTTGCCGCCGCTTCCGCTTCTCCAACGATGAGACCCGGCAGGTGCTGGCGCTCATTGAGAATCACATGCGCTTCATGGATGCGCGGCGCATGAAGACCTCAACCCTGAAGCGCTTTTTCCGGCTCGATAAATTTCAAGAGCATCTTGCCGTCCACCGCATGGACTGTCTCGCCGGAAGCGGCAACCTCGACAACTGGGAGTTTGTGCGCGAGCGCTATGCGGCCATGCCTGAGGAAGCTGTGCGCCCCACCCCGCTGATCACCGGAAGGGAACTGATCGCAGCCGGCTACAAGCCCGGAGCAGGCTTCAAACAGATGCTCGGTGCCGTCGAGGACGCCCAACTGGAGGGAAACATCGCAACGGCTGAAGACGCCCTGCGGCTGGTCGCTGAGCGGTTCCCCCTGGCTTGACCGAGCGGATGTGATCCAGCGCACTGCCAGGTGTGATAGTGGATGAGATAAAAAAGGTAAGCCCTTTCGGGCTTAATGCGGGATTTGAACGCGTAGATTCCCCCAGGGAAAGTGAGAAAACCATGAGCACTGTAGCTGCTGACGGGACACTTGTCGATTTTCAGGCCTGCTGGGCAGAGATGGATTTGCCACCGGCCGTGAAGGAAGTGCTGAGCGCCGCGCCCCTGGTCCAGATACCGGAGACTCGTGGGCAACTGATGGACTGGGCACTGGGGCGGACTACGGGAGAGACGGACTGGACACTCGGCAATCGCGAGGACCATGGCCAATATGAGTCTGTCTTTCAGACTCCCGGCTACGGCCGCATTATCGAGGCGATTATTACCAAGGCCCGCAATGGACTCGCCATCAACTTTCCTGACCCCGCCATGCGCCGCCGCGACCCCGATGCCATGGTCATCGGCGATGAACTGCCGACGGACAAGCCGACCTATACCGAGCGATTTGGGCATAGCTTCGAGAAAACCCGCCAGGAAACCTTCGACTGGCTCAAGACCCAGGAACTGGTCGCCATGCCCTTCTATGCCGGAAGCGATGCCCTCGGTTACGGTTCGCTCTTGATCGTCCCCCGGCAGGCGGCGTTCTTTGCCGCGGCCCTCGGAGATTTGCAGGGAATGATCCCCCGCAGTCAGGTTCCGGCCAACTTCAAAATCACCGGCGGAGTGTTGTTCGTAGCGCCGCCGTTCCGCCATACGCACTTTGCCGGGCGTCAGGTCGTGGTGCACCAGCGGACCGAGACCCACCAGGAAGTGTTTGCCTATAACCTCTATCCCGGGCCAAGCGCCAAAAAAGGCGTCTACTCCATGCTCCTTGACAAGGGCGAGCGCGAGGGCTGGACGACCAATCATTGCGCTGCGGTAGCCGTGGTAACCCCGTATGAGAATCAACTGATTCTCATGCATGAGGGCGCCAGCGGCGGCGGCAAGAGCGAAATGACTGAGCACATCCATCGCATGGACGATGGCCGTCTGCTGTTGGGCCGGAATGTGGTCACAAATGAAGAGCGCACCCTCAACCTGCCTGAAGCCTGTCACCTGCGCCCAATTGCAGACGACATGGCCTGCGCTCATCCCAAAATTCAGGGCAATAGCAAGCGCCTTACCGTTGCCGACGCTGAAAACGGCTGGTTCGTCCGCGTGGACCACATCCACAGCTACGGAACTGCACCGAATCTCGAGCGGCTGTGTATCGATCCGCCGGAGCCGCTCATCTTTCTCAACCACTACATTGTTCCCGGCGGAACCTGCCTCACGTGGGAGCACGTCGAAGACGCTCCCGGCAAGCTTTGCCCCAATCCGCGCGTGATTTTGCCTCGCCGAATGCTTGAAGACATCCTCGACGGTCCGCAGCGTGTGGACGTGCGTAGTTTTGGCGTGCGATGCCCGCCGACGCACAAGGGCAGCCAGTTGTATGGGATTCTCGCCATGCTCCACGTCCTCAGCCCGGCGCTGGCATTCCTGTGGAGGCTGGTCGCGCCCCGCGGACACGCCAACCCCAGCATCCAGGCGCAAAAATCAAAAGAGATGCAGTCGGAGGGCGTGGGCTCTTATTGGGCCTTCGCTACCGGCCGCCGCGTTGACCAGGCCAACCTGCTGCTCCGTCAAATCGTCAATACGCCTGACACCCGCTATGTGCTCTTGCCAAACCAGCACATCGGTGCCTGGAAGGTAGGCTTCATGGCAGAGTGGATTGCGCGCGAATACCTCGCCCGCCGCGGCAGCGCCAAGTTTGCCCGCGAGCAGGTGGGCGAGGCAATCTGTCCGCTGCTTGGCTACATCCCGCACCAGTTGAGGATTGAGGGCTCCATGATTCCGCGCGTGTTTCTCGCTGTGGAAGAGCAGATTCAGGGCGGTATGGATGTCTACGAAGAGGGCGCGCGCCAGTGGCGGGAGTTCTTTGCCAGGGAACTCAAGCAGTTTCTCGTGCCGGAACTCGATCCGCTCGGCAAAAAAATCATCGAGGCATGTCTCGATGGCGCGCATCAGGAGGACTACCGCCGCCTGATTCCTCATCCCATGTTCCGCGACGACAGCATGTAGGGGAAGGGAAGAGTCAGCGGCGTAGAGTTGAAAGCGGGGTCCCAGGCCTGAATCGGCAGCCTTGGGACCCCCGTCTGTTACTGCGCCGCCTTGCGGCCCACTTCCACAATCATGAACGAATCCGGCTTCATCTTTGGCCGCCCCGGAGCCGCTCCAGCCTGTGGCGCTTCATACTCCGCCGTTGGCAAATAAATCTTGTGCGTGCTCGGGTCCAGACCCATGGTTCGCGCGCCCAGCGGTGTCTTCACCACTTGTTCCACTTCGAACTTCCCCGCCTTTTCCGCAGCCACAACCAGTGACCCGTCGCGACAGCTCGCGAATGCCTGCCCTGCGTCAAACTTGGTTGCATCCACGCCCGCGCCAATAGGCAGTGAAGCCAGCACCGCGCCGTTCTCCGTGCTCATCACAATCAGCTTTTGCGGCTTGCGGCAGCCAATAAACAGCCGGTGCGTCTTGCTGTCCATTGACATGCCCACAGGCTGCCCGCCCGGCGTAACCGGCCAACGCGCGGTAACTTTCCTCGTCTTCAGCTCCACCACGGCCACTGCGTCTTTGTCCTCAAGGTTGATGTAGATCTTCCCGGTTCCATCGGAAGCCAGAAATTCAGGCGCTCCGCCCAGTTCGATAGGCGCATCAATCTTGCCCTTCACCGGATCAATGTCCGGTTTGAACGTCATCAGCAGGCCCTTGTCGCCAGAGACGGCCAGAACGCGGTCCAGCGCTGCGTCATAAATAATGCCATCGGAATCGGGAGCCGTAACCAGCTTGCCGAGCACGGCATAGGTCTTCAAATCAAAGATCACAATCGCGCCGTCCCCGCCGCCATCGGTAATAAATCCGCGGCCAAGCGCTGGCACAATCGCTACGCCATGCGCAATCTTCTGCCCCGGAATATCGCCCAGCACTTTTCCAGAGTCGGCATCGATCACCATGGTGTGCGTGCTGCGCGGAACAAACAGCCGGTGCGTCTGCGGATCAACAGTCAGATAATCCCATCCGCCCTCTGCGCCAATATGCACTGTTCTTGACACGTCCCAGGCACCCTGCGCCAGCGCACTCAGTGGAGCGCCCAGCGATAGCACCGCCAGCGACAGCACAACCATCCGCAAAACTCTCATCTCCATCTCTCCTTGAAATTACTCGGTGCATCATCAGTCAATTCGGAAGCAATCAATTCACAGGGAAAAGGTAGCACAGTCATGCTTGGCCTCTTGCACCGCATCGGTCAGGTGTACAGCAATCGCAAGCGCGCGTTACCATTCCATTCGATGAATACACACGAGTTTTCGACCGGACTGACGCGCAGGGCAATGCTGCAACTATCAACCGCTGGGGCTGCTGCAATCAGTGCGCGCGTAGCGTACCCTCAGTTGGCCCACGCTGTCACCGGCCACAGCCCGGAAGAGAAACTCTACGCAGACACGCTGAAGAGCTGGTGCGATGGTTTGGTGGCGCGGCAGGTTACCGGCCTTCAAGACCCGGCGCTGCGCGGTGGCCTCCTCTGCCCGGCTTGCGGTTTGATTCACGGCCGCTGCGGCGATGCTGTTTATCCCTTGCTCAAAATGGCGCATGTAACCGCTGACGAAAAATATCTGCGCGCCGCGCTGGCAGTGCATGAATGGTCAGAGCGCACCGTGAGCCGGCCGGACGGAAGTTGGGTCAACGATGTCTCCCTCAGCACCTGGCAGGGAATCACGGTCTTCCACGCCATTGCGCTCGCTGAGGCTCTTGAACACCACGGAATGATTCTGGATGCGGCCACGCGGCAAAAGTGGACTGAGCGGCTGGCGCGCGCGGCAAAATTCCTTGACGGCTTCATCTCTATCGAGACCGGCAACATCAACTACCCCGTCACCTCGTCGCTGGCCTTTGTCCTCTGCGGCAAGGTACTCGGCGACACGCACTACATCGAGCGCGGACGCAAGATGGCGCACACGGCGCTGGAATATTTTTCGCCCAACGGATTCCTGTGCGGAGAGGGGCATCCGCTCGCGGGCGTCACAGCCAAGGGCTGCCGCCCCGTGGACCTTGGCTACAACGTCGAAGAGTCACTGCCTTCGCTGGCCTTGTATGCGCTGCTCACAGGCGACAAGCCGGTCCTCGACCAAACCATCGCGGCATTGAAGACGCACATGGAGTTCATGCTCCCCAATGGCGCGTGGGACAACAGTTGGGGCACGCGCAACTACAAGTGGAGCTGGTGGGGCAGCCGCACCAGTGACGGCTGCCAGCCAGGGCTCGTCATCCTCTCTGAGCATGATCCGCGCTTCCGCGAGGCGGCTCGCCGCAACCTCGAACTGATGGCGGATTGCACCCACGACGGGCTGCTCTATGGCGGTCCTGACTACTTTGCGCACGGCGACCCGGCCTGCATCCACCACACATTTACCCATGCCAAGGCGCTGGCCACGGTTCTTGATCGCGGCAGCTTCAATGCAGAAACATCCCCCCGGCCCAAACTGCCTCGCGACGAGCCCTACGGACTCAAGACCTTCCCTGAGATTGGCACCCGCCTGGCTGCCATTGGGCCGTGGCGCGCCACTGTCACTGAGAACGACTGGGAGTACGTTGAGCATGTGCAGGCCGGCGGTGCTGGCGCGGGCGGCGGTCACGTTTCCGGTGGCGCTCTCTCCATGCTCTTCCACCGCAGTCTGGGGACTGTGCTGGTGGCTAGCATGACGGAGTACCAGCTCATCGAGATATCCAATCAGCAGTCCTATCGCACTGCCTTCCACATGGAGATGACTCCGCGAATCGAGTGCGTGAACGGCGCGGCATACACCAGCCTGAATGACCTGAAGGCGGTCCTCACAGCGACACAAACCGGCGGTGAGATTGTCTTCGACGCGCGCGGAAGGCTGATGACCGCATCGCGGCAGCCGCTCGCGGGCGGAGAGGTCCAGTACCACCTTGTCTACAAGTTGAGTGAAGCCGGCGTGGAGCTGGCTGCGACCGTCACTGGCGCAGCCGCGGCCCCGGTGCGCCTGCTCGTGCCGGTCGTCTCCCGCGCCAGCGAGCGCATGGAGCTACCTGACATGCGCACGGTGCGGATCGCCAGGGCAAAAGGAACGCTCACCGTCACCACCGATTCCGCAACCGGTTTTGAAGCCGTGCCCAAAGAACGCACCTTCAACCTCGTGCCCGGATTCGAGGCCGTGCCGCTCGCGGTCTTGTTACAGCCGGGGATAGAAACCAGGGTGCGGATTGAGGGACAGTCAAAAGGCTAGGCAGTCCCCAATTAGGGCCTTGATCAAGGGCAGGTTTGCAGGGCTCCTTCTTTCATTCCTCTGCCCTTGGTCCCTCTGCGGCTATCCTGAACAGGAGCCATGACCAACCTGCCGCGCCAGTTCGATGTGATTGTCTTGGGCGCCGGGGCGGCTGGGCTCATGTGCGCGGCTACAGCCGGGCAGCGCGGGCGGCGGGTCGCGCTGCTCGAGCATAACGGCCAGGTTGGCCGCAAGATTCTCGTCTCCGGCGGCGGACGCTGCAACTTTACAAATCTCCACTGCGGCCCCGGAAACTTCCTCTCTGAAAACAAGCACTTCGCCAAATCCGCGCTGGCTCTCTATCAGCCCAGGCACTTCATTGAGCTTGTTGAGCGTTATGGGATTCCCTGGCACGAGAAGACCCTTGGCCAGCTCTTCTGCGATGGCTCGGCGCGGGCCATTGTTGAGATGCTCCTCGCCGAGTGCGAACAAGCTTCCCAGGCGCAGGGCAGCGTGGAAATCGCCCTCAACTCCCACGGAATTCAGGTGGAGAGCGCCGCCGGCGGAGGCTTTCGCGTAACGGCTTCGAGTGGCGTGTATCATTCTCAGGCGCTCGTTGTGGCCACCGGCGGCTTGTCCATTCCCAAGCTGGGGGCAACCGGGCTGGGCTATGAGCTGGCGCGGCAGTTCGGGCTCGGTGTCATCGAGCCAAGGCCTGCGCTGGTGCCTCTCTTGCTCGGCGGCAGTGAGTCGGTGTGGACCGCGCTGGCCGGTGTGGCGGCGGAGGTAGTGGCCTCTGCGGGCAACGCGCACTTCAGAGAAAAAATGCTGGTCACGCACCGCGGATTGAGCGGCCCGGCCATCTTGCAGGCATCCTCCTACTGGCGGCCCGGCAAAGAGCTGCGCGTAG
>Ga0316226_1001461_pt1 | contig 25387 bp, 23 predicted proteins | sample TBH18017metaG_FD_206009 | JGI IMG/M metagenome (GOLD analysis project Ga0316226, IMG submission 206009) | Freshwater microbial communities from Trout Bog Lake, Wisconsin, USA - TBH18017 | ecosystem: Environmental > Aquatic > Freshwater > Lake > Hypolimnion/Profundal zone | place: USA: Wisconsin...
TCCAGGATGGCGATGCTCATGAACAACAGGACAATGCTGGGAAGAAACACCAGCACGCCGCCCACGCCTGCGATGATCCCGTTGGCGACCAGGGATTCGAGTCCGGGCAGGTGTCCGGCGGGCCAGAGGGTGGTGACGAGATTTGCGAGCCAGCCGACGCCCTGTTCGATGAGGCGCATGGGCGGTTCCGCCAAGGCAAACGTCATCTTGAAGACCAGATACATCAGGGCCAGAAAGATCGGCAGGCCCCACATGCGGTGCGTCAGCGCCACATCGATCTTGTCCGAAAGCGAATGCTGTTGCCCGCCGGTTTCCCGCAGGGCTTCCCGGCAGACGCCGGAAATGTATCCGTGCCGGGCATCCGCAATCAGCATGGCGGGCGATTCGCCATGCGCCAGGGTCAGGCGGTGCGCGGCTTGTTCGGCCTTCTTCCGGATGCCGGCATGTTCCACGCGCTGCCAAACACGGGCGTCGTGTTCGAGGAGGCGCGCGGCGAACCAGCGCCGCTCCCGCGGGGACGCGGGATCGAGGCCCACGGGTTGTCCGGAACGGTCCGTTGTTTCCAGCAGGTTTGCCAAGTCGTCAATGGCGGCGCAAACCTCCGCGCCGTAATGCGGGAAGAAGGCCGTGTGCACAGGCGCGCCGGCGATCCGCGTCACGGCGCCGAGCAATGCGTCGGCGCCGGTTGCCTGGTTGCCAATCAGGCGCACCACAGGCGCGGTGAAACAATCCCGGAGCATGTCGTCATTGCAGGTGACGCCCGCAGCTTCCGCGAGGTCGCTCATGTTCAGGGCCAGCACCAGGGGGATGTTCAATTCCAGCAGCTGGGTGGTCAGATACAGGCTGCGCGCCAAATTGGAGGCATCCAGCACGTTGACGATGACGTCGGGCTTTTCCTGCAGCAGGTAGTCGCGCGTCACCTGTTCGTCCAGCGAGGTGACGCCCAGGGAATAGACGCCCGGCAAGTCAATCAGCTCCAGCTGGAAATCGCCATGTTGGACCCAGCCGGATTTCCTTTCGACGGTGACGCCGGGATAATTGCCGACCTTCTGGCGACCGCCGGTCAGATTGTTAAAAATGGTCGTTTTTCCGGTATTGGGATTGCCGGCCAGCGCCACACGCAATTCTTTCATACGACGAGGATCTTTCGGGCCAGTGACCGGCCCACTGCCAGCCGGCTGTTGCCAAAGGCGATGACCACCGGGCCCCGACCGCTATTGTTCTTCATCACAATCTCGAGGCCTTTGTGCAGGCCCATGGCCATGAGACGCATGTTCTCGCTGTCGACGGCCGTGATGCCCGCAATCTGCGCTCTGCCTTTGGTCGGCAGCGTGTCGAGCATGCGGGCTGGATGAACAAGGACCTGGTTCATGTCAACCCCTTTGCCTGCGATTGGAGCTCAGGCAGCTGGTCTTCGCAGCCCGGCAGTTCGACATGGCGGCCATCAAGGCAGCCAGCTTTTCCACGACCTCCGCTGAAACGGCGTGTTCCATGCCACAGGCGGTGGCTTCGGCGTCGGGTTCGGAAAGGGTGAGGAAATCGCGCAGAAACCGGCGGAGGATTTCGTGTCTCCGGAGGATGCCGCGGGCCATGCACTCGCCTTTTTCCGTCAACGAGATCACTTCATAGGGATCATGGTTTACCAGCTCCAGTTTGGCCAGGACCTGCAATGCGCTGGTCACGGAAGGCTTGCTGACTTCCATGCGCGCGGCAATATCGGAGACGCGGATGCCCTTCTTCTCCTGGAACAATTGAAGCATGGTTTCCAAGTAATCTTCCATGCTGGTGGTGAGCACCGGGTCTGCAGTCATACCGCTCCTTTGTTAGCCGCCACTAACTTTAGACGGTTTGGCAAACAAACACAAGCGCAACGTGGCGTGCAACCGCGCGGGACGCGAGCGGCGGGGACGGCGCGCCGCCGCCCGCGCAACGCCGCTGCAAACCCGGACCCAACGGCCGTGCCTTGACGCGCGCCTCGGCATCGTGTTACGATTTTGGAAATCCGTAACAAAAGCTGCCATGAAAAAATCAGCCGCACTCACGCGCTTTAGTCTTTCGATGCCTGCCGATCTGGCGCGGCAGCTGGATGACATGGTCAGGGACAAGGGATATGCCAACCGCTCACAGGCGGTGGCGGAACTGGTGCGCAACCGGCTGGTGGAATGCCATGCCGAGGCGGGTGCGCAAGTGATTGCCGGAACGATCACGCTGGTATATGACCACCACACACACAACATTCAGGGGCTGCTGACTGAGATCCAGCACGATCATGCCGCAGTGCTGATCGCCACCCTGCATGTGCACCTTGATCATCACAACTGCATGGAGGTGCTGGCGGTACGCGGCCCGGCCCATGCCGTGCGTTCCGTGGCGGACAAACTCATTGCGGCCAGGGGGGTGCGTCATGGAAAACTCACGGTGACGACGACGGGGCAGGATTTTCATATGCATTAGCAGAGCGGCAATCGCAGTGGTGCAGGCCTCTGGCCTGCCACATATCGCAGGCCGGAGATCGGCACCCCATTTTACTGTTCTAACCCGTTTCTGGACTTTCACGATGCACATTCCCGATGGCTATCTAGGGCCGCCCACGAGTGGCGCGTTATTGGCGATCATGATCCCTTTTTGGATCGCCGCCGCGCGCAACGTCAAGAAGTCGTTGCGCATGAAACAAGTGCCGCTACTGGCCATTGGCGCGGCGTTCAGTTTCGTGCTCATGATGTTTAACGTGCCCATCCCTGGCGGATCCACCGGACACGCGATTGGCGGCGTGCTGGTGGCGATTCTGCTCGGCCCGTGGGCGGCCATGATCGCGATGACCGTGGCGCTGGTGATTCAGGCATTGCTGTTTGGCGATGGCGGCATCACGGCCATTGGCGCCAACTGCTTCAACATGGCCGTGGTTCTGCCGTTTGTCGGGTACGGTGTGTATTGCCTGCTCAGCGGGTCGTCACCCCCAGGATCAAGACGGCGGGTCATCGCCGCAGGCATTGCTGGCTATGTCGGAATCGTGGCAGCAGCCATCTGTGCCGGCGTGGAATTTGGCCTGCAACCGCTTCTTCACCACACGTCCGGGGGTCAGGCGCTGTATTGTCCGTATGGGCTCAAGGTTGCGGTGTGTGCCATGGCCGTACCGCATGTGCTCGTGGTGGGCTGGATCGAGGCCGTTGTGACTGCGCTGGTGGTGAAGTATTTGCAGAAGCATGAAACGGAGTTGATGACATGAAAATCACCACCAAATTCTGGATCGCTTTGGGTGCGCTGGCCGTGCTCTCGCCATTGGGGCTTTTGCTGCCGCATCTTTCTCCGTCGGGTGGTGCCTGGGGTGAATGGGCGGCCAGCGAATTCAAGAAAAAGATCGGCTATGTTCCTCGGGAAATGGCGAAACTGGACCACTTTTGGAAATCGCCACTGCCGGACTATGCCCCCAAGGGGTGGGCGGAAAAAGGGATGACGCAGCAGGGTCTTGCATCTATCATTTCCGCTGTTGCAGGGTTGGCGCTGATTGTAGGTGTCACTTGGTTAATCGGTAAATGTCTGTTACGGAAAGGAAATGACAAATGAAACTGCTGCTGAATGTGAGCATCTTGTCTCTGATTTTCGCGATCCCCGCTCTGGCGCAGGAGCGTACGGTAACCGTGCTGGCTGACAAAACGCCTGTTCTTGAATTGACCGTGCCCAGGGGGGCGACGGTCACTCTAATCAAAGACAAGACCGTGATCCAGACCACCAACATGTTTCTGCACGTGTGGGCGGTGGCCGGCGCAAGGACCCTGGCGGAGGCGCGGGCTCGCCTGGGCGTGGTGATCAAGGATGATGTGTTGAAATTTGTTCCGACCTCATCCAATGTACTCACGGTGGCCGGTTCGCCGGCTTTGCACCTGATCGGCAAAGGCGTGGAAGCTGACGACGGAGATGATGCCACGGCGGATTTCGTGATCTTTTCCGCGGGTTCCCGCGTGTTTGTCGCCTGCGTGCATGGCGAAGGCAACGACGCCTCGCGCGAGCGCCAGCCGATGCTGCGAATGCTGCAGACGGCAAAGCTTCCGCATGCGGATAAGTGATCGAACGTGGACGGATGCCTTGCGTATGCGCATGCCAACCAGAAATTTCGCCGAGCGTTCCATCTGGGGAACGTTGGCGTTTTTCAAGGAGGCTGTCTTTGCCGAGGAGACCGCCGGACTGCCCGGCTTGCTGCAAGCGCTTGATCCGCGTGCCAAACTCGTAGGTGTTCTGTTTCTGTTGCTGGCCACGATGTTTGCGCGCGCGCTCGCTGTGCTGGCCATGCTTTACCTGGTTTGCCTGCTGCTGGCAGTGTTGTCGCGCCTGCGGATCGGCTATTTTCTGATGCGCACCTGGTTGTTTATTCCGCTCTTCTCGCTGGCGATTGCGATTCCGGCGCTGTTCAGTTTTGTTTCGCCCGGTAAAGTGGTTGCTGCTGTCGGGATCTTTCACGTCACGCAGCATGGGCTGCATGCAGCGTTTTTCTTTGTTGGTCGCGTGGCGGTCTCGGTTTCGCTGGCCGTGCTGTTGAGTTTGACCACGCACCACACGGCGCTGCTGCGCGCGCTGCGCGCGTTTGGTGTGCCGCAGATCTTTGTGATGGTCCTGGGCATCTGCTACCGCTACATCTATCTCTTTGTCGAACTGGTGGAGGACACCCACCGGGCGATTCGCAGCCGGACTGGCGTTCGCCTGCACCACCGGCAGGGGCAGCGCCTTGTGGCGTGGAACATCGGACAACTCTGGTCGCGCTCCTACGCCTTGAATGACCATGTGTACCAGGCCATGATTTCGCGCGGTTTTCGCGGCGAACCCGTGACGCTGGAAACCCTGCGAACGCGCCCGCGGGACTGGGCGTGGCTGGGCGGCGTGGTGCTGGTGTGTGGTGCGCTCATGTGCCTGCCATGAACAAAACTCGTATTTCCCGCAAAGGACGCGAAGGTTTTGAATCTGCCGATGACCACAAAACAGCACAATGCATTCTCCTTCGCGCCCCATCGCGTCCTCCTCGGTGAGTTTAAAATTCCATGACCTTATTCGAATGCCACGACGTTCACTACGCGTACCAGAGCCGTTTCCCGGCGCTGGCCGGCGTTGATTTGACCATTGATTCCGGCATGCGCATTGCGCTGGTCGGCGCCAATGGATCGGGGAAGTCCACGCTGCTCAGCATGCTGGACGGACTGGTCTTTCCGCAACGCGGCAGCGTCCGGTTTGACGGCCGGGAGCTGACAGAAGCCTTTTTGCAGGACGAGGCGCTTTCTGTCGATTTCCGCCGTCGCGTGGGACTGGTCTTTCAGAATCCGGATGTGCAGCTTTTCTGTCCGACTGTGCGCGAGGACATCGCTTTTGGTCCGTTGCAACTCGGGATTGAGTCCGGTGCGGTTGAAAAGCGCATCGAAACGCTCGCCCAGGATCTGGGTATTGCAGCGCTGCTGGACCGCCCGCCGCATCAGTTGAGCGTGGGGGAGAAGCGCAAAGTTTCTTTTGCCACCGTGCTGGCCATTGAGCCTGAAGTCTTGTTGCTAGATGAACCCACGGCAGGGCTTGATCCGCGCACGACCACGCATCTGATCGAGCTGTTGCATCAGGCCGCGCATCACGGTCGCACGATTGTGACTGCGACACATGATCTGCACACGCTTGTGGATATTGCGGATCTCGTTTATGTCTTTGGACAGGACAAACGTCTGGCCGCCAGCGGCACGCCCGAGGAGATTCTTCGCGACCACGGGCTGCTGCAGGCCAACAACCTGATCCATGTGCATCCCCGCCACACGCACGATCATCGGCATTATCATTGGGATCGTGGCGGTTGAAGGCGCTGCCCGCCTGTATCCTTCATCCTTCCTTCGTTTCCGGTTGGCCAGCGGCTACACGATTTCGCAACTTGCGCCAGGTCGGGCTGCAGAATCACATCGCTTCGGCGAGCGCCCCGCCAAACGCGCTGCAGGAAATTTCCGTGGCGCCGTCCATGAGGCGGGCAAAATCGTAGGTCACGGTTTTGCGGCCGATGACGGTGTCCATGGCTGCCACGATCTTGTCCGCGGCTTCGGTCCAGCCCAGATAGCGGAACATCATTTCGCCGGAAAGGATCAGCGAGCCGGGGTTGACCTTGTCGAGGTTGGCGTATTTCGGCGCGGTGCCATGGGTGGCTTCAAAGCAGGCCGTGCCGGTGAGGTAGTTAATGTTGCCGCCGGGTGCGATGCCGATGCCGCCGACACACGCAGCCAGCGCATCCGAAATATAATCACCATTGAGATTGAGCGTGGCGATGACATCGTACTCGGCCGGGCGGGTGAGGAGTTGTTGCAGGAAGGCGTCGGCAATGCAGTCCTTCATCACGATGTCGCGTCCCGTGGCGGGATTGCGGAACTTGCACCAGGGTCCGCCGTCGATCGGTTGCGCGCCGAATTCTTCGCGCGCCAGTTCGTAACCCCAGTCACGGAAGCCGCCTTCCGTAAACTTCATGATGTTGCCCTTGTGCACCAGCGTCACGGATTTGCGATCGTTGGCAATGGCGTATTGCAGGGCCGCGCGCACCAGACGTTTGGTGCCTTCGCGGGAGACCGGCTTGATGCCGATGGCGGAGGTATCCGGGAAGCGGATTTTCTTCACGCCCATTTCATTCTGGAGGAACGAGATCACCTTGCGTGCCTGATCGGAGCCGGCAGCCCACTCGATGCCGGCGTAAATGTCTTCGGTATTTTCGCGGAAAACCACCATATCGGTCAGTTCCGGCTGCTTGACCGGCGAGGGAACGCCCTTGAACCAGCGCACGGGGCGCAGGCAGACGTAGAGATCCAGTTCCTGGCGCAGCGCGACATTGATCGAGCGGATGCCGCCGCCCACCGGCGTGGTGAGCGGGCCCTTGATGGACACCAGATGTTCGCGGCAGGCGGTCAGGGTTTCGGCCGGCAGCCAGGTGTTGGCGCCGTAGACGGCATTGGCTTTTTCACCGGCGTAGACTTCCATCCAGGTAACCTGTCGTTTGCCGTCATAGGCTTTGCGGACCGCCGCATTCCATACGATCCGGGAAGCGCGCGTGATATCCGGTCCAGTGCCATCGCCTTCGATAAAAGGAATAATCGGACGGTCGGGAACGCGCAGTTTGCCGTCTGCGCCCATGGTGATTTTTTCGCCGCCGGTTGGAACCTTGATCTTCTCGTATGCCATTGCGGTGCTCCTGATTCGGACATTGCGTCTTAAAAACGATGAGGGAGATTATCAGCCCGCGTGGCCGGTGTAAACCATGTCGTCCGGAAGTCTCATACTTCCGAAAGTATGAGACTGGCAATAATCGGTCATAGGGCGGCAACTTGATCGACTCAAAGGATGAGAAATCGAAGTGCAGGCGAAACTGCGATCTTTCGCAAGAAACGAACATTTATGTGATTACGCCAACCCTGAATCAAAACAAAAATGTTCTTGGAAAGGCTCCTTCTTCACTGTTTTTGCCACTTCCAAATTGTTATCGCACCTTGGCATGGGGGCTGCTATAGTTTTGCTCGTCTTCTGCGGAGCACACAGGAATAGCATCAGTCTTGAAAGGGACTAATTCAATGAGTAAGACCTGCGATTGCGGCAAATCAAAACTCGATCAGTACGGCGAAAATGTCTTCAATCTGAAGACCATGCGGAATTATCTTTCCGAAAATGCGTATCAGAAACTCGTTTCGACGATCGTCAAGGGCGAGCCGCTGGACCACACCATTGCGGATGAAGTGGCCGACGCGATGAAGACCTGGGCCTTGGAGAAGGGCGCAACGCACTTCACGCATCTCTTCCAGCCATTGACCGGGGTCACGGCCGAAAAGCATGAGGCGTTTCTCATGCCGGATAACGAAGGCGGCGCCGTGGCAACCTTCTCCGGCAAGGAACTGATTCAGGGCGAGCCGGACGCTTCCAGTTTTCCGTCCGGCGGTCTGCGCGCCACGTTTGAGGCTCGCGGGTACACGGCCTGGGATCCGACCAGCCCCGCATTCGTGCGCGAGAATCCCTCGGGCGGTTGCGTGCTTTTCATCCCCACCGTGTTCTGCGGCTGGCATGGCGAGGCGTTGGACAAGAAGACCGGCTTGCTTCGCTCGCAGAGCGCGTTGACCCAGCAGTTGTTGCGCATGGCCAAGCTTTTTGGCGTCAAGGCGGTCACGCGCCCCTTTGCCACGCTGGGTCCGGAACAGGAGTACTTCCTGATCGACAAGGAACTCTACGAGCAGCGTCTGGATCTGATGCAGACCGGCCGCACGCTCTTCGGCAGCCGTCCGGCCCGCCACCAGCAGATGGAAGACCATTATTTTGGCCGCATCAAGCCCCGCATCATGGCGTTCATGGATGAAGTGAACTGCGAGTTGTGGAAGCTGGGCGTGCCGGCCCGCACGCAGCATAACGAAGTCAGCCCGGCGCAGTTTGAGCTCGCGCCGATCTTCGAGGAACAGAACCTGGCCGTCGACCACAACGTGGTGACGATGCATGTGCTGCAGGAGGTTGCGGATCGTCATGGCCTGGTCTGCCTGCTGCACGAAAAGCCGTTTGCCGGCGTCAATGGCTCGGGCAAGCACAACAACTGGTCCATCGTCGGACCGGATGGCAAGAACTGGCTCTCGCCCGGAATCACGCCGCATGAGAACGCCAAGTTCCTCACCATGCTGTGCGTGATGATGAAGGCCGTGGACACCCATGCCGCGCTGTTGCGCATGGCCGTGGCCTCCGCGGGCAACGATCACCGTCTCGGTGCCAACGAAGCGCCGCCGGCCATCCTTTCGATCTTCCTGGGCGGCCAGCTCTCGGACATCATTGGGCAGGTCGAAAAAGGCGGCGCCAAGTCCTCCAAGCCCGGCGGACACATCGAGATCGGCGTTTCGACGCTGCCGAAACTCTCGCGCGATGCCACGGATCGTAACCGCACGTCGCCCATGGCTTTCACGGGCAACAAGTTCGAGTTCCGCGCGGTTGGCTCCAGCCAGAGCTGCGCCGGCGCGAATGTCGTGCTCAACACGATCTCCGCCTGGGCCATGGACGAGATCTGCACCGAGATCGAGGCCAGGATGTCCGAGGGCAAGAAGGACTTGAACGCCGTATTGCAGGGTGTGCTGCAGGGCGTCATCCGCAAGCATAAGCGCATCCTCTTCGACGGCGACAACTACACCGACGAATGGAAAGCCGAAGCTGCCAAGCGTGGTCTGCCGAACCTCATCACGACGCCGGAAGCCCTGGCGGTTCTGGAGGACAAGAAGACCATCGCGCTGTTCGAGAAATACGGCGTGCTGAGCGCCCGCGAGACCAAGTCACGGTACGAAGTGTACATACACGCGTACCATCAGACGGTCACGCTCGAAGGAAACTGCGCGCTGCGCATGGCCCGCACGATGATCCTTCCGGCAGCCTACCGCTACCTGATGGATCTGGCTTCCGTCAAGGGCGCCGCCGGCGCTGCGGTCACGGCCAAGGAAGTGGGCAAACTCGCCGACGCCGTGAGCGCGGAAGTCGCAAAGCTTGGCAAGGCGCTGCATGCGCATGATTCGGCCGCCGCGCTCAAGTCCATGTCCGCCATGCGCACCTCCGTGGATGCGCTGGAGAACGTGGTGCCGTCCGACCTCTGGCCGCTGCCGACCTACGCGGATATGTTGTTCGTGATGTAGGGAATGCTGCGCATTTCCTTGTGGGCGGCGGGTGATTTCACCCGCCGCCTTTTTGTTTGCCCCCCCGCCAAACGTCAAAGCACCGCAACACGCATCGCAAGCACATGGCAAACCAGCGCCGAAACTCCGTAACTCATTGCAACCCAATAACCCGTTGACGAAATCCGACAAACTGACCCACTTTCCAAATGGAACGAGCCTTTTGTGAATGCGAATTGCTGCCAGGCAACGGCGTATGGCCTGCGAAAACACGTAAACTGAAGACAACAAATGAATATCCGCAGGTACAAAGTCGGCGAAGAAGGCGAGATCAGGAAACTGTATTGCGATACGACGCGCAATATCAACGGGAAGAATTACACAAAAGCCCAAGTTGAAAGGTGGCTTCAAAGGGCAATGGATGATGAAACCTGGAATGAGCGAGTCAAACAGAAGAATCCGTTTGTTGCGGAGGAAGGCGGAAAAATTGTTGGGTTCGGCGAGTTGGATGCAGATGGACAAATCGGTTTCTTTTATTGCCACCACGAGTGGCAGCGTAAGGGAGTCGGGCGACTTCTATACAGCGCAATCGAGGAGGAAGCCCGAAGTGCTGGAATTAGCTGCCTATATGCGGAATCGAGCGTAAATGCCAAAGGCTTCTTCGTGAACAGAGGTTTTCAAGTTATTAAAGAAGAAAACAACCTGGTTTGCGGAGCAATAGCAAAGCGGTACAAAATGCGGAAAACAATCAGCTAACCACGTCTTGCTTGGGACGTCGCTGACACGCCGACCAAGAAGGCGGGCGATCGCACCAAAGAACAGAATGATTCAAGGTGGGTCGAAAGCTGCAAGCAGCAGGGATTGGGAACGTGGGTGAAGGTTGATCGGCCAACCAACACAAAAATCCGCGCGATCCGCGTAATCCGTAGCCAAGACCCGTCCGAGGTCCGACCGACCGCCGGACCGACGCAGCGCTACCACCCCTGCATCTTCTCGAGGTAGCCGGTCTGGAACGCTTTGACCCAGACCATGAAGGCCACGCTGTAGTTGGCGGCGCCGCGCGTGTTGTCCGTGCGCGTATAGGCGGGCGTGTAACCGGACATCAGCCGGAATGCTATACAGTCCAGTTCATATTGCACGTAACCGCCGACCTCGCTGAGTTGCGTGCCTTTGACGTCGTATCGCGTGAAGAGGTTGGCGGACCAGATGGAATTGATCCGGTGTGTCACGGAAAAGCTCGCCAGCCGGGCGGGGTCAAGAGAATAGTAAGGGATAAGACTCTGATCGGCCAGTGTGTTGAGCGTATCGGGATTGACCGGATCGCTGGTGAAGTAATCCACGTCAAAACTCCAGTCGCGCCCTTCACCGAAAGTGACGCGGGTGTCGGACTGGTCCAGACGGCCGCCATCCTTGGGATCGTAGAGGCCTTCGGTGCGGAATTTGACATCGCGATCCGGACGGTAGGTCAGGTCCCAGCCTTCCATGCACAGACCGTTGCCGACATTGGTGTCGCTCTGGCCGCCCACGCGATAGGCCACGAACACGTCCCAATCGAAGACCGTGCGGGTGATGCCGTCGGCGTCTTTGGTTTGCACGGTGTTGCGCACGCCTGGACGAACGCCGTCCCACTGCCGCGGTTCGTAATTGCCGTCGAGGCCGAACTGGTCGCTCCATTCGCGCGGACCGTCCACGCGGTCGAAGAAGTAATTCTGGCCGGGTTTCACGTTATAGGGCGAGGTGATGATGGCGTAGTCGAGATACGGCTCGATGATGTGGCGGTACTCGCCGTAGTTGGCGAACCATTTGACCGACGCCTCCGTGCCGAATTCGAACACGCTGCGGACTTCGTTGGTGCGGCCGTCATTCGCACCCGCGGCGTCGCGCAAGTGGGAGTAAAACGTATAATCGTACGCGGCGCGCGGCACGACGTTGATGGTGTCGAACAACTGGAAGGGGTAGGTCAGCTTTTGCAGCGTGTGGATGCGCACGGTATCGGGCTCGAACGCATTGGTGAATGTGCCGTCATTGGTCCACTGCTGCGCGAGGTAGCCGGCGCTGGAATCGCTTTCGTAATACAGGCCGGAATCCTCCGCCAGTTCCTGCGGCATGATCTTCAACCACCCTTCCGGCGCATGACCCACGCCGGTGAAGGTGTTGTTGAGCGGACCGCTGGCGTCCACGCCGGAAGCGTAGGTCAGACCGCGGTGCGTGTAGGCGATGAAGTTGTCGGGCTGGCTCTGTTCGCGGTAGAGGGTTGGCAGGAAATCTTCCAGCATGTGTTCATCGCTGAGAATGTCGGCCTGCACCAGCACCTGATCTGTTGGCGTGGGATTGGCCTCATGCTGGAGATAGAGACGGTAGCGATTGGGGTCGATGGGCGGCAGATTGGGATCTTCATTCTTGTTGGGCAGCAGATCATGGGTCACGTAGAAACCAATGTGCCCATTCCCCCATTCCTCCTGTGTCCAATCCACTTCGTTGCCGTACGCCAAACCGCGCAAGGCGCGGTAGTCGATCATCGAATTGCCGGTGACCAAATCCGGTCCCGGCGGGTTGTAGAACGGATAGGTATATGTGGATTGCAGGTAGGGGCCCCAACTGGAGCGGAAGCCCGGGATGAGCATGGGCCCAAAGGGATGGTTCAAATCGCGTGTGGCATACGGCAGGTAAAAGAAAGGCACGCCTTCAAAATACCAGATCGGATTGTAGATCGTGACACGGTCATGCTCCCGGAAATCGATTTCGCTGGCGGCGATCCAGTAGTCCCAGTCCGTGTTGGTCTTGTTGCAGGTGGTCAGGCGGGCGTGAAGCAGACGCTTCATGCCGTTGGAGTCGACGTGCGTTTCCATCGCCGTATACGCAAACGTGCTGGCGTGCATCTCGCTTAAACCAGTCAGACCTTCCCGAGTGATGTAGTTGTAATCCAGCGAATCGCCAGACCAGCGGAGCTGATCCTTTTGCACCAGAATGATATGGCCGCGGGCGTGGACTTCGCCGGTATCCTTGTTGAAGTCAACCTTGTCCGCATGCTGCAGATCATGATCCGCCGTATGGATGGAAACATTGCCGATGGCGTGGCGCCAGCCGTTGGAGTCGATCTCCATGCGGTCGGCCTTGATGTCCAGATTGTTGACCAGCGGAATCTGTTCCGTCTGCACGGAAGCGATGGCAGCGCCTGCCAGCATCCATGCGACCAAGACAGACGTAACCCGGGGCATGCAATTGTTCATGCGAACATTCCCTTTTGACCAAACCAACGCAACAGACCTGCGCGCAATAAACGCTTTATGTTGTAGCAGATGCGCCGGGGAAAGGAAAACACTTCCTCGAGCTGGGGCCGGCCCACGACCGGACTCTAAGCCAACATGCTGCCGTCGGTCCGCGACACATCCGCGGAATCGTCTCAGAGTCTTCGCAACCGCAACTCAGGTTTGCCGCGATTGTTTTGGCAGACGTACCTGCTAGCCTGCAAATTGATTCCGCGTGACGTGTTGGAATTGCGCAACGGGTGTCGCGCGAACACGCCCTGCGTGTCATTCGAAATGAGGAAAGTTATGAAAAAGTTGATGGTGTGTGCATCGTTTCTGGCTGCGGCGTTGCTGATGGGTGGTTGTGCGACTGTGCAACCCGTTGGCGTTTTAGTCACGCAGGTTAAACTGCCGAACAACGTCGCCGACGGCCTGGTCCCCAGGCAGAACCTGAAGAAGGGCACCGCAGAGTGCAAGTCCTACCTGGCGCTCGTCGCCATGGGCGATGCCAGCATCGATATGGCTGCCAAGAATGGCGGCATCACCAAGATCCACTATGTGGACTGGGATGTGACCAACTTCCTGGGCATTATCGGCACGTATAATTGCACCGTGTACGGCGAATAATTATGGGCGAAACGAGTCCTCAAGGGGCGGCGGATGCAAGTCCGCCGCCTCCGTGGTAGTGCGCTCATGCAGTGGTGCAGGCATCCTTGCCTGCCCGGATTTGCGCCGAGGGGAGTTCCCCGACAAGGCCAGCGGCAGACGTTACGTCTGGGGCTTGCGGAAGGCCGCTTCACCCAGCTGGGCAAACCAAAGATCGGCCGGCGTTCAACGCAATGTTGCCGGTGCGGCACTGCTGATCCACACGCCTTCGTGTCCGAATGATGTCGAATTGCTCTAGCCCAGCGCCTCATCCTCCGGGAACAGCATGGCTAGGCCGAAAGCATCTTGGAATCTAGCGTCGGTACTGAGATCGACGTGCACGGAGCGTTTGCGCAGCAATTCGGCGCGGGAGCGCTCCTTGGTGGAGAGCAGCGTCATTTTGGCGCCCATGGATGAGGCGTTGCCGATGAAACGGATGCGTTCGTGCGGCAGCGGCGGGAGCAGGCCGATGCGCTGGGCGTTGTTGCGGCGGATGAAGTTGCCGAAGGCGCCGGCCAGCAGCACGGCGTCGAGATCCGTGGCGGCGAGTCCGGCGCGCTGCAGCAGTGCGTCCACGCCGGCGCGAATGGCGCCGGAGGCAAGTTGCAGTTCGCGGATGTCGCGTTGCAGCAGGCAGACCGCGGCCTGCTTGCCATTGGCGGGCGCCAGCACAAAGCGGCTCTCATCGTCGTGGCGTTCCAGGCGCCGGCGCAGCGGTTCGGGAATGGTTGCCGGGAGTTCGTCCGGCAGGGGGAGGCGACCCGTGGTGTCGAGCAGTCCGTGGCGCAGCATCTCGGCCACGGTGTCAATCAGCGCCGTGCCGCAGAGTCCCGCAGCCGGGACATTGCCGATGACATTGATGTGCAGATCGCCGTCCTTCACCAGAACCTTCTCGATGGCGCCCGCGGTGGCGCGCATGCCTTGCGCGATGCGCGCGCCTTCAAACGCCGGGCCCGCCGCAGTGGAGGAACAAAGGATCTGGCCATTGTGGAGCAGCGCGATCTCGCCGTTGGTGCCGATGTCCACCAGCAGCGTGGGCTTCTTCAGATGGTCGAATCCGGAGGCCAGCATACCGGCCACGGTGTCGCCGCCCACGAAGCCGCCGACCTGCGGGAAGACATACAGCCGCGCGGCGGCGTGAATCTTGAGACCGATGCAGGCGGCGGCAATGTCGAGGCTGCGCGCAAAGACCGGCGTGAACGGCAGTTCGCCCAGCGCCGACGGATCGATGCCGCAGACGATCTGCTGCATGGTCGTGTTGCCGGCCAGCGTGGCGTTGCAGATGGTTTCGGGAGCAACGCCGGCCTGACGGCAGAGCGCGGACACGATTTCGTTCAGCGAATGCACGGCCGCGCCCTGCAAATCCGCTAGGCGCGCCGGATCTTCGCGGATGCGCAGGATGCGCGTGAGCACATCGTCGCCGAACGGGATCTGGCCGTTCATGGTCGAAGCCACGCCGAGATCCTGGCCGGTCACCAGATTCAGGAGCGTGCCGACGACCGTGGTGGTGCCGAGATCGAACGCCACGCCCAAAACCGTGGCGGGGTTGGCGGCGGGTTGGACATCGATCAGGCGGTTGCCTTCGCGTACGACATGCACGTGCCAGTTGGCGGCGCGCAATTGACGGGAGAGCGGGATGATGCGCAGCACGTCCAGATCCAGCGGTTCACCGAGCGCGGCGCTGAGGCGTTCCAGATCGGGGCAATCGTCCTGTTGCGTGGGCGGCGACATGTGCGCCGGGGCGACGGTCACCGCCGGATCGACCGTGAGCGTGTGGCCGGCGTCGCCGGTCAGGATCTTTTGGGAGCGTTCGAACATCGAGGTGGCGGGCACTTCGATCACCGCCTCGCTTTCGATCATCGTGTTGCAGGCCAGACGCCAGCCGTCCTTGAGTTGGGCGGGGGTCAGGCGGTGTCCGCGCGCGGGTTGATCGCCGGTGACGCCGGAGCAGACGCGGACCAGACATTTGCCGCAGGTGCCGCCGCCGCCGCAGGGAGACACCAGGACAATGCCTACGCGCGCTGCCGCTTCGAGAATGGTGGTGCCGGGCAGGGCAAAGACCATGCGCCCGGACGGTTGGAATGTGATACGCAATTCGCGATCTGTACTCATGGCCGGGAATGCTACCACACTCATCGTCAACCGAACAATATCGCGCGCCATCCCAAATGATGACGTATACATGTAAAACATCGTGCAACCGCACGAAGTTGGCCGAAGTCGTCCCCGACGAGGCCAGGTGCGGATCTTGCGCTTGGGGCTTGCGGAGGACCGCTTCGCCCGACTTGCCGTTCGGCGATTACTCGGCAGAAAAATCCACGCGGGTGCGTCCGGCTTTCTTGACGCCATGGTGGTGCTTGTCGGCCAGCATGTGTGCGCGCTGCCGGCGGGAGCGGCGGCGTTTCTGGCGGCGGACCTTCTCCGCTTCCTGCTGACGCGCGGTGCGAATGCCCGCCACCTTGGCCAGCAGGCGTTCGGCGATCATCCGGCGGGCCATCCAGCGGTTGATTTCACGCGAACGACTGGACTGTACCTTGACGGCCAGTCCGCTGGGGCCATGCCGCAGACTGACGGCGGAGGAGGTCTTGTTGATTTTTTGACCGCCGGAGCCGGATCCAAGCACGAACCGCTCTTCCAGATCCTGCTCGCGCACGCCAGCCTCGTGCATGCGCTCGCGGATCTGCGCGATCGTTTCAGGGCTCATGTAGGGGTGGTCCATGTGAGGTCTCCGAGGTACGGTATGAACGTACCAGCACAGGCGCTGTTTGGAAAGGGGGCAGCACATTCAGATTTGGCGTTGAAGGCCACGATCTCATCGGGGTCGGTATCGGGCTCGGTAGCGAAAAAGCGCAAGACCGGCACCTGAAATGCGGATGGAATTGGTTTTCATTCCGGCTACTTGCGCTCCTGCAACATCGAGACCGGGCCCAAGACCGATTCCGACTCCGATGAAATCTGCCAGATGCGTTGCCTGAGGAATCGAGCCACTGGCCAAGAGAGATTTTTTGGACTTTGCATTTGAGGTTGACCATGCCCGCCAAGTCGCTATCATATGTCGCCTTGGTTTTAGAAGGCGAACGAAGGAGTCCTGTTTCATGCCCAATATCGAAAGTGCACGCAAGCGCGTCCGTCAGTCGGCAAAGCGCAACAAGCGGAACCGCTCCGCAAAGAGTCTGGTTTCCTCCGACCGCAAGGAGTTGCTGGAGGCCATCGAGGCCGGCAACAAGAGCGAGGCATTGAAGCTGTTCGCAGCCTATTCTTCCTCGCTGGACAAGTCGGTCAAGAAGGGTATCCTGAAGGCCAACAACTCCAGCCGCAAAAAATCGCGCATTCAGTTGCGAATGAACGCGTTGGCGTAATTCTTCTGCGAATTACACCGGCAAGGACCGCGCATCTGGCAAGCAATCGCCGGAGCGCGGTTTTTTTGATTGTGGCTTGCCGTGTGCGGCGTCGAAAGGCGCGACGGGAATCGGGCTATGACATCCGTGCGACAACAACTTGTGATTCGCGATCTGGGCCGCGAAGTTGATTTCGAGCATGTGGCGGCTTTGCAGGAACAATTGCTGGCGGATCGCATTGCCGGACGGGTGGCGGACGCGCTGCTGCTGTTGGAACATCGGCCGGTGTTTACGTTGGGCCGCTCCGGCGATGCGCAGAATATTCGCTGGTCCGATGACGAACTGGCGCAGCGCGGTATCGCGCGACAGCAGGCCACGCGCGGCGGGGATGTGACCTATCACGGTCCTGGTCAACTCGTCGGTTATCCGGTGCTGCATCTGGGCGAAGCCAATCTGAAGCTCACGGCGTACATCACGGCCTTGGAAGAAGTCCTCATCCGCACGCTTGCGAGCTGCGGCATTGCCGGCCGGCGCGATCCACGCAATCGCGGAGTCTGGGTTGGCAACGATAAGATCGCCGCACTGGGCATCCGCGTTTCGCGACAGGTTTCCATGCATGGATTTGCCCTGAACGTGAACACGCGTCTGGAGGATTTTCAGGGAATCGTGGCCTGCGGCCTGCCGGATGCAGGCGTGACTTCCATGGCGCGTGTGACAGGCCGTGAGCAAAGCATGCCCCTGGTCAAGGAAGCGCTGGTGCGTGAATTTCTTGTGGTGTTCGGGTATCATTAAGGTTGTCAGATTAAGGACTTTCTTCATGCGTGAAGTCACCATGGCTTATGGCCGTCACGGGATGCGTGTGCGGCTGGATGCCGCATGGCAGGTGGAGGTGATCCGCAAGCCTGCCATGCCGGTGTTGGCAGATCCGCTGGCCGCGCTGGAGGCATCGCTGGATGCGCCGGTGGGCGCGCCGTCTTTGGCGCAACTGGCAGCGATGGCGCAGCGTGTCTGCATTGTGATCTGCGACATCACACGTCCGGTGCCGAACGGACTGATCCTGCCGGTGCTGGTGCGGCGTCTGCGGGCTGCGGGTGTGAAGCCGGAAGCCATCACGATCCTGATTGCCACCGGGTTGCACCGTCCCAACGAAGGCGCGGAGATGGCGGCCGTGGTCGGGGATGAAGCCGTGTTGCGCACCGTGCGGGTGGTGAATCATTTTGCCCGGCGTGATGCGGAGCATGTCACGCTCGGCACTACCACGCGTGGTACGCCGGTGCGGCTGGACCGGCGGTTGATGGAGGCGGACCTGCGCATCGTGATCGGTCTGGTCGAGCCGCACTTCATGGCCGGTTATTCCGGTGGTCGCAAGCTGCTGGCGCCGGGCGTGGCGCATGCGGAGACCATTACGAATCTCCATCACGCGCGCCTGCTGGAAAATCCATCGGCCACCAATACCGTGCTGGAAGGCAATCCGCTGCACGACGAACTCCTGCAGGTTGCGAACCTGGCGCAACCCGTCTATGCGGTGAATACGATGCTCGACGAGGAACGCCGCATGGCGGCGGTCAATTTCGGCGCCCTGCTGCCGGGACATGCTGCGGCAGTGGCGTGCATGCGGCCCTATGCGGAGCGGAAGATGAACCGGGCCTACGGCGTGGTGCTCACCAGTTCTGCCGGGCATCCGCTCGACCTGACCTACTACCAGACCGTGAAGGGCATGGTCAGTGCGCTCGGCGCCTTGCGGCCCGGGGGCAAGCTGTTCATCGTTTCCGAATGCGCGGAAGGGATGGGCTCCGCGGAATTTCGCGAAGCGCAGCGCATGTTTGTGCGGGAAGGGCCGGAAAGATTCCTGTCGCATCTGCAACAGCTGCCGAGCGCGCCCGTGGACGCCTGGCAGACGGAGATGCTGCTCAAGGCCCTGCGGCAGGGCGAGGTGCATCTGTGCTCCGCAGGTCTTCCCGAGGCTGACTGGCCCGACACCGGCGTGAAACGCGTAAAAAACCTCGAACAGGAACTTGCCGCCGCAGTCGCTGCCGCCGGCGATAACGCCCTAGCCGTGATCCCCGAAGGCCCCTACGTGATTCCGGTGGAATAATCAGTGGTGCAGTCGTCCGGCCGCGATTTCTAATTGCGCTGCCCGCCTACCCTCCTTCTCGAACACCAGAACATCCCCCGGCGATTGTTGAGCATCTTTTTGGTGGGCCTGCAGTTCAACATTTTACGGGCCAAAATCCGGCACCGCAAATCCACACTTTTAACGTGTGGAATAATGCGCAACGACAAACTGTCGACAGAATCAGTGGCTCGGGATTGCCAACCCCACGGTTATACGCGTGACCAGAAGCCACCTAGTTTTGGGCTGGGGTACGTCGAGGAACCTAGGCCCTCCAGGTATCCAAGCCGTTCGAATCAAGGATTGGCAGCTTTTGGATGGGCAGTGCGCTTATCTCGCCAACTGAGTGGCGCAATGAATGGCGGCAAAGAAACTGGCGGGATCGGCTTCGCCCTTCCAGGCGATGTCGAAGGCGGTGCCATGGTCGGGTGACGTGCGGATGATGGGTAGACCGAGCGTGATGTTTACGCCTTCGGTGAAGGCGAGCATCTTGAAGGGGATCAACCCCTGGTCATGGTACATCGCGACGTAGGCGGAGTGCGCGGCGCGTCTTTCCGTCACAAATGCGGTGTCCGGCACGAGCGGACCGACTGTGGGAATTCCCTCGGCATTGGCGGCTGTGATGGCCGGGAGGATGATGTTGGCTTCCTCGAATCCAAAAAGGCCATGTTCACCGGCATGCGGGTTAAGTGCGAGCACGCCAATGGGAAGCTGATTGCGGCCGAAGCGCGAACAGGCATCCGCCGTGAGACGGATGGTGTCAAGCAACCGTTCCTGCGTCAGCACCTTTGGCACGTCTGCCATGGGCAGGTGGATCGTGGCGAGACTGACGAGGAGATCCGGACTCCAAAAAAACATGGCGGTTCGCGGTGCACCGGTCAACGCAGCCAGCATTTCGGTATGACCGGCATAGGGCACACCTGCAAGATGAAGCGCCTGCTTGTTGATGGGGCCGGTGACCATGCCGGCAACGTGTTTGGCCATGGCGTCGCGGGCTGCGCACTCGATCCAGGTCGCAGCCATCCGGCCGCAAGCCGCCTGGATGCGACCTGGCGTCAGGGTCGCAGCCTCCGGAAAGGGGAAATCGAGCAACACGGGCAAATCGTCGCTGACGAAGGCTTTCCCGGCGATCTGGTCCGGCGGCACCACTTGTAGAGCGCTTGGCCATGGCACCCGAATGGTCTGCGCCACGCGCTGCAGCAAGTCCGCATTGCCGTAGATCACAGGGCATACGCGTGTGTACCACGAGGAATCATTCAGCAGCCGCAAGGCAAGTTCCGGGCCGATACCGGCGGGATCGCCCAGCGTAATGCCGATACGTGGCGGGTAGATTCGCATGGCATATTCTTAGCCGTAAAAAAGAAAAAAAGAAACCGGAAAATTGCGGCGCTCCGCATGTTTCCGACGGCAGGATTTGTCCAGTCGGTTTCCGGTTCAAGCCACGTCTGGTTGGGCCAGGCCGGGTGTTGCTAGACCTTGCAAATGCTATTCAGCGTGCCTAGGTTGTTCTGGATCCATTCGGTGCAAGCAGGGTCAACGCACCAAGTGCCGTTGATGAAGAACTTATACTGATAGGAGCCGGGCGCCAGTTCGATGACGACCGAGAAATTACCCTTGCCGGTTGGATCCGTCAACGGGTTGGCGGTTACATTCCAGTGGTTGAAATCGCCGGCGACAAAAACCTTGCTGTCGGGGTCGGCGTGAACCTTGAAGGTGACATGCCTGGACTGGGGCGCGGGGTTGATTGGCGTCGCCGCGACGGGTTCCTTTTCCACGGCGGTTTTTGCAGGCGCGTGAGATTCGGAGGATTTCTTGACGGCGGCGGGGACGGCGTGTTTGCTTTTTGAGGTACTTTTTTTCATCGTGGCCATGTTTTGAGTCCTTTCCGTGGCGTCCAACAGGAGTCCGCACAAGGGACGCGAGACTATGGGAGCGCAACGGGATCGTATTATAAAAGGGGGGCAATGGGTCAAGTTCTGTTCGGGTTAGATTATCCTTAGATTGAAAGCGTTTTCGCCTGAGTTTTGCAGTCACGTTGCAATCCACGCCGGAGTCTCTTGATTTCAATACTCCAGACGGCTGCTCCGCTGGGTTATCCAGCCCGCTCCGTGTTGCGGCGTTCCAGGCGTGTGCGCAGGGTGGCGAGATCCGTCGCGGGCGCAGCGCCGGATTCGACGGCGGCCTTGGCAACGGCAAATGAGATTTCCACGAAGAGGCGGCGGTCGAATGGTTTCGGGATGATGTACTGGGCGCCGAACGCGAGTTTTTCCTGCGGATACAGCGCTTGTACGTCGGCCGGAACCGGCTGGCGCGCCAGATTGGCGAGCGCTTCGGAGGCGGCAACCTTCATGGCGGTGTTGATGGTCCGGGCGCGTGCGTCCAGCGCGCCGCGGAAAAGGAACGGGAAGCCGAGCACGTTGTTGATCTGGTTGGCATAGTCGGATCGTCCGGTGGCCATGACATAGGGTTTACCGGCCAGCGCTTCGGCGACAATTTCAGGTCTGATCTCGGGATCCGGGTTGGCCATGGCAAAGATCGCCGGATAGCAACCCATGGATTTGACGTCGCTGCCGGAGAGGCAGTTGGCGGCGGAAACGCCGATGAAGACATGCGCCCCAGCCAGGGCCTCGGTGAGGGTTCGTGCCTGCGTTGTGGCGGCGTGGCGGCGTTTGTGGTCGTTGAGGTCCGTGCGATCGCCGCGCACCGTTCCCTTTGTGTCGCAGATCACGAGGTCGCGCACGCCGGCGGCTTTGCACATATCGGCGATGCGGATGCCGGCGGCACCTGCGCCGTTGATGACCACCCGCAGGTCGCCGAGTTTGCGATCCGCAAGGCGCGCGTAATTCATCAATCCTGCGAGCGTGATCACGGCCGTGCCCCATTGATCGTCGTGAAAAACAGGGATGTCGAGCATGGCATCGAGACGGTCTTCAATCTCGAAGCAGGCTGGCGCGGCAATGTCCTCCAGATTGATCCCGCCGTACATGGGGGCCAGGGCGGCCACGCAATCGATCACGCGCTGCGGGTCCGTGGGGCCGGTGTCCTGGCCGCCCTTGCGGCAACGGGCCAGCGGCACCGGCCAGCCATCCACATCGCCGAACGATTTGAACAGCACCGCCTTGCCTTCCATTACCGGCACGCTTGCCAGCGCGCCCAAGTCGCCCAGTCCGAGGATCGCGGTGCCGTCGGAGACAACCGCCACGAGGTTGGAACGGGCGGTGATGTCAAAGGAACTCCCAGGATGCGCCGCGATCTCCTTCACGGCCATGGCCACGCCGGGTGTGTAGGCGAGGCAGAGGTCGCGCGGCGTTTTGACCGGACGGGGGAGGGCGAGGCCGACCTTGCCGCCGATGTGGAACTGGAGGACTTCTTCGCGGGAAACAGAGGTTTTGGTCATGGCAATTTCCGTAGGGTTTGCGTGGGAAGGGAAACGGGGTGTATTCTGCCGCACACGGAGAGCAAAGGCCAGCAGAAGTGCGCGGGCCCTGCGCATACTCTTTTTGTGTCTCACAAGATTGAGTGATAACATTTGCGCATGTTTTTGAACTGGCCGAAGACGAGGAACTGGGCGTCAGGGTCCGGCATGGTCATGGAGTGTGCCTTTTCCGGACGCTGGGTGTGGTTGCTGCCCGTGTTGGCGGCCATTGCCGCACACCTGCCGGCGTTGTGGTGCGGTTTTGTATGGGATGATTTTTCGCTCCTGCTGCGCAATCCGCATTTGCATGAGCCCGGTTTTCTGCTCAATTTGTTCCGCGAAGACTATGGGCGCGAATTCGGCGAGCACGTGGCCGCCGGATATTACCGTCCGGGATTCATGCTGCTGCTAACCTTGATTTACCGGATTGCGGGCGCTTCACCGGTTGTCTACCACGCCTGCAGTCTGGGCGTGTTGGCGTTGAGCACGGCCTGCCTCGTGCGGTTGTGTCGCTGCCATGCGCCCGGTGCAGGACCTTGGTTTCCCCTGGTGGCGGGCTTGTTGTATGCGGTGCATCCGGCCCGCGCGGAAGTGGTTTCCTTTGTAATGTCGCTGCCGGATCTGCTGATCGAATTGGGCGGATTGCTGGCCATGTCGCGGTTGTTGGATGAGGCGGCGCCGACGATGGCGAAAACGGTGCGCCGGGCGGCAGTGCTGGGCGTCCTGGCCTTTGCTGCCGCGATCACCAAGGAAAGCGGCTTTCTGTTCATGGCGGCGCTCGGAGGTGCCGCCCTGGCGGCCGGCTGGTTCCGGCCTGCGGGTTTGCGGTCGGCCGCTGGTTCGGTGTTGGGCATGGCGCTGGGTCTTGGCGCTGCGGCAGGATTGCGGACAACGGCGGATCTGGCGCCATCGCCGGCCGGCCTAGCATGGCGGCATTTGTGGGGGGACGGCGCCGGGTTTGCAATCAGCAGTGTGTGGTATGCGGTGCGCGATCTGCTGATCCCGCATCCGGCGGTGTTTTTGCTGTGGGAGCACACCGCTGCCGGCTGGTTCTGCCGGCTGGGACTTTTAGCGGTGACGGCGTTATTGATCACCGCGATCGTGATGGCCTTCCGGCGCAAGCAAGGGTTGGTGGCGCTGGCACTGGCTTGGTTCGGCGCGGGTCTGCTGAATCTGACGCTGGTGAGCGCCGTGCTGCAAAATTACGATCAGCGCTATCTGGCTGTGGCTCCGGGTGTCGTGCTGCTGGCTCTTGGTGCAACGGCTGGTGTACGCCGGCTCTCGGGGGAATCTGCGGGATGCGAACCACAGGCGCCTCGCACACGCCGCTTGCTGGTTGCCGTCACGGGGTTGTACCTGGCGCTGTTTGCCCGTGCGACGCTGGCGTCATCTGCCAGGTGCCTCAATGACCTCAGCTTCTTTTCTGCCATGGCGGAGGATGATCCCCGGGACGTTTATGCGCGCGTGGCCTTGGCCAACACGCTTTTTTATTACTATGGCGATTTTGCCGGCGCCGAACGCGCCTCCTGCGCGGCCATCCGGCTGCAGCCCAATGCACCGGAGGTGCGCAAACTGGGCAAATTGCTGGCCACGCGCCGTCTGGCCGAGAATCACCCGCGCGAAGCGCTGCCGTGGCTGGCCTGGTCGGAAGAGGCACAGCCGAACGATCCCGAAGTGCATGAACTTCGCGGTACAGCCCTGCGCGAATTGCACGATCCCGCTGACGCAGCGCGTTCATTCGACCGCGCGTTGGCCCTTGAGCCTGCCAATGAAAGCTACCGCCGCTTGCGGGATGCCTGTCTCGCCGCGGCGTCGACCAATCAAGACCTGACCGGCAAATCAGCGCCTCCGTAAGTTCCGCTGCATGCGCGGCACCGCAAGGAGGATTCCGGCTGCCAAAAAACAAGGCGGCACATTGACTTCCACCGCCTGCGGGATGATACCATACGCACATGGCAAAGAATGGTATGCGCGTGCTGTGGTGGGTCGGCGTGGGTCTGCTGTTGCTGATGATGGCTTTTGCGGGTCTGAATATTCTGGCCTATCGCCACGCGTATGCCATCTTGCATTACGGCACGGCCGGAGAGCGCACGCACAAGCCTGGGGCGCTTTCTCCTTGGCAGAAGGCCTGGGTACTGATTCGCAGCGTGAATATTCCCCGTCCGCACGGGCATGGCAATCCCTCGACCGTCGGCATGCCCTTTCGAGAAGCAATCATTCCCTCCACCGGCAGCATTCAATTGGGCGCATGGTTCTGTCCGAAAAAGAGTGCAGCCACCGTGGTGATTCAATTTCACGGCTACGCGAGCGAAAAATCCGCTGCGCTGGCGGAAGCGCGTCAGTTTTATGATCTTGGTTGCGCGGTGTTGCTGGTGGATTTCCGCGGATCGGGCAAATCATCGGAAACCTGCACAACGATCGGTTACGACGAGGCCGAGGATGTCGCGGCAGCCGTGGCGTATGTGCGGGAGCAGTGGCCTGGAACCCGCGTGGTGCTGTTCGGTCAGTCCATGGGCGCGGCCGCCGTGCTGCGCGCGGTCGGCCAGCTCGGCGTAAAGCCGGATGCAATCATCCTCGAGGCGGTGTTCGACACCATGCTCAATACCATCCGGCATCGCTTCGAAATCATGGGTGTGCCGTCCTTCCCGGCCGCTGAACTGCTGGTTTTCTGGGGCGGCCGACAGATGGGATTTGACGGATTTGCCCACAATCCCGTGGATTATGCGGCCAACGTCACCTGCCCGGCGCTGCTGCTGCATGGCAATGGCGATGCGCGCGTGCATCTCGAGGAAGCGCAACAGGTATTTGATCAGCTGGCCGGCCCCAAAAAGTTCGTGGAATTTGACAATGTCGGCCATGAATCGTACGTCAAGCGGCACAAGGAGCAGTGGTGTGCGGCGGTCGGCGCTTTTTTGAGTGCAGAAGGCAGAGAGCAGCGATGAGAAGTCAGCGCGCTGCTGCAATCAACCTGAAAACGAAAAATGGTAGAAAAATCTGCGGATGAACGC
>Ga0316226_1001462_pt1 | contig 25381 bp, 19 predicted proteins | sample TBH18017metaG_FD_206009 | JGI IMG/M metagenome (GOLD analysis project Ga0316226, IMG submission 206009) | Freshwater microbial communities from Trout Bog Lake, Wisconsin, USA - TBH18017 | ecosystem: Environmental > Aquatic > Freshwater > Lake > Hypolimnion/Profundal zone | place: USA: Wisconsin...
CGGCGTGGAGATTTAGTATTTCTTTCCACTTCTATTTTGAATTTGGATTTGTTAAAAGAAAATATAACTCAGGGCTTTGAATATGCATATAGTTTGCTCGGTTTTCTTGTGCCAGTTGTTATAGGTTTGAATAAAAAAATAATCCAGGTCGAATTTTGCTCCGATACTCTTGTCAAATACTGTTTGCCGAAGGGCGACGGTTGGTGTCATCTATCGGGGGCTGAAAAGATCTCAACGGTTGCCCATTTACCTGTAATCTTGAATCGTAAATATAGAAGGCGATTTCTTGATATTTTTATGCCATTAAGCTGGCAATCGTTAATAGTTCAGCTCGCTAATCATGATGATGAATATGGTAGACAAAGTGTTTTAAATGCATACTTTGGTATTTATAGATTTTACCTTCCGATATATCACAGGGTTTTATTTATAGTTTTATATCGAGCGATATCAACTAGACTCGGGCGAATTGTAGTTAGTGTACTTATAGGATTGTTTAGACGCCTTCAGGAATTGAAAAGTTAAAATGCGCTTGGCAATGATTTTCAGAAGGCGCTTATAATTAAATAAATATTTATTTATAGATTATTTCTGCGAGGCAGATTAAAGTGAGCCAATTCTTTAAGATAGGCTCCTGAGAAAGATGATTGATGAGTCGTGGTCGGCGGTAGCCAGGTTGCGCTCCTCGTTAATGCTCCCTGTTTAATGGAGATTATAAGTAGAGATCATGTGTAATACTCTTTAAAAAGTAGACACTCCTAAAGTGGATTTTTCTGCCTGTTCTTCGATTGCGTAGCGATGATAACTTCCCGAGCGCTGTATGAGCATGATCTTGGTTTTAGCTGTAGCTCTATTCCTCGGCAATTTCTCGAACCTGCTCGTGCGTTTAAAAATATGGGCAATGAGTATTTCGTGGCAATAAGTGTGATTAAAGCGTTTGATAAATGTGTTTTGTTGAGGTTTATCGGGCTTGATAAATTTGAGATCAATGCCTTTTTCTGCGCACCAGCTGGCAACGACAGTAGAGCGTAGTTAACTGCCGCTATCTGGGCGAATGGCCTTTGAAAAACCCGCCATCTCCTCTAGTTGCTACATGACCTGTACAACCCGAGCAGCAGGTAAGCTTGGATCGATCTCGATAGCGAGCGTTTACCGATTGGAACAATCGATTATGTTTTAGTTTCTAAACGATCTTCCGCAACCCAGGCTATCGGCCATAAAATCCAGGCCCACATGGTGTTGAGCTCCTGCGGTGCAATGAACAACTCTAAACATAACCTTGTTTACGTAAACAGGCAAAATGCAAACCAAAGCCCCGGCCGACCATGCTCATGAATCACCAGATTGAGAGCGTCCATTACAGGCTGATCCTTTTATCTTAATCAAGCTGGCTTCTTGCAATAGATGGCGTGAGCTCAGTGATCATTTTTTTATAGCCCTAGATGCTATTTGAGCTCTTAAACCCTTTGAACCACTAGGCATCTATGTGCCCATATTTGGAGCATCATTTATAGAAAACTTTAGACTGCCTTCAATATCGCAACAATCTGAGTTTTAATAATTCATAACTTCTTCATGTTGATTTTTTTATTTTAAATACTTCCATAAATAATATAAAACCAACTTGTTAACCGCACGAATCTAAAAATTGAAAGGAAGTAAGACTTAGTGTAAATATTTTTTAAAGTTTAACTAGTTGAAACGGAATATTTAATTTTTATAAAGAAAATTATATTCGAAGAAAAATTACATCTAGTTGTAGTGTTCGTCCGGAAGCGGGGTCTGTAAAACCTCTCTGTATAGCCCAAAGAGTAAAACCTAAAGATTTCATTCTGTCTAAAACATCATCCCATAAACGCTGTCCCTCATAAAGTGGAACTAAAGAGATCTCTATCAGAATGCAATGTGTAAGCATTAAGGTATTGGTGGCACCATCAAGTACGTGCCATTCGTAGCCTTGAGTATCAATTTTTAAAAATAAACGAGAATCATTTGATAGGTATTGGTCGGCGATGGAATCGAGTCTAGTTATTGGTGTTCTCTCTTTTGAAACATAAACCGAATCCAAGGCGGCTGATGAATGCATAGGCATCATTGGTAAAATTGATGAAGACACTAAGTTTCCAGATATATTAATATCAATTTCTCCATTTACATCTCCTATAGCAGTTCTAGGGTGAATGAACCAACTGCAATCTCGTTTTGCTGCTAGTACTAATTTTGGGTACGCTGATGTAAGGGGCTCAAAGCTAATGATTTTCCCAGCAAATCCAACCGCTCGAAGATCTTGTGCAAATTGACCAATGTTTGCGCCAACATCAAAAACTATATTTGCATGAACTTTATTGCATGCTGAAAAAATTTGAGTGCTGTAGCTAGTGGCTGAATTTAGGCGATGAACCTCTAAACCAAAATTTTTTGCCAAATTTCTAAGGATTTTCTTCATACTATTCTTGCGCATTAATAAAAAACGAAAAATTTGGGCACGAAGCGTAGTGCTGTTTACGGATTTAGAAATACTTCGCGTGGTGTTTGAAAATTTAGTTACTTTTAAAATTGATAATTTATTTAATACTCGATTATTGTAATCTCTGCAGAAGAGAAAGTCGACAAGAAGTCTAATCTAAAATTTGTTTATTTAGGTGATATTTAGTCGTTACTTAGATTTCTTTTATGAAAATACACTTATTAGCGGTTTGGGGCTAGAAGTGTAATGCCAGCATATAAAAAATCAGGGTAGACTTCACAAGTATTTTGCTAAATTAAGCTCAATAGCGTTCAAACAAAGTAAAATCAAGTTAAAAAATTTGCTGCAATTTTAGCGAGGCGCCAGATCATGAAAATTCAAATCATTGCCAATATAAAAAAATTCTTAACTGCATTTTAAAATAATTAAACTTATGATTAATAATAGGTTGTTAAATATAATAATAATACTAATTGTTTCAAATGTAATTCTCTTATCTATATTCTCAAATCACTGGGGTTATGATGAGTTTGGAGCTATAGTAACTCAAATAGAACTTACAAACCCTGAATATCAAAATGAATATAAAAATTACTTAGAAAAATTAGGGGTAAATAATAAATATTTGGCTGGAATTTTAATAAATTACTTAATGCCAATATTCGTAGTTCCAATTCGATGGACATACGCAATAGGAATTAGCCCTTTATTATTTTTAGCAAACTATTCACCCTTAGAGTGGCAGTATTTAAGGCCTATATTGATGATTCCATATATATTTTTAATGGCCATTGGTTTACTTTTAATAAAAAAATCTTTAGTTAATACTCTAAGCTTTGCAACTATTTTTCTATTCTATTTATTAATATTTACCTCAAACCCTTTATTATATTGGGCAAATACTTTTACCTCATATTCTCACCATATTTTTATATTTGGAATAATATTATATGCAAGCTTGAAATCTAATTTTAACGGCCATATATTTAATAAAAAAAGTATTTTATTTGCATTAGCGCCTCTCTTTAATTATCAGTATATTCCAATAATTGGATTATTTTTTTTAATTAATACTATTTTTAATAAATCAAATAAAAAATTTATTTTTATTTTTAAAAGTTGGTTTCTTCCGGGAATTACTTGTTTAGCATCTGCTTTCTTTTTGTTTCTTCGCGGAATCATTTCGTCTAAACACACGGATCCAGCTTTTGCTTCATTAAATGGCGCTGAAGCTTTGTTTTATTCATTACCTTTGAATCTAAAGTTTTCATATGATTCAATTTCACATATAATCTCAAGATATATAGATATTATTTTCTCATTCTATTTGGAAAATGTTAATAATAATTCAAGCCATAGTTGGTTTTACTGTGCTTTATTTATTTTATTAGTTATTTATATTTTTAAAATAAATTGGAATATAAATAAGAGGCTTACCTGTATCCTCATGATAATTTCTGGGGGAACATTGCTGCTGCATTTTTTTGGTTTGATGCACATTGCTGCAAAGCGGCATCAGCTGGTTCTTTTTCTTCCCTTCTCTCTTTTATTTTCTATTTGGATTGGTGAGAATTTATTGAAAAAATTAAGAATAATTACTTTGATTTTAATGATTCCTTTAGTACTTATTTTTAAGGTGTACTTTTTCACTTATTTTGATAATGGTTTTCCATATAATTATGCTGCTTCCTATTTTAAGTCCGTTGGTGTAGAGAGGTTAGTTTTAAATAAGTGCGATTATGAGCCTATGTTGTCACCAGACATGCGAGTATTGTATAGCCCAATTTATAGTTGTGGTCCTAAGATCATTCAAAAGCTACCGTTAGATGTTAAGAAAATTGCAATTTGGTCATCGACTCCAATTGAGGAAAATGCTGTAAAAAATATTATCGCGAATTATTCTTCTTATGACTGGAGTCTAAGCTTCCCCAGTGATTTTGAGTCTAATAACCGATGTACGAATTGCAGTAAATTATGGATTGCAGTATCCATACCTGAAAAAAGATAATACCGTGCAAATTATTATTCCAATGTCTGGCTTTGGCGAACGCTTTCGCCGCGCTGGTTATATTGTGCCAAAACCATTAATTCGGGTTGATGGAAAGCCTATGATTGGTCATGTCATTGACTTGTTCCCTGGCGAGGCAGACTTTACATTTATTTGTAACGAAGATCATCTGGCTAATCCTGACTATCGGATGGCGCAAATTCTTAAAGAGCTTTGCCCTACTGGCCGTATTGTTGGCATACCTGCCCATAAGCAGGGGCCTATTTATGCCGTGTGCCAAGTGGAGGGTTTACTCGATCCCTCTCGTCCTGTAGTGGTCAATTACTGTGATTTCACCTGCTATTGGAACTGGGATCACTTCAAATCATATGTTGCTACTTTGGCTTGTGCTGGTGCCATTCCTGCATATAGGGGATTTCATCCTAACACTCTAGGCACTACCAACTACGCCTATTTGAGGGAAGTTCCCAGCAATATTCTTGGAAAAGAGAGTGGTTTGTTGCTGGATATTCAGGAGAAGCAACCATACACTGATAACCGCATGCAGGAATATGCTTCTAGTGGAACGTACTACTTTGCTACTGCGAAAATTATGAGCGAGGCTTTTGCGCAAACCATGGAGCAGAATCTCAATATAAATGGCGAATTCTATGTAAGTCTTGCCTATAAGCCAATGTTATCCCAAGGTGAAAAAATTGCTATATACCCCATACAGCATTTTATGCAATGGGGAACGCCAGAAGATTTAAGTGAATATAAATCTTGGTCAGATACATTTAAACGATTATTAACTCCTGAAGAGACATCCCCAGCCTCGGGCTCACTAATTATTCCAATGGGCGGCATGGGAAAACGATTTGCGAACGAGGGTTATGTAGATACCAAGCCGCTGATTCCAGTTTCGGGAAGAGCAATGGCTATTCAAGCCATTGAGGATTTACCCAAATCCAAACATCAGTCGCTTGTGTTGCGCTCAGATATGCCTGGTTTATCGGATATTGAGTCTTTGATCAAAGAATTCCTTCCTAATGCAATCATTACTTATGTACCAGGTCTTACAGAAGGTCAAGCATGCTCAGCATTGGTTGGTTTGAACGCTCTTGAAGAATCTGAAAGTATGGATTTATCCCCAATCACTTTCGGCGCTTGTGATAACGGTGTTCTCTTTAATCAACAAGCCTATCAAGCGATGATTGCAAATGTAGATATTGATGTCATTGTCTGGGGTATACGTGGGCATGCAAATGCCGTGCGGGTGCCACAAATGTTTGGCTGGATTGACGCCGATAGCAAAGGCGCTATTCGTAATATTTCTGTCAAAAACCCCTTATCATCACCGGCTACTGATCCGATTGTGATTGGTACATTTACTTTTAAAAGGGCTGGTGATGCAAGGTATGCAATTGAAGCTCTGATTGCGCGAAATGGCCGAATCAATGATGAGTTTTACTTGGACTCTTGCATCAATGATGCTATTACTCTGGGCATGCGTTGCTATTTATTTGAAGTGGATAGCTTTATTTCTTGGGGAACTCCAAATGACTTGAAGACATTTGAATATTGGCAATCGTGTTTTAATAAATGGCCTAGTCATTCTTATCGACTTGAGAGCGATCCGAGAGTTAATCGGGGCGAGTTAGAAAATATGCTTAATAGGTATAGCCCAGTCGCCCCATCCTTACCTATAATCTAATATGACAAAAAAGCTAGGAAAATATTTGTTAGTGGGCATTGGTTCAAATTTATAGAATTATATTATTTAATTTATTGCTTATAAAGCTGAAGCGCAACTATGCCTAGCGTACCTAGCAGAGTATTTTAGTGACCTATCTTTTCATATCATTTTGGATATGCTCGGGTTTTTGAGCGAATACCTAGTAGGTAGAATAGGCATGAATACACATATTGAAGTCATGCATGAATTGATTGGGTTTGGCTGCTAGTGAAGCTGGATTTTAGAATAATATTTGCTGTAATAAATAATTTTCTAAGTATAAAATTTCCGTATTTAAAAAGGATTAAACATGGCGGGTAAATTTGGGTTCATTTCAAAATTTGAATTCCTTCAAGATTGGGCATCATCAATTATTTCAGGAATTAATCCTGCAATCACTCATAATCTTGAAAAATATCACGCTCTAAAGAAAGTTCACTATCTGTCTGCTATTGAGGATGTGGATGGTGACTATCTTGAATTCGGAGTATTCACCGGAAGTTCTTTTTGCCATTCAATTCGCTGTTGCGAAAAATTAGAAAATATTAATCAAAATGTGCTTAAAACGAAATTTTTTGGGTTTGACTCATTTGAAGGTTTTGGTAACTTAAGTAAGGATGATGATCATCCATTTTATAAGGATGAAAACTTTAGCACTAGTCTTTTGCGGGTTAATAACAGAGTCGGGCGTATAGCAAAAAAGGTCAGCTTTAAACTGGTCCCAGGTTTTTTTAGTGACTCGCTCATGGCAGGAGCTCGACAAATGGGTATTGAAAAGGCTCGAATCATTTTCATAGACAGCGATACATACTCTAGCGCTAACGAAGCTCTATTATTTTGTGCGCCCATTGTCCAGGAGGGAACTTTTATTATTCTCGATGATTGCTATTCTTATCGGGGAAATGAGTTAAAAGGAGTAACGCGGGCATTTAACGAGTTTATTTCTGAATGCCGCATAAAAGTTAGGCATGTATTTAATTATGGTATGGGGAGCGCTGTTTATGTCATATCAGAAAAATTTTAATGAAGCTCTCTCTCATCATTCCCTGCTATAACGAAGCCGCAAACTTGCCGCTATTATTGCAGCGCTGCGAATCGCTGATGAATTCGGATATTGAAGTCATTTTGGTAGATAATGGTTCAACTGATAATAGCGCTGAATTATTGCGAGACATACTTACCAAGCACCCTAACTGTCGAAGTGTGCGCGTAGAGGTTAACCAAGGCTACGGCTTTGGCATTTTATCTGGACTGAAAGCGGCAACCGGTGATTTATTGGCCTGGACTCATGCTGATATGCAAACCGATCCCGAAGATCTCTTTAGGGGCTTAGAGTTTTTTAGGGCCCAAGGGTGTGACATTTTCGTCAAAGGCCTGCGAATTAAACGCCCTTTTGCCGATGTTTTTTTCACTATTGGAATGGGTATTTTTGAAACACTCTTACTGCGAACTCGCCTCTGGGATATCAATGCACAGCCGAATATATTCTCCCGACGTTTTTTTGAGACTTGGGTTAACCCCCCGCATGACTTTTCACTCGATTTATATGTATATTACACGGCCTGCAATCAAGGCTTGCCCGTTTTCCGCTTTCCCGTAGAGTTTGGTGAGAGGGCGCATGGCATCTCCCATTGGAATGTTAATTGGGCATCTAAAAAGAAATTTATTATGCGCACCATTGATTTTAGTTTCGAGTTGAAAAGAAGATTGTCAAGATGAATTTCATTTTTCATAGACGCAACACGATAGCAGAGTTGCAGGCAACGCCAAAAGAGTATGGTGTTGAGGTGGATATTCGCACTAATGATGGGCAACTCATTATTCATCACGACCCGCTATCCGAAGGTGAGAACTTTGAAGTCTGGTTAAAGCACTATCAACATGGCACTTTGATTCTAAATGTAAAAGAAGAGGGTATAGAGACTCACTTAATTGAGCTAATGAAGCAAAACCAAATTTCTGACTACTTCTTTTTAGATCAATCATTTCCGTTTTTGATTAAGTGGTCTAAGTTGGGTGAGCGACATTGCGCTGTGCGTGTATCAGAGTTTGAGTCTATCGAAACAGCACTGACCCTTGCCGGACAAATTGATTGGGTTTGGGTGGACTGTTTCACCCGCTTTCCTCTGACGAGTAGTGATGCGAAACGCTTGCAACATGCGGGTTTTAAGCTTTGCTTAGTTTCCCCAGAACTGCATGGTTGTCCCGCTGAAACAGCCATTCCTCGGTTGGCTGTTTTGTTGCGTGAGCGCTTCATTAATCCAGAGGCAATTTGTACCAAAGAGCCCGAGCGGTGGAAGGCATGTCTTTGATTATGGCTGGTTATCGACTTACAAGTATTCGAAATTTAATGAGATTCTGTAATAGCCCCCTATTTCTAATGGGGCTTGTGCTGCGTCTTGGTTTGATTGCCGCCATCCTCCCTGAGCCGGTTGAGCAATGGTATGCGCCATTTCTGGATAATAGCATCCAAATATTTAGCATTGATCCATGGGGAGCATGGTTAAGCCAAGGTGGTGCTGCAATTGCATTCCCTTATGGCTACGCAATGTGGCTTTTTTTATTGCCGGCAGCCATGTTATGCAAATTACTTTCCATTCCACTTGCTTATGGCTATGGACTAAGCCTAATCTGCGCTGATTTTGGTTTGCTACTAATTCTACGTAAATTTTTCAATACCAAAGATTGGATCTTGCTGTCTATTTATTGGCTTTCCCCTATTAGCTTAATTGCAAGCTACTGCCTTGGTTATAACGACATCATCCCTATATTTTTATTAATGAGTGCTGTTTACTTTCTTAAGTACCACCGCTTGCTGATGTCAGGCGTCCTACTTATTGCAGCGATCTCAGCAAAGCTGAGTATGATTCTAAGCCTACCATTTTTCCTAATCTACCTCTTTAATAATCGCAATCTTCGTCAAATTCTCAGTCAATATCTTCTTGGCCTTGCCATTGGCGCAATAATTTTATGCCTGCCGTTTTTATTCTCTTCTGCTGGTCTAAGCATGGTGGCTAGCAACCCTGAAGTTGAAAAGATTTATCAGCTCTCGATTAGCTTGGTACGTAATACCTCAGTATATTTAGTGCCTCTAGCGTATCTACTTATGGTTTATGTGGCCTGGAGGGTTAAGCGGATGAATTTTGAGCTTTTTAATACGATAACGGGCATAACTTTTTTATTGGTAGTGCTTTTAACTCCTGCTTCTCTAGGTTGGTTTATTTGGTTATTGCCTTTGCTTGTAGGTTATCAAGTTTCTGGCGACCGCCCTGCCATTTACCTCACATCTCTTTTTTCTACCTTATATGTTTTAAGCGCCATTCTCTTTGTGGGTATGCAACAATTGTCGCCGCAAATAGATCTCCTGGTTCCGGTTCTAGGACTTCAAAGCATCATTAGTGGTATTCAATTAAAGAATTTGCGCTTAGCCTCACTTGCCCATACTGCATTAGTTGCGACGGGTATCATATTGACAGTGCGTATTTGGCGTGAAACTGTAATTCGGAATGATTTCTTTCGGCTTAGCCGAAAGCCCTTCGTGATTGGAGTTGCAGGAGACTCTGGTTCTGGTAAAGATACCTTTTCCAACGCGATTGCCGACCTCTTTGGTTCGCACTCGGTAGCCGCGATCTCTGGTGATGACTACCATCTTTGGGATCGGCATCAGCCGATGTGGCAAGTTATGACGCATATTAATCCATCGGCGAATGATTTAGAGAGCTTTGCAAAGAATTTAGTTTCTCTAACAGACGGTAGATCGGTACAGGCTAGCCGTTATGACCATGATACAGGCAAGATGAGTAAGCAATTTACTGTGCGCAGCAATGACATCATTATTGCCAGTGGTTTGCATGCGCTTTATCTACCTATACTGCGCGAGTGTTATGACCTGAAAATCTATCTCGATATTGATGAGGACCTACGGGCTTACTTTAAGATTCAGCGTGATGTTAATCAACGGGGTTATGCCAGAGAGCGGGTGTTGGAGGCCCTGGAAAAACGCAAACCAGATTCAGAGAAATTTATTAAACCTCAAGCGACCTATGCTGATTTGATATTTGGCTTATGTCCTCTTCATCCCAGTGCATTGTTTAACATTGGCGGTAATGTAACAAATGCTCTGCCCCCCCGACTTAAGCTTGTTGTTAGATCTCGTCATGGATTTAATGAGCTCTCACTCAGGCGTATATTAATTGGAGTTTGTGGCCTACACGTCGATATGAGCACCAATAACGATGGCTCTGAAGTGGAGCTCAGCATTGATGGAGAAGCTTCTGCCCAAGATATTGAAATGGCAGCGCAGCTAGTTTGTCCGCAAATATTTGAGTTTTTGGATCTCAAGCCTCAATGGCAAAATGGGACCTTAGGGCTTATGCAGCTCATTACTCTCTCACATATCAACCAAGCGCTGACAAGAAGATTTATATGATCAAAATTGCTGAGCCAAATCGCCTTATGAACTTGCCCAATGCGGTGTTGTTTGATACCGACAACACGCTGTACCCTTATGACCCTGCGCATACCGCCGCCCAGCAAGCCGTCAAAGAAAAGGTTATGAGGTCTTTTTCAATTAGCGCTAAAGATTTTGATGTCGCTTTTAATGAAGCCCGCAAACAAATAAAAGTGCGCCTAGGTTATACCGCTTCATCTCATAGCCGCCTGTTATATTTGCAGCGGATGCTTGAAATTATGGGTTTAGGCTCACAAGTACTTCTTGCTCTTGATTTTGAGCAGACTTACTGGCGCACTTTTTTGGCGAATGCTAAGCTCTTTGACGATGTTAGAGAGCTTTTGGATGATTTGCGACTCTTGGGTATTCCGACAGCGATCGTGACCGATCTAACGGCGCAAATTCAGTTTCGTAAGATGGTGTACTTTGGTCTCGACCACTATTTTAATTATATCGTTACGAGCGAGGAAGCAGGCTTTGATAAGCCCCATGAGGCACCTTTTCTAATTGCGCTGGAGAAGATGCAGCCTAAAGGTGACTGCATTTGGATGATTGGCGACAATCCTATTAACGATATTGGGGGTAGCAAAGAGAAGATTGGTGCCGTCACACTACAAAAGATTCATGAAGGTGTAGATCTTGGAGAGGGTCCCAATACTCCTGATGCAAGCTTTAGAGAATTTAAAGACGTGCGACGTCTGCTTGCAAAACTCAGTGGAGAGAAATAAGCGCCTATGAATGACGACCATCAAGCTATGAGCCAGCTCTGCGCTACTCTAGGTAAAGACCGATTACTGGTGCAGGGCGCAGGAGGCAATATTTCTTGGAAAGAGGGGGATATGCTATGGGTAAAGGGCTCGGGCAAATGGCTGGCCAATGCAGACAGAGAAGATATCTTCCTGCCGGTTGATTTAATTCAGCTGCAAAATGCCATTTCTCAAAAAAACTTTGAAATCAAGCCCCAGATGTTAGTTAGTAATGAGGAGCAAAATCTCAGACCCTCGATTGAAACTATTTTACATGCGTTAATGCCACAAAAAATCGTCATTCATCTGCATGCCATTGATGTACTCAGTTATTTAGTCTCAAAAGATTGTGAAATATCGTTACAAGAGCTTTTAGCGATGTCTACAGACAGGCATCAAGTTAATAGTATCTTTGTTGAGTATCACAAACCTGGACCAGAATTAGCCCAGGCAGTATATAAAAAACTTCAAGCTAATGCGATTGCAAATGTGGTCTTTCTCAAAAACCATGGCATTGTGATTGGAGCGGAATCTATTGAAGCAATTTATTCGCTCCTTAAATCGATCAATACAATCTGCACCCCAAAACAGAAGCCATTAAACATAAACCACACTATTACTCCCCATGTAAGTGCATCACATGAATATATCCCTTTTGCAGACAATCAAGCGCAAGCACTAGCTACCAATCCAGATCTTTATAAGCGCCTGCATTCTGACTGGGTCTTATTCCCAGATCATGCTGTCTTTTTAGGGCCTAAAGCATTTACCTACCCATCTTGGGTGGCGTTTGAAGAGCAAGAGAAAAATAATACCGACAAGCCTGAATTAATTTTTATTCAAAATACTGGCGTATTTATAAAGCCGAAATTTAATCAAGTCAAAACAGTACAGTTATTATGTTACTTTGATGTTATTAGTCGAGTATTGCCCACGGATCCATTGAATTCGCTTAATGAGAAATCTATTAACGACCTACTAAATTGGGATGCTGAAAAACTGAGACAGCAGATGTCTCAGTGACGATAATATTCTCACTAACAACTCTTTTTTTATTAGTGCCTTTAATTAAAAAAGTTATGGCCAAGTATATGAAAAATATTCAATTTTCAAAAGAGAGTAACCCAATTCTTTCTATAATTACCGTTAACTATAATTCAGGTGATGGTCTAGTAAAAACAGTTGATTCAATTTCAGAGTTTTTAGGCCAACTAAATATTCAGCTTATCTTGGTCGATGGATTATCATCTGACGGTAGTTTATTAAGATTGGGAAGTAGCATAGATTTATTTTCTGTGGTTATATCGGAAAAAGATCGCGGCATATATGATGCTATGAATAAAGGGGTTAAGCACGCTACAGGAGACTGGGTTTGGTTCTTAAATAGCGGTGATGTTGCGCTCGAATCATCTAAATTAATCACACGATACCTAGTTTCTGAAAGAGAAAAATATAATTTTTTGTATTGCAATTTTTCAACTGATTTAGGAAGGGTGGTTGAGCAAAATTTAACTCTTAAGGAGTTATTTAGGGGAATGATTAACCATCAAACAATATTTTATAAAAGAGAATTACTTGACTATTTTGATCCAAGTTACGGCCTTGGTGCAGATTTTGCCCATTTGTTAAGACATTACAAAGATATAAATCATAAGAAAATCAATATACCCGTTGTTCAATATGATTTAAACGGAAAATCATCTTCATTTAATAGGGTGACCAGAGCAAAGGCTTGGTATCAAAGGTTTCGCGCATTTAAGAATTCTAGCTTGCGGCTCGATTATAAAATTTTTGGCATGTTTTTAAGTATGGGGATTTGTATATTTAAATACTTTTTTCCTAAATTTTCCTCTCGTACAATGAGATTAATAAGCTATAAGTAATGAATACAAGATCGTACTATTACTATTTTTTTTTGACATAAATACTTATGGTATATATTGTATAAGTCCTATTAATTATTTTTAAGATTTTTTTTTTGGATAATCATGAGAGCTGTAGTTACAGGTGTTGCTGGTTTTATAGGAAGCAATTTGGCGGATCGCTTATTGGGTCTTGGGCACACCGTTCTTGGGATTGATAATTTATCTACAGGACAAAATAGTTTTATTAAGCACTTGTCATCGAATCAGTCTTTTAGTTTCTTTGAGGAAGACTTGGTAACCTCTAATAACTTAACTAAGATTTTCTCAGGTTCGGATATCATTTTTCATCTTGCTGCAAACGCTGATATTAGAGATGGCTTGAACCACCCTTTTAAGGACCTAGAGCAAAATACCATTGCAACTTTGAAGGTCTTGGAGGCTATGCGCTCGGTAGATGTAAGGCGAATAGTTTTTTCATCTACCGCTGCGGCGCTTGGTGAGTCTGAAATCTTTCCCACCCCAGAGTCATGTCCTATACCTATCCAAACTTCTTTATATGGCGCTTCAAAGATGGCTTGTGAGGGCTTAGTTTCTTCTTATTGCGAGGGTTTTGGTTTTGAGGGTTATGTATTTAGATTCGTATCCATTCTTGGGCCTAGATATCCCCATGGCCATGTTTTCGATTTTGTGAAACAACTTTTCGAAAACAAAGAGAGACTCGTTATCTTGGGGGACGGCACTCAAAGAAAAAGTTATTTGCATGTCTCTGATTGTATTGATGCGCTCATAAATATTGGTGTTGATATTCGTACGGCTGAGAAGTCTAAACATCGTTTTCAAGCATATCATCTTGGCGTAGAAGACTATTGCAGGGTTAGCCAGTCTGCAGGTTGGATTATCGATGAGCTTCAGTTAAATCCTGTTATTGAGTTTACCGGCGGCAATAAAGGTTGGGTAGGTGATAACCCTTTTGTTTTTTTGGATGTGAAAAAAGCAATATCAACTGGCTGGTATCCGAAGTTTGGTATTGAGGAGTCTATACGTGAGACAGTCAGATGGCTTGTTTTGAACCGATGGATTTTTAATCGCAGGGTATAGACGATGGTTACAGTATCAATTGTTATGCCTGCATTCAATTCATCTGCATATATAGAGCACTCTGTTAATTCAGTTTTGAAACAGTCATTTCAGGACTGGGAATTGCTAGTGGTCGATGGCGGATCAACGGACGAAACATTGTCGATTATTAATAAATTTGAAATGGCTGATAGCAGAGTTCGATTGATTAATAACCTGAATGATCGTGGACCTGCTCACGCAAGGGCTGAAGGTATTGCATATGCTAAGGGAAAATATGTCGCCTTCCTGGATGCCGATGATTTATGGCTGCCAGAAAAGCTTAGCTTGCAGATTGAGTTTATGAGTAAAAATAATTACCATTTTTCCTATACTAGCTATAGAAAAATGGATGTAACTGGTCTTCTAGCTTCCTGTGTACTGAGTACACATTCAAGCTTTAACTTTATTTCTGGTCTATCTCGACGGGGAATTGGTTCACCTACGGTAGTAATTAGTCGAGACTTGTTTGATAGTAATATTTTGAGCACCATTGGAAAATCGCATGGTGAAGAGACGCTCTGGTGGCTGTTAATTCTGAAAAAGGGGGTTAGGGCATATGGCCTGCTTAAGCCCCTTGCTCTGTATAGAGATACGCCCCATTCTTTGTCAAAGAAAGTGATGCTAAATCAAGCCACTGTTTGGCATAGCTATCGCAATGAGCTTATGGTTCCACCCTTATTTGCTTTTGCGGCATATTTTTTATATTTAATTGATGTATTTATTCGTAGATTAAGACTAATGGTATGCACCTCCATCAAAGGCAAGGTTTTAGTAAGCGCCCTTATGGGTGATGGTGCCGCGAGGATTCAATGAAAAGATGCAATGTGGCTATATTAGCCGGCGGCTTTGGGACTAGATTAAAAGAAGTTTCTGGAGGCGTCCCAAAGCCAATGGTTCATGTTTTGGGCAAACCCGTATTAGAGCATTTGATTAATTTATGCAAAAGATTTGATTTTATTGATATTGCTCTTTTAGTTCATCATCAGCATGAATTAATTCAGGAATATTTTGGTGATGGATCAAGATTTGGCGTAAAGATTACCTATTGTATTGAAAGTGAGCCAAGAGGAACTGCTGGGGCATTGCATGACTCATTACATGTATTGAGCGATAGATTTTTTGTGCTGTATGGAGATACATATGCTGATGTTGATATGGCTGAGATGTGGAAATGGCATGTAGAGAGCGGGGCTTCTGGAACACTTTTGCTGCATCCCAATGATCACCCCCAGGATTCAGATTTAGTTGAGATAAGTGGGAATGATCAGGTAATTAAAATCCATGCTTATCCTTGCTTAGATGGCAAAATTCATCGCAATCTCGTGAATGCGGCTCTTTATGTCTTGGAGAAGAGCGCCTTTAACAAAATCATCCCAGCGACCGGGAAGTTGGATTTAGCTAAGCATATTTTTCCATGGATGCTAGACGCCGGTTTAATTCTTAAAGGCTACGTTACACCTGAATACATTAAAGATATGGGTACACCTGATCGTTTAAAAAGGGTGGAAAATGACATACTTAATGGAGTTACAGATAAGCTTTCAAGTCGTAATTACAGGACTTGTATTTTTCTGGATCGTGATGGCACCATTAACGAAGAGGTAAATCATCTTTGTAACCCCAGTCAATTGGTTTTATTACCTGGGGTTGGAAGTGCCATTAGGCGAATAAACCGATCGGGATTTTTGGCCGTTGGCATCACTAACCAACCTGTTGTTGCCCGTGGAGAGGCAACTGTCGATGATTTGGATAAAATTCATTTCAAATTAGACCATTTATTGGGCCTAGATAAGGCCTATTTAGACAGGCTATATTACTGCCCCCATCATCCTGATGCTGGCTATCCCGGAGAGGTTCAAAAGTTAAAAATTAAATGTAGCTGCAGAAAGCCAGGTACAGCCTTGATTGACTTGGCGGTACAGAATTTAAAAATTGATCGTCATACCTCTTGGTTTATTGGAGACTCAACTTCGGATGTTGAGGCTGGGAAAAGAGCTGGCTTGCGGACCATACTTTTGCGTACGGGCCATGCTGGATCTGATAGTAAGTATCCGTCGAATCCAGATTACATATCCCCAAATTTATCTTCAGCTATAGATTGGATCATTGAGGGACACGAATTTATAGCCAAGCAATTATTTAAAATTATGCCAGCTATGATTTCAGAACGTTTGATCCTAATTGGCGGCCCATCAAGGGCTGGAAAATCTTCGGTTGCGCAAGTTCTTAAGGAAATCATGTCTTTGACAGGCCGCAAGACGCATATTATCTCATTGGATGGATGGTTACTGCCGGCAAATGAGCGGCTTGAAGGTGTGGGCGTAATGAATCGTTATGACATAAATGCAGCATCGGATTTATTGATCCCGATAATTAATTCTAAAGACAGACGCTGGATATCGATACCCATTCATGAGCGAAAAACACGGCAAATTATGAAAAAGTATGCATGCTCTATCGGTCCAGATGATTTCATAATTATCGAAGGGGTTCCTGCCTTAATTAGTGATAATTTTTTAGGACATGCTAATGTGAAAATTTATGTAGATGTGGCAGATATGATTCGTCTTGAAAGGTTGAGGAGCGAGTATAAATGGCGAGGTGAATCTGATGAGGAAATTCAAAATCGAATTACTTCGCGCGATTACGATGAATTGGCAGTAGTAAGAAACAGTGTCAATAATTCAACGTTTCAAGTGATGGGGCATTCAGCATGATATTGAGTAAAACCCCTCTTAGGATGAGTTTCGTTGGTGGGGGTAGCGATATGCCATCTTTTTATCGCGAGGAACAGGGTGCCGTTCTATCTACTTCTGTTGATAAGTACATGTACATTGCCGTTAATAAAAAATTTGATGGGAGTATCCGCTTAAGCTATTCTCGGACTGAAGAAGTTAGAGAGATAATGCAACTAGAGCATCCGCTAGTACGCGAGGCGCTCAATTTAGTGGGGATAAATGGAGGAATTGAAATAGCCTCAATGGCTGATATCCCGTCAAAGGGCTCGGGGCTGGGGTCCTCCAGTAGCTATACGGTTGGGCTGCTTAATGCCTTATACGCATTTAAAAATCAGTATGCGTCCAAAGATAGGTTAGCAATGGAGGCGTGTGATATCGAAATAAATCGATGTGGAGAGCCTATAGGTAAACAAGATCAGTATGCTGCAGCATTTGGTGGATTAAACCTTATTAGATTTAATCCCGATGAATCTGTTTCTGTAGATCCAATCATATGCGCTCCAGAGATTATCAAGAAAATTGAAGAGTCAACACTAGTATTTTTCACGGGTCGCACTCGAAGTGCATCTGCAGTTTTGCAAAGTCAATCAGAGGCAATGAAAATAGAAAATCGCCGTATTCTTATGCGACGCATGGTTGAGCTAGCATTTGAGCTTAAGAAAGAGCTAGAGTCTGGAGATGTGGATAATTTCGGCTCAATTCTTAATGAAAATTGGCAACTTAAATCTCAGTTAACAAGCGGAATCACAGACCCTCAAATAGATGAGTGGTATCGCCAGGGTATTCAGGCTGGAGCAGCAGGTGGGAAACTATTGGGTGCTGGAAATGGCGGTTTTATTATGTTTTTTGCACCTCCGCAAAATCATCAAAGAATTAAGGATGCCCTAGGTGGACTGAGGCCAATTAAATTTGGCTTTGATCGCACAGGTGCACAAATTGTGTTTTATGGACATGGTAAAGAGGATTAATAATTCATGAATTTTTCGATCAAAAATTATTTCGAGGCGCATTCAATGCTTGCCTCTAAGTTAAATATTGCTATGTTTCAGGCTGGAGTAGATTTAATCAAGAAAAAGTTTGAAGATGGTAAAAAAATTATTACCTGTGGTAACGGAGGTAGTGCATCAACAGCATCCCACTACATTACCGATTGGAACAAGATGATTAATTTAGCCACAGGTAAGAAATTCCGAGGAATTTCATTGTGCGACAACATAGGCTTGATAACTGCTTATGGTAATGATATTTCTTATGACGAAGTCTTTGCTGGCCAGTTAAAAGCAATTATGGATGAAGGCGACTTACTGGTTGCTATTAGCGGCAGTGGAAATTCGCCAAATGTAGTTAAGGCAGTTGAGTATGCTAATAGCATTGGCGGGGATACTTTAGCTGTAGTGGGTTACGATGGTGGGAAGGTAAAAGAGCTATCTCAATCTGCTGTTTGGGTAGAGTCTTTTGATATGCAGCTATGTGAGGATGTACATCTAATGTTTGGTCACATGGTGATGAAAACCTTATGTGGGTTATCAATTAAGCAATGATTGCAATTGTTGGCGGCAGCGGCTTTATAGGAACAAGGCTGTCATTGCGGCTTAGTCAATCCGAAAAATTATTTCAGATTGTTGATAAAGCCCCAAGTAGCTTTTTTCCTGAGAGGGTACTGAGTGCAGATATTCGTCAACCAATATCAATTAGTTTTTCTCAAGAACCCATCGCATTAATTAATCTTGCTGCAGAGCATCGTGACGATGTTCGGCCTTTAAGCTTATATGATGAAGTTAATGTAGATGGCGCCAGAAATGTTTGTGATTTAGCCAGAGCCAAAGGCATTTATAAAATTATCTTTACCAGCTCTGTGGCGGTATATGGTTTTGCCCCTCTGGGAACCAACGAATCTGGTGTAATTACTCCTTTTAATGACTATGGCCGCACCAAATGGGAAGCGGAACAAGTTTATAAACAATGGCAGGCTGAAGACCCTCAAAATCGGACCCTAGTCATTGTTCGTCCAACTGTGGTTTTCGGTGAGAGGAATAGAGGAAATGTCTTTAATTTGCTTAGACAAATTGCGTCCGGTAAATTTATCATGGTTGGTGATGGCTTGAACCGAAAGTCAATGGCCTACGTAGAGAATGTCGCGGCATTCTTGGAGCATTCATTGGACTTCAAACCAGGCGTACATATTTATAACTATACTGATAAGCCTGATTTCACAATGAATGCCTTGGTGACTCATGTCAACAAGTTACTGGCCAGGTCTTCTGAGATTAAATTTAGACTACCATTCTCTCTTGGTTTTTTAATTGGATCCAGTTTTGACTTGGCAGCAAAAATTACTGGTAAAAAATTTCCTATCAGCGCAATTAGAGTTAAAAAGTTTTGCGCTAATTCAGTTTATGAGTCGGCAATCGAGTCAACGGGCTTCATTCCGCCGGTTCCATTAATGGATGCGATTGCAAAGACGGTTCGATTTGAGTTTATTGAAGACCATACAAATGAACAGGTTTTCTATTCTGAATAGTAATTCCACTACTTCATCCCTTTAAATTTTTGTGACAGGGCATCAAACTTGGCAATTTCCGTGCTCTAGATACCTCATTACCGTATCGGTTTTTGACCATCTTCCGCGCTGCATGATGATTGGCATACTTGCTCCAGAATTGAGTAAATCTTGAGCCGCACCTACTCGCATGGAGTGGCCGCTGATCCCTTCAACTTCTGATTCATCTAATCCCGCTTTTTGTGGGTAGGTTCATAACTTGCAATTTCGTATTCAATTAAATCAATACCTTAGCTATAAGTCGTCCACCATAAGTTGCAAGTAAAAGCCCCCATAACCTGCAAGTTCCTTCAGCAATTTACCTATAAGCTGCAAGTTTCTTCGTGTTTATGCGCTGTTTTTTAATAAGATGTCGGATATAACAAAAGCTTATTTAAAAAAGCGGGGATTACAAGTGCCGTTTTTTGAAGAGGCTTAAGAAACTAGCTGATTTAAATGTGTCAGAATTTTTAACTCAAAACTCCTATCAATAATCTCATGTATGGCACTGTCGCTATTAGTGGGAAGTTGAAGAGTTGGGACCTGGAGAGTTTCGAGCATATTTTCTAGAAGCTCTAAGCTAATATTGAGTTTTTTACTTAAGCCTGCTGGGGTAATAAATTCTTCTTCAAACACCCTAAGTGATGTCGAAATCACATATTCAGTTTCATTTTGCATAAGGTAAGACAAAAAACCCAAATCAATGAGCGTCTGAACCAGCTCTTTCGAGGCGCAAAGTCTGGCCATGACTTCAGACGGCAATAGGCAGGCAGATCCAGATACCGCCCCCCTTTTAAAAACATAATTTGTTACAGTGCTCCGCTCTAGAAGAAGGCCTGCCAGATTGCCTCCATTCCAGCCATAAACTGGAAATTGCTTCCAGATAACATTCGCAACAAGAGCTGCCTTCATTTCTGTCGAAGCCCTTCCCAGGGACATGACATCGTTGAGGGCAATAAGATCCTTATCAGCGAGAACTGGAATATCCACTTTTTGAGGGGTATCAGCGCAAACGGAATGAATCACCGCTTCTAGCTCATCTTGATGCCAGGGATCAGCTGGTGTTTTTAAGCGCCCTAAGATCAAAAATCTAGAAAAGACATCCGCTTTAGAGAGTATAGACATCACCTCTAAAGGTAAGCCTAGATATTGAGCAGCATTTTTTTCGGTATAAGAGTTGGGAGATTGAATTTCACTTGGCACATACCCATCTCTAGGATTAACAATAGGGCTTAGGTCAAAATATGACAATCTATCGTGCAAATGGATAGATAGCACAGGCGTACTGATTTTTGGTGTGGCCTTAATGGGCGATTGTGTTATTCCATATTGGATCAACTCATCCAATAAAAAGCTGCAACTTCTATCTAGCCAGCCATCATTCATTAGCTTTAGGTACAGACCTTTAAAGTCTGACCAAAAATCAGTATTTGGAGCATGAAGATCTCTTCTATTACTCCTGATTACTTCTTGAAATCCAGTTGGCCACTGTGAAAATATTTTACAGGCAGATATGCCTACTCCTCTTGCAGCTTTTGCCCCAGAATCTTGTCCAGGGTTTGATGAAAAATGACTTAATCGCCTCAAGGTGTTCATCATGGGCAGGAACTGAACCAGTGAAATTTTTTCGAAGATTTCCAGAGGAAATAAGAATAAATTTTTGATCTCCAAAACTGGCCTGTCGTGAACTTTTGCATCCACAACCTGCATGAGATTGACAAGTATCTGGTCAGCAAGTTCTAGTGGAGCCTCAAGAAAATTTGCGCCACATTGACAATGCAACAACCCGGGCCTAGACCACCTTATTTTCTGAGAACATTTGTGGCAGTGAGATAAAGGGACTATTAAGTGCTTCGGACAAGCCAATGCAATGGATAGGTCCCAAAATGCATCTATATAGCCATTTTCCTCTGCACAGAGAGGACAAAATTGACACTTGCTTCTGATCTGATCTTTAGCGTAGTGATGAATAAATTGATGCTCTAACAGCTTAAAGCGATCTTTTGTATTGCCGCTGACGGGTATATAGGAGTATCTATTCAAAGCATTGGCATCTAAGCCCAACACCAGTGCTAATTTACTGACTGGTAATGTTCTGAACTCAGATTGACTCACGCTGATTCCAGCAATTCTTGCCACCTCCCGCGGCGAGCTGTAACCGTTTTCCTCGGAGACGCGCAATAAAAAGCCAAATAAACTTTCATAGCGAAAGGGGGGTGGGGTACGGACCAGAAGAGGGTTATTGTCCATAGAAGCACTACTTTACAGTGCCTCAGCTGCGGGAGCTTCATTCCCTTTGCTCGGTAGCCCAAGATGTTATATGCAGGGCATGTATTTTTTTAAGTCATATTCAAAAGATAGACCGATTAGATGATTCTTGGTGGTACTCATGAGCAGGTGTGTTCAGAAGATCTACTGCCTTGGGTGAAGAGAAGGTCCTCTTGTCTTTGAATCTACAGACCTTCCACCATGGGTAGATTGTTATTCACTCGACGTTTATTCACCAGTAAATTCTAAAGCCGCATTCGAGATGATGCTAGTAGACAAGGGTTTGTGATCATTAGGTATTACCGATAAATCCACCAGTAAGATTTCATTATTCCTCTTATATTCTTTGACCAACTTGCTAACTTGCAACTCAAAGGTCCTTGGCAAAACAAGTTGAGAGCCAGTCTGGGTCATTGCGAAATTGAGAGAAATGAGTGTGATTTGATTCTCTCGACACAAGATTCCTAGGCGCCTAGCATTGAAGTCAAGTTTAATTGCAAGAAACTTTAGAGTAATGTAATTCGAGTTAAAAGAGTTTAATGAAGATTTTGTAATTCTAGGCCAGTCCTTTCTGTAGTATTTCTCTAGAAGCCCCAATTTAATAGCCGATCCTAATACCATATTTTCTAAGCCCGTCAGTTCCGTGGTTTTATATAATGAGTATCCCTCGGGTTCATTTTCAAAAAATAGCATTTCAATAAAATTTATAACCTGAGCTTTATCAAGTAAAAGCCCTTCAAAATTACCTTCGATTCTTCCGGCGATTCGTATGTGACCATCAAATACTGCTTTGGCAAATTGATTTCTCATAGCTAAGTTGAAGTGTCGACGCCGCATAGCTGAAGCAAATGTGCATATTGTTTCGCAAGTTACTAGGGGATCATTCTGAGTAACTAATTTGATTGGCTTTAAGTGCTCGTCCAAAAATGCGTCTAATGTATCCCAATACCACATGAGTTGACCATCTCGGATTCGTCCTAAGGTTTGTTTATAGATCCCAATTTCTCTAAGGTACACCAGCACATCTACTGGCAAGCCGAGATGTGCTGCTGCTATATATTTTCCTGTGGGATCTCTCGGAATAATCAGTTCTTTGGTTAAATCAAGATCAATTAATCTTATTGACCCTTTGCCACTCCCAATATGCTTAACGATAACTTGACCATTCGCAATATTTTGCTCGAGTATGGCTGCCGTAGTTTTGCAGCGCTTCCAGTATGCTGAAAATGAAATATAACGCCCCTCATACAGTTGGTCTACATATTTGACTGGGTCTGGGGAGGATCTGCCAGCATCCAATTGCTTAGCTCCAAATCTGTCAAATTCTTTGAGTAAAAAGTCGCACTGCTCTGAGTACCAATGATTTAGCTTAAACATGAAAGTGTAAAAGCAATGAAATTGTTGCTTGAAGCTTACTAATTTACCCGTAGGCCGATTTTCATGATAGCGCATTAGAAGTTGGTGATATCCGCTGGGCCAATCTCTTAATGCTTCGGCTGCAAATTTTGCCAGATGTAACTCTGGATGCAAGGTGGCATCATTTATCGGATAGGTGCTGTTGTAGGCGGACAGTCTTTCGAGCATTCCCAAAAGTGATGGAATCGAAAGCTGATTGATTTCATGGATGGGAAAGCCAAATGGATTCTCTCTAGTGCTGAGATCTTGGCGATGTAATTTTGCATAGATGATTTGAGTGAGATCAAGGATGATAGGGTCTATATTGGTAGCGCTAAGTTGATCTAGATGCCCGCCACATTTGCAGGTGAGTAGGCCACGCCGTACCCAGGCAATTGGTTTATTACAGGCTGGGCAGGCCATCAGTGGGAGGGAATGATGTACTGGGCAAGCAACTGCCATTCGCAACCCCCAAAATGCATCGATATATCCCTTTTCTTTTACACAGTCCGGACAAAACCAAGCTTTTCTAACGTCGATAGTCTTTATCCGTAATCGCTTATCAAATCGGTGTCCAAGAATTTGGAGTTGAGAAATCCCATTGCTCTCTATTTGAAGGCAAATTATGTCAAGATAGTCAGCGGGCTTGCCTAAAATCTCGGTTAGTGGTTTAAGTGGGATGTTGGTGCTAAATCGCCTCCTATTCATCTGAGCAATTTCAAAAATTATCTTTGGAGTTTCATAGCCATTCGATTCCGAGAGTCTTAATATGTATCCGAAAAAGTTCTCATTAGCATTAGGTTTGGGCGTATGAGTAAGTAAATTCATGTAAAACTTCTTATTCCTGCCGCTGGGCCTGGATTAATTGAAGGCTGAAAATGATCATTTCGTAGCAAGGAATAGCAATCCTCACTTTTGGCCCAAGTAGCCTCTATTAGCTCAAAAATAGTTAATACTTCAAAATCAATAGGATCAGCAGTTTGCTCTCCTTCCCCATTGGCCGCATATCGTATAAGTTGAGCTCGTGAGAGATCATCCGTATTGACGAGGCATTGGCCAGACCGAATGGTTGCAGCCTTGTGGGATATGAACTGCTGCACCGATTTGATGAAATGGTATTTCAGTCTATGCAACTTATTTATCCGATGGCGCATTTGATGGTAACCATTAATCTCTGATGTGCGCAAAACAAATCCAAAGCGTGCTTCGCTAACAGATGGTTTAGGAGTAATAGCAAGTAAAGGCATCTATTTTTAGAATATCTGTTGTGTCGCAGATTTAGGCTTGGGCTGACGTCCTCCGCGCCGTCTTGGCGTAGGTGTCTCCACAATTGCCTTACCAATGAGGCTGATCTTTTCAAGGATGTCAGGGGAGGGGCACAATTTGAAGGATTTGCTAAAGGGATTTTCTACGCCTGATATTTTGTTAGTATCCCAAACTGAAGCGCAATGTGCGGCTGAAAAATTATTTAAAGAAATTATTTTTCTATCCTCATCGATAGCATCCCAGACTAACTGACGTAAGAATTTAGTTAAATACCCCATGAGACCGCCCGTTGCGCAGTAGCAGCGAAAAGCCATTTCATCTGAATCTAGGTTTGGTAAGTCAAAATATTTTCCAATGCTCTCTTGAAAGGCCTCAAGAATATCCATAAACTGTGCTCGGTGTTCGGGATTATTCCAATCAAATCTAGGCATTTCCACGCGAGAAAGAAAGCGGCCGGCTAACTGTTCATTTTGATCAAGTACTGCTTGACAGCTGGGAAGCCCTCCCACTACTAGTGATATTTTGCTGTCATCTACAAAGATCTTTAGCCAGTCAGCCACATGATGCATCACTGCTCTGAGACCTTTATCGTAAAAATGCTGAAATTCGTCGATCATGATCATCCTGGTTCCCGTTCTTTGCATCAGCATGAATAAGCGCATGGTTTTATTGTTTTCAGTGCCAATATGAAACTTGGGATCTTTAAGGGCTTGAAGCAATAACTCCACTAAACTTTTCACAGTCGGTTTTGATGGCGTCTTTACATAGAGAATGGGTACATGGAGTCCCTCGCTGTGGCGCACGAT
>Ga0316226_1001475_pt1 | contig 25200 bp, 18 predicted proteins | sample TBH18017metaG_FD_206009 | JGI IMG/M metagenome (GOLD analysis project Ga0316226, IMG submission 206009) | Freshwater microbial communities from Trout Bog Lake, Wisconsin, USA - TBH18017 | ecosystem: Environmental > Aquatic > Freshwater > Lake > Hypolimnion/Profundal zone | place: USA: Wisconsin...
CGCCTAGATCGCAAACCTGAACCGTGCCAAAAAACAGTTCCCGGCCCCAGAGATGTCGCCAATCCTCGATGAGTGCGGTGAAGACCTCGACATATTCATCGTGTCGGCCGGCGTTACCCCCCCCGAACCAAAGCACGCCTTGAATCGGAAAGCTGTAAGGGGCGCAATGATGCCATTGAAAATTCGGGAAGGAAACCGCATGTCCCAGGGAACCTCCGGCCAGGGCCATGGGCGGGGAGTGATGAGTTGTTTCTCATGGGGTGCCGGGAAAGTACTTGCTCTGGGCATTTCGCAGGCAACTCGGCTGGTCCAGCCGCCTTCCAGCGAATGAAACTCGCCGCCGTTGGAGAGGGGGTACAACCCCAAAGGCTTTGTCACCGGATACGGATTTCCAGCGCAGAATTGAAAGAGTGCGCGAACCGCAATCGAATGACTCCCCGTTGTCAACAATCGAGCTGGAACCCTGTAAGTTGCGGGTTTCAGCCAGAAAATGGGATCGCAGTCCGAACTTTTTCCAAGCAACTCACCGTCGAAATAGATACTCGCCTGGCCGTCAATAATCCCCAGATCCAGGACATATTCCTGCGGTTCTGGCAGGCATGGAATCTGAAATTCGCGGCGATACCAGACAATGCCATCATTGGCCGAGGGAATGTGCCCTGCTTTGAGGAAAGGTTTTTCGCACGGAGCCCATCCGGCAGGATCCACTGTTTTCGCTTGCCAGTTCGAGTCGATGCCGTTGGCGTATTTTTCCGGATCGGGAAGAACAGAAGCATTCTCCTGGTACCACTTGTTCATGCGCGCGGTATATTCCTGACAGGCGGCATCGCAGTTTGCGAGCAGTTTGTCGCGGCGCTCACGCACGTGTGCAAGTCGGGGCGACTTCTCAATGCCTTCCTGACTTATGAAAGCCTCCGCGGATGCGCTACCCCAGGCACTGTGGATGATTCCTATCGGCGCGGAAAGCGATTGGTGAATTTTCTTTGCGAAATAATAGCCGATGCAGGAGAGCATTCCGGCGCTCTTGGGTGTAATCGCCTGCCAGGGATCAGCGCAAGTCTCCAAAGGAATGCCACACATCCGTGACTCAGTCCTGATGAAACGGATGCCGGAAAAGTTCGCTTTCGATTGCTCAATTCCTTCCGGATCGCATTCGCTCAGGGGGGTATTCATATTCGATTGACCAGAGCAGAGCCAGACTTCCCCAACCAGAACGTCTTCACAAACAATGCGCTCGTTGCCCGCCGTAGCAATCAGGGGTTTGGCCACAGAATCGGCCTTCATGGGTGGCAGTTCTGCTTTCCAGCGCCCGTCGCCGCTGCTGATTGTGGAGGCGCTGTTGGTGCCAAATGTCACCCGTATCTCAGTTCCCGGCAAAGCAAATCCCCGGACAGCAATACTTGTTCCCTGTTGAAGAACCATGTGACTGCCGAATATGGACGAAAATGAAAACGTAACCCCACGATTTTTCGAATATTGCATATTCAATCCGCTTCAGAATCAGCCGATTGTAACGGCCTTTGTGTCAATTGATCAGAAATCGCTTTTCGGCTTTTACCTGTCGCAATGGCTGGAATCATGCCTGAACCGGGCTGGAGCAGCGATATAAAAAGCATGCCAAATAACAGGGATAAACGCCAAGATGATTTTGCTTAAAATACCATCAGCGAGGTAGGCCCGCGATCTGCGCATCACGGGGAGCGTGCAGTTGGTGGTCTTTCAAAGGCAGTCGGAGCGCTCTCAGGCGAGGATTTAGGCGCGATTTTATTTCGTTGAAGGGAATGCGGCAGGACGTTCAATTTTGAGCTACGGATTATGCGGATTTTTGTTTGTGCTGGAAAATCGCGTTGCGATCAAGGTTGGCTGCCGAAAAGTAACGGTGCAACATGGACAGAGATTGTATTAAGCGATTGGGTTGAGGAAAAAGCACCTGTTGGCACGGGAAACAAGCCGTCAGCATCGGCGCGGGCGTTCCACTTCCCGCTACGACGCCTCCAGGCTGAACCCCGCCAATATCCAAATATAACGAGAAATCGCATTTTCCCCTATATGCACCTGCCACAACTCTTCAACGAAACAAAATCACACCAAAATCACACCAGGATTTGGGTGTCCTACTCCCGCCTTGGCCGTTTTATCAACTTACAGTATGCTTTCCCCCGATGGCTGCAGGCCGTTGGGGGAAAGCATGCGTGTTGTTTTTATGGGTTCGGCGGATGTTTCGTGTGTGATGCTGGAGGCGTTGTTGTGCGCGCCGGGTATCACGGTTGCGGGTGTGGTCACACAGCCGGATCGTCCGGCAGGGCGGAACCGTCAGTTGACGCCCTGTCCGGGGAAGCTGAAGGCCGTCAGTCACAATCTGCCGGTAATTTCCCCGGAAAAGGTCAACAGCGAGGAATCACTGGCGCAACTGGTCATGTGGGCGCCCGACGTGATTGTCGTGGTGGCCTACGGGCAGTTTTTGGGCAAACGATTGCTGGCGCTGCCGCCACACGGTTGTATCAATATTCATCTTTCGCTGCTGCCGCGTCATCGTGGCGCGGCGCCGGTGCAGTGGGCCATTGCTTTGGGCGACACCGTTTCGGGCGTGACGGCCATCCTGATGGATCAAAGGATGGACAGCGGCGATATTTTGGGGCAGGTTGAAGCGCCGATCCTTCCGGACGACACGGCGGATGCGCTGTATGATCGTCTGACGCCGCTGGGCGCGGATTTGCTGGTGCGGGTTCTGGCGGAAATCGATGCAGGTCGCATCCAACGCACACCGCAGGATGCGGTGCGCGTCACGTTTGCGCCGAAACTAAAAAAAGAAGACGGTCATATCGACTGGACGCTGCCTGCGGTGGTGATTGCCCAACGCGTGCGTGGCTTCAACCCCTGGCCATCCTGCTACACCACCTTGCCGTCGCGGTTTCGCGATGGCGCATCTGCTGGCCGGATCAAGGTGCTGCGTGCGGAAGTGTGTTCGTCCGTTGCCGGTGTGCACGCCGCAGGCGCCGTGCTCGCGTGCAACGGGGAAGGACCGCTGGTGCAGACCGGCGATGGCACTCTGCGGCTGCTGACTGTGCAGCTGGAGGGCGGCAAACTGCTGACCGGTCAGGCATTTCTGTGCGGACGGGCGCTTGGGGTGGGGGATGTGTTCGGTGGGTAACGGACACTGGGTTGATCAAAATATAGCTTATACGTTCAAGGCGTTCATTCCAGGGTAGCCCGTGGCGTCTTCATGAGGGCTTTGGCGAACACAAAAAGTGATGAAAATCATGCGGTCAAAAACAGAAGGGCATTCCAGCAACGCAACCCTTCACGGCGTCGCCATGTTGTTTGCGGCTGCATGTTTCCGCATGTGGCCGGCCATTGGCGCGCCGGAAGAACCACCCATGCCGGGAACCGGCGCGCGGGACTGGCCGATCTACGGGCACACGGTGCAGCGCAACATGGTTTCGGACGAAACCGGTCTCCCCGACACCTGTTCGGTCAACGAAGCAGGCACGTCCGGGCAGAATATGAAGTGGGTGGCCACGTTCGGCAGGGCTGTTTATGGCGGACCGGTGGTTGCAAATGGAAAAGTGTACATCGGCGCACAGGCCAATGACGACGAGGAGAAAGCCGAAACGCCTCGAAAAGGGCTTGGCTGTCTCTTTTGCCTGGATGAACAAACAGGCAGGACCCTCTGGCGGTTCATTGACGGCGCGGCGCCGTATGGATTGTCGGCTGCCCCGGTGATTGAGCATGATCGCGTCTATACGCTGGGCACGGGATTGCAGGTTTTCTGCCTGACAGCCAACGGGTTGAACGGCACAAATGTCGGGCCATTCACAGACGAGGAGAAATTTTACGGCATCCTGCCGCCTTTCGAACTTGACGCCAAAGACGCGGATATTGTCTGGGCCTTCAATGTCAGAAAGAACCTCCCTGGCAAAATCCTGGCGCACAACGCCTATGCGTTTTCGCCCCTGCTTTACGGCGATTACCTGTATGCCGCCACCGGCAACAGCGCGGGGGATATTTACCACACCCCGGACAAGCCGCCCGCGCCATTGCCCACGGCAAATGCCGACAGCGCCTGTTTCATGGCCTTGGATAAAAAAACCGGTGCATTGGTTGCTGTGGATGACGAGAAAATGATTCGTCGCGGCATTCATGGCGACTGGGGGATGCCATCCGTGGGCATGGTCAGCGGCAAGGCGCAGATTCTGTTCGGCGGCGCCGATGGCATTGTGTACGCATTCGAGCCGGTCGCAAGACCTGCCGTCGGCGGCAAACCCGGCGTGCTGACGAAAATCTGGTCGTTTGACCCCAACCAATACGTGGCAGACCCAGGACCGCACAAACAACGTTTTGAAATGTTCGATGCGCCTCTGTGCGTCAGCAACCGCGTGTATGTGGCGCTCAGCATGGACTGGAACATTCCGGGCAAACGGCGCGACGGTCTGCTGGTGTGCATCGATGCAACCAGGACAGGGGATATCACGGAAACGGGAAAGATCTGGGAATACAGGGACATTGGCATGTGCGACGGCTGCCTGGCGATTGTGCAGGACCGCCTGTATGCAACCGATTATCGAGGTTTTTTGCATTGCCTCGACGTCAACACAGGAAGGCCATTCTGGACGTACGACATCCAAACGGAAAAGAATCGCAAACCGGAAATCCGGGCCGGCGCCGTGGTCGCGGACGGCAAGGTGTATTTCGGCTCGGCCCAGGGAGAATTCTATATTTTTCGGGATGGGAAAAAGGCGGAGTTGCTTTGCCGGACCGATTTGCGCGGCGAAATCAGCGCCGCTTGCGCAATCGCCAACGGTACAGTGTATGTCGCGGCAGGGTCCCCTCATTCGCGCCTGTATGCCATTTCTAAAAATGCGCAGCTTGCGGCGGTTGAGCCGCGCGCTGCGCAACCGTCCGCGGGCGAAACGGCGAAGACTGCCGTCGAGAAAACCCACCTGTTGCTCGACCTGGCGGATTCAGCCACGCACACGATGTCCGCCTTTCTGAGTTGGGAGACTATTGCCGCTACAGCCGATGGCGTACGGGTTGCGGCGCCCGCGGGCGGATCGGGCGGTCTCAACGTTGCGTTGAACACCAACCTTTCGGCATTTGCGGAATGGGTGCCGCGACTGACGCTGACGGTTGGTCCCCGCAACAAGCTGTCGGAAATCACGCTCGCCGTTTTCGATGGCGACGCCAATGAGTGTCGCTTTCGTTTCCCATTGGAAGGGCTGGCGCCCGGGCGGTCAACGACGGTATTGGCCGATGAAAATGCGACGCTGGCCAGGCTCCGCGCGCACAGCGACCTGCCGGATTTGAACCTAACAAACGTGGAGAAACTGGCCATTGTCGGCAGTTGGCAAGGCGATCCGGTGGATCTGACAATCTCCCGGCTTGATCTCGTCAAGCGCGCGCCGGCAGCGAAAAAAACAAAACCGGCAGGCAGGTAAGAACGCCCGTTTTTTTCATCACCCCTGGTCGTCCCGCCTTGCCATCCAGCCGGCGCGTCTGCACGATGGCGCCGTGCCGGCCGGATCGCAGTGGCGCGCGCGCAGGAGCAGGATCTTCCGTTGCCGGCAGCGCGCCGCAGGCGCCGTGCCAGCGCATGAAAACCGGCAACCGCGGGCGAGAACAAGGAACCGGCCTTTCCGCGCTTGACGTCCGGAGAATGGCATGTTGTGATGCGCGCGGCCTGACGCGAAAGGAATCACGATGTCTTTCATTCCCCATACCGACGCGGAACGCGCGGAGATGCTGGCAGCCGTGGGCGTGCGCCAGATGACGGATTTGTTTGCCGATATTCCGGCGCCATTTCGGATCAAGTCGCTGCGCATGCCGGACGGCCTGAGCGAATCGGAGGTTTATGAACGCCTCCATTGTCTGTCGCACCGCAACGCGCACGAGTTGACCTGTTTTCTGGGCGGCGGGTTCTATGACCACTTCATCCCGGCGGCGGTGGATGCGCTGGCCAGTCGGGGCGAGTTTTACACCGCGTACACGCCCTATCAGCCGGAAGCGGCGCAGGGGACGCTGCAGGCGATCTTCGAATACCAGTCCGTCATCTGCCGTCTGACCGGCATGGATGTGGCCAACGCTTCGATGTACGACGGCGGCACGGCGTTGTTCGAGGCGGCCATGATGGCCATCCACATCACCGGACGCAACCGCATTGTGCTCGACAGCGGCGTCAGCCCGATCTACCGCGTGATGTTGCAAAGCTACACGCGCAATCTCTCCATCGAGTTGGAGGAGATCGAAGTTTCGCACGGACAGAGCAACCGGGAGCGGTTGCGGGCCGCGTTGACGGATCAGACGGCGGCAGTGCTTCTGCAAAATCCGAATTTCTTCGGGGCCGTGGATGATTTCACCGACATTGCCGCCCTGGCGCACGAGCGCGGCTGCCTGGTGATCGCCTCGGTCTATCCGGTGTCGCTCGGGTTGCTCAAGGCGCCGGGCGACATGGGGGTGGACATCGTGACAGGCGAAGGGCAGTCGCTCGGTCTGCCGCTGTCCTTCGGCGGGCCGTATCTCGGATTTTTGGCCACGCGCGTGGCGCAGGTGCGCAAGATGCCCGGCCGGCTGGTGGGTGAAACCGTCGATCGCCGCGGTCGGCGCGGCTTTGTGCTGACCTTGCAGGCGCGCGAACAGCACATCCGGCGCGAGAAGGCCACATCCAACATCTGCTCGAACGAGGCGCTGTGCGCGCTGCGCGCGGTGATCTACCTGTCGTTGCTGGGCAAGCATGGCCTGCGCGAGATGGCGCAGCTGTGCGCCACCAAGGCCGAGTATGCCAAGCGGCGTCTGGCCGCGGTGCCCGGCGTGCGGGTCAAGCGCAGCGCGCCGACATTCAATGAATTCACCCTGGAACTTCCCACCGACGCCGCCGAGGTCGTGGCGCGGCTGGTGGACAAGGGGATTGCTGCGGGATTTCCGCTCGGGCGCTACTATCCGGGCATGGAGAACTATCTGCTCGTGGCCGTCACGGAAAAGCGCACGCGCGCCGAGATTGGCGTGTTGGCGGAGGCGCTGGAGAGCGTGTTGTAACTGAACCGCCGAATTTCGAATAATGAACATGACAACAACCCAACTCATCTTTGAAAAGTCCGTTCCCGGACGCTGTGGCTGCACGCTGCCCAGGCTGACGGCGTCCGAGGCTTCCTGTGAATTGCGCATTCCGCACAAGTATCTGGCGGCGCAGCCGCCGGAATTACCGGAAGTGGGCGAGCTGGATGTGGTGCGGCACTTCACGAATCTCTCTCGCAAGAATTTCAGCGTGGACACCCATTTCTATCCGCTGGGATCCTGCACGATGAAGTACAACCCCAAGATCTGCGAGAAGATCGCGGCCTTGGACGGGTTTGCCGGGCTGCATCCGCTGCTGCCGCAGCTGCGCGGCGGCGGCATGTTGACGCAGGGTGCGCTGGAAGTGCTGTACGAGACCGAGCGTCTGCTGGCCGAGATCTGCGGCATGGATGCCATGAGCCTGCAACCCATGGCCGGCGCGCACGGCGAACTCACCGGCATCATGCTGATCGCCGCCTATCATCGCGACCGCGGCAATCGCAAGACCAAGGTGCTCGTGCCCGATTCCTCGCACGGCACCAACCCTGCCAGCGCGGCGCTGGCCGGTTACCAGGTGGTGACGGTGCCGAGCGGTCCGGATGGGTGCATGGACATGGCGGCGTTCGAGACGGCGCTCGACGACGAGGTGGCGGCGATCATGATGACCTGCCCCAATACGCTGGGATTGTTCGAGCGGCAGATCCACCAGATTGCAACCTGCGCCCATGCCAAAGACGCGCTGCTGTACTATGACGGAGCCAACCTGAATGCGCTGCTCGGGCAGTGCCGTCCGGGCGATCTGGGGTTTGATGTCGTGCATATCAACCTGCACAAGACCTTTGCCACGCCGCACGGCGGCGGCGGTCCGGGGTCGGGCCCCGTGGGTGTCAAGGCGTCGCTCATTCCCTATCTGCCCACGAGCATTGTGGTGAAGCGCAACGACGGAACGTATGCGCTGGAATATGCGCGCGAGAAGTCCATCGGCTACATTGCGCCTTTTTACGGTAATTTCGGGGTCATTCTCAAAGCCTACGCCTATTTGTTGCTGATGGGACGCGACGGCCTCAAGGCGGTTTCCGAAAATGCGGTGTTGGGCGCCAACTACATTCAAGCACGGCTCAAGCCGTATTTCGACCTGCCGTTCAATCGCCTCTGCATGCACGAGTGTGTGTTCGACGCAGCGCGGCAGGCGGCCCAGGGGGTGCATGCGATTGACATTGCCAAGGCGTTGATCGATCGCGGGTTCCATCCGCCGACCGTCTATTTTCCGCTGGTCGTGCACGAGTCGATCATGATCGAGCCCACGGAGACGGAATCCAAGGAGGAATTGGATCGCTTCATTGCGGCCATGATCGGGATTGCCGAACAGGCGAAAACCGATCCCGACGTCTTTGCCGCCCTGCCGGCCTCCACGCCGGTCACGCGCCTGGACGAGACCAAGGCGGCGCGCGACATGAAGTTTCGGATGTGACCCGCATATTGCCCCACAAAGCCTTGCGTTATTCGATTCGCGATGGCACAATATTCCCATTAACTATATGCGGTTCCGGCTTGGGAATCGCCGTTTCAAAGGAATATCTGGATGAACGTGCGATCAAAATTGGCCTTGGCGACGGCCATTGCGCTGATGGCGCTCCTGATCACGTTCTACATTGGCGGCCGGATGATTCTGCTGGAAGCTTTCCGCATGGCCGAACAGGCGGCGTTCCCCGATTTTGTCAACGCGATCCACGGCGAGTTGCACCAATTGGAAAAGGTTGCGGGCACGCTGCTCGACCGAAAAACCGTTTTTGAATCGATCCGGCAGCGGCAGGCCACGCTTGCCGGGCATGAGGCTCCGCCAGCATGGCTGGCGCTGGAGGATGTGCAGCTCGTTGTGTTTGCGGACCCAACGGGACACATTTTTTCCGCCTGTTCCCAGTCTGCGAGCAATGGCGTGACAAGCGCAGCCTTTACGGGCTCGCTGCAGCGACATCTGCAACCTGGATTGCCGTTGATGAGTTTCACCAACCACGTGCGGTCGTTGCGCACCGGGGTGATCGTACTCGATCCGGGTCCGATGCTGGTGGTGGCACAACGCGTGCCGGCCGATCCGACGCACCCGATGATTGGATTGGTACTGGTGGGGCGCGACTTGCACGGCGAAGCCGTAATCCGAAGGCTTGGTGCGGCGTTGCCCAGTCTGCGGGTAGACCGCCAGGAAAGCCGTCCCATCGAACTGCGCGCGGTTGATTCCACGCATAATGCCGATGGCGCGCCGGACGAGCGGCCTTCGCGCGATATTGTGAGTGAGCGCATTGAAATGAGCCCGTGGCAGACGGTTGTGGACGAGGGCTACGAAGCCCTGATCCCGCTATATGATGTCTACGGACGCAAAGCGGTGTCGCTGGTGATCCGGTTGCCGCGCACATTTTCCGCGCTGGCGGATGTGGCTGTGGGATGGTTGTCGGGATTTGTCGCCCTGATTGGCATCCTGTGCATTACGCCGCTGCTGCTCATGCAGGGGCATGCCGTGCTGAATCCGCTGACCCGTCTGGCCTCCGAGATTCAGACGCTTCGTTTCCGCGAGCCGGGTGGGCGGCGGCTGGGTTGGCCGGGCAACGACGAATTCGGCGTGGTGGCGCGCGCCGTGGATTCCATGCTGGATGCCATTGAGCAGGAACATCGGAAGATCGAGGCCAGCGAGAACCGGCAACGCGCGCTGCTGGAGGCCAACCCCGACCTGCTGTTTCTCTTCGATCGCAACGGTCGCATTCTGGACCTCAAGTGCCCGCCCGGTTCCGAGGGATTTTTGCCCATGCCTGCCGAGGCCGCCATCGGCCGCTACCTGTCCGACGTGCGCCCCCTTCCGCCCGAAGTGTTCGAACGGCTGTTGGAGCGGATCCGCTTCGTATTCCAGACCGGACAGTTGCAAGGCATGGAATTTCATATTGTGCGGCCGGATGGGCAGGATTACTGGGGTGAATGCCGTATTGTGCGGGTCGATGAAAGCCACGCGCTGGCGATCGAGCGCAACGTGACCGAGCGCAACAAGGCCGAACGCGGACGGCGTCTGCTCGAACTGCGCATCGGACAGAAGCAGAAAATGGAGAGCCTGGGATTGCTGGCCAGCGGCATTGCCCACGACTTTAACAATATTCTCTCAGCGATGCTGGGTCATGCTGAAGAGGCGATGGATCAACTCCCGCCCGGTTCGCCCACAACCGACACCCTGGCGAGCATTCGCAGCGCGGCGATCCGTGCCTCGGGGCTGACGCGGCAATTGCAAGCCTATGCGGGGCAGGGCACATTTGAGTTCAACTCCGTGAACATCAACAATTTGCTGCGCGACATGGCGCAACTGCTGCGATCCTCCCTGTCGAAGAAGGCGATCCTGGAGATGAATCTGGATCCGCAATTGCCGGTGGTGGATGGCGACCCCTCGCAATTGTGGCAGGTGGCCATGAATCTGCTGCTCAATGCATCCGAGGCGCTGGATGGAAAGCCTGGAACCATCGCCCTTTCGACGCTGCGGGTCCATGCCGCCGCCGGCGAACTGACGGAGTTTCTGAGTGTGAAGCCGCTGGCGCCCGGGGTTTACGCACTGCTGGAGGTGCGCGATACCGGCCACGGCATGACGCCTGACGTTCTGGCGCGGATTTTCGATCCGTTCTTTTCAACCAAGGCCAAGGGGCGCGGGCTGGGCCTTTCCGCAGTCGTGGGCATCGTGCATGCGCACGGCGGGGGAATCTCCGTGCGCAGCGAGCACAATGTGGGCACGACATTTCGCATTGTCCTGCCACAGGCCATGACGCAGCCGGAAGAAGGTTCGGAGCGGGTGTCGGCCGCGTCTGCAATGGTCGAGCGGCCGTCAACGTCGGCCAGGATGCAGGCACCACGACTGGCGCTGCTGGCGGAGGACGATCCCGACATCCGCAAGGTGACTGCCCTGGCCCTGCGTTCGGCCGGCTATGAAGTGATGGCGGCCGAGAACGGTCGCAGGGCTGTGGATTTATTCGTCCAGCAGGCGAAGGATGTGCAGATTGTGCTGCTGGATCAGGAAATGCCGGTGATGAATGGCGAGGAGGCTTTTCGCGCCATCCGCGCGATCCGAAACGATGTGCCCATCGTGGTCATGACCGGATATGGCGCTGTTGCGGCGCAGGAACAGTTCAAGCATTTGAAGCCTTCCGGAATTCTGGGCAAGCCATTTACGCGTCTCCAGTTGATCGAAGTTCTGGCCAAAGCCTGTCCCTTGCCAACCGACAGCGCTGCCGGCTGACCGCGCGGTTCCAGCAGGAAAGGATGTTCATGCAGATCGGATCGGATAACAAGCATCTCCCGGGTTGTGCACCAACGCAGGGTGAGGCCGCCGCGCCTGTCGCCCCGGTTGCACCGGTCGTGCCAGTGAACAAGGACGAAGCTTCCCCACGCAGCAGGAAAGGATGGCTGCTGATTGCCGTACTGCTGCTGGCGGTGATCGTAGGCGCCTTGCTCATGCCGGTCCGCGGCGCCAAGGGGGCCCGGCCCGATTTGTTTTCACAGCTGGCCGCGTTCCTGCCGGGCAGCCGGCCGCCGGTTGTGATTGTCAAAACGAATGCTGTCACGGCTGCACGGGCGAAGCCTGCGCAGCCGCACGCCGCTGTGGGATCTTCGGCCGCCGGGCCGCTGAATGAAACCAAGGGCGGCAAGGAGCTGTTGCTTGCGCGGGAAACGAAATCAAATGGAGCGTCCAATGCGGTGACGGAGGTCGTAACCGCTGCGTCCGGGCTGGTAACGAATCCGCCTGCCAACGTGACTCCGCCCAAGCCGGAGGCGGCTGCTGCTGCCGGCAGGCCCTCCGACAGGAAAACCGATAGCTGGCCGGCACTCCATGTCACCGCAGCCATCGGCGGAACGAATAAGTTCTTCGCCCGGATCAACGGGCAGTTGGTGGTGGTCGGCGATACGGTCGCTGGTGCGACCGTGCGCGTCATCACGCAGAATAATGTAACCATGGAGTGGCACGGCGAGCAGCGCAACTTTCATGTTGGCTCGCGCCGGTGAATCACTTCGCCTGAACCGCCTTCGGGTTTTGCAATGTCTTGCGGATCTTGTCCAGCGTGACATCGAACTCGGACGGATGGACGAGATAAAAGTGGCATCGCCGGCCGGTGAGCTTCTCCAGCTCATCGCGCAATTTTGAATTCAATGGGTTGAGCGCGCCGACCAGAAGGTCATTGGCCATTCGTTCAAAGGGGATCACGCCTTTGATCACCAGATAGTCGAGGGGCAGCCGTCCGTAGGCTGCAGCCTGGGGTTCGAACATGGCGAGTGGAAACAGCGGCACACCGCTTTTTTCGGCCACAAAGGCCAGCACACGGTCAATGTTCGGGAGCTGTCGATCTTGGAACAAATGCAGCACCGAAACCGGCATGGGCGTCGCGCTGGCGGAAAGATCCGTAATGTCGCTCACGATCATGGCGTATTGATCTTCCGACAGATATCCCTGTTCGTGCAGCAGCCAGGCGAGGTCAAGTTCCTGGGTGACGATCGCGCGTCGCTCTGCCGGGCCCTGGATCAACTGCAGGGCATTGGCGGCGATCGTCGCTGAGGTGCCGGCGAGGTCGGCGGTCTTTTCGGTGGTCGGTGCAGCCGTGGCCTGGGTGGCCAGGATCAAGCGGTTCAGTTGCACCGAGGCCGCATCGGCCGTGGCGTTTCCGGCATAGGTGGCGAGTCGCTGCTGCAGTGCCCTGGCGGCTTCCACATCGTGGTCGCGTTCAATCACGCGGGACAGACGGGAGAGCAGATCGCAAGCCTTTGCGCGGTCTCCGGATTGCTCGTAGGCCTGTGAAAGCACTTCAAGCGAAACACGGTCCTCGGGCATGGTTTGAAGCATCTGCTCAAAAAATGAGACAGCGTCCGACACCTGCTCTGCGCCGGTTGTCTGGGATGCTTTGGCGTTGGGATCTGGCATTGGCCTCCAATATGGGTTATTGTGTAAGGTAGGACTTGAGGATTCAAGCCTGCTTTTTTATTTTCTGCAATTATTTGATACACAAACAGCTGGCATGGTTCCTGCGGTCAAGGAGCTGTGGAGGCAGCATGGATACGGAATCAACCGGTAGTGGCGTTGTCGACATCCTGCTCAAGCGCGGCGTACTCACGCGCGAAAAGCTGGGGCTGATCTCGTCGGATTCCGGGCCGATCGAGAAACGGCTGGTGCAAAGCCAATTGGTGTCGCAGGACGACATGACGCTGGCCGTGGCAGCTTATGTGCAGCTGCCACCCATCAAACTGGCGCATTTCACACCCGACACCAGCCTGCTTGATCTGCAACCCAGAGAAAACTGGGAGCGCGCGCATACGTTCCCGGTCTGGAAGAACGGCAAGACGCTGCTGGTGGCGCTGGCGGATCCGTTCGATATCCACCTGATCGACAATCTTCGCATGACCACCAGCCTGACCATTGTGCCGCTGGTGGCGGCTGAGAAGGAGATCAACGATCTGTTGGGCCGCGTGAATGCGGCCAGCGCTGCCACCACCGGTCAGAACCTCGACCTCGAAGATGTGATGAAGACCGGCGAGGGGGAGATTGAGGTTGATAAATCCAGGGACGGGCACGAGGAAAGCCTCGAAAAAACTCTGGAAACCGCCGAAGGCGCGCCGGTCATCCGCATGGTGAACATGATCATGATCGAGGCTCTGCGCACCAAGGCCAGCGACATTCACATCGAGGCGCTGGAAAAGACGTCGCGCCTGCGCTACCGCCTGGACGGCGCGCTCGTGGAACGGCCCAGCCCGCCCAAGGCCTACCATAATGCCATTGTCTCGCGCATCAAGATCATGTCCGACCTGGACATTGCCGAGCGCCGCATGCCGCAGGACGGCCGCTTCAAGATCAAGGCCTTTGGCCGCGAAGTGGACATCCGCGTCAGCATCCTGCCCACGGTGTTCGGTGAAAAGGTGGTGATGCGCACGCTCGACAAGCAGAATCTGGCGCCGGGTCTTGGCGCGCTGGGGTTGGACGATTTTGCTTTCAAGGCCATGCAATACGCCATTGAGCAGCCGCATGGCGTGCTGCTCGTAACCGGCCCGACCGGCAGCGGCAAGACCACCACGCTTTATTCCTGCATGCAGGACCTGAACAAACCCGACGTGAACATCGTGACGGCCGAGGATCCGGTGGAATACCAGATCGCGGGGATCAACCAGGTGCATGTGAACACGCAGGTGGGGTTGACCTTCGCCTCGGTGCTGCGCTCCGTGCTGCGCCAGGACCCGGACATCATCCTGGTCGGCGAAATTCGCGACGGCGAGACCGCCGACATTGCGGTCAAGGCCGCGCTCACCGGTCACCTGGTGCTCAGCACGCTGCACACCAACGATGCCGCCGGCGTGATTGCGCGTCTGGTGGACATGGGTGTGCCGCCGTTTCTGATCGCCTCCTCGCTCATCCTGGCGCAGGCCCAGCGTTTGTACCGCAAACTCTGCAGTTCCTGCAAAAAAGATGCTGCGGTTCCGCGGGACGTGCTGGAGGCCAATCGCATTGACGCGAAATTCTTCGACAACCAGCCGCTCTTTTTCCCCGTGGGTTGCCCGCGTTGCAACGGCACCGGCTACAAGGGACGCGGTGCGATCATGGAGGTGTTGCCGGTGGAGGACAACATCCGCGACGCCATTGTGCATGGCATGACCACCTCGGATCTGCGCGCCCTGGCCATCCGCAACGGCATGATCTCGCTGAAGGATGTCGGCCTGATGAAAGTGCGCGACGGCATTACCTCCCTTGCCGCGGCGCTGGAGGTGACCGGCGGGGAGTGATGCATTTAGCTCCTCGACATTCTGCGGTTCGGAAGCCTGAAAGGAGTTCTCATGCCAGTTGTCAACAAAGGCAAAACATCATCCGTATCCGTCTCCCGTGCGGCAAACGTGTCGGCGCGGCCGGTGGCGCGCGGCGCCGGCGGCGATCGTGCGGTTGTCGGCCGCGGCGGCCCGGTGCGCGGCGCCAAGAAGATCGTGAACAAGGAGTTGGGACCGTTTACGCGCCAGGTTTCCAGCATGATGACTTCTGGCATGTCGCTGGTGTCTTCCCTCTCGGCGCTTCACGATCAGGCGGATTCCCCCGCGTTCCGGCTGATCCTGGGCGATGTGCTCGCGACGATCGAAGGCGGCGCGACATTCTCCGACGCCTTGGCCCGTTATCCGCAGATCTTCGACCACCTGTATGTGAACATGGTGCGCGCCGGAGAACGCAGCGGCGAATTCGCGCCCACGCTGAAACGTCTGGCGCTGATGCTCGAGAGCAGCGCCAAACTGAGGCGCAAAGTCAAGGGCGCCTTGACCTACCCGGTGGTGGTCATGACCATGGCCTTGAGCATTGCCTTTGGCATCATCACGTTTGTCGTGCCGGTATTTGCCGGCATGTACGCGGATTTCGGCGGAACCTTGCCGTTGCCGACGTTAATTCTGCTCAAGATCAGCAATGGCATTCACAACAATCTGCTCATCATTCTGCCGGTGGCGATGGCGGCCGTTTATTTTCTCCGTCGCTGGGCAAAAACCGCCAGGGGCGAATGGATCATCCATGCCAGGATGCTCACAGCGCCTGTGATTGGCACATTGACGCAAAAAGTGTCCGTGGCCCGCTTTACGCGGCTGCTGGCGCAGATGCTGCGCAGCGGCGTGCCGATTCTTGAGGCCCTGGAACTCGTGGCCAATGCCAGCGGCAACCGAATCATCGAGCATGCGCTCCTGGAGGCGCGCCATTCCGTGGAGCAGGGCGGCACCATCACCAGCGGCATACAGGACAAGAAGTGCCTGCCCAAATTGATGATCCGCATGGTGGACGCCGGCGAGAAGAGCGGACGGCTGGACGAAATGCTTGATAATATTGCCGACACGTACGACGACGAAGTTGAAACCATGCTGGCGTCGCTGACATCACTGCTGGAGCCGTTACTGATGGTCTTTCTGGGTGTGGTGATTGGTGGGATCGTCGTGGCCTTGTTCATGCCGCTCTTCAAAATGAGCGAACTCGTGGGCAACGGATGAGGCACTAAATTCAGGCTTAGACTTTTAGTTAAACGCTGGAATTGATTACTCCGCGCAGCGTTCGCTTGGCAGCCTTTAAGCCTGAAAAGCTTCAGCCTTGGCGGGGGGCAGCCTTATAGGACGCCCGAGCCTGTCATTCTTCCATTCTCATCTATGCGATTTGTGTTGCGGATACAACCAAGCTGTCTTATCATTATTGCGAATACTGTGTTGTGTGGGGATTCACTTCCGATTCGCAAAATGGTGGTATAAATGGCCAAGAAGATTCTTCTGGTTGATGACGAACCACGAATTTTGACGCTGCTGCACAGCGTTTTGCGCTCCGAAGGGCTGGATGCCGTATCAGCAAAAGACGGTCCAACTGCGATTGCGCTATTGAAAGCTCAAAAATTCGATCTCATGATCAGCGATATTCGCATGTCGCCGATGGACGGCATGGAACTTTTTCGTGCCGCCCGGGCCGAATGTCCTGATTTGGCGGTCATTTTGCTGACGGCCTACGGATCGGTTGAGACTGCCATTGAAGCCATGAAGAATGGCGCGTTCGATTATCTCACCAAGCCATTCAAGGTGGACGAACTGATCCTGACCGTCAAACGGGCCATCGAATACTGCGAAATCAAGGCGGAACGCGACGAATTGCGCGAGACGCTCACCGCACAGTGCAAATTCGATGTGGTGGTGGCGGAAAGCGTCGCCATGAAGCGTGTGTGCGAGCAGATTCGGCGCGTGGCGCCGACGGATGCCACGGTGCTGCTGACCGGCGAGAGCGGCACCGGCAAGGAGGTACTGGCGCGTGCCATTCACAACAACAGCCGCCGCCGCGAAAAGCCATGGATTGCGGTCAACTGCGCGGCACTGCCGGAACCTCTGCTGGAATCCGAGATGTTTGGTTACGTCAAAGGATCCTTCACCGGCGCCATTTCAGATCGCAAGGGACTGTTCGAGGCGGCGGATGGCGGCACATTGTTCCTGGATGAAATCGCCTCCATGCCCATGTCCCTGCAAAGCAAACTGTTGCGGGTGCTGCAGGAGCGTGAAATGCGTCCGGTTGGTGGCACGGCCACCATTCCGGTGAATGTCCGCGTGCTGGCGGCCAGTAATGTCAATCTGGAGGACAAGGTGCGTGAAGGCACATTCCGCCAGGATTTGTACTACCGCCTAGCCGTGATCACCATCGAGATTGCGCCGTTGCGCGAACGCCCCGAGGATGTGCTGCCGTTGGTGCAGTTTTTCCTGCGCAAGGAAACGCCCGCCGACACAGCCTGTCCGCGGATCTCGCGCGAGGCGGCTGATGCGCTGCTGCGCTGTGCTTGGCCTGGAAATGTGCGGGAACTTGAGAATGCGATCAAGCATGCCATGGCTTTCGTGCAGAACGATGAAATCACACTCGACACACTGCCTTCACGCGTTGCGCAGGACTCTTCCGCCACGACCCTTTCTCCGTCGCCGGCTGCCACGGCGGCGGAAGCCGTGGAACAATACCGGAATGTCTCGTTGCGGGCGTTTTTGCGGCAGAAAGAAAAGGAATACCTTGAGCAGGTGATTTCCCGGACCAATGGCGACAAGGAAGAGGCTGCCAAAACGCTTCAAATTTCCCTGGCCACCCTGTATCGAAAATTACCGGCCGAAGCGAAATGATCGTGCGGACGATTCTCCGGGCTGTCCGCAGCATTCTTCAGGTGAGCGCCAGCATTGAGAATTCTCGCATGCGTGAGAACCGGAATGCCTCGAAGTACCGTGACGCAAGCGCTGCTGCGGTTCAAATGTGGTATTTTTGCTGGAAACAGCCTGCAGTTACCTTTTGGCATGTCCATTGCTTTAGTATGATTTGCCTGCCGGAAATTGGAAGTCTTCCGATGAATGGCAGGTGACGGATTTGTGCCTGTGTAGCCCGGGAGGGCGGCGAGAACAAGCGCAATAAAAAACAAGAACACCTGCGCAGTCCGTGAGGGCGGAACGTGCAGGAAAACGGAGAAAACTCATGACTCAACGCAAAGGTTTCACCCTGGTGGAAATCATGATCGTGGTGGCGATTATCGCCCTGTTGGCGGCAATCGCGATCCCATCGTTCCTGAAGTCCCGCCAAGACGCACGCACCAGCGCATGTATCAACAACCTGCGCCTGATTGACCATGCCAAGCAGCAGTTGGCCACTGCCTCGCAGACCATGACAGATTCGTATGTGCCGACATGGACGGACTTGGCCCAGTACTTCAAGGGCACGGGTACGCCGATCTGCCGTGAAGGCGGTACGTATACGCCCAATGCCATCAGCAATAACCCCACCTGTAGTTTTGGTGGCGCGCATGTGCTGGTCAACGATATCGTTCCCGCCGCCGGCAGTTGAATAATCGGTTGAGTTGAACTCACATTCAAAACAAAAAGAGCGGCCAAACGGCCGCTCTTTTTGTTTTGGTGCGATCTGTATTCAATGAGTCGCGTATGCGGCAACGCAAAAATGGCGCTGGGGCAGACGCGGTGCAGGGATCGTTTGCGCTTACATCTCCGGCGATTGGATCGACACGATGCTGGTCGTGTGTTCCGAGGACGGGCCAGGATAAGGCTCGGCGCTGTAGTGGCGCAGATCGTTGAGTTCCAGCAGAATCTTGCGCAAGGACTCCGCGGCTTCCAGGCTCATTTGCAGCAGGTCCTTGCGCCCGGCCTGGTCGGATTCCTTCATCCGGTTCAGCATTTCGAGCGTGGAAAGCAGCACGGTGGCGGGCTGTCCGAGATGGTGGCACACGGCGCCCAGGCTCTCCATCATGACCTTGTCGCGTTCCACCACCCGTTCCGCCTGCTCGGCGCGCCGGCGGTCGCTGATATCCACCATGGAGAGCACCATGCCGATCAGCGCATCCTCGGCATCGAGGTTGGGGGCCACGGCGATCTGAAGCCACCGCGTGCCGCCATTGGGCAGAGGCCGCGCGATTTCGACCAGCGCGTTCTGGTCCTGTTCGACAGCTGACACCAGGTCTCGCACCAGATTGCTGTTGCCCAGCAGGCTGTCGAGGTGGCGGCCATGGAGCTGTTCCGGGTTGGCTTCATCGAACAGGGCGGCTAGGGCTGGGTTGGCGTACCGGAGCACGCCATTAATGCGGGACACGCCGATCCCGGCGCTGGCGTTTTTGACCGCATTTTGAATCGTGCGCAACTGGGCTTCCGCCTGGGTGCGCAACGTTTCGTCACGAATAAAAAAGCAGAAGAATGTGCTTTCGCCTGAAATGAACTGGTTGACGGCAATCTCCGCGGGGAAACTGGTGCCGTCATGGCGGATGCACCAGGCGGAGATGCGCAGGAAACGTTCGGTGGCGAGGCTCTGGCGGACGGTGTCCATCAGTTCGGCATCCGCGCCGGAGACCAGTTGCCAGAAATTGACATGCGTCAGGGTCTTCTGGTCATACCCCAGCAATTCCGCCATGCGCAGGTTGGCGGTGACATAACCGCCGTGCGAATCAGTGATCAGGGCGGCATCATAGGCATTCTCAAAGAAGCTGAGATAATCCTCGGGCTTGATCGGCGAGGAAGCGGCGGCGGTTTTGGATGATGCCGGCCGCGGGCCAGGCTTTCCGGGTTTGCGCGGAGAATGGTCGGTGAAGCGAGGAAGCACATCAATGCGGATGGTTTTTGAAAGCGTGATTTGTGAGGTGTTCATCGCTGCGCTTTTTTCCTGTTGGATTGTCCGCGGCCTACGATATCCGGTGCGTTGGCCTCATTGCCATCCGGTGACCACCAAGCTCATGGCCGAACTGGGTGTGGATTGCTGTGCATTGACGAGCGGCGTCGTGACCACGAATCCGCTGATGGGGATGCCGAGTGTCAGGCCGCCGCTGCCGGTCTTCGAGAATGTTGAAGCGCTGATCAGCGGACCGCCCACGATATTTCCGGAACCGGAAAAACTGACGGTTCCGCCGCTATAGATGAGCCCCTGGATGTCGCCACTGCCGGAAACACTGATGTCCCCCGCCTGATTGTACAGCGTCGGCCAGCTGGTGGTGCTCGGACTGAAGTTCATTGACCCCGACAGGTTGATGCCGCTTGTGGAGATGAAACAGCCTTTGGATGTTCCTGAACCGGAGAATTTCAGCGTGCCGACGTTCCAGAGCACACCGCCAACCGGCGAATAAGCGCCCGAATGGCTGAAGTTTGTGTAGACCTCATGGTTTGTGCATGCGATTTGATAGTAAGGGCTCATTTCAATGGAGGGGATCGCCTGCACCGGCACCGTGCCGGCAACCTTGGTGCCGTTGATTCGCGCCGATCCGTTGAGGGAATACGCGGTGGGCGTGCTCAGCACGACGGTGTTGGCGTTGATCTGCCCCGATCCTGACATGGTAATGGATGGAGTCATGACCGTGTTGGCATTAAGGGTCACGCTGCCGGAGAAAGACATCGGCTGGGCGGAGGCGATCACCAGGGTGCTGGTGGTATTGCCCCACGAACAACTGCCGCTCATGCCGAGGGTGCCATTGACAAAGGCGCAGCCCCCATCGAAGGCGGCCGAACCGGACCAGGAACAATTGCCGCCGACATACAGCACATTGGTGAAAATGTAGGGTCCGTAGAGCGAACCGCTGCTGCCGCCGCCGCCATTACCCCCGCCGCCGGGTGTGGCCGGATAGTAGTGGAGGTCCATGCGCGCCTGCGCCGTCTCATGGTTGAACTGGCCGACCGCGTTGAGGATGATGTTTGTGGGGGTGACCATTTTTGGCGTCACCATGTATTGACCACCGTCAAAGCTCGTCCATGCCCACGTGGTTCCGTTGGTGATCAATGCGGGGCTGGCTTTCATCTGGCCGTACGCAATGGTCAGTCCTGACTCGGCAATGGAGCGCGCCTTCAGGAAAGAGATTGTTTTTTTACCCGCAGTGACCTGGCTGGCAGAGTAAAAGTAGGCTGTAGCTGTAGCCGTGGCAACGACGGCCACCATTGTGAGCGCCAAAATCATCGCGGACCCTGCCCGGCGATTGGTTCTCTGTGTGATGATGTTCATGGTGAGCCTCCTGTTTTAAGCAGCCGGACGTTCCGGTGAAAGAACGCCGCGGTTTTCCTGCCGTTGCTTTTGGCAACACGATATGCCCGGAAACAGGAGCCAGAATTCAGGGTACAATACATGCAATGATCATATCATTGCGGTTTTCGCTTCGGATGCAAGCTTTCTGTTCTGGCTCCTGATCTAAAGCCCGGTATTCCGGGGTTGAATCTCCTCGGTGATAAACGAAGTAAACACCTCGTTTGAGCCTCCGTTGAGCGTGCGCACATACTTGAAAATTGTCAGATCCACCTTGATCGAGCGGGTCAACGGTTGTCCGTTTACTGTTACCTGACATTGAGCATAATCCGGACCACGCGTTAGATATCCAGCGATATCAATCATCCTGGACTCGCCGGGCCAGGCAAACGAAACCCAGAGCAGGCGCGGGGATGGGGGGAAGGGGTAGATCAGTGCGTTGGTGATCGTCATGTCGGCGCGGAACTGGATATAGCGCCCGGTGTTGTTGGCAAAGTTTCCGAACGAAGTCAATGCGGTCAGGTTGGTCCAGTTGGGCGCATCGGAACAGTCGGGGTTATTGCCGGTTCGGGCGCAGATTTTGACACGTGCGTTGGATGGGACGCTGTTGGACCAGGAGATCAGCTTGGCAGGGGTTGTGGAAAGTTGGCCGCTGTCGAAACAGCGGGAGGTATAACTGCCGTTGGTGGCGAAGCCGCTGTCAATCTTGCGCAGGGAATAGATGCGGCCGACTTTGGGGTTGAGAAACTGGCCAAAGCATGCATAGTCCGTGGTCTGGCAGAGATTGGTGGACCAGCATTCGTTGGCCGTGCAGGTGGTCGCGGAATTGGTGAGGATGTAGCAACCGTTGGTAAAACGATTATCCTCGTTGTGGTACATATTGCAAATGCCGCTCACATTCGTCATGTAATAGGAAACTAGATAGCTCTGGCCGGGGGAAACGTTCATCTGGGCGACGGGCATGGCGTAGACCTCCCTTCCGGTGGTCCCCCAATCGCACGCGGCCCAGCTCATTTGCTGCCCGTCCTGGTAGAAGACGAGATTCTGGAGCGTGCCGGTGATGGCGTCGCAGGTGAAGGAGTTGTTGGTTGTATTGGCTATGGCAATGGTCGGGTTGATCAAGGCAGGGGTGTCTCCGGATTTATAAAAGACCAGGATGGGTCCCTTGCCGGACTGTGCGATATAGCTGCCGCTGATCAATACCCGCGCGGTGACGTTGAGCGGAGGCGCGGTGCTATTATCCGGGGCGCAATCATTGCATTGCGATTGCGGGTCGTTCGTGCTTCCAGTCCCGCCGGCTTTCCAGACAAGCCCCGTGGCGCCTTCGAGACGCATGACGTTGTGGTACCAGGGGGTGAGCGACATGTCGAAATCGCGATAGACATTGAGCGGCGTGTCTTCGCCGCTCTGAAAATTGCTCTCGGTCCAGCAGTCGTTTGAAACAAGCACGGACACGCCCTGCGTGGAGGAGCACTGCGCCAGCAAGTGGTAGTTGCCGCCCCACGATCCGGTTGGGATGTAGGTCTTGGCGACGGTTGCCGTGCCGCCGATGGCAGTGAAGGGTTGGTCCTCGGCCTCCTGGTCGGCGCCGCTGGCGCTGGCATTGAGCACGTCAATGCCGATGAAACGGTTGGTATTGCCGGCGGGATTCTTGCCAATCACCCGGAATTCGATCGTGTTGGTGCCGCTGTTGAGCGGGTATGCGCCGAACAGAAAATTATAGCGCATGAGGTTATCGGCATAGCAATCGAACTGCGCGGTATTGGGGGTGATCTGCCAGGTGAAGAGGTTTTGGAAGAGCAGGCTGGTGGAGGCGGTTTCGCCGCTGAGACAGGCGTTTGCGCCATTGCCGGCGGCGACCACCTGGTTCAATTGGTGCTGGCGATTGCTGACGGTTGCGTTTGCATTGCGGTTGTAGAATATCGTGCGCAAGAGTTCGTTTGGCGAAGTATTCGTGTAGATGTGATAGATCACGGTCCGGTCCCAGACGATGTTGGTGGTGCCGCCATTGTTCATCAGATTTGTGGGGGATGAGGCGGTGGCCACCGGGAATGAAATGGCCGTGTAAGGGCCGACACCGGCAGGCCAGAAAACGATGCTGTTGAGATCGGAAATGCGGATGTCTGCGCGCAGCCGTTCCATGGAGGTGCGTGCGTCCATGTCCAGTTCGTTTTGCGCCGCCACGCGTTTCTCGCCCACCAGAATTGTGATCCAGCTGGCCAGGGCCATGGTCAGGACAATGCCCAGAATGGACATGGCAACCATCATCTCCACGAGTGTGAAGGCGGATCCGGGCGGCGGCCTCGTCGCATGCTGACTGTCGTGCGTTTTTAGCATAAAAACCTTTTGTTTGCCCAAGACACGGTTAATACGCAAATGTCTGGGGAAACACACCGGTCATGGTCTTGGCGTTGTAATAGATGGTGCCGGGTGCTTTTCCGGGCTTCTGCACATCAGTGGTCACGGTGATCTGGGTGCAATTGGTGACCGGCTGATTCACGGCGATTGACGTGGCGCGGCGGAAGCGCCCCAAGCTGCTCGGCAGGCCGTAATCATCCACCAGGGTGTTGGTTTCGACCAATCCGGTCAAGGCGGTATACGTAAGCATGCGCGCGCGTTCCAGCCGCGCGTTGGTGATGGTGGTGGCGGCATAGCCGTCGCGCGTTGCGCGGAGCAGGTTCATGGATGCTTCAAGCACCAGGAAACAACCGCCCATGGCAATCAGGACAATGGTGCAGGCGACTACGGTTTCGATGAGGGAAAAACCGCATTTGCCATTCTTCGGCGCGGCAGGACTCCCTGTTTGCGCGCAAGACGCTGGTGTTCGATCATTCATTCTAAATCGTATAGCAGGAGACATGCCGCGGAATGGCAGTCGATTCCCCTCGAGGAGGCCAGATGGAGGTTATGGCTGAAGCGGCTGGTTTTGCCGGCGGCGGAAAACAGCCGCAACGCGATACGTATAGGGCTATTGGCGTCCGAGTTGCCGTGGCGCACGATTCATTACTGTGTTGTGGTTCTGCTATGCGCCAAATATTGAAAGGCTACACACCTTGCGCGGCGCGTTTCTCGAAAATGCGAAAAACTGTCCGAAAAGCATGCGGGTTTCGCAGAACTGATCAGGGAAAATACACTACCGGAATTCGCATGGACAAGCGGCTGATTGCAACGCACGCAGGGCGTTTTTTATCCGTCAACCCCTGTCGTAACTCCGAATTTTCTGGCGTTACGGAAGGCCGGCTTGTCCTGATTTTTTAGTTTTTATGCATCAGGGTTTTCCTGATGTTCGGCTGGTTTGTATGGAATTTGCTTTTGACAAAGACCGTCGTGCAAGATATCTTGATACAACCTTTTGCTACCGCTAGTCAGGTAAAGATATTGAATTGCTGCAAAGGTGTTCGCGCAAGTGCATGCGTTTGCCTCGCGATGCGGGTGTTCCGGCGGTGGCAGCGGGTAGATGCGGTGTGTGGTTTTCAGGGGACGATGCGTGCGTTGCGTGCCGCGCTCGGAGGCTGAGTGAATTCACTTTCTGGCAGATTCGCCTTCGCCCGGAAACGGGGCCTGACCGACGTTGTTGGTCTGGATGTCGGCGGCGTGACAACACGTGTTGTGCGGCTGAAATGTGCGGCCAATGCAGTGACGCTCGTGTCTGCCGATTTGTTTCCCCGACAGGTGCTGCCGGCCGTGGAGGGCGAGGCTGCGGTACCGCAACCTCTGCTGCTGCCCAAGCCCCTGCAGGCGCTCTACGCCGCCATCAGCGTCACTTCGCCCCAGGCCAGCATCAGGCTGCTTTCGGTGCCGGGCGGTCCTGAGAGCCTGGAGCAGCTGAATTTCAACGAATTGCTGGGACTGGCCGAGGGCGCGGAATACCGGATCGGATATGAGGTGCTGGCTTCCGAGGGACGTGAGCAGAATATTCTGGCGTCCGCGATTCCGGAGAAACAGGCACGGTGGGCCGTGGCATTGCTGTCGCAGGGAATTCCGGCGGCGCGTTCATTGCAGACGAGCGGCACGGCCGTGCTGAACTGTTTCTCACGCGAACTGACGGCGCGCCATGACGATGTCCCTTCGATGTTTGTCCATGTCGGAAGCGATGTCACGGATGTGGCGGTATTTTTCAAGGGGCGTCT
>Ga0316226_1001480_pt1 | contig 25155 bp, 24 predicted proteins | sample TBH18017metaG_FD_206009 | JGI IMG/M metagenome (GOLD analysis project Ga0316226, IMG submission 206009) | Freshwater microbial communities from Trout Bog Lake, Wisconsin, USA - TBH18017 | ecosystem: Environmental > Aquatic > Freshwater > Lake > Hypolimnion/Profundal zone | place: USA: Wisconsin...
GGAACGTGGGGTCAATTGGAGTAGGAACTCCAGCGCCGGCGGCACCCCCTGAGGGGGACGCCGCCGGCGCCGGAGGGACAGTACGAGCACACGAGGTCGGTCACCTGTCCCGGGAGGCGGCGGCCGTGAGGCAGAGGCCGGGCATCCGTGACGGGCGCGGAAAGCGCCGGTCCTTCAGGCCGTGATCCGCGAGCGCTGCGGAGACGAGGGCCTCCGGCGCGACGCAGCACTGGGCGAGGTGGTCACGGTGATGTGGGCCGGATCAGCCGCCCGTGAAGTCGTGCGCAGCATGACGATGCCAAGACATGCGAACCACACGATCTGCAACGACCCGAAGCCGTATGCCAGGGAATCGAGCGCCGGCACGACCGAGAGGACGCCCGCGGCGCCGATCGCCACTCCGAGCCAGTTCAGCGCCTTGGGCAGCCCTCCGGTGCGCAGCGCGGCCACGCTCACCAGCAGGACCCACAGGCCGCCGAGAAGCTCACCGCCGGATCCACCGAGGCCTTGGGCCACCGGCTCGATCGCCTGCCAGGTCGCCACGGCCTGAGCCGGGTGGGCGCCGTGGAGCCCCACGACCGCCGCCGCGCCGGCGTTGAAGATCATCCCGCTCGCGACGAGCATGACGGCCCACATGAGCCCCACGACCGTCGCGACCAGCGTCAGGGTCGGGGCTCCGTCCCTGAGGCGCGCGTAGAGCGCCAGCGACAGGACGGCGAGGACGATGCCAAAGATGACATACGTGATCAAGTACATGACGCGCATGCTGTCGAGGTGACGCACGAGCAGAGTCACCTTCTCGGCGGGGTCCACGACACTAGGGTACTTCACGAACACGAGGAAGTAGGGCATCGCCACCAGGTAGGCGGCCGCCAGGTAGAGTGCGGCGAAGCCCCCCGACTTCTGCCTTCGGCCGTTGCCGTCGATGAACGCTTTCATCCCTCTGCCCCCAGCTGATCGCCCGGCGTCACGACACGTGCCGGCTCACGCCTCCGTAGCTGTGCCGAGTCGCGCTGCGCCCACACGGACCAGACGATCAGCGCCATGCACGCGATCTCCACGGTCGCGAAGAACACGTAGTGGAGACTCAGTGACCCGCCGCCCACGACGAACATGGTGGTGACGACCGCCGCGACGGTGTTCGCCCAGCGGGCGGCCCCCGGCTTCAGAAGGCGCGACACGAAGATCATCGCGATCGGGATCTCCAGGAGTATCGCGAACCCCAGCAGAAGCCCGGGAGTGAGGTGCAAGCCTGCCTGCCCCGACCACATCTTCTGCAGTGCGCCCGGCGTGATGAAGGTCAGGATGTCCGCGAAGACCATGTTGAACATGACCACGACCCAGAGCGTCGAGAGCCTCGTCCCCATGTCGCTCATCAGACCACTTCGTTCTGAACTCATTGTGCCTCCCATGGTGAGCCCCGCCTTCCCCTTCGCTTGACTACGTTGACCGGGGGGAGCCTACGGTCGCGCCCGCCGCTGGTCGTCACCCGGCGGGTGGAAACGCGGGTCAACTGTGGGAGGAACTTCGGCGCGACGGCGTGCCCCTGCGGGGGGATACCATCGGCGCCCGAGAGCGAGGACGCCGAGCCGGCGCTCGAGAGCGCCATCGCGCCGGTGACCCAGCGTCGAGCCCAACGACCCGCCTCCTTGCGCTCGCCGCCGACTGCTAGCTCGCGGCCCCGGCGGGTATATGCGAGGCGGTCATATCAGCAACTCCGGCATCCCCCGCCGGGACCGGCGCAGTGTGCGAAGCCCTGCAGGATCGGTGCTCCCCAAGAGGGCGGCGGGGTGCTCATGGGAGGAGGACGACAATGTCCGAGCCCGTTGATTTCAAGGACGTCTCCACGGTCGGCCTGGAGACCTCACCGGTAGCGGGAGCGCTCGCCGGTCTGCGTGCCAACGAAGCCAGATACTTCATGAACAAGTACCAGCACGAGTTTACGGTCACGGCGGCCGGCGAAAGCCAGGACACGCTGGACTACGTCAACAAGATCCTCAAGGACGAGCGTGGCATCGAGTTTGCCGCCAAGCCTCTGCAGACATCGCGCTTTCGAGTAGAGAACATCGACTGGGCCTGCGTCTTCTACGAGGACGGTCTCGAGGTCAACGTCCTGTACACGGTCGACGACCCCAAGAAGCGGGCCGTCGGCTTCAAGCTCTCGGAGGGGATGGACGTGCCGGCGGAGCTGGAAGGGAAGTTCAAGTTCGCCCGGCAGAAATCCAAGCTGGCCGGGACGATCCGGGGCTCGTTCTTCGTGATCAAGGGAGAGTACTGACCGGTCTGAGGAGCGAGCCGATGGCGGCCACCGGCGACCAGACGAGCGGCGCCGCCGACCAGACGAGCGGCGCGGCCGATCCGGTCCCTTTCGTCGTGACGGAGCCGTGCCCCGCATGTGATGGGCAGGGCCTGATCGACGAGCAGCCCTGCCCCACGTGCCACGGCACCGGTGCGCAGCGCCTGTTCCACGGCACGAAGGCCGACCTGAAGCCGGGAGACCTTATTGAGCCCGGCTTCAGCTCCAACTTCGGCAAGCGGAAGCAGGCAAGCTTCGTCTACCTGACCGGCACCTTGGACGCCGCCACCTGGGGCGCGGAGCTGGCGCTCGGCGAAGGCCCCGGCAGGATCTACGCCGTGGAGCCGACCGGACCGATCGAGGACGACCCCAATCTGACGGACAAGAAGTTCCCGGGCAATCCGACCAAGTCGTACCGCACTCGGGAGCCGCTGCGGGTCACGGGCGAGCTCATCGACTGGCAGGGGCACGCTCCCGAAGCGCTCAAGGCCATGAAGGACAACGTCGAGGAAGCCAAACGACTTGGCATCGAGGCGATCGACGACTGAGTCGCTCCCCGCGCGATACTGCTTCGGGTAGCGGCTCGTCTCTATCGCCGCGGCCCTCGGTCTACCGTCTCCGCAGGACTGTCAGATAGAAGATCCCGAACACCAGGACGATGCCGATGTTCGTGGCCAGGCGCAGCCAGAATTGATTCCTGAGGAACAGGAGATCCACGCCGACGATGAGGGCCACCATCAGCAGGACGTAGAGCGCGGAATAGATGCTCTTTGGCACGTCGGTCACCCCTCCAAGTCTGTCGGCAGCAGTCTTTCATGCGCTACGGAGCATAGATCTCTCGGCAGGCGGGCTAGGCTGTACCGACCCCAAGATGTAGCGACACATCCGTTCTGCTAGCGGAACATCTTAGCGGCACCGAGCACCTCAGCGGGCGTTCGGCCACGGGTCAGGCGCCCGTTGTGCACCCGGTCGTAGTTGTAGATGTCGAGGTAGCGCACCAGCTCGCGCCGCAGGCCCATGTACTTGGGCACTAGGTAGCGGGCAAACGAGGGCTTCCAGCACTCCTCGAGGATGGTGCGCTGCACGCGCTCGACGAAGCCGTTCGACTGAGGGCGACCGGGGCTGATCAGAGTGTGCCGGGCGCCGAGCTTCTCGAGCCCCTCGTCGAAGACGTGGTTGCGGAACTCGGAGCCGTTGTCGGTGGAGACGCGCTCGAACTCCCAGCCCGCGACGCGCAGATCGCGAGCGACGCGGTGGGCAAGGCCGCTGGCGAAGCGCACGTCGGGGTTGCGCGGCGTCACGTGCAGCTCGGCCCAGCAGAAGCTCGAGGCGGCATCGATCGCCGTGTACTGCCAGACGACGCCCTTCGTGCCGCTGAGCCTGCCGATGCAGAAGCAGTCCATCTGCGCGAGCTCACCGGGGTGATCGACGCGGATGTGGCGCTCGGGCTCGGGTTCGCGCGCCGGCTCCGGCGGCGATGCGTAGCTGGCGAGCAGCCCGTTGCGCAGCGCTCTGGTGTGGATGCCGTGGCGGCGCAGCACGCGGTAGACGCCGTTCGCCGAGACCGCAAGGCCGCCGTGCTGCTCGCGCGCGAGCTCGGCGGCGATGCGCGCCGGACCGGAGCCGGGAGCGCCCAGGGCGAAGGCGACGATGCGGTGCCCGACGAGCACCGGGATCGCGTTCGGCATCTGCGGACGGCGGCGCTCTCTCGGCCTCAGGATCTCGAGGCCGAAGCGCTCGCTCATTGCCTTCCAGCGGTAGTAGGGCGAGCGGCGGATGCCGTACATCCGGCAGGCCGCGGCGACGGATCCGAGCTCGCGCGCGCTGGCGAGCACACGTAGACGGTAGGCGAAAAGCACATCATCATTGGTCATGGGGCGACGCTCCTTCTGCGAGAACCTGGACAGTCCTTGCAGAGAAGGATGCGTCGCCCCACCTCAGTGCGGCAAGAGACTCCCGAGTGTCGGTACTACTCGGGGATAGGACAGACTAGGCGCTTGTTCTGCATGCGCCTCAGAGATCATCACTGTGCCTGCCCGCCCGGCTCCCTGCGCGGCAGCTTGACCTGGGCGGCGCCTCACTGCCTCGCTGTTCGCCTTGTATCCGCCGCGCTGACCGTCGGCCAGGGCCGGCAGGTGCCTCTGGCGCTAGTGGAGGAACAGGCGCAGCCCCGTGTGCACCATCGTCATGCCGTACTCCTCGGCAGCCTTGGTGACCACGTCGTCTCGCGCCGAACCGCCCGTCTGGGCGACGTACTGCACGTTGGTCTTCGCCGCTCGATCGAGGTTGTCGGGGAACGGGATGAAGGCGTCCGACGAGAGGCAGATACCGTCGAACTCCTTCACCCACTCCGAGCGTTCTTCACGGGTGATCGGTTCAGGGTCGGCGTCCAGGCCGTCTCGCAGCTTCTCCCTCTCCACGTCAGAGAGCTCGTCCCAGAGCAGGAAGTAGTCGACGATGTTGGCCTTCTCGGGCTTGGGGAGATCGGCTTTGATCTCGAGGGCCAGCGTCTTGGGATGTCGCTGCAGCAGCCACTTGTCGGCCTTGCCGCAGGCGAGCCGGGTGCAGTGGACACGGGACTGCTGCCCGGCGCCCATCCCGATCACCTGGCCCTGATAGGCGATGCAGACCGAGTTGGACTGCGTGTACTTCAGCGCGATCGTCGCCACGACCAACGTCTCGAGGACGTCGTCAGGGATCGTCCGGCCGGCGCTGCCAGTCTTCGTGAAGAGGTCCTTCATGACGAGAGCGCTGTTGCGCTTCTGGGTCATGGTGAAGCCGTAGACCTCGCGCGACTCCGTGTCGCCGGGCTCGTAGGCGGGGTCGATCTGCAGCACCATGTAGGCGCCGTCGCGCTTGGTCTTGAGCAACTCGAGGGCGTCGGCCTCGAAGCCCGGCGCGATGATGAGGTCGGACACCTCGTCGAAGAGCATCCGGGCCAGCGACATGTCGACGATGTCGCTGACGGCGGCGACGTCACCGAACGAGCACATGCGGTCGCCGCCCCGGGCGCGCGCGTAGGCGGTCGCGACCGGTGAGAAGTCGGCATCGCCGAGGAATTGCGAGGCGCGATAGGCGTCCGAGAGGACTCCGGCGACCGCGGCGCCGGCAGGACTGACGTGCTTGAACGAGGCGGCGCCCGGCTTGCCGGTCGCCGCCTTCAGCTCGCGGACGAGCTGCCAGGCGCCGAGCGCGTCGAGGAAGTTGATGTAGCCCGGTCGTCCGCTCAGCACCTTGAAGCCGGCCTCCTCCGGGAAACTGACGCCGGCCGGCATCTGATGCGGGTTGCAGCCGTACTTGAGCGTGATGTCCATGCGAGACTCCTTCGTGGCGCAGCCGACCAGTAGAAGCTTGCCGCAGTCTATCCGGACTCGGGAGCCGGCTCATGCCGGCAGCGCCCGCGGAGGATCACGCCGGACCGGTTGGCTCCCTCGGCACCTCCGCCGCGCACGTTTCCTGCAGATTCAGCAACCTACTAGCCACTCGTGGTATTCTTGCCGGGCCGAAGGAACACGAAGTACCTGCAAATCGGCATAGTGCCCTCGTAGCTCAGTGGATAGAGCACAGGTTTCCTAAATCCGTACCCTAGGGTGCTATTTGGGTGCTTTTGAGGCCAATTCGGGTCAATCCTGCTCGATGAGGGGACCCGCCGCTCGGGGTCGAGCCTGCGGTTTCCCGCAGAATTAGCAACTTACTAGCAACTTGCTGGGGACTACCCGCGGCGTGCGATCTTGGTCTCGCCCTTTAGATTCTCGAGTCGCCCCTTGAAATGCCGCACCGCGATCTTGCCGACACTCCTCGTCGCGGCGTAGTTCCATCCGGTTCCGATGCCGATGGACACGACCGGGACAACGAACCGGACGATGGTCTTTTGAAGAACCTTGACGCCGATCTTGCGAGCGAGGCGTTGGGTGGCTTTCAGCACCTCCTTCGAGAAGACCTTCTTGGCCGCACCGCCGCCGGCCACGCCGCCGATCTTCGCGCCCGCCCTGCCGGCGGCGTCTGCGACCGACCCACCAAGCGCGAACGCCAGGATCGTGAGGATGTCCTCTGGGTCGTCGGGGTCCAGGGGTACGCCGTAGACACGCCCGAGATTCGCCACCAACTGGAGTTGGAAGCGGACCAGCAGGATCGCCTCAGCGGAGAGAGCGGCCGCAGCAATCGCGAGATTGGCGGGGAGGCCGATTCCACCTTCCCCCGCGCTGAAGATCGCGACGAGTTCATCGGTCGCTATCGCGGCGCCCGTCAGCCCGCCGAGGATGGCGGAATTCTTCGCGGCGACGCCGATCAGTCTCTTTGCGACCTTGTCCGGATCTTCCGACCCGTACTTCTCAAAGAAGTACTCGGCCGTCGCGCGCTCCCAGTAGTTCCGAAATGAGCGCTGAACCAGGGGCAAGAGCCACTCGCCGCTCCTGAACGCCGGCCACTCGCCGAGTTCGGCGTATTCGCGTTTCGCATCCTCGAGGAGCTTCCGGATGACGTTCTTCTCATCGACCATTTCCTAGCTCCTGGTTCTCCTGGCGCACCGCGCAGGCGCGTCAAATCGATGCGCTGGTTAGGGAGTCGCCCCGGAGTCTGGCAACTTCTCAGCAAGTTGCGACGCGCGTCCCCGCGGCGCCCGCCGTCCTGTCCGCCCGCAGTCGCCGACGTCCAGGAAGACCTCGTGCACGTAGGCGGGGAGCCGCTCGACGGCGAGGCGACGGTGCACGATCTCGATGGAGTCGCGCCACTCGCGTTCCGCCGCGGGGCCGTGCACGTCCGCGTCGCCGACGCAGTAGAGGAACACCAGCTCCGCGGGCACGCGGTTCAGCTCGTTGAGCAGGTAGGCGTGCGCGAGCCGGTTGGCGTACTGGTAGTAGCCGCCGCACCAGTCGGCGGCGCCGGCGACGCCGAGGCCGCGCTGCGTCTCGCGGAACGCCGCGCGGATCGTCGCGAGGCTGGCCGGCGCCGAGGCCACGCACGAGGACGCGAGCTCGGAGACGTGCGCCTTGGCCTCGACGAGGACGCAGGCGCCCGCGGCCGTGCGCGCCAGCCCGTCCCAGACCGGCCCGCCTCTGGGCCAGAAGGACGCGAGGCGCCGCCGCTCCAGCTCGACGCCGAGCCGCGTGAGGAACGCCCCGTCGCGGTACTCGGCGAAGTCGTCTTCGGCGAGCGGCGAGAGCCATTCCAGCGGCCCCAGGCCCACGACCGCGTCGAGTTCCTCCCGCCGGCCGTTCACGTACTCCTGAAGCCAGCGCTGCGACCCGCGCGTCGCGCAGCCTTGGGCGATGCGGCCCATGTCCTCAGGTGCCGTCAGGGGCCGGCGCCTCGACGAGTTCGCTGTCCTTCTCCTCGGGCAGGTCGTCGGGCGGCGCGGCCGCCGCCGGCTCGTCCGCCACAAGACCCTCGAGCGCCCCGGCGACTTCCATCACCTGCGACGCCACGCTTGCCACGACGTCGTCTCGTTCTTGTCCCAAGGGCACGTCGATAGGGAGCCACAGCCCCATCAACTCCCCTTTGTCTCGAACGGTGACGCAGCGCTCGCGCCCCAGACAAGTGACGATAGCGCGCTCCACGCGCTCGGAGTCCTTGGACTTGAAGTCCGTCCCGAACACGCGCAGCCACAGCGGGCCGCGCCCCTTGCGGGCCCACATGCGGGCATCGAAAGCCAGGCAGCAGGGGTGACCGTGGAGGCGCAGGTACTGGCCGTACCAGCCCGCTCCGTGCGACATGTTCAGTCCGCTCATGTCCACGCCCGGCTTCGGACGAAGCAGCCCGGAGGCGCCATCGATCGTCGCGCAGTACTGAACCACCAGACGGCCGGTCGGCCCCGTCAGGTCCGACTGCGTGAGCGGAAGGAAGCCGGCAGTCTCCATGCGCGCGCACAGGCCCTCGATCTGGCGCACGTCCGCCAGCAGGTTGAGGTCGCCCTCGCCTTCCAGCGCGCGTTCGATCTGGCCGAGGAGGTAGCCCCAGCTCGAGACGGCCAGCGAGACCTTCTCCCCGAGGCGCGCGGCCTTGACCTCCGCCGAGTCGAGGAACCCTTCCGGGCAACGTCCGGCGCTTGCGGCGCGTGCGAGGAGCGTGGGCCAGAGCAGTGGCAGCCGTTCGGCCGGAGCGACGAACCAGAGCACTCCGCCGGCGTCGCGCAGGCGCTCGAGGTAGGTGTTCGGCTGCGCCTCGGTGAGCCCGGCCCAGAACTTGTTCTCCATGAGGATCACAGGCACGCCCGAGCCGTCACTCAGCTCGAGGTCCGGCCGGGAGCCGTCGTCCTCGCTCGCCTGCGAGCGCACGGAGGCGATGTGGCGTTCGCCCAGGGGCGCCCACTCGCCCGCCAGGCCGGTCAGGGCGGCGACCGCCGCGGGGGAGTGGTTGAGCACGTAGGCCAGCCCTTCAGTCGCGACGTCCTCGGGGCTGCGGGCGAGGTGCAGGGCGACCTCGGCCAGTAGTGAGCTCTCTCTCACGCTTCGCCTCCTGGCGATCGGATGACTCTCAGAGGAAGTATCGGCCCGGCCGGGGCTGGACCGTAGCGCAGCCTGGCTGCCGGCCTGATCGAACTGCCTGCCGGGTCCGATCCGGAACTGCCGACGGGCGGCAGGACCGCCTAGGGAAGAGTGCCGGCCGCCAGGCGACGTTCGTAGGTGTCCTCGCTCCTGCACCTGTTGACGATGGTCGTCTCGCGAAGCGGCGCCCCCATGGTCCAGTAGACGAGGCCTGCCTCTTCGTAGTAGGTGATCACCCTCTCGTAGAACCTGCCCTCGCGTCCGTGCGCCCGGATGTGGCGCACGAGGTCCTCGAAGAGCCTCTCGTCGACGCGCTCCCTGACGATGTACTCGTGCGGCCACTCGGGCATGGTCTTCGCGAACGTCCAGGTCTGCTCGTCGACGAAGACTCGCAGTTCTGCCGGGAAGCTCATGACGCCCCGTCGGGGCGCGAGCGGGAATGGCCGGTCGTCACTTGCGACCTTGGCGACCGAACATCGGCCTCTTCGTCTCCCACAACGTGTCCTCCAGAGCCTGGACCACCTCGAAGGGAGTGTCGTCCGCGTACCTGGCGCAGACGAAGTCCAGCGGCAGCGACTCCGGCGCCCAGTGCACGAGCTGCAGTGCGTAGGTCCCCCTGGCGCCGTAGCCGAGGTGGTCGCGGACGCGCTTCGCGACCGCCCGCGAGCTGCCGACGTAGAAGCAGGTCCCCGGCCCGTTCAGGCGCGGATAGGCGCGCTTGTCGGTCTTCCGGGCCTTGGCCTTCGCGAAGGCGCGTTCGACTGCGGCGAGGTCGACGCCGCTCGACCGGCACTCGAGGCAATAGAGGCACCTCTGGCTCGTGCCGGCCCAGTCCGAGATGTCCTTGACGAGAGCCGAGCCGGCGGCCTCCACGGACAGGTCCGAGACGTCGATCGGCCAGGACCTGACCGCGATGGGGAGGACGCCTTCGACCGCGGCGGCGGTCCTCGCCAGCTCGGCCTGGGTGCGTGCCGGCAAGTCCGAGAAGGTGGAGTCGTTCATGCGAGAGGTCGCTGCCATGTGTCGGTGCCGACCCGCTACCGGCTGAGCATCGCGTAGAGATGCGCGAACCGCTGATCGTCGAGTCGTATCCGCTCTACCTTCAGCTGTTCCGCCGCGGCCCGCCGCACCTTCGCGAGATGCTCCTGCCACTGAGGCGGCACCGGCTCGGGGATGTAGTAGGCCATCCAGATCGACAGACCCCTGGTCCGCTCATCGGTCCGCGCGCCGAGCGTCTCGAGGTCGCGCACCACTCCCGCGATGAAGTTGGTGATCGGCTTGCCGGCGCGGCCGTAGTTGGTGGGGAAGGTCTTGAGCTCGCAGAGGACCGCTTCGTCCGCTCGGCGCACGCTGAGGTCGACGTTGTCCACCTCGACCGCGACGACGACCCCGGGCAGCGCGCCGAGGGCGTGCAACAGCTCGACCTTGAGCCAGCCCTCGCAGCTCGCGCCGCCCCGCGCGCAGGCCGCGATCCGGCTCGCCCCGGCCGTCGCCACCTCGCACGCGCTCGCGACGACGTCTTCCGTCAAGCCCATCCTTGCCCCCTCATCCAGCCGCGTCTTCGTCGGTCCGCGCAGGACGAGCCGAGCATATACTCAGGCGCAGACGGAGTCGCCGGCCAAGATCCGCATCAAGGGAGAGGGAGATGCCAGACGAGGTGCGCCTCTGGCGCGTAGGGACGGACGAGAGCCTGAGCGAGATTGGCCGGGCCAAGCTCGATCTAGAGGCCCGGCTCCAGGAGTGGCTGGCGCGCGACGTCTCGATGCTCGACCCCGGCCTGCTCGTCATCGGCCGCGAAGTCGAGACCGATTTCGGCGGCTTCATCGACTTGCTTTGCGTCGATGCTGCCGGAGACCTGGTCGTGGTCGAGCTGAAGCGAGACAAGACGCCGCGGGAGATCACCGCCCAGGCACTCGACTACGGCTCCTGGGTCGTCGACCTCTCGAACGAGCGCGTCACGTCCATCGCCGAGGGGCATCTCGGCGAGGGCGGCTTCGAAGAGGCCTTCCGGCGCCGCTTCGGCACCGACGTTCCCGAGACGCTCAACGGCGGGCACAGCATGCTCATCGTCGGCTCGCACATCGACGCCAGCTCGGAGCGCATCATCAAGTACCTCTCCGACACGCACGGCGTGAACATCAACGCGGCGACGTTCCAGTACTTCCGCGAGGCGGACGGGGGAGAGCTCGTCTCGCGCGTGTTCCTGATCGAGCCGTCCCAGGTGGAGCTGTCCAGCCGGACCAAGGGCACCTCCAAGCGCCGGCCCCGCCTGACCTACGAAGAGCTGCAAGCGCTGGCCGAAGACGCCGGCGTCGCAGAGTTGTACGAGCACGCCGTCGCCTCGCTGGAGCCCCTGCTCAAGAAGCACACGACCAGGACGACCATCGGCTTCGCGGGCCAGATCGAGGGCAGCCGCAAGAACGTGATCAGCCTTGTCCCGGCCGAGAGCAGCGCGGCCGAGGGTCTGCGCTATCTCCTGTACAAGAACCGGCTCGCCTCGTTGACGGGGATGTCCGAGGCCGGCGTCGAGGGCTTGGTCCCGGCAATGCACGACGACTGGGCCTATGAGGAGGACGGCGGACCAGACTGGGAGGGCTACCAGGGCTTCATCGTGAGTCGCGAAGAGATCGACCGTCTCTCGGCAGCGCTTTCTCGGCACTAGCCTGGTCGCTCAGAACCTGCCCGTCTGCCCACATGCCCGAGCCGGAGTTCACCACATACGACCGCGACGTGCTCTACGAGCAGGTCTGGGCGGAGCCGGTGCGTGACGTTGCGAGGCGCTACGGCGTCTCCGACGTCGCCCTTGCCAAGGCCTGTCGCAGGCTCACGGTACCCTTGCCGGGCCGCGGCTACTGGGCCGAGCGGCGCGCCGGCAAGGTGCCTCCTCCTCCGCCGCTCCCGGCGGCCACCGGTCCCCGTCGCGTGCCGGTGACCGGCGCCCTGGCCGGGAGCTCGTCGCGAGGCGAGGGGAAGGCCGCCGCTCCCGAAGTGAAGGTGCCCGCGGCCCTGCGCCGGCCACACGAGCTCGTGGCCGCCGCCAGCGCGGCGCTCGAGGAGGCGCGCACCCGGAACGGCCTCGCCTCGTGCGCTTCTAAGGGCTGCCTCGACGTCACGGTCTCGAAAGAGCAGCGCCAGCGCGCCCTGCGCATCATGGAGGGCCTGGTCAGATACCTGGAGGGGAATGGCTGCGGCGTCGAGGTGGTCTCGCGGCGCGTGTACACCTGGGGCCGCGAGGAGCCGACCTTCGTGACCGAGGCGCTGGTCGGCGGGGAGCGCGTCGGCTTCGCCCTGCGGGAGCACTACGGCCTGCTGGAACTACGGCTGACCAACGACCGCCTCCATGGCCTCCGCCGGACCTGGGCGGACGGCAAACGCCAGCGCCTCGAGGCGGTGCTGGGAGGGTTCGTCGTCGGCCTCGGGCTCGCCGCCGCGCAGCTCGCGGAGATCCACGCCGAGGACAGGCGCAGGCACCTGGCCCGGCTCGAGGCCGAGCGCCGGCGCGCCGAGGAGGCCGAGCGCCGGCGCCTCGAGGCGGAGCGAATCGCGCGTCTCACTGGGGAGGCGACGGCATGGAGTCGGGCAGCCGAGCTGCGCACCTACGCGCGGGCGGCACTGCGGCTGCTGGACGAGAGCGGCGCAGCCGGCGACGAGGCCGCATCGCGGCGTGCGGACCTCGAGTGGTTGCTCGAGCACGCGGACTCCATCGACCCGCTCCTGGATCAGCGCAGCTAGTTGGGTCGACACGAGACCAACCTTTTTTATTCACTCTGATAGTGAAGAAAAAGGTTGACAGCCTTCGAGCCCGCGTCTACTCTGAGGGCCCCTAGAGCCTGTCGCGAAGGCTGCGCTCGGCAGCAGCCCGGTCGCTCCTCTTCGGTTGGAGGCGGTGCCAGGATGACCAAGAAGCAGACGATCATCGGTCTCGTCTTCGCCATTCTGGAGGAGAACCCGGACGGACTCAGGTTTGCTGAGCTCACCCGGCAGATCGCCGCCCGCAGCCCAGAGCTCAATCCCGAGACGATCAAGTACTACCTGCACGGGCTCCCTGACAGCCACCCCGAGCTCGTGTACCGACCGGCGCGCGGCGTGTTCCGCCTCACTTCGCAGGCCGGGCGTCCGGTGAAGCCTTCCGCGTCGCCCCCGCGCTCGACCAGTGCGGCGGTCGGCGAGCCGGCAAGCGACGGCCGCAACGGCCGGACCTTCGTCAACGACCGCGAGGGGCGTCCGGTGGCCGTGCTTCTCCCCATGGAGGAGTACGAGCGCCTTCTCGCAGCGAGCGGAGAGACGTCGCCCGCCGAGCGCAGCTCGTGGCGGCGGCCTCCCGGGCTCTCGGACGCCGAGGCGCTCGCCGCCTACGTGAGGTCGCTTGACGACTTCGCCTTCGTCCAGCCGGCGCCGCCGCGCGGCCACATGGGCGGGACGCTCGCCGACTGCGTCCTGCAGCGGGGCATGAACTACGACGCCGTGGTGCTGCCGCGGGTCCGCGCCTTGATCTCCGAGCACCCGGAGGCGGCGACCACGAGCGGCTTCGCGCAGCTCATGGACCGGGTCGACCTCGACATCATCGTCGACTTCAAGGGCGAGTACGCGCTGAGCACGATCCGCGAGCTCGTGCGCCTGCTGCTCGAGGTCGGGGTCGAGACCGAGGAGGAGCTGTGCGCCTGGCTCGAGGAAGCGGCGAACCGCGCGCGACTCGCGCAGGTATCCGGCATCGGCCCGAAGACCGGCGAGTTCATCCGCCTGCGCTGCGGCGCCCCCGACGCGGTCGCCGTCGACCGCTGGATCGTGCGCATGCTGCGCGAGGCGGGAGTCGCCGCGAGCGGCTTCTGGGAGCAGCACCGGGTCGTTCTCGAGGCGGCGGCGCTGCTCGGCGTCTCGCCGGCCGAGTTCGAGGAGAGCGCCTGGACCTTCTTCCGGTCGCGGCCGTGAGCGGCCGCGCGCCGAAAGCCGATCGGACCGCAGCCTTTGCGACCCGTTGCGCGAGCTCGAGCGAGCGCGGCCATGCTTGACGGCCTGCCGACGCTCTTCGAGTGGGTCAACAGCGCGGTCTCGGCGCGGCCGCAGCGCAGCTCGCTCGAGGTCGTCCTCTTCCACCTTCGCGGCGACCTCGTCAACGCGGCCGACGCGGCCCTCACGACCCATTTCCCGAAGGCGTGGTTCGCCCACTCAGGTGCGCACGCCCCGGACCGCCCCGGCGCCGGCTACTACGAGTGGGCGACGCCCGTGAACGCCGACTTCGCGAAGGTCGACGCCTGCCTGCGCGGCCTGCTCGCGGCCCTGGGGCTCTGGTACGAGCAGGCGGCCTTCGCGGCCCCTCAGGAACAGCTCGCCTGCAAGGACGTCTGGGTCTGGTTCCACTGCGCCGATCACGACTACCGTTGCTGCCTTGCCGACCCGCGCCGGACGGCGCTCCGGCTCGGCAGCATCAACCTCGAGGGATGGGCGGACGTCGCCGCGGGGCGGTTCCTGCCCGCGACGTCGCGGTCGGCCCGGCAGCCGCCGGTCGTCACGACGACCGCCCATGACATCTCGGGCATGGAAGGCATCGACGAGCTGCGGCGAGCCGGCTTCGAGCGGGTCGAGGAGATGCGGGCGGCCGACGCGCGCTACGCCGCCTGGATGCGGGCCGAGTGCGCGATGTCCGACGTGACGCGGCCGCATGCGGGGACCCTGCTCGAGGGCATCCTGGGCGGACAAGGCTAGGCCTGCGCGGCGGGCGGCGCTCCCACGGGAGGAAGAGTCATGGCGTCATGGTTCGAGGGCGAGAAGCGGTGCGCGGTCTGCGGCCTGCCAAGTCCGCAGTCTGAGCTGGTGTCCGCAGGAGCGTGGGGAGCGTCCGACCTCGACGGCAGGACGCCCGAGGTGGTGCGTTCGGGCTTCCGCTGGTCGGTCGAACGCTGCCCGCACTGCGGCTACTGCGCGCCTGGCATCGACGAGGCGTCGAGGCGGGCCGGCCTCGTGGTGGCCGCTCCCGCCTACCAGCAGCTGCTCGCCGCCGCCTCGCTGCCCGAGCCGGCGCGGCGCTTCCTCTGCTCGGCGATGATCGCCGAAAAGGTCGACTCATGGGCGTCCAAGCTCGTCGTCGACCTCTGCCTGCAGGCCGCATGGGCCTGCGACGACGCCGGCAGCGCCGAGGCGGCAGCCGACTGCCGGCTCCAGGCCGCCGCCGCCCTCGAGGCGCTGCACAAGTTCGGCGGCCAGCACCACCCGCGCGACCGCCGGGCGGACTACGTGCTGCTCGCCGACCTCTACCGCCGGGCGGGGCGCTTCGAGGAGGCGGAGGGCGCCGCGCTCCAGGCCGTGCCGGACAAGGGGTTCACGCTGGCGGGCCAGCTGGCCAAGCTGGAGCTGCGGCTCACACTGGAACGCGACGACCGGCGCCACGCGCAGGACGAGGTCGTGGCGGGCGACGAGGGCGGGCAGGCCGCGCGGGACGCGGCGCGGGCGGAGGCGTTCGCGGTCCTCGAGAGCAGTCCTCACGGCGTGCGCCACGGCAACCTGCTGCGTCGCGTCCTGGCCGCCGATCCGACGCTTGAGCGCGAGGCGGTCGCGGCCGCCCTCTGGGCGCTGCTCGAGGAGCATCCCGCCGACATCTACAGCCCGGCCCGCGGCCTGCTGCGCATGACGCGCTTTCGCGACTCGACGTGGAGGCCGCAGGTGCCGGTCCCGTGGGAGAAGGACAGGGCGCCGGTGAACGCGATCCCGGACAAGTACAGGGGCACGACGGTGTACGCGAAGGTGCTCGTGCGTCTGGTCGAGGCCGCGCAGGACCCCGAGGAGACGGTGCGCTTCCCCGAGCTCGCGGAGATCATGGGCATCACCCCGAAGGGGCAGCACATGGCCAAGGAGGTCGGCCATGTGCTGAACGAGATCTGCGAGGGCGAGGTGAACCGCGGGCGACCGATGCTCTCGGCCCTCGTCGTGGGCAGCGGGGGGTGGCCGGGCGCCGGCTTCTTCGAGTGCGCCAGGACGCTGGGTCTGCTCGCGCCCGACGACGCCGACGAGCGCGCCTTCTGGGAGATCGAGCTCGTCGCCGTGCGGGAGGAGTGGCGCGGATGAGACCGCGGCTGCGGGCAGGCACATGGGGAGGGGCGCGCCGGGCGCGCCGCCGCCCCGAGGGCTGAAACGTGGAACGGCTCCTGTCCCTCTACGGCGGCGAGTTCGGCTCGGGGCACACGCTGCGCGACATGTGGACCCGGCCCGACCCCGGGGGCGGGGAGATGCCGGAGCTCTTCGAGTATGCCCTCACGGTCGACGGCTACTTCTACGCGGACGCGGTCCTGCACGAGGACCTCAAGGCGTACGCTCGCGTCCTCGAGCGCAAGTGGCGCGGCCGGCGGCGAAGCGAGATGGACTTCGTCGAGCTGCGCCTGTTGCTCTTCTGGGAGCAGCGCTGCGCGCACTGGAACTGGCAGGCCCCGGGCTCCGGTCCGACGAAGGCGGAGCTCCGCGATCTGCACGAGCTGCACGAGGCGATCTGCGGCGCCTGGGAGAGGGAGTGGCCGAAGATGCGCCCCTGCCTTGAGGAAGGCGGCTGACCCGGCTCCGGTTCCGGCTTGGCGGCCGTGCAGGCGACGAGACTCACGATGCACAGCCGCGATTCCGAGGGCGAGGCGCTCGGGCATCCTCTCGGGCGCGGCGAGGGCCGCAATCTTCGCACTATATCGACTGCGCCACCGGGAACCTTCACGCGCGGCTTCTATCGACTCGTCGACCCGTGCCTTGGGTCATGTCCAGGCGCGAGCGTTGGTCTTTCCGCGAGCGCTGCCTCTGGCCCGACGCGGCCGTTTGCCCTTGAGACAGTTCCTGGCGGTCGTTGCGAACGCATGGTCGCTCTGAGGCCCGAGCAATCGACTCCGAGATCGCCCGTGCGCGGTCATTGCCGCCGCCGCCTCCCCCAAGTAGCATCTTGACAGGTGCACGCGGCTCTGGAGGGGCATGCTCGACGCGACGTTCGGACCGAGTTCCAGCTGCGCAAGCAGGATCATCACTTCCGAGGACGGTCAGTGGGGCCGCAAACGCAACCGTCGCCCCGCTCTTCGTGACTTCGTGAGCTTCAGCATCCCCGCGCGCGTTTGGGCGTGTGCGACGGTCGCGTCAGAGAGGGCTCTCTAGATGTCCTCCGGGCGATCCGGAGACCGCTTTCGGCGCGATCGGCCGACGCAGGTCTCTGGGCTCGACGCCTGGGCGGCGATAGCGGCCGGCGATGAGTACAGCCTTGCCGTGCGACGTGACGGCTCGCTCTGGGTGTGGGGGATGAACGACGAGGATCGGCTCGGTCTTCGCGACGCCTTGGACCGCCTCCGCCCGACCCTCGTCGAAGGCGACAGCGATTGGACAGTCGCCGCTGCGGGGTCCTTCGCTCCATGCGCTGTGAAGCGGGACGGCTCGCTCTGGTCTCCCGGGTCTTGGGGATACGGCTGGTGGGACGTCGATTCTGATGACGGGTTCCTCGAGGTCATGCGGGAGCTTGGAATCGATCTGCCGACGGGGCTCCCGTCGATTCCCGAAAGCGCTGCTCCCGGCGGCAGCGTGGGACACTGGGCGACGGTCGTGCTCGGGGCGACGCACGCGGTCGGCCTCAAGAGCGACCGGTCGCTCTGGACGTGGGGGACGAATGAGCACGGTCAACTCGGGCTAGGCGACCTCGGGGAGCGAAGTCTCCCCACGCGAGTCGGCGTCGATGGCGGCTGGGCATCGATCGCTGCCGGGCGCAACCACAGCGTCGCGCTGAAGCGCGACGGCTCGCTGTGGGTCTGGGGACTGAACGATGCTGGCCAGCTCGGCCTCGGCGATCACGACCAGCGTGACCGTCCCATGCGTCTCGGCCTAGAGACCGAGTGGGCGGCCGTGGCGGCAGGAGGGGCCCATACCCTGGCGCTCAAGCGCGACGGCACGCTCTGGGCGTGGGGCGCCAGCGAGTGCGGTCAGCTCGGAAGGCGCCATCGCGAGGACCTTGCCCTTCCAATGCGCTGCGATGACGCGCGCGACTGGGAGTCGGTCGCGGCTGGGTCCGACCGTAGCCTGGCACTGAAGCTCGATGGCACGCTCTGGGCGTGGGGCGACAATTCCCGCGGCGAGCTCGGGCTTGGTGATGCGAAGAGCAGCTTCAGCCCGCGGCCGATCGGAGGTCGTGGTTGGGCGTCCGTGGCGGTCGGCCTCGATCACACGCTCGCGCTCAAGCGCGACGGCACGCTCTGGGCGTGGGGCGGCAACGGCCATGGCCAGCTCGGCGTCTGCGACTCGGACCGAGTCCGGTCCGCCCGCGTTCGGCCCATCGCGAGGCCAATGTCGGGCACGAACCGCATCGCGTCGTCCGATCGGCCCTCGAGCCTTGGCCTTTTGCACCCGGTATCGGGTCGCTTGCCCTTGGGTTCGGTGCCCCACGTGGTCCCCTACCAGGTGGCGGAGATCGAGTTAGCCGAACCTGTCCCCAACCTCGCCAGCGTGCCTGCATTCCAGCTTGCCGAGTGGCTCGTCGCAGTCGTGGATGTCGAGGGACCCATCCACGTCCACGAGGCAGCCAGGCGGATCGCGCATGCGGTGGGAGTGAAGCGCGTGGGGAACCTCATCGACCGCGCCTTCAGGGCCGCGGCTCTCGAGGCGTCCTATTCGCGCTCGCTCGTCCAGTTTGGCGACTTCCTTTGGAACCCCGACTGCACCGAGATGGTCATCCGGGATCGGTCGGCCTCCCCTCCCTGGGTGCGGAAGACGGAACTCCTCGCCGACGAGGAAATCGAGTGGGCGGTCTGCTCGGTGCTGTTGTCTCATGGCTGCGTGGATGAGGGCAGTCTGCCCAGGTTGGTCATGAAGGCACTGGGCTTCGGGCGTACCCGTCGGGACGCGGAGCAGCGGGTGCGGGACGCTGTGTCCCGAGGCATCGAGGCCGGCGCGTTTGTTCGCTTGGGTCCAGGCGTAGTCCTGGTCGGCCCCGACGGCGACCCCGCACCACCGCGCCCGCGATCGTCGGCGGTGGAGGCCGAGTCCTCACCCCCCGCCGGTCAATCTCCTCCCGCGCGTTCACGCGATGGCATGCCCAACGGTACGCAGCGCATCCTGACGGCCGTCCACGATGCCGAGGTGCAGGCGCGCGCCGCGCTCCTCATGTGCCTGCCATCGGACCGGCCCACGCCTTGGCTCATAGCGGCCGCCCAGGCCTGCGTTGCTGCTGGCGCCGACATGCTCGAGTTCCAGGCAAGCGCCTCTCACAATCCGGCGGAGGTTGTCGCGGCCGTCGGGGCCGTGGCCGGGGAAGTGGATGTGCCCTGTCTTCTCATGCCGGACTTGGATATCGTGCGCGACTGCCTCCTCACGGAGGCTAAGGCGTGGCGGCTCGTGGCGGCCTGCGCCGATGCAGGCATCGCCGGCATCGCGGTGCCGACGAAGGCCAGCCACGTGCCGTTCCTTGCCGATGCCTTCCATGAGGACGTCGCGCGCATCGCCTTCGTTTCTCCAAACATGACGGAGCCCGAACTCGAGATCGTCTGCGGCCACGGCCTGGCTTTCGCCTACGCCGTCGGCATCAGTTCGAGCCCGCCCACCGACCCGGTCGTTTTCGAGGACGTCGCGGGCTTCCTTGAGCGGGTGCGTCGCGTGAGCGGCGCACCCGTCTTCGTGGGTGCCCGCGTGCAGACGCCCGCGCAAGCGGCGCTGATAGCGACGTTCGCGGATGGCGTTGCGGTGCTCACTGCCGTTGTCCGTACGCTGGGTCAAGCCGACCAGAGCGGGCAGGACTCGATTGCCGCGCTAGCGTCGCTGGTGCGTGACCTGAGACAAGCGGTAGTCCGAGGCGCGTTGCCGACGTCGGACGAGCGGCCAGCGAGCTAGGTCGCTTTCGCCAGCTTGAACCTTTCGAGGCGCGACTCCGCTTTCGCTCAGCACATGGTGCTAGCGGTCACGGCCTGAGGGCTCCGAGGCTTGGACGATCGACGGGAGCTCTGTTGTTGACCTTCTTGACGCGCTGACGTCTCAGTCAGGTGAGTGCATCAGTGTGCACCCAGATGGTTTCTTTGGCGCCGATCGCCTTCTCGAGCCGCTTCAGGTCCTCGGGCCAGGCGTGTCCGCCGCTGTTTACGAAATGCGCCTTGAGGTTCTCGCGGGCGGCCCACCCGCGCATTGCGCAGCCGTCCCGTTTCCAGTAGCCGCTCCACATGGACCAGACGAGTACGACGTTGGCGGCCCCGACCTTGTCGAGGAGCCTGGTGCCGCCCCTGCTCGCGCGCAGGCACATCAGGAAGCGTCCCGGCTGCGCGGCGAGCTCGTCGCTCGAGACGCGGCCCTCGGCGCTCATCTTGCGGGCGAGGTCCATGAGGCCGGCCTCCTTGAGGCGCTCGACCTGGTGCGGGACGAAGCTCACGCGCACGTCCTCCCAGGTGAACTGCGGGATGTTCTTCGAGAGCGGCGCCAGCTGCATGAGCACGTAGGCCTGGTAGGGGTCGATGACCAGCTGGCGGCCACTGCGCCGCGCGGCCCGGAAGCAGGAGACGAGGCGGTCAAGGTTCTGGCCTGAGGCCACCACCGCCACGAGTGCGTCGGGAGCACCGGTCGCGAGGTCGAGGAGGGCGTCCTCCACCTCCGCCTCGCTGCGCAGCCCGTGCGAGCCCCCTGAGGAGCCCAGCGTCGTGCCCTCGCAGAGCAGCCAGTCGACGCCGACGAGGCGTTCGTCGCACAGCATGTTCTCGAAGCGGAAGCCCGTGCGGCCGTGGGCGCGCAGATCGCCGGTGTAGAGCAGGCGCTGCCCGTCCGCCTCAACGAGCAGCGCGCGCGAGTCGGGCGCCGCGTGGTCCACGGGGATCGCCGTGAGCGCGAGGCCGCCGAAGCGCACCGCCTCGTCCGTGGGCAGGTCGCGCAGGTCCGCCGGGAGCGCCGCGTCGGGGAAGAAGACGCGGCCCACCTCGAGCACCGCGATCGTCCCCTCGCTGCCGTAGACCGGGATCGCCGGGTGGGCGTGATGGGCGAGCCCCCAGTGGTCGAGGTGCGAGTGCGTGAGGACGATGGCGGCGATGGCGGGCGCCGACGGGTCGTGGGGGAAGACGCCCGGGATGTCGACGAGGACGCCCTCGGCGATGAGCTCCTCGGTCGGCCGCTGCGGCGTCCCCCAGTGGAAGTCGCCGCCGCCCGGCGCCACGAGCGGCATGCCGAGGTCGAGCAGGAGGCGGGTGCCGTCGTCCGCGACGACCTCGACGCACATGCCGCCGATCTCGTGCCGGCCGCGGCGGACCTCGTAGCGCACGGCGTCCCCGCCGTCAGCCCAGCTCGGCGATGAACTCGTCGAGGGGCTGCACGTTGTCGGAGAACAGGGCGTAGCCGGCGTAGGAGACCTTGGCGACGTAGTAGTCGGCGTGGACGCGGGGCGGCAGCTTGCCGAGCTCGCTCCTCAGGATCGTCGAGGACGGCTGGTGGTTGGCGAGCACGAACAGCACCTCGGGGCGCTCGCTCCAGGTCTCGACCTCGAGCTTCCGCATGTTCCTGGGGATCGAGGGGAGGCCCAGTGCCTGCTTCGTGCGCAGCGTGGTCGCCAGCTCGGCGCAGAGCAGGTCGTACCTGGCGGAGGTCGCGGCGCCCGGTTCCGGCTCGAGGAACGCCTCGAAGTCGCGCACGTGCTTGGCGAGGCCGGGCAGCGTCTTGGCCGGGTCCCCGGAGAGCGGGTGGGAGGCGAGCGCGGCGTCGCCGGCCTTCATCTCGATCAGCACCGGGGTCGCGGCCCGGCTGCCGCGGTTCCGCCCCCGCGTCGGCCACAGCAGGCCGACCATGTCGAAGCGGAAGTCGGCGGCGCCGGGGAAGGCGCGCGGCGACTGCGCGTACTCGATGTCGATGATCGTGTAGTCGGTGCGCTCGCCGACCGTGTGGCGGTTGTTGTCCCGCAGGACGTTCTGCTGGAACTCGCGCTCGAGCTTGGGGTGGTCGGAGAAGAAGACGTCCATGACCTGCTTGTAGGAGGCGAGCGCCTCGACCCATTCCCGGGCGTGCTCCTGCGCGGAGATGCTGCGCGGCGGGTCCTGCGGCAGGGAGGGGCGCCAGGCCGCGTCAACGTTGCAGTAGTTCATGTCGAACTCGGCGTGGAAGCTCCCCGACCTGCCGCTCCCGTGGACGCCGAGCAGGCGCCCGCCGCGGTAGTAGACGTCGACGTAGCCGTTCCGCACCTCCAGGGTGAGCGTGTCGTCGTGGCGCACCCGCTCGAGGATGGGGAGGAGGACGCCCCCGGTGAGCTCCTTCACGAACTCCGGTGCGGTCCCGCGCTGGAGGCTCTCGTCGACCATGTCGTCCCCTGTCTCGATCGGTGCAGGTGCGGCAGCGGACCCAACCATAACAGCGCCGGCGGACGGGTCCCCCGTCTGCGCTGTTGCTGTCGCTCAGGCCAAGAAACACGGTCGCCGCGCAAGCGGCGGACATATGTTCTTCTTGGAGTTGGAGCTAGAGCTAAGAGCTAGAGCTAAGAGCTAGAGATTAGGCATACCCTTCGCCCGACTGTTCGCCGAACGGTTCGGGCGACCGTTCCGAGGTCGTTCGGCAGTCGTTCCCGCCAGCCTCGAATCCGCGTGGGACCGGCGGCGCCGGACGCCGTGGGCGCGGTCCCCGCGCGGCCGTCGGGCGCGCCAGTCGGCCCGTCGCCGTGCGTTATCCACAGGGCGGTGCCGAGGCCTGCACGCGGGACGCAATGAAGGCCACTTTGCGTGCTCTCGGCAACGGTTGCCGCAACGACGACGGAACCCTTTCGCACCCCCGAGGAATCGGGCTTCTGAAAGTGCGCGGGCGGCGACTCCTTCGCGGGCTTCGTGACGCTCAGACCGCCCGGTCGCCCCCGGTCGCGAGCCCCTCGACGAAGGCCTCGACGTCGCTGCGGCGGTAGAGGTTGCGCCGCAGGTTGAAGGGGAGCTCCACGGTGCGCAGCAGGCCCTCTGCCTTCCAGCGCCTCACGACGGGCTGGCTGACGCCGCAGACGACGGCGACCTCCACCTCGCTCAGCAGCAGGCGGTCGCGCAGCGCCACCTCGTCGATCTGGTCCTTCTCCTTGCCCATGGCCCGGCTCCTTTCCGCGCTTCGGTCGCTGGGTGACAGATCCTGTCTCCTAAGCGTGTCACCAATGTGGACCGCGACCGACATCCGCTACCTGCGCGAGCACGCCAGCCTCGGCGCCGACGAGCTCGCGCGCCGCATGGGCCGCTCGCCGGCAGCGGTGAAGCGCGCCGCCAGCCGCTTCGGCGTCTCCCTGCGCCGCTCGGGGAGCCGGCGCGGCTCGGTGATGGGGCAGCCGCGCGGAGTCTCGCTGCGAGGCGAGCTGCGGGCCGACCTCGTGAGCGGCCGCGTCGACCAGGAAGTGCTCGCTAGGCGGCTGCGGCTCGACGCCGAGGCGGAGCTCTGCCCGAGCTGCGCCGCGCGGCCAATCAGGGTGGCCGCCACCGGCCTCTGCAGGGTCTGCCATCTGCGCGTGCTCGCCGAGCTGCACCGCGAGGCGCTCGAGGAGCTCGAGGCGCGGCGGGATCTGTGGACGGCGCGGCAGCAGCTGAAGCGGGCACGGGACAAAGGGAAGCCGGAGCCAGCGTAGAGTCGTGAGTGCCTGAACCGGACGCATCCCGGGTACCAGTGCGGTTCAGTCGAAATGCAGCCGAGTCCCTGCCGATAGTCGGGGGTCTGCGCAAGGACTGTGACGACCGCCCCGGCAGATTGCAGAAGACGACCCGTTTCGATCCTACGCCCGCGCGCCCAGTCGGTTGAGGCGCACCCATAGGTCAATCGTCTCGAAGATAGGAGCGAGTGCGAGTGGAGTGGCCGCGAATCGTCTTGAGAGTTCCTGTTTCAGCATTGTCGCGACGGCGTTTCGGGAGCGGCCCTTCATCACAGACGCGAGTGCGAGGTCCAGCATCAGCATCTTGATCTGTATTGGAATCGGACGTGCCCACACATGGAGGAGGACGCCGCCGGCAACTTGGACGGCGGATTCCTGCGTGCAGACTGGACCATGTAGCGCTTCGAAGAGTGCGAGGACTCCGGGAGTGATGCCCATCGAGGCGCTTTCGAGCGCGTGCACGATATCCCTGACCCCCACTGACAGGTGACGGTACTGGGCCAGCATGAGACGTTCAATCGCGGCAGAGTACTCGTCTTCGGTGAACTCCGTTCGGCGCTGCATGTCACGGAGAATCGCCTGCGTTGAAACGCATCGGACGCTCCATCCAGCTTCGGCGACATTGCGCAAAGGAGCATCGTCGCAGTACAGGACGTGACCCAACCCTGCGGCGACCAAGACTGAGGTGATCCCCGGTTCCCCAAACAGGCCACGGAGCTGATCGTAGCGGGCGGCATCCATGTCGAGGACTGACTCGTGAGGGACCGTCTCACACTTGGTCTGAAGGAATTCGCGCAGTCCCTCCAGGAAGTCCCTGCCTTGTCCATACGATTCCTCCGTGAGTTCACGCCGAACGTATCGCCCTCCCTCCTTGCTGAGGCTCATCGCAGGTCGCCGCAGTCCGAACCGTGAGCGCAAGGTGTTATTGACTACGTCCGTGACTGCTTGGGACACGAACAAGTGGCGGAAGGCCGTGGCGAGCTGTTCGCCTAGCCCGAGGAACGACACCGTGAGAGCAGAGGTGATGTCAAGGACGAGCGACTGCTCATCCGCGATTGCTTGCAGTCCTTCTGTCAGCTCTTGGAGAGACCCGCTTGCGACCAGGAAATGCGCGTCCGGTTCCCCGGTCATCTCCCCCCAGACCTCGATATCGGTGCGACCGGACAGCTGGGCGACGGCCCCGATAGGCACGGGTCCCTTCAGGTAAAGGTCGAGCAGCATGCGATCACGGGTGTCGCCTCTGTCGATGGTCAGGAGCAGTTCCGAGAGGTCTCCGTCCTCGGCGTCGACTCGGCGGAGACCCGCGTGTTCGGGGAACCAGATCATGAAGTTGACTAGGGTTTCCTGGTACGCAGAGACATACTTGCTGCGTATCTCGGTGATCTCGTAGACGGGACCACGTGGCGTGTCCTGAGTCAGTACGAGCTCATCGCCGACAGCCTTTCCGAGAAGGCGCTGTGCGAGGGGGTCCCTTGCGGGAATCTCTCGGCGTTCTCTGCCTGCTGTCGGATCGTCGAGGATGGTGAAGTCCAGCCTCTCGTCCTTCCGCGAGAGCGTGACGGTGGAGTCGATCGAGACAACCCCTGGGACTGGAATCTCGTCCCGGTGAAGCATCAGGCCGAAGTAGGCGAGGTGGATCTCGGGGTCATCCATGCCTACTCTTCGGGCCTGATATGCGGCCGGTAGAGCCTCGGGCTCAGCCAGCTCATGGCGGAGCTGAGCTAGTTGCATGAGGAGTACCGGCTGATTCCAAGCGTCCTCAGCGCGTACACCCTGAATCAGTTTGGTGGCTTGCTTGCGATCGCCCTGCT
>Ga0316226_1001487_pt1 | contig 25083 bp, 13 predicted proteins | sample TBH18017metaG_FD_206009 | JGI IMG/M metagenome (GOLD analysis project Ga0316226, IMG submission 206009) | Freshwater microbial communities from Trout Bog Lake, Wisconsin, USA - TBH18017 | ecosystem: Environmental > Aquatic > Freshwater > Lake > Hypolimnion/Profundal zone | place: USA: Wisconsin...
TCCGCAAGTTGATTGAGGCCAGGGACCCGAAGCACGGCCCGGTCTGTTTCATTCTCGCGGTGATGCTGGAACGAAAACGGATTTTGAAGGTCAAAGAGCAAATCCAGGATGGGGGGGGACGCCTTTTCATTTACGAACATCCCGGAACAGGGGACATTTTCACCATTGCCGATCCCAACCTCCAGCTCAACCAACTGGAGGAAGTCCAGCGCGACACCGCCCAGCTTCTGGCGCATGGACTGAACCCGCCGCCCGGCGAGCCGATGCCCGCGTCCGCGCCCGAACCGGCGCCCGCGCCGGCGGAGAGCCTGGGCGCAAATCCGTAAGAGCCGATGGAGTCAGACCTCAACAGCCTCCAGAAGGAGATTCAGTACCAGTTTCGGAACCCCGGCCTGCTGCGGCAGTCGCTGACGCACCCGTCGGTCGCGCACGAGCAGGGGCGGATGGTGCAGCACAATCAGCGGCTGGAATTTCTTGGGGACGCCGTGTTGGGAGTAGTGTTGACGCGGGAGTTGTATGACAAGTTTCCAAACTTGAGCGAAGGGCCGCTGACCAAGGCGCGGGCGCAAATGATCAATCGCCGCACGCTGGCCGATCAAGCGCGGCTGATTAAGTTGCAAGACCACCTGATTTTGGGCCGGGGCGAAGAGGCCAACCTGGGCCGCAACCGCGCCTCGGCGCTGGCGGACGCGTTCGAGGCTCTGCTGGGGGCGGTCTTTGTGGACGGCGGATTTGAAGAGGCGCGGGGGTTTGTGCTGCGATGCTTTCGCCGGGCATTCGGCGAATTGACGGTCATCCCCACCCTGGACAATCCGAAGGGGGAATTGCAGGAAATTTTGCAGGCCAAATCCACGGACGCGCCGGAATATGAATTGGTTCGCGCCACCGGGCCGGACCACGACCTGGATTTTGAATGCGTGGTGTCGCACGGGGGAGTTGAATTGGGGCGCGGCGTGGGCAAGAGCAAAAAAGCCGCCGAGAGCGAAGCTGCCATAGCCGCGCTGAAAAAATTGCGGGGCTGAATTCCAATTCCCGCATCAGGGCAGGTCGGTGGAACCCATGAGGAAACGGTCGCACTCGCGGGCGGCGCCGCGGCCTTCGTTGAAGGCCCAGACGACCAGGCTCTGGCCCCGACGGGCGTCGCCGGCGGCGAAAACTCCGGGGATGTTCGTGGCGTATTTTTCGTAGTCGGCCTTGACGTTGGTGCGGGCGTCGCGCTCCAGCCCTAGCTTTTCCAACAGGGGTTGTTCAGGCCCCAAAAACCCCATCGCCAGCAGCACTAATTGCGCGGGCCGCGCCTGCTCCGTGCCGGGTACTTCAGTCGCGGCGAACCGGCCCTTCTCGTCCCGCTTCCACTCGACTTGGACGGTGTGGACTTTCTGGACGCGGCCATCGGCGTCGGCGGTGAATTTTTTGGCGGTGGTCAGGTAGACGCGGGGGTCGCGGCCGAATTGGGCGGCGGCTTCCTCCTGGCCGTAGTCAAGTCTATAGACCTTGGGCCATTCGGGCCACGGGTTGTCGCCGGCGCGGTCCTGAGGGGGCTGGGGGAGGATTTCCAATTGCGCCAGGCTCTTGCAATGATGCCGCATGGCGGTGCCAACGCAGTCGGTGCCAGTATCGCCGCCTCCGATGACGACGACATCCCTGCCCTCGGCGGAGATGAAAGCGCCGACATTACGTCCATCCAGCAGCCGTTTAGTGTTGGCTTGGAGGAATTCCATCGCGAAATGAACGCCTTTAAGATGGCGGCCTTCGACGGGGAGGTCGCGGGGCTTGGTCGCGCCGGTGCAAAGGACAACGGCGTCGAACTCGCGGAGAAGGTTTTCGGCGGGATAATCTTTGCCGACCTCGACGCCGGTGAGGAAGGCGACGCCTTCGGCGGCCATGAGAGCGACGCGGCGTTGGACCAGTGTTTTGTCGAGCTTCATGTTGGGGATGCCGTACATGAGGAGGCCGCCCGGGCGGTCGGCGCGTTCGAAGACGGTGACGGCATGGCCGGCGCAGTTAAGTTGGGCGGCGGCGCACAGGCCGGCCGGGCCGGAGCCGACGACGGCGACTTTTTTTCCGGTGTGAAACTGAGGCGGACGGGGTTTGATCCAGCCTTCCTCCCATCCGCGGTCCGCGATGGCGCGCTCCATGTTCTTGATGGTGACCGGCGGGGAGATGATGCCCAGGACGCAGGAGCCTTCGCATGGGGCGGGGCAGACGCGGCCGGTGAAATCGGGGAAATTATTGGTTTTGTTGAGGCGTTCGAGGGCTTCGCGCCAGAGGCCGCGATAAACCAAGTCGTTCCATTCCGGGATCAAGTTGTGAATGGGGCAGCCGGAGGCCATGCCGTTGAGGAGCGTGCCGACGTGGCAGAAGGGCACGCCGCAATCCATGCAGCGCGCGCCTTGCTCGCGCAATTTTTCCCCGTCCATGTGGAGATGGAATTCGTTCCAGTCGCGAATGCGCTCCAGGGCCGGTCGGTCCAGGGGCAACTCGCGCAAATAATCAATGAAACCTTTGGGTTTACCCATGAGTATCGTTTTTTTATGGGGTCATTAACCGCCGCCGATGCGGGCGACGTCTTTGGCGTTTTCCTCAAACGCGGCCATGACGGCTTGCTCGCCGGTGAGGCCGGACTGCTCGGCGCGGCGGATGCATTGGAGCATGCGCTTGTAATCTTTGGGAGTCACTTTGACAAATTTTGGAACCATTTGCTCCCAAAGCGCCAGAATTTTGAGGGCGCGCCGGCTGCGGGTGTATTGGGCGTGACGATGGATCATCAGGCGGACGGCCTCAATTTCCGCCGGGTCTTCCAAACGCTCCAGGAGAACCATTTGCTGGTTGCAATTCCGGCTGAAATCGCCCGCCTCGTCCAGGACGCAGGCGATGCCTCCGGACATGCCGGCGGCAAAGTTGCGTCCGGTCGGCCCCAGCACGACGACGCGCCCGCCGGTCATGTATTCGCAACCGTGGTCGCCGACCGATTCGACGACGGCGGAAACGCCGCTGTTGCGCACGCAGAAACGCTCGCCCGCCATGCCGCAGAGGTAAGCTTCGCCGGCGGTTGCGCCGTAAAGGGCGACATTGCCCGTGATGATATTCTCCCCGGCCACGAAGGTGGAACCTTCCGGGGGAAAAAGGATGATTTTGCCGCCGGAAAGACCCTTGCCCAAGTAATCGTTGGCGTCGCCTTCCAGCGTCCACGTCATGCCCCTGGGCATGAAGGCCCCGAAACTTTGTCCCGCCGAGCCTTTGAAATGAATCTGGATCGTATCCTCCGGCAGGCCTTCCGCGCCGTAACGCCGGGTGATTTCACTGCCGACGATGGCGCCGACGACGCGATGGACGTTCTTGATGTCGAGCGCGGCGCGGACATTCTCGCGCCGTTCCAGGGCGGGCTGGCAGAGTTTGAGGAGGACCGTGTTGTCCAGCGCCTTTTCCAATCCGTGATCCTGGGCGATCTGGCAATACCGGCCCACGTCCGGGGGGGCTTTGGGCCTGTAAAGGATGTTGGTGAAATCCAGGCCGCGGGCCTTCCAATGGGCAATGGCTTCCCTGGGTTCGAGAAGGTCGGTCCGGCCAATCATCTCGTTAATGGAGCGAAAGCCCAGTTGGGCCATGATTTCGCGGACTTCCCGGGCAATGAAGCGCATGAAGTTGACGGCGTGGGCGGGGTCGCCGGTAAAATTTTTTCGGAGGAGCGGGTCCTGGGTTGCCACGCCAACGGGGCAGGTGTTGAGATGGCAAACGCGCATCATCACGCACCCCAGGGCCACCAGCGGCGCGGTGGCAAATCCGAATTCCTCGGCCCCAAGAAGGGCGGCGACGACGACATCGCGCCCGGTTTTCAACTGGCCGTCGGTTTCGACCGCGATGCGGCTGCGGAGGTTGTTGAGGACAAGCGTTTGATGGGTTTCGGCCAGGCCCAATTCCCAGGGGATGCCGGCGTGTTTGATGCTCGTTTGGGGCGACGCGCCGGTGCCGCCGTCGTGTCCGCTGATCAGAACGACGTCGGCATGGGCCTTGGCGACGCCGGCGGCGATGGTGCCGACGCCGACCTCGGCGACCAGTTTGACGCTGATGCGGGCAAATTGATTGGCGTTCTTCAAATCGTGGATCAACTCCGCGAGGTCTTCGATGGAATAAATGTCGTGATGGGGCGGTGGGGAGATGAGGCCGACGCCGGGGGTGGCATGGCGGACTTTGGCAATCCAGGGATAGACCTTGCCGCCGGGCAACTGGCCGCCTTCGCCGGGCTTGGCGCCCTGGGCCATTTTAATCTGAAGCTCGCGGGCGTTGACCAGATAGAGGCTGGTGACGCCGAAGCGGGCGGAAGCGACCTGTTTGATGGCGCTGTTTTTGGAATCGCCGTTGGGTTCGAGCTGGTAACGGGCGGGGTCTTCGCCGCCTTCGCCGGTGTTGCTTTTGCCGCCGATGCGGTTCATGGCGATGGCCATCGCCTCGTGCGCCTCCTGGCTGATGGAGCCGTAGGACATGGCGCCGGATTTGAAGCGCTTGAGAAGGGATTCCAGCGGCTCGACTTCGTCAATGGGCACGGAGGGCCGGGCGCCGATTCTCAGATCGAGCAAGCCGCGCAACGTGCAGTGTTTTTTTGACTGGTCGTTGACCGCCTGGGAATAGTCCTTGAAGGCATTGTAATCGTTGTTGCGGCAGGCGGACTGGAGACTGTGGACCGTGCGGGGATTGAAAAGATGGTATTCGCCGCCGTCCCGCCATTGGTACACGCCGCCGGTATCGAGAACGCGGCCGTTGACCCGGCGGGCGGGGAACGCGGCTTCATGGCGCATCTGCGCTTCGCGGGCGAGGACATCCAGGCCGACGCCGCCGACGCGGGACGTGGTGCCTGTGAGGTATTTATCCACGACGGAAGGATGGAGGCCGACGGCCTCGAAAATCTGGGCGCCGCGATAGCTCTGGATGGTGGAAATGCCCATTTTGGAAATGACCTTGAGGACGCCTTTGACGGCGGCCTTGACGTAGTTTTTGCACGCATCCTGATGGGAGATGCCGGCCAGCAAGCCCTGCCGGATCATGTCATCGAGCGTTTCAAAGGCGAGATAGGGATTGACCGCCCCGGCGCCGTAACCGATGAGGAGGGAGAAATGATGGACTTCGCGCGGCTCGCCGGATTCCAGGACCAGGCCGACGCGCGTGCGGGTGCCTTCGCGAATAAGATGGTGATGGACGCCCGCCACCGCCAGCAAGGCGGGGATGGGCGCCATTTCGACGTCCACGCCGCGATCGGAAAGTACCAGGATGTTGGCGCCGGCTTCGACCGCGCTGGAGGCCCGCTCGCAAAGATTATCCATCGCCCTGGCCAGCCCCGCCCCGCCATCGGCGGCCTTGAAGAGAATCGGCAGGGTCGCGGATTTGAAGCCGGCCTGTTTGATGTATTTGAGTTTGGCGAATTCCTCATTGGTCAGAATGGGGGAGCGCAGCTTGATGAGATTGCAACTGGTCGGTTTGGGCTTGAGCAGATTGCGCTCCGAGCCGATGGTCGTGGCGGCGGAGGTGACCAGGGCCTCCCAGATGCAGTCAATGGGCGGATTGGTGACCTGGGCGAAGAGTTGCTTGAAATAGTTGTAGAGGAGTTGCGGCTTGGCGGACAACACCGCCAGCGGCGTATCGCAACCCATCGAGCCGACGGCCTCGACGCCGTCGCGGGCCATGGGGGTCAGGACAACGCGCAAGTCTTCGAAGGTATAGCCGAAGGCCTGCTGGCGCTGCAGGACGGTGTTGTGCGAAGGTTCGGGAGCGTGAGGGTGCTCGCCGACGCCCTCCAAATCCAACAGGTACTGATCCAGCCACTTGCGGTAAGGCTGCCCGGTGGCAATCTTGAATTTCAACTCGTCGTCCGCGACGATGCGGCCTTCCTCCGTATCCACCAAAAACATGCGGCCTGGCTGGAGGCGTCCCTTTTGCAGAATCCGGTCCGCCGGCACGTCGAGCACGCCGACTTCGGAAGCCATGATGACGAGATCGTCCTTGGTGACGTAATAACGGGAGGGACGCAGGCCGTTGCGGTCCAGGACGGCGCCGATTTTTTTGCCGTCGGTGAAGGCGATGGAAGCGGGGCCGTCCCAGGGTTCCATGAGGCAACTGTGGTATTCGTAAAAGGCCTTCTTTTCGCCGCTCATGGATTCGTGATGGGCCCAGGGTTCGGGGATCATCATCATGACCGCGTGCGGCAGCGAGCGCCCGGCCAGCACGAGCATTTCCAGGCAATTGTCGAACATGCCCGAATCGCTGCCGTCGGGATTGATGACGGGCAGCAATTTTTTGAGGTCGTCGCCGAAGAGGTCGCTTTGAAACATGGCCTGGCGGGCGTGCATCCAATTGACGTTGCCGCGCAAGGTGTTGATCTCGCCGTTGTGCGCGATGTAACGGTAGGGATGGGCGCGCTCCCAACTGGGGAAGGTGTTGGTGCTGAAACGGGAATGAACCAGGGCCAGCGCGCTCTCCATCGCCGGATGGTTCAGATCGGGAAAGAACCGGTCCATCTGCTCGGTCAGCAGCATCCCTTTATAGACCAATGTGCGGCAAGAGAGATTGGAAATATAAAACCAGCGGCCACCCTTGACGCCGCCGTAACGGATGGCCTGCTCGGCGCGCTTGCGAATGACGTAAAGCTTGCGCTCGAACGCCATTTCATCCGCCAGCTTCGCCTTGCGCCGGACGAAAGCCTGGCGGATGAACGGCTCGCCAGCCAGCGCCGTTGCGCCCAGAGTCGCGTTGTCGGTCGGCACGGTGCGCCAGCCGAGGAATTTCTGGCCTTCCTCGGCGACAATGTTTTCGAACAAGGTTTCGCAACCGCGCCGCTCGGCGGGGTCGCGCGGCAGGAAAATCATGGCCACCCCGTAATCGCCCGGCGGCGGCAGTTCGATTTTCTCCTGACGCAACGCTTCGAGGAAGAAACCGTGCGGCATTTGGATGAGGATGCCCGCGCCGTCGCCGGTGTTGGCTTCGCAGCCGCAGGCGCCGCGGTGGTTGAGGTTGACGAGGATGGTGAGGGCGTCGCGGATGATTTTGTGGGATTTTTCGCCTTTGATGTGGACAACAAACCCCACTCCGCAGGAGTCGTGCTCAAACTGCGGATCGTACAGGCCCTGTTTTCGGGGCCAACCCATGGGACCGGCATGATTTAATTTTGTCACACTCATCGGCTCACTGTTTCACTTTCGCCATAAAATTGGACTATTTGCGGCAAAAAACAACGGCAACACAACAACTAATTCACGAAAATACTTCATTTTGGCATTTTCGCGCAAAAAATCGGAAGGCTGCTGGACGCTATTTCGTAAAAAAGCGCAAGTTGTCACCAGCTTGTACTGGCTTGTACCAGGTTGTACCAGCCGTGGTTTTTTTGGTCTGTTTCAATGGGAATTGCCGCAAAAAAACAAAAACCCTATCCCGGACGAAAGGGATGAAAGGGATCCTCCTTCGCTAAAGCTTCCACCGCCGCGCTGCGCGCTTTGGCGGACAAGACGGAGGACAAGCAAATGGGACGAATGGGACCAATGGAGAAGTCCGGGCCGTCCGCGAACTTTTCCCCTTTTTCCCCCCTGCAAAATGTCAAAGAGCGGGGCGCATGGGCGCCTCCGGCATGGAGGCAATACCATGCTTAAATGGGAAAGCAAGAAGAAATACATTTTTTCGCGCACCCGCCGTCGCCAGGCCATGGCGGGCAGGGGAGACGCGGAGGCGCGGAGAGGATTGGGAATTTATGCTGGAAGTTGTTGCGATACAGGAATATGCAGATCTGCGCCGGTTCGATGCTTTGTCCCCGCTTGCCGCCGAGTTGGCCGGGCGTCAATTCCGCCGGTCAAAGCATGCCAAAGCTGCCCGCCCACCGCATGCGCATGGCCCAAACATGAAAAACATTGGGCGCAATGTTCAGCCTTATCTGCCAACCCGCTCCCATTCAGTCATTTGCATCCCTTCAGGAATTTTCCGTGGGACCGCGCCACTTTGGCTTGGATGCGGTAGTTTCATCGCTCCCGCGCAAAGGCTTGCAGTGAGGGGGCGACCGGCTCAAAATGAGTCCTGGCATGATTAACCATACCGTGACTTTTACCAAAGAAGACCCGTGGCGCGTGTTCCGCATCATGGCTGAATTCGTGGATTCCTTCGAAACCCTCTCGCAGGTCGGCCCGGCGGTGACGATCTTCGGCTCGGCCCGGACGCCGCCAAGCGACCCGTATTACAAGGCGTCGGTGGACATCGCCAGGGAACTGGCCAAGAACAACCTGGCTGTTATCACCGGCGGCGGACCGGGCATCATGGCCGCGGCCAATCGAGGCGCGGCCGCGGGCAAGGGCAAATCGGTCGGCCTGAACATCGAGTTGCCCTTCGAGCAGAAGGGAAACCGCTTCGCCAACGTGCCGATGCGCTTCCATTACTTTTTTTCGCGCAAGGTCTGCTTCGTCAAGTATAGCGTCGCCTTCATCTACATGCCCGGCGGCTTCGGCACGCTGGACGAATTTTTTGAAGTCCTGACCCTGGTGCAGACGCGTCGCATCCCCGGCTTCCCGCTCATTCTTTTCGGGCGCGATCATTGGACCGGCCTGGTGCGCTGGATGAAGTCCGTCCTGGAGAAGAACAAGATGATCAGCCCGGGCGATCTGGATTTGTTCGTCATCACCGACGACGCACAAGAGGTGGTGGAACGGATTTTGAAGTATATGAAGCAGGTCGGGCCGCCGGAAACGACGCCGAGCGCGCTGGCGTGACCCATCAGGAGCCGGAATGTATCAAGTCACGAGACTGGAGAATGGATTGACGGTGGCCACGGCGGAAATGCCGCACATGGCCAGCGTGAGCCTGGGCATTTGGGTCGGCGTCGGCGGACGTTACGAGCCGGAGGCGTTGAGCGGCGTGTCGCATTTCATTGAGCATCTGTTGTTCAAAGGCACGCGGCGGCGGTCGGCGCGGGAAATTTCGCAGGCGGTCGAGGGCATCGGCGGCTATCTCAATGCGTTCACGAGCGAGGATCACACCTGTTTCTACGCCAAGGCGCGCCATGACCAATTCGGGCGTCTGCTGGACGTGCTGACGGACATGTTTTTGCACTCCAAGTTTGATCCGGTGGAAATTGACAAGGAGCGGGAGGTGATCAAGGAGGAATTGGCCATGTACATGGACCAGCCCCAGCAGTACGTGCAGGAATTGCTTAACGCGACGATGTGGCCCGATCAACCCCTGGGCCGATCCATCACCGGCAGCGAAAAGACGCTCAATTTGCTCGGACGCGAACAGTTGGTGGCCTATCAAACCCAAAACTATGTCGCCCCGGCCATTTTGCTGGCGGCGGGCGGACGGATCACGCACCGCCAGGCGGTGGCGGCGGCGGGGAAATACGCCCGGAAATTCGCGCGCGGCGCGCGGCCCCGGTGCGTTCCGGCCGTTTCCTTGCAAACCCGTCCGGCGCTGCGGCTGTTGACAAAAAAGACGGAGCAGACGCAGATCGCCCTGGGCATCCGCGCCTGTTCGCGGCATGACGAGCGGCATTTCGCCATGCGCCTGCTCAACGCCGTGCTGGGCGAAAACATGAGTTCGCGCCTGTTCCAAACCGTGCGCGAGGAGCGCGGCCTGGCGTATTCCATTTACAGCGCTGCGAGCTTTTTTGACGACGCCGGCGACCTCGTCATCGCGGCGGGGCTGGACGCGGATCATTTGGAGGCGACGCTCAAGCTGATCCTGCGCGAAATGAAACGACTGGCCGCGCAACTCGTGCCGGCGTCCGAAATGCGGCGCGCGCGCGATTATCTTCTCGGCCAGCTCGACCTGAGCCTGGAAAACAGCGAGAACCAAATGATGTGGGCCGGCGAACAATGGCTCGGTTACGGCAAGATCATGCGCCCCGAGGAATTCAAGAGGCGTTTGAGCGCGGTGACCGCCGGACAGGTGCGCGCGGCGGCGCGGGAATTTTTCCGGCCCGACCGCTACAACCTGGCGCTCATCAGCCCCTTGAAATCGGCCGCCGGTCTGGAGAAAATCCTCTCGGCCTGATTGAGTTTTCCATCCTTCCATTTGCCGGTCGCCTATGGCGCATGGATCCGCCGTGGCGTTGGCGATGGTCGCGGCCAAACGCGCATCCGGGTTTCTGACCGAAATCCCGATCAAGCCGGTCATGCCGTGGGGGTTCTCAATTGAAAGGTTCCTCGCTGTTTTCGGTGGAATGGATCCATCTCCCGCCGTTAGTCCAGCGCCGCGGACGATCTCGAGTGATGCCGGCAAAAAGACACAAGCCCCGCCTGCCGCAGCCGAAGGGTTGAACTAAAGGTGATCAAAAAGCCGCCCGATTCTTGCAGAGTGGGAGCAATTCAAAATTGAGACACCCCAACTGCGGCTTTCAGTTTGGGTGTTTCAATTTTACAATCCCATTCTTCCGTTGTCCATGAAATTATGAAATGCGATCTTGCCACGAAGACCCTTCACCGTTCGGCAAGATTGTCCACTGAGTCAACGCGGCCAAAGGGGTGTTTTCCTTTTTGACAAGGAAGGTTCCAGGCGCGCTCCATTTTCCCGCCAAGCCAGGAAAACGGTTCGCACAGCGTGGTCCCGCGCCAGCTTACCATGCCACCGAAAACAGCGAGGAACCTTTCATTGCGCGTTGCTTTGGCCGGTGAATTCCGCCAGCGCAAGGGCGGCGGCGTCCAGAGCTTCCAGGGCGGCGGTTTCGTCGCGGTCGTTGTTGAGCATGATGGAGAAGGCCAGTTTTTCTTTTCCAGCGGTCGTGACATACCCGGAAAGCGTATGGACTCCCGCAAGCGAGCCGGTTTTGGCCCGGAGGTTTCCTGCGGCCGCAGTGCCCTTGAAACGGTTGCCCAGGGTGCCGTCCACGCCGGCAACAGGCAGCGCGTTCACAAAAGCGGCCCGGTCGCGGTGCGAGTTCATAAATGTCAACAATCGCGTTATCGCGCCCGGCGTCACCAGACAGTCGCGCGAGAGGCCGGAACCCTCTTCCAATCGGGCCATGTCGCGGCTGATGCCGGCGGAGGCCAGGAATGTTTCCATTTCAGCCAGCCCGGCCTGGCCGGTGTCGAGGTTCGCGGCCCCGGCCCTTGCGCCGACTTGCAGCAACAAAAGCTGCGCGTAGAGGTTCTCTGATGCTTTCAGAGTTTGTTGGACGATTTCGGCCAAAGGACGGGACTGGACGGACGCGATCTCGACCCAATTCGACCAGACGATGGGCGAAACTTCGCGGCTCAACCCATCCTCTTCGCCGACGCCGCCGGAGACGGACACGCCGTTTTGCGCCAGCCCGTCCTTGAGCATGGTGACAAACCAGAGGGCAGGCTTGGGAACGGACACAGATCCGCTTACGCCCGCCGATCCGAGCGGAACGCCGCCCCACGCATAAACCAGACTCTCTCCCACCGGCCTGTAAAGCCGGATGCTTGCCGGCGCGTTGGATGGCGCGGTGCGCGTCCGGTTGCGGAAAGTGAGAATGCCCGTTTCCGGCATCGTGACGATGTCGCAGGGATCGCCCGCAGCGCGGCCCGGTTTGAAAAGCAGGTCCACCACATTGTCCTGATACGTCAGCGCGGAGGCGGGCGCGCCGTAGAATTCCTGCAAATCGTCCCATGCCCAATCCGTGCCGAAGGGAGGGCCGCGAAACCAGCTTTCGTCGCCGATGATGCCGCCGTCAATTTTCCCGACTCCGGCGGCGAGCAGGGCGTCCAGGGCCGGCTGCAACGCCTTTTTGTAATCTCCGCCGTTGAAGCGGGCCGAGAAGGAGGGATCGCCCCGGCCAAAGACGAGCAAATCGCCGTGAATCACGCCTTGGGCGTCCGGTTTGGCGGCGGCGAAGAAGGAAGTCTTGATGCGATAGTCCGGCCCCAGACGGTCGAGGGCCAGGGCTGCAGTCAGGAGTTTTGCGCCGGAGGCGGGGACCATCAGCTTGTCCGCGTTGCGCTCAAAGAGCGTCCGGCCACTGTCCATGGAAACGATCTTGACGCCCCATTGGGCTTGCGCGAAGCGCGGCTGGTCCAGCAGAGCCGCCAGACGGGCCTGGAGCGCGGGCAGACTGTCGTTGCCGGCGGCATGGCCTGCGGATGCGGCGCAGAGAAGCGCGAAGGCGGCGCGCCACCCAAGCAAATGACATCGCTTCACTTGGTTTCCAGCCGCAATTTTTTGATTTCGCCGGACATCGCGGTGAAGCAGTTCCAAGAGTTGGTCGCGGTTCGTTTGCTTTTGTAATCCCGTTTTAGAAACGAGCCGGCGGGCGACCAGACGGTCTGCATGACGCCATCAAACTGGCCCTTCAACTCCTTTGGAGAACGGCTGCGCCAGTGTGCCATGTCCTGGGCCTGGCACACGGCCACTTTGGACGATGTCCACGGGCAGCTCACGACGTGAAAGCCCTTAACGGCGAGATAGGGCGCGGTCGGGACGGCATCCTCGTAATGCCAGTCGCAGAGCGTGATGTCCTTGGGAATCAAATCAATGGCGCGGGAGGTGCCGTTGGCGCTGGCCTCCCACTCGCCCAGGCCGGTGGTTTTGGCGTCGAGCAAGCGGTCGCTCCACATCCACATGCGCCGTCCTTTGGATTTCAAATGATCGTGAATGGTGGTGACTTCGCCGGCGAAAAGCTCCGCGGGGTCCTTGCCGCCGCAACGCGGGCACTTGGATTCGCCGATGTACATGACCTCATCCATCCCGGCGTGAAACGCGTCCGTCTCGAAGACATCGCACAATTCGTCCATGACGGCGAAGACGACCTCATGGACTTTGGGATGAAGCGGGCAATAGCTTTTGCAGTATAGGCGGTCGGGATTGGGCCAGTCTGGATATTCCTTGGGCATCTTGATCCAGGGCGTTTCGTCGAATTCCGGGTACTTGGCGAGCAAAGGCTCAAGATAGGTTCCCTCCGACTGGTGGCCGAGCAAATTGACGTGGGGAATGAGATGGATGTTGTTTTTCCGGCAGACGGCGACGAGTTTTTTGACATCATCGCGGGACAGGGCGCCGCGTTCGCGCAGTTCCGGGTGGGATTGGAATTGGTAATGATAATCCACGCGCAAGACCAGGGTGTTGACGCCGCGGGGCGCCAATTCCTTGTCTATGAACGTGACGAACTGGTCCAATTCCTTCGGGCGCGGCGCGGCGATGCAGAAGCCGCGCACGGGCATAACCTTGTCCAAAGGGTCCGCGGCCCTTGAACGGATTGGGGAAAGGACGGAGGCAGCCAGACAGAGGCAAAGCATTGTTTTCATATTATGAACGGCAGTGTGAGTCGGAACCAGCGGCAACGCAACAGGGAAAAGGCCGGGGCGCAAGGAATGTTGCCAGGGGATACCCGTTGTTACAGTGAGTGTTTGTGGAGTTAAGGGGTGGCGTTGGTTGCCTGGCAATCCTTGAGTTTCATTTGCACTTCGGCTTTGCGAAGGCAGGCGTTGGAAATTTCAAGGGAGCTTGCCCCGATGGCGTTGAGGCATCGCCATTGTTCGTCGAAGGCTGTCCATGCTTTTTTGAACCATGCGGCGGCGTCCTGCTCCGCGCTTTTTTCAGCGGCGGGATTTCCCCTGCCTTCGCGCAGGACGATGTCGCCCATGACGCGGTAGCACTCGGCCATGAAACCGGTGAATAAATGGTCGTTCGGATTTTTCTCGTGTTCGCCGGCGAGCCAGGCGTCGGCGCGGGCGAGGTCATTATGTATGGTCCGGATTTCCGCGCGCGCGGAATCCGCCGGAGCGGATGAGGAGGGTTGGCGGATGTTCCTGGCATGAGTCTCGGCGGCATTGAGAAGTTCCACGATCAAGATTTCGGCCAGGCTTTGTTTGCCCGCCGGATCGTTGGGCGCCAACCGGATGCAGCGTTGAAATAAATGGGCGGCTTGGAGGCCGGCGCCGCGTCTGGCGAAATAGCGTCCGATCTGGAGGTCCAAATCCGGGGTGTCCGCGGGGCCGTAAAAATTAAGGGCGATGTCCCAACGGTTGTGAAAATAGGCGGCCACGGCGGAGGAAGAGATGGGGGGGGCGGGGGACGGGACTCCGCGAAGCCGGGCGTTGAATTGTTGGTTGGCCCTGGCGATGACGTTGTCTGGATTGAGGCGGAGGGCCTCGGCGAACTGGGCGCCGGCGTCGTCGAGGAGGGGGAGGTTGCGAGCGGCGGCGGTTTTTTGGAGTTCGACGCCCCAGTTGTCGAGGAGTTGGGAATAGATGTTGGCGACGCGGCGGGCATCGGGGGATTTATTGGCCAATTCGGGCAAGGAAGCGAGGGATTGTTTTCCGAGGGCGAGCCACCAGGCCTGGTTGGCGGCGATTTCCGCCGGAGTCAGAGCCAGGGTTGCGAGGAAGTTGGTTGGGCACGGATGCAAATCGCCGCCGAAGCGGCGCGGGGACATGCAAACGCGCTCAAAGTACGCGCCAAAACTGGGTTGCAAATAATAGAGGGGTTCGCCGCGCCGGGCAAGACGGGCCAGAAGATCGCCAATTTTCCAGTCTTCGATCTCCCCGGCCAGACGGTCGGGATGGGTGATTTCCCTGTGAAAGGACGGGAAGCGATTGGCCAGGCAGCGAAGATATTCAGGATGGGTCAGCGAGCGGCTTTCAACAAAAGTGTATGAACCTTGCAGACGGAGTTTTTGGCTGGCGCCCAGGGTCAGATACAAGCGGTCGGGATCGTCGGCCAGGACAATGGCGGACTTGGGGGGGAGGGCCCTGGCCATTTCTTCTCCGAATTGAGCCAACGCGGAACAGTTGGAGTCGCGGATGAGGGGGAAGTTCCGGCAGAACAACAGCGCGGGCAGGCCAATCGCGGCGACCGAAAGGAAACCGGCCGCCACGCGGTTGAAGGCTCGCGCGGGCGGAATCTCCGCAGCCCGGCGCCCGCGAGGGACGGCGTTTCTTCCAAACACCAGGAGAACGTAGCCGCTGAAATAGCCGACGCTCAAGGCGGCCAGATAGTAGAAGCTCAGAAACGCGGGCGCTCCCGGCCTTGCGCCGGCGCGCATAACCGGCAGGAAGGGGTTTAATTTCACATTGAAAAAGACCAGGACACCCACGGCCAAAAACGCGACATGGAGCAGGCGAAACAACAGGCGGGGGAAGTTGCGCGCGCCGGAGTAGCGTTCGGCCTTGGAGGAGGGCCATTTGACGGCGGCGAAGAGGAGGGGGATCAATGTGGGTATCGCGGCGATGACGGCATAGTATCTGGGCGTCGTGATGAGGGCAATGTGTTGGCCGGCGAGGTTTTGGCGGAGGAGTTGCCAGAAACTGGCGTCATGGGCGGCGGCCCCTAGGAGCGGGGTCAAGCCGTAGAGCAGCAGCCCCAAGACGCCCCAGGAGGTCATTGGCAGGACGAATTTCCAGCGGAAAAACCGTTTGCGTTTGATCCAGATCAGGGCGAACAGGAAACACGGGAAGAAACCGATCAGCGCCCAATCATTCGCCACGCCCACCCCATAGAGGAAGGCAAACAGGCTCAACCATCCCTGGCGGCGCGAGATGCGATACTTGAGCAGACAGAAAATAAGAAAGGCAAATACTAGCGCATCCATCATCTCGCCCGTCCAGGAGACGGCATTGCGCCAAAAGGACTCTTGCGCGGCGAGGAGGAGGACGGCGAAAAGAGCCGGAAGAAATGCCGCGCGGCCCGGCAGCAACGCGTGTCTTCCCCGCCGCCGCCGCCGCTGATCGTGGGTGCGGTCGTGGCGAAGGATCCGCACGGAGCGGGCGAGGATCGCCAGCGTCAAGGCCGCGCAAACGGCGGAGAGCGCGTTCAGGCCGATGAGGCGCCAGTCTGCGGGCAGCAGTCGCAATGGGAAAGTCAGAATCAAAAAGAGCGGATGATAATGGGGACTGGGACGCCACGGGAGGGGGCCAGGATGCCAGTTCCAGCCCATGAACTGCGAGGCAAAAGGAAGACTGCCGAATGTCACCCAGTGGTTCAAGGTCAACCCGTACAGCGCCAGGGTCGCCAGGGCGACCAGGCACGAAGACGGGACGATGGGCTGTTTGGCTTCGGGATTATTTGCTTTGCCGTTTTCCGCCGTCATGGGCGGCTCAAGCTTGAGAGATGCGCCCGCCTTTTGGCAAGGGCGTAAGTAAAATATGGACATCCGGCCAGGAATGTGACAAGATATAAGAACCCGGCAGCGGGATGTCGGGGAAGGAGCGGCGGATCGTTGCCGCAGCTTCGGGAAGGACGAGAGCAAAGGCGATGACAGCCGTTTGCATGCGATGAAAAGCGAAATGATCCCGAACAAGAAAGATAGCCCGGTTTCTGCCAGCAAGGGACGAAAAGTCATGCTGGTTGACGACCATCCGGTCATGCGCGAAGGCCTGGCGCAGTTGATCAATCACGAGCCGGATTTGACCATTTGCGGGGAGTATGAAGACGCCGCGCATGCCTTCGCGGCCATATCCGTTTTGAACCCTGATCTGGCCATCGTTGATCTATCCCTCAAAAGCAGCAGCGGATTGGAACTTGTCAAGAACAGCCGGGCCAGCCATCCCAACCTTCGCATCCTGGTCCTGTCCATGTACGACGAAACCCTCTATGCCGAACGCGCCCTGCGCGCCGGCGCTGCCGGGTACATCATGAAACAAGAAGCGGTTGAGAAGATTTTGGGGGCCATCCGCCAGGTGCTTGGGGGCGGCGTGTATCTGAGCGAGAAAATGGGTTCCAGGCTGATGCGCCAATGGGTGGGCGGCAAGGCGTCCGAGACCGGCTCCTCGATGGAACGGTTGAGCGACCGGGAACTGGAAGTGTTCGGGTTGATCGGGCAGGGCAAAAGCACGCGGCAAATCGCCGGACATCTGCGGTTGAGCGTCAAAACCATCGAAACGCACCGCGCCCACATCAAGGAAAAGCTCAATCTCAAAGACGCCAACGAGCTTGTCCATGCCGCCATCCGCGCGGGCGGAGAGTGAAAACTCTCTTGACCGGGCCGGGCGGATATGCTTGAATCGGGCAATTACAGTTCCAGCGCGCGTTCATTCATGTCGTTAAGAGCAATGAAAAAGGCGCTACAAACCATTATCATCAGCGCATTATGTCTGGCGTTCCAAAACGGGCGTGCCGAGACGGTCATGGATTTTGTAAAGCCCGGATGCACGGTGCGGCATGCTGTTTTTCCTTTTTACAGCGAGCCGGACCGGAAGCTGTCCGCTGTCGTCCGCGTTGAAAAGGCGCGCATGGATTACCAGCGCAAGGGATTTTTTCATATTGGCGTCCTGCCGGTGTGCGCGATGGAAGGCGTGACCATTGAAATTTTGGACACGCGGACCGCCGCGGGCGCATTCCAGCAGATGCAACGGTGGCTGGGCGCGGGCGACGAGAACCGCGTGGAATTGCGCCGGGTGAAATTTCTATTTTCCACCAACAGCCTTGAAGCGGGGACGGCGCATTGCCGCGCCGGGAACCGCTGGGAATTGCTGGATGGCGTGCGTCTGGTTGCCGGCGGCAATGAAACGCGCGCCGAGCGGGCCACCTTCCAGGTTGCCGGGCGGGAGGCGGGACAGGTTGTTCTGGAGGCCGCGCCCGAAGCCGCCCGTATCTTTCCAAGTCTGATTGCCGAACCGGAACATTGAATTCAACCACTATTCATTATGAAATCCCCATTAATCGTTCTGACATCCGTTTTTCTGCTGCTGGCCCCCATTGCGCGGGCGGACTCCTTCAGCACAGGCACCAATTACCTGGCCAAGACCAATTTGACGGCGGCCAACGCGAGCTTTGCCAGCGCGGTGGCGGCCAATCCCACCGATGGGGAGGCCAACGTGTATTACGCCATGACGCGCGTGTTGATGCTGCCGACGCTGTCGTCGGGAAGCAGTTTTCTCACCGCGCTTGGCTTTTCCAGCACAGGCCGCAACGTTTATGACTGGACCGCCGCCCCGCGCAAAAGACCCAAGGGCGGCCTGGCCATTCCATCTGGCCTGAACGCGGACGCTTTTACGGCGCAGTTCCGCGGCAACGTGCTGCCCGCCCTTGCCGCCGCCCAAACCAACCTGGCGCAGATCACCGACACCAGTTTCACGCTGACGCTGCCGCAGGAAGTGACGCACCTGCCGACTGTGACGATAGACTACGGCGACGTGCTGATGTTGCGGGCGATGCTGAACAGCGCCGAGCTTTTCATTTACGGCCTTAACTCGCTCAATGTTAATGCCCAGATCACGTCCGTTTCGAATATCATCGCCAAGAACAAATCCATTGAGGCGGTGCTGGCCGGTTTCCCCAGTTTGCTCACCTTCGCCACGACCAGCGACAAGGGTCTGGCCCAAGCCGCCTTTACCAACGCGGCCAGCCAGTATTTCGCGGCGTCGTATTTCATTCGGAACGTCCGCGCGCCCGGCGCGACATATCTCTTCAACCTCGGCGCGAGCGAAGAGGCGGATGAATTGAAGTTCCGCCAAACGCTGAGCAACCTGGTGCTTTCCGTCAGTGGTCCGGCGCAACCGCTGCCGATGGCGACGAACATTTCCATTTCGATGGGGGCATTGTTTAGCGAAACAAACAGCCCGCGCCAGTGGCTGCCGCAATTTCAATCCCAAGGCGCGGTGTTTATCTGGGACTCTTGGACGAACGTGACGCTGGGAGGCGTGGCGCAGGGGTTGACCAAGACAAATCTGGACAAGGCAGTGCGAAAGCTCGGTCTTGAAGCCTGGCTGGAAACACCTGGAGTGACACTGGCGGTGCTCTCGTCCATGCCGGATGACGGGGGCAATCCCAATGGCGTGATTCGCGGAAAGGATGGCAATCTCTATGGCACGACCCAATGGGGCGGCAACAACTATAATGGGAACATCTTCAAGGTCACTCCTTCCGGTGTCATGACGACCCTTTACGAGTTTGGCTCGGACGCCAACGCGGACCAGAACGCCTACACCCCCAACGCCCTGATCCAGGCCAGCGACGGCTACCTTTATGGCACGGCCCAATACGGCGGCGCAAATTACAGCGGCACGATCTTCCGCATCAGCACCAACGGGGGGGCGGGAACATTTAAGACATTGTACAGTTTTGGAACCGAGCAGAACGATGTGGGTTACACCCCAGTGGCGGCGTTGATGCAAGCCGCCAACGGCAATCTTTATGGCACGACTTATGGAGGCAATGGAGGCAATTACAACCCCGGCACGATTTTCAGGTTCTCTCCAAATTCGAGTGCTTTTAGCAACCTATATGCTTTCAGCGTCTCCGACGGAGCCAATCCCGCCAGCCCGCTCATCCAAGGCACGGACGGCAATCTTTACGGCGTGACTTCGGGTGGCGGTTCCAACAACAACGGCACCGTTTTCGAGATCAGCACCGACGGCGGCAATTTTGCGTCCTTGTATTCCTTCGGAACAGCGCAGGATGGGTATGGCTGGCAACCCACCGGCTTGGCACAAGGCACGGACGGAAGATTTTACGGCACGACGCAGCAAGGCGGGAACAATGATTACGGAGACGGCACGTTGTTTGGCCTGTCAGTCTCCAACTGGATTGGCACGTTGACCATGTCCTACTCCTTTGACCATCAAAACCAGGATGGCTATTATCCCATTGGCTCCCTGGTTCCGTTGGCTGGCGGCAAATTCTACGGGGTGACGGCAAGCGGCGGCGCCAATAATCGCGGGTCCATTTTCGCCTTTGCGCCCCATGCCGGGGCCGGTTCGATGGTTTGGTTCACCAAAAATACCGGCGACTATGACAACTCGTATAATAACGAATACAACAATTATCAGCCGCCGGGATTATTTGCCGGCGCGGACGGCAACTATTATGGCACGACATCGGACGGAGGAAACAACGGCAACGGGACGGTCTACAAGCTTTCCATTTCCAGTTCCGGTGGCCTGACGGCGCCATCGGTCACGCCAGCCAGTCAAAGCGTTAAAGTGGGCGGCGCTGCGATCTTCTCCATCAAAGAAACGAACACGACCTTGACATATCAATGGCTTTTCAACAACGCCCCATTGACGGATATATGGAACATCTCCGGCTCGGCCACCACCCAGTTGACCATTAGCCCGGCCATGTCCACCAACGCGGGGAGCTACTCTGTCATCGTATCCAACTCCGTCACCTCCGTGACCAGCAAACCGGCCACGCTGCAAGTGGCCGCTGAAACGACTTCGCCGTCCGTGACCATTGTTTTCCCCAAGACCGGCAGCCGCACGGGCGCGGTGGCCTTTAACGGCACGGCGTCGGACAGCGTCCGGGTGGCGGGCGTTGAGTATTGGATTTATCCGAGCAAGGGAGCCGTGGCTCCCATCATAGGCTGGGCGTCGCTGTCCGCCGGGAAAGGCTCCTCCAATTGGACGATTCAGACGGCGCCGCTGTCGCTGCCGCCCGGCACCAATATCCTTTCGGTGAAAAGCTCGAATTATTCCGGGCTGTTTTCACCCGCGCAAAGCGCGACCTTCTTTTACCAGACGCCGGCCACCCTCCAGTTGCAGGCCAGTCCGGCCGGAATGGGGACGTTCACGGGCGCGGCGTCCGTCAAGGGCGATCCCGCGCCATCCAACGGGGCGTCGTTGTATGTCGGGGAAAGCTACACGGTCACCGCCAAGCCCGCCAAAAACTGGTGGCTGACCAACTGGCTGACCAACGGCGTCTTCGCCGGGACAAACACCACACTGAGTTTCGTCATGGAACCCGGCCTGTCCGTGACGGCCAATTTTGCCACCAACCAGTTCGTAGGAATGGCCGGAAGATACGACGGGATTTTTTATCCCTCCACGCAGCCGGCGACGGAGACCAATTCCGGTCTCATCGAGAATCTGGTGCTCAAGACCAACGGCATATATAGCGGCAAGTTGTACCTGGCGTCGGGAACGCCTTACGCGCTTGCCGGCGCCTTCGACGAGTCGGGCTACGCCAGTGAAACCATCGCGCGCTCCGCGGCTCAGGGCGGCAACGTGACCCTGGAGTTGAACATCCAGTGGCAGAGTTCTCCGCGGCAAATCACGGGGTTGGTGCAAGGCGGCAGTTGGATTTCGAGCAATTTGAACTTGTTCGCCGCGACGACGAACCTGAACAATGCCACCAATTACACCATGCTCCTGCCGCAGGACATGACCGTGACGAACTCCCCGCCCAATTACGGTTACGCGCAAATCACCAACACCGGGAGCATGATCAACATCGGTGGCGCGCTGTCTGACGGCGCCCCGTTCTTCCGCTCGGAACCGATCAACGAGGAAAATCAATTTCCCGTCTACGCGAGCCTCTACAACAATACCGGCCTGCTCTTGGGAGAACTGAGCTTGGACGCCGCCACGAACTCCGCCATTCCCGCGGGCGCCTTGATCTGGTTCAAGCCAACGCAGAAAACAGGCCTTTACACCAATGAATTCACAACCAGTCTTGACGCGGCCATTTCAGTCTGGACCAATTCGGCGTCCGCCCTGGCCGTCTTCACCAACAACACGGAACTGGTATTTTCTGGCGGCGGCCTGGCCTCAAGCCTCACGAACGTTGTGCAATTGACCTCCTCGAACACGTTGAAAGTGGTCACCAACGCGAATTTTTCCAGTGGCTCCATCAACCTGAAAAACGGGCTGTTGACGGTGACGTTTACCAACGCCATCGGGAAAAAGATCACCGCTTATGGGACGGTGTTGCAGAACTTCAGCTTGGGCGGCGGCTTTTTCCTGGGTGCAACTAACGCAGGCACCATCACCCTTGGGTATCAAACCTCTGGATTCGACCAGTACCTTACTCAAGTAATAAGTATGCTTCTTCAAGAAGCAGCGGGAGGCCCCCCGCCCCCGTAATCCTAGAGCAATTGCTGCTGGAAGGATCTCAAGACCTTCAGCCTGTTCCCTAACCCCGCAGGACTCGGTGCGGGGCGGGATCTGTGCAAGCAGCGTTGCGACTTCAATCTTTTGGGATTGTCGCAAAAAGGGATCGTCCTCCGGCGCACTCTTGGCAGAAGGGGCGGCGAACCCGGAAGGGTCCCGCTCAGGCAGTCAACTGTTTTGTCATGGCGACGCCGTCGCGGATGAGCTTCCGCGCGGCGGCGGCGGATTTCGCCTCGGCGTAAATGCGCAGGATCGGCTCGGTGCCGGATCCGCGCAACATCAGCCAAGCGCCGTCACGCGCCGCGAATTTGACGCCGTCGTAGGATTTGACGGAGGCCAGGGGCGAGCCAGCCAGTTTTTTCGGCGGATGGCTTTTGCACCAGTCCATCAACGCGGCCCTTTTCTCCAAGGGGAAGCGCGTGTCCAGCCGGGCGTAATGGTGCGGGCCGAATTGCCTTTCCAAGCGCCGCAACAGTTCGTTGATCGTGACGCGCTCGGTCGCCAGGAGTTCCAGCAGCATCATGCCGGCGGCGATGCCGTCGCGTTCCGGCATGAGGTCTGGAAAGCCGATGCCGCCGCTTTCCTCGAAGCCGAGCAGGACATTGCCCTTGAGCATTTCGGCGCAGATGTATTTAAAGCCCACGCCCGTTTCCACCAGTTCAAACCCGTAGTGCGCGCACATTTTATCCACCATCGAGGTGGTGGTCAGCGCCTTGACGACGCGGCCGGAGGCTTTGCGGTTGACAATGAAGTGATGGAGGAGCAGGCAAATGATCTGGTGGGTCGTCAGCGGATTCCCGCGCCCATCCATGCCGCCGACGCGGTCGGCGTCGCCGTCGGTCACGAGGCAGAGGTCGTGCGGATGGCGGCGCAGCCAGGCGGAACTGAGGGAATAATTGGCGGCGATGGGTTCTGGATTGATGCCGCCGAAATTGGGATCATGGGCGCCATCGAGCGTGGTGACGCGGCAGGTGGTGCCGAGGAGCAACTGTTCAAAACAGCCGGCGCCGACGCCGAACAGGGCTTCATGGGCGAAGCGCAGCTTCGAGCGGGCGATCCGTTTAAAATCGGCCATTTTTTTGATCGCGCGAAAATGAGCCGGGCGAAGGTCTTCCAGCTCGATTTTTCCAGAGGCGAGGCCGGGCGCGGGGACGCGGGTCTGATCCAGCTGTTTCTCCACTTTCTGGCAGAGGGACGACTCGGCCGAGCCGCCGTAATGGGCCTTAAGTTTGTAGCCGTTGAAAATGGCGGGATTATGGCTGGCGGTGATCATGACGCCGCCGGACGCTTTTTTTTGCATGACGGCATACGAAACCGAAGGAGTGGGAAGGGCACAGGAGGATAGGACGGCGCGAAATCCGTTGGCGGCGAAGACTTCGGCGGCGCGGCGGGCGAATTGATCCGAGAGAAAGCGGCGGTCATAACCGATGATCACGGATTTGTTCGTGCCTGGGGGCTGGCTGGCAATCCAGACGTCCGCCGTGGCTTGGACGGCGCGGTCGAGGTTCTGAAACGTGAAATCCTCGGCGATCACAGCGCGCCAACCGTCCGTGCCAAATTTAATGTTCATTGGATTCGAAATTGCAAACGAGCCGGAGAAGATTAAGGCTGGAAAACAGAAACCACCATCCCAAAAAACCTGAACGGCCAACGACGGCCATTACCAAGTGCCGTAAGCATCAAGAAGGCTGGAGGCGGCGTTGGTTTGCATCCGCGGCAGGGTTCGCCATTCGACGTGACCATCAACAAACCCGATGTTGCCCCCCACCTCGCCGATGCTGGCGCTGCTGTTGCCGGGCAATCCAACGGTGAAAGAGGAGCTTTGGGCCATGGCTGCACCCGAGGCCGTGTGCGGGGCCACTTTCATGCGCATGGGGAAATAGCCGGTATTGCCGCTGCTGGAGGTCCAAAAATTCGCGTCGGCCAGCAACTCGGAAGTGGAGGTGGCGATCGTAGGCAGTTTCACCGGTTCCACGGTGTAATCTGGAGCCTTGACGGAACCGACGATGCTGTCGGCCAAGTAGCTGTATCCGATGACAAAACCGATATTCGTGATGTATTGGTGAACAGCATTGGGGTTGTTGCCAAAAGCGATGTTGGGACAATAAAGAACATTTGAGACTCCACCGCTCATTTCAACCAGATTCGTGTAGACCGAGTCGGCGAGGATGATCGAGTGATAATAACCTTTGTCGTCGGCGCAACTGGGCAAATAATCCTCGTTCTGAAAAGCGTACTGGTACATGACCTGAAGGTCCTGGCGAAGGTTGCTTTTGCAAATGGCGCGGCGGGATTTTTCCTTGGCTGTGGACAAGGCGGGCAATATGAGCGCCGCCAGAAGTCCTGAGATAGCAATAACCACCAAGACTTCCACCAGGGTAAACCCAGTGGCTTTCACAAGCTTGTTTTTACTGCTATTTATGGCTGTTGCCATATATGTCCGTCGTCTCTGAAGATCAATATGGAGTATGTGCGAAATAATAGCAACAATTTTGCAACATTTTTTTGTAGGGGAATCCCCTACACGGATGGGGTTTGACACCGGGCATGGCCGGGGTAGGTTTTTGCCGATGTGCGCCCGCTCACGCGCCTGCATCCGCCTGCGGGGGGTGCGGCAAAATAATCTCAAAAACGTCAATCTCGATGTTCCACTGCGTCAATTGGTGGTCATTGCCGGTTTGAGCGGGTCTGGCAAGAGTTCTTTGGCCTTTGAGACGCTTTTTGCCGAAGGGCAGCGCCGTTATATTGAAACCTTCTCGCCCTACGCCCGGCAGTTTCTGGATAGGATGGACAAACCGCAAGTTGAGAGCATCGAGGGCATCCCTCCTGCCATCGCCATCGAGCAACGAAACAGCGTAAAGTCCACGCGCTCAACGGTTGGCACGATGACCGAGATTACGGATTACATGAAGGTTATCTGGGCCAGAATTTCCCAAATCCATTGCCAGCGGTGCGATCGTCCGGTGCAAAAAGACGCGCCGGCAAGCATCTGGGCCGCGATGCGCGATCTGGCCGGAGAGGGTGAAACGTTGCTCAGCTTTGATTTGCCCTTGAGTGACAAATTTTCGCTGGAGGAGTCGCTGGCGCTGATTTCCCGGCAAGGCTACCGGCGGCTCATATTGGAAGGCGTCATCACGCAGTTGGAGGAGGCGGGAGAACGGCTCAAGGGTCTTCGCCCTGAACGACTGACCGTTATCCAGGATCGCGTTAAAATGACACCGGGGAACCGTGCGCGGTTCGTGCAAGCTTGCGAGCAGGCGTATCATTTTGGCAAAGGGAAACTGGCCGCGCGGCTCATCCAGCCCGGCGCGCGGGAAAGCGGCGGCGATCCGAT
>Ga0316226_1001491_pt1 | contig 25046 bp, 19 predicted proteins | sample TBH18017metaG_FD_206009 | JGI IMG/M metagenome (GOLD analysis project Ga0316226, IMG submission 206009) | Freshwater microbial communities from Trout Bog Lake, Wisconsin, USA - TBH18017 | ecosystem: Environmental > Aquatic > Freshwater > Lake > Hypolimnion/Profundal zone | place: USA: Wisconsin...
GATAACGGAGACAGCCACGGGTTTCTCTGGAAGGCTGCGAGCGGCATGACCGACATCGGTATTCCCGCCAGCGCCTTGGGCGCGAGTTTTGTTTATCTAAGGCCCACTTGCATCAGCGATGACGGGACGATTTTGTTTGGCACTCTGTCTATCGGGAGCGGCTGGGAGGGCTTTCGCTACAACACCACGACTGGGTTCCAAGATTTGGGAGACTTATCGCCAACCGCCTGCACGGCGGATGGAAATGAAGCGGTGGGAACAACCACCAGCGCCTTGAATTACGCGATGATTTGGTCAGCCGGGAACGGCAGCGGCACGGTGGCCAGTCTCCTTTCTGTCAACGGCATCGCGCCAGGCGCCACCGGCATTGCGGGGCCAGTCAGCATCTCGCGGGATGGCTCGGCGATGACGGCCGTCATCCCGAATCCCATCAGCGGGGAGCATTATCCCACTGTCACCCCCGTCCTGATCACCCTGCCGGTCCCGTTGAAAACCGCACCGGTCCCGCCGAGTGTTCTAAAATTTTCCACCGCTTATGCCACCGCGCTGGTTGAGCCGGCGGAAACGCTCATCCAATATGCCAATTTCAACAATGGCGCGTCGGCTGTCCTCGTCAAAGGGCCATCCCACGCCTCCGCGTTTGTTATTACCACGAACGGGTCGTTCAGCTATACGCCCAAAACCGGTTATAGCAACCGGACGGACTTTTTCACCTACCGACTGGTGAGCACCAACGGGACCAGCGCTACCAACCAGGTGCAGATTTCCGTGGCGGCACCTGCCCCCCCGACGGTGGATACTCCTTCGGTCTCAAATGTCACTGCCACGACGGCAATTCTTGGTGGCATAGTGGAGAGCGATGGCGGAGCCGGGATCACTGCCGTCGGTGTGGTTTATGCGCCCTTGCTGGTTGACAGTGACCCGCAGATCGGGGATCCGGCGGCAGGCACTGCCACCGGAATCGGCTTGACGGGTGCCTTCGCGGTCCATGTTGGCGGTCTTGCGCCGGACACCGATTACGCCTATGCGGCCTATGCTACCAACAGCCTTGGCACCAGCTATAGTGCGACCGGCATTTTCACCACGTTGGCCACGCCCCAAAGCTGGCAGCAGACATGGTTTGGTGACCCAAGCAGCATTGCTGCCGCTTTAAATGCGGCTCCATATCTAAGCGGCGTGCAGAATATTGCGATCTTCGCCTTTGTCGGGCCATATCAGGATCCCAGCACGGTTAGCGCCAGCCAGCTCCCGCAGATGCAGATCAGCGGCGGTAATCTTCTCTACAGCTTCACCGAACCTGCCGGGGTGAGCGGTATCATCTACGGTGCGCAGTCGAGTGCGACGCTGCAACCCAACGACTGGCAGCCAATTGCCGACACCGGCGACAACTCCGCCACGCCACCGACGCACTTATTCAGCGTCCCCATAGGCAATAACGCACAACTCTTCATGCGACTAATGCTCGCCGTTCCATAACATAACACGCGTTATGGCAGCCTCAGCTCAGAAGCTGCGGCCTTCGCGCGGCTACGGCGCGAGCAGGCGGCGGGGCCAGCCGCTCTCCAATATCTTTGGCCCTCTGCGCTTGCGTAGGATTATCCAGGCTTAGCGGGCGGCCAGGCGGGCGAGGAACTTCTCGAGTTCTTGGATTTCGGTGGCCGTGGCGGCATCTTTGCCGGCGTATTCTTTGATGACCTGGTTCAGATGGGTTTTGAAGATGCGCTTGGCGCTCAGGAGCGTATTGGAAGCGTCGGTGGGCGATTTCAAACCGAATTGCTCGATCAGTTGGTCATAGGCGGGCGGGGTAGTGTCATTGAACACCGGTTCGAGGATGCGCAACCGGAAAACTTCCCAGACATAACCGCGCCGAGGCTGGTCGGCGGCGGGATCCTTGCAGTCCGCTTCCATGCGCCGCAGAGTTTCGGCGAGCACGGTGCGAGCCCAGGCCAGGTCAAAGGCTTCTGAAACCGCCGGCGGTTCCGGAAGCTCGTGGTCCAGCTCGTCCAAAGGCAACGGCGGGTTTTTATTTTCCGCCAAGTTCAGCCGGTTGAGGACAAAATTTCGCAGGCTGGTCTTCAGGAAATCCCGGAAGCGGCCCCGGTTTTGATCGGCTTTTTGGAGCCAGCCCTCCTGGAGCAATTTGTCCTCGGCAAAATCCTGGAGCAAGGTGTCAGCCTGACTATGGAGGCTGGGGAAGGTGGTCAGGAGAAAAATTTTTAGGGGTTGCCAATAGAGCCGGACGAGCCGGTCCAAGGGTGCCGCTTCGGCTTGCGCCGCCTTGCCCAAGTTGGCCCAATCGGTGCGGGGGAAAAGCGAATTCTTGGACGATTCAGGGGACATCAGCTTATGCGGATCAACCTTCGGGGTGGTCAAGCAAATCCTGCAAACGCGGACGAAGCGGGGCGGGAGTTTTCGATAACCAGCTCTCGTTTATCAAGCCCACCTCAATTAAATCGCGCAAATGCACCCGGTCTTTGTCGCGAAACGAGGTCAGTTTCATCCGCACCAGCGCGGCGAGCGAAACCAGCCGGAAGGTTTCCGTTTCCTCCGATTCGGAAACATCCGGCACGCTGGTCACATGATCGGGACGGACCTTTTCCGCGGCAAAAACAATGTGCACCGCGTCCCGCGCTTTCGCGTCCGGTCCGTCCAGGAACATGTCCATGCCAGCCACGTGACGATAAACAAAACCAGCCTGTTCGAGGGTCTGGCGGGCGGCGGGCAGGTCGGCACGGCGTAAAATGATGTCCACATCCTGGGTGTTGCGCACGGCTGCTTCGTCCACGCGCGAAACCCACGCGGCAACGGCGTTGCCACCCGCCACCGCGTAGGGGATTTTCACCTGCGCCAGCGCTGCGGCTGCGCGCAGCAGGCGCAGCCGGACTTTTTCAACCGCGTTGCTCATGCGTTCCCAGGAAACATCCGCATAAGTGGTTACGGCCATGGTCACATTGCTGTCAGTTGGTCAAATACTCGCGCGGGTCGGTGATCTTCCCGGTCAACGCGCTGGCTGCCACCGTGGCCGGCGAGGCGAGGAACACCTGCGATTCCTTGTCGCCCATGCGGCCGGGAAAATTGCGGTTGGTGGCGCTGATGCACTTGATGCCGGATTTGTTGATGCGGCCAAAGGTGTCCACCGGGCCGCCCAAACACGCGGCGCACCCGGCGTTTTCCGTCATCTGCACGCCGGCGTTGACCATCACCTCCCAGATCGTTTCGTTGCCCCAATAGGTCGTCTGCAAGTCGCGGACGATGTCTGGCGTGGCGGGCACGCCGAAGGTGTCAATGACCACTTTGCGGCCGCGAAGTATGCGGGCGAACTCCACGAAGTCGCTGGTTTTGCCACCGGTGCAGGAACCCACGTAGGCGCGATCGAGCTTCAGGTTCATATCTTTGGCCTTCTGGCGCTGGCCCGGATCGGGATGGCAGGCGACGGTCGGTTCAAGCTGGCTCAAATCCACGACCAGGTCATAAACGAATTTTTCGTCGCGGTCGCGTTCCACCGGTTGATATGCGGATTTGGTGCCATTCAACTTGACGCGGGCATCCACATACTCCGCTGTGCGGGCATCGAACTCGAAAATGGCGTTCTTGCCGCCGGCTTCAATGGCCATGTTGGCAATGGTCATGCGGTCGTCCATGGACAGGTTGGTGGCACCAGGTCCGTCAAACTGCAAGGCGCGATAAGTGGCGCCGTCAAAGCCGATTTCCCCGATGCAATGGAGGATGATGTCTTTGGCCATGACGCCAGGTTGGAGCTGGCCTTCCAAGCGGAAGTGCATGGTTTCGGGCACCTTGATGAGCAGCTTGCCCGTGCCCATGACGAAACCGGCGTCCGTGTTGCCGATGCCGGTGGCGAACTGGTTGAAAGCGCCCGCCATGCAGGTATGCGAGTCGGTGCCAAACAGCACCTCGCCTGGACGCGTGTGGCCCTTGGCTGGCAATGCCGTGTGGCAGACCCCCGCGTAACGCGAGCCGTATTGGCGCTTCCGGTTGCCTTTGACCGCGTCGAACACCCAGTGGCCGTTCGGATCATCAATCACGTCGTAGAAATACGGCAGGTCTTGTTCCTTGGCAAAACCGCGCAGGATGTCCACGTTGCGGTTGGACTTGGAATCGGCGGTGAAAATGTAGTGGTCGGGGATGATGACGATTTTCTGCCGGTCCCACACTTTCGCGGTCCGGCCGAATTCGCGCTGGAACACGCCGATGGTGCCCGGGCCGCACACGTCGTGCGTCATGAGCACGTCGGCGTTCACCCAGATGTTGTCGCCGGCCTGAACGGCTGTTTTGCCAGCGGCGCGCGCGAGGAGTTTTTCTGTCAACGTCATAAGACCTGCAAAATACCTGATGGGCCGGGCAAGTTCAACTGCGGCGTTGCGAGGATCGCGCCGACGAGAAGGCGGCCTCAAGATAATGGATTGGTGGGCGCGCGGGTTACTCCCTTGATCCATTATGGACTTTGCAGACAATAAAAACGGAAGTCATAATTAGCGTAATCTTGGTCCGTCCACTGAAATTGGCCCGGCGCAATTTCGGTCATCTGCCCCAGCACATCCCAATTGCTGAGCGGCAGCGTGAGGTCGGTAGTGCCGAGCACCGTGAACGTCACACCGGGCGTGTTGGTGACCGTCAACTGCGGACCGTCACTGGTCATGATCACGTGGCCAATGACCGGCAGGGACAACTGCTGCAACTCATAAGCGCCGATGTCCACGTGGGCGCCGGATTTGCGCGGATAGCCGCGCGCGTCGGTGGCCAGATACCAGGGACTTGCCAGCAACGAATCGTCGCCCGCGTCCACCGCTGGACTGCCGGGTTGCAAGGCACAGGTGTACACGGGACCGCCGTTGTCGGCCACGCCGTTCACCATGGCGTCAATCGCGGTGCCGCTGCCAACAATATCGTTGCGCACGTTGTTCGTGAAGCCGGCGGAGCCGTCGCCCAGACTGACGAGGTTGTGTCCGCGCGAGGTGAATATTCCTGAAAGATCGGGGCCGGTGCCGTCAGCGGCGCTGAGGCCGTTTGTACCCGCCGGTCCCGAGGCACTGACCACGCGCGCCCCTGCGGACCCCGCCGATCCGGCGTAACTACAGGCATTGCCCGCGATCAAGACATTCTGCAACGTGAAGTTGGTATTGCTATTCGCCGGCCCGAAAATGGCGCCGCCGCTGCCGCCGTTGCCGGCATTGGCCCCGTTGCCAATGTTGCCGGCGGATCCCATGAGACCGGCGTAATTGGCGCCTGCGCCGCCGCTGCCACCGCTGCCGCCATTGCCGGTGCTGTTGTTGAAAAAGGTGCAGGCGACTAGCCGACATGCGCCAGTGCAATACAGCGTGCCGCTGCCGGCATTGCCCGCGTTGCCGCCGTTGCCACCGTTGTAAACATAGTATGGGGGGATGGGCATGACGGCGTCGCCACCGTTGCCCCCGTTGCCGCCGCTGCCCGTGCTGTTGTTGTAAAACGTGCAAGCAACAAACTTCGCTCCGTTGGCCGACCAGACGGCGCTGCCGTTGCCAGCATTCCCGGCATAGCCACCATTCCAGCCCGGTCCAAAATACGTTTGGGTCGGCGGATAATAAATTGGAGCCCCACTGGCGCCGTAACCTCCAGAACCTCCCTTGCCGGAAGTATTGCCACTAAATGTGCAGTTCGTGAATGAAGCCGTCCCCGTGTCATAAATCGCACCGCCGCTGCCGCCATTGCCGCCATTGCCGCCGGCGGTGAACTGAGTGGGATAGATAGCCATCTGGCCGGGAGTGCCGTCGCCACCCCAGCCGGCGGTGTTGTTCAGGAACTGGCAATTGAGAGCCGACAGATTGCCGGAGTTGACGATGGCCCCGCCATTGGCACCCGATCCGGCGGATGTGCCGGGGGAAACCTCGCTGCCGCTGAAGTAGGAATATGCGCCATAATTACCCCGGCAGTCGGTGAACGTGCAGGCCAACAGCGTGAGGTTGCTGGCGTTGTTGATGCCACCGTGGATATAGCAGCCGGTAAACACGCAATTGCTCACCGTGAGATTGGCGTAGTTGTTGATGGCGCTTGCGCAACGATAGAACGTCAGTCCGGAGATGCTCGACGTCGCTCCGTTGATGACTTGAAAGGCGGACAAATAGTTCGTGCCGGTGATCGTCAGCACGTCCGTGCCAGGGCCGACGATGCTGAGGTTGTTGCTGATGGTCAACCCGCCGGGGACGATGTTGGTGATGAGCCCCGTCACCGCGAACGTGATGACATCGCCATTGTTTGCGCTGGCCAACGCGGCGCGCAGCGAGCCGGGGCCACTTTTTGCCAGGCTGGTCACCACCAGCGCCGCCGCCGGGCTGCTGGCAGGCAGCCCCAGCCAACCGACGAGCGCGACAGCGACCGCGCACCAGCGGCGTCCTCCGGACTTCCGCCAGCGGTCAGCCAGGATTCCCCAAACTGAAGCAAAGTGGTTCATAACATGATATGAAGGGTAACAGTTCCAGCATGACAAAACCGCCGGCTGGAAGCACGCAGAAAAGAATTTCAGAAAAGAATTACGACCAGCCAGCATCTCGAGCTTTGTTTTTGAATTATGACTCGAGCGCGCCCGTCCCGGGCGCAGCAGCTTCGAAATCGCCAAGCACTGATAATCGTCGGGAACCATCGGTCGTTAGCGCATCGCTGCGGTCGAGGACGACGCGCGGTCCGCAGTCTTCGGACCGCGACCAGTCCCCGGTCGCAGCACGCTGGATTCACGCACAAGCTCCAGAGGTTCGCCGCAAGCTGCTTGTTCCTCCAGCCGCTGCGCGCCGGGACGGCGCGCGGTCCGCAATCTGAATACGCGCCGGCTTCACCCATCCAATAATCCACCCATCCACCCATCCACCCATCCAGTCTTATACATCCACCTCGGGAAACCGCTCGCGAATCATGCGGCGCAGCAAATCCTCATCGTCCGGTTGGTAACGGCGGCGCGAAACGAGCCGCTGCACTGCGTCGAGCAGTTCCAACCAGTCTTCCAGCGGCGGCTCCTTGACGGATTGCCAGACATCGAAGCGCTTTTCGCGATGGAAGAATTTCCACTCGCGGCCGATGTGCTGGGCATAAACCTGGAGTTTGGCCCCGTCCTCGGTCGCGCGTTTCCAACTGATTTCAGCTTTGGGCATAATAAAAAATGGATTGGTGGATTATTGGATTGCTGGCGTAGCTGCCGACGTGAGGAGGCGGATCTCGCTTGCCATGGGTCCGACTCACGTCAGCGGCTGCACTGTTGGACTTGCATTCATCCGCGGCTGATTGACTCTGGCAAATTGATACTGGCTACGGCCATGGCGGCAATGCCCTCCTCGCGGCCGATGAATCCCATGTGCTCGTTGGTCGTGGCTTTCACGCCAATCTGCTTTTCCGACACGCCCAGCGCGGCGGCGATGCACTGCTTCATTTTGGCGAGGTGCGGATAGATCTTCGGCGCCTGCGCGATGACCGTGGCATCCACGTTCACAATTCGGCCACCGCGTTTTGCGGTTTGCCGGGCGGCTTCCTCCAGAAAGATCTTGCTCGGCACGCCCCGCCAGCGCGGATCCGTGTTCGGGAAGAAATGGCCGATGTCCTCCTCGCCCAGCGCGCCCAGCACCGCGTCGCAGATCGCGTGCATCAAGGCATCCGCGTCCGAATGGCCGTCCAACCCTTTCGGATGGGGAATCTCCACGCCGCCCAAGACGAGCTTGCGCCCCGCGACCAGTTGATGAACGTCATAGCCAATGCCAACATGAACCATGCCTGCATTGTAGGAATCTCCCGCGCCGCGACCAAGCAATTTATCATGACCCTGCCGGTGGGGGTAAGACAGATTTTTTCAAAGCCGGAGCGCTGGGTCTGCGTCCTTTGTTTCACCACCCGCTGCGCGCCGGGACGGCGCGCGATCCGGGAACGACGGACCGCGACCGGTCCCCGGTCGCAGCCCTCCGGATTTACAAACGAACTCCGAAGGTTCGCCCAGCATCCCTTGTTCCCCCATCCGCTGCGGGCCGCACCTCGCAAAAATCCGCGCTTTCACTCACGGCAAAACTTGTGGTAGTATCCGCCCTTTATGACCAAAACTGCTATTCTATTTGCCGGGCAGGGCGCTCAAGTCACCGGCATGGGCTTGGACCTCACCGAGAAATTTCCCGCCGCCAAGGCCTGGTTTGACCGCGCCAACACGGCGCTGGGCTATGACTTGGCCGCCATTTGTTTCCGCGGGCCGGACGCGGAGCTGACCAAGACCGAGCATGCGCAGCCGGGAATTTTTCTGGTGAGCTGGGTCTGCCTGGAATTGCTCAAGGAACACGCGCCGAACCTGAGGTTCGAGGCGGCCGCCGGGCTGTCGCTCGGCGAATTCACGGCTCTGGCGGCTGCGGGCGCGTTAAGTTTTGAGGATGGCCTGCGCGTGGTCCGCCAGCGCGGAAAATTCATGCAGGAGGCCTGCGATGCCACCCGGGGCGGCATGGCAGCGGTGATCGGACTGGACGAGGCAGCCACGCGCGCGGTGTGTCGGGAAACGGGGGTGGTGCTGGCCAATTTGAATTGCCCCGGCCAGCTCGTCATTTCCGGCGAAGCGGACAGAATTGCCACGGCCTGCACCCTGGCCAAAGCCAAAGGCGCCAAACGCGCCCTGCCGCTGCCGGTGGCCGGCGCATATCACTCGCCGCTCATGGCGGGCGCGCAGCCGAAATTGCGCGAGGAACTCTCCAAGATCAAAATGGCCGCGCCCGCCGTGCCGGTTATTTCCAACGTCACGGCGCAAGCGCATGGCGCGGATATGGCCACGCGCTTGGTGGAGCAGGTGTGCGCGTCGGTGCGGTGGGAGGAATCCATGCGCGCGCTGCTGGCGCAAGGATTTACGCGGTTCATCGAACTCGGCCCCGGGACGGCGCTGAGCGGCTTCCTGAAGCGCATAGACAAGACCGCGCAGATGCTGAATGTGGCGGATGTAGTGAGTTTGGAGGCGACGGTGAAAGCGCTGGGCTGAGGCGTAATACGTGATACGTGAGGCGTGAAAAGCAAATAATGCATCACGAATCACACAAATCACTCTGGCTCCGTCCCCATTCCCGGAGCGCGGCCGTCGCGGCCGCAGCAACGTCCAAACTGCAAGACGCTTTCATTTGACTGCAAATGCGTTCGGACAGGCAAGGTTGCTGCGGGGCACAGGCCCGCGTTCCGTCGACGAACTGCAAACACGAAAACGCGCCTTTGGCATTTTTCTGGTGGATTTACCTCCGCGTGTGGTTAAACATGTCGGAAATCTATGAGCCAACTCACTAATCAAATTGCCGTGGTCACTGGCGCGGGCCGCGGCATCGGGCGCGCCATCGCGCTGAAATTCGCCAATGAGGGCGCGGATGTGGCCGTGCTTTCGCGCACGCAGGAGAACTCGGAGAAGGTCGCCGCCGAGATCCGCGCGCTGGGTCGCCAAGCGTGGGCGTACGCCGTGGATGTGGCGGATGCCGCCGCGGTCAGCGCCGCCGCCGAAAAGATTCTCGCCGCGTGCGGCAAGGTGGATATCCTCGTGAATAATGCCGGGGTGACGCGTGACGGCCTGCTCATGCGCATGGCGGATGCGGATTGGGACACCGTGCTGAATACCAATTTGAAGGGCGCATTTCTGGTCACCAAGGCGTTCAGCCGGGCCATGATCAAGGCGCGCACGGGCCGCATCATCAATATTTCCTCGGTCATCGGCCTGATTGGCAACGCGGGCCAGTGCAATTACGCGGCCAGCAAGGCGGGCTTGATCGGGTTCACGCAGTCGTGCGCGCGCGAACTGGCCGCGCGAGGCATTACCGTCAATGCCATTGCGCCTGGGTTCATCGAAACGGATATGACGGCGGAGTTGAATGAGACGGTTCGCGCGGAGATTTTGAAAAAGATACCTTTGGGGAGTTTGGGCCAGGGTGAGGACATCGCGGCAGCCGCGCTTTATCTGGCCGGCGCATCCGGACGATACGTCACGGGGCAGGTGCTGACGGTGGACGGGGGAATGGTGATGTGACTTGAATTATAACGTTAAACATGTGAAATATTTAATGGTTAAAGCACCAATTCTGCAGAAGTTTGGGGTGGTTGCCACCGCCGGACGCAACCTATGAATGGTCCACGATTCGGCCCCGGCGCAGCGGGTGGAAAAAAGTTTGGAATCAAGGCTTGACGTGGCAGGCCATTGTACGTTAGAACACAGTATTATTAATTATGTCAGACAAACCAATTGACCAACGTGTTAAAGACATCGTCGTGGAACAGCTCGGCGTCAAGCCGGAGCAAGTGACTCCGCAGGCGAAATTTATTGAAGACCTCGGCGCTGATTCACTCGACACTGTCGAGTTGGTGATGGCGCTGGAAGAAGAATTCGGCATTGAGGTGCCGGATGAACAGGCGGAAAAACTCCAGAGCGTGGGCGACGTCATCAAATACGTCGAGGAGAACGCGAAATAGTCGGCAAATTTGCATTTGCGGGGCAGTTTAGGCTGGACCCAGCCCGGACTGCCCCATTTTATTTATCATGGCTAACAATTCTTCCGATCGCCGCGTGGTTGTCACGGGCATGGGCGTCGTCACCCCGGTGGGGCACGACCTCGATACCTTCTGGAAAAACCTGCTCGCCGGCGGGTGCGGGATTGACAAGATCTCAAGTTTTGATACGACGGCGTTCGACACAAAGATTGCCGGCGAAGTGAAAAATTTTGATCCGCTGCCGGCCTTTCCCTCGCCGAAGGAGGTGCGCCGCACGGATCGCTATTCGCAATTTGGCATTTATGCGGCTTGGAGCGCCCTGAAAGATTCAGGACTCGATCTGGATCGGGAAAATCGCGACGAAATTGGGGTGATCCTCGGCTCTGGCATTGGCGGCTTGGCCACGACTACCGAACAGCTCAACACCCTGCTTTCGCGCGGCCCCGGCCGGGTGTCGCCCTTCACCATTCCGATGCTCATCGGCAACATGTGCTCCGGCTTGGTATCCATGTATTTCAATTTGCGCGGGCCGAATTTCGCCACCTGTTCCGCGTGCGCCACCGCCAACCACGCCATCGGCGAGGCCTGGCGCACCATCAAGATGAATGACGCCCAAATCATGTTTGCCGGCGGTTCGGAGGCGGCCGTCATCCCCATCGGCATCGCCGGTTTTTGCGCGATGAAAGCCATGAGCACACGCAACGACGACCCCCAACACGCATCGCGCCCGTTTGACCGCGACCGCGATGGTTTCGTCATGGGCGAAGGCGCGGGCGTACTGGTGCTGGAAGAACTGGAACACGCCCAAAAACGCGGCGCGAAAATTTACTGCGAGATTGCCGGCTACGGCAACACGGCCGATGCGCATCACCTGACCGCCCCCTCACCCGGCGGCGAAGGCGCGGCGCGCTGCATGCGCATGGCGCTGCGGACGGGCGGGCTGAATTTGACGGATGTGAATTATATCAATGCCCACGGCACCTCGACGCCGCAGGGTGATATCTGTGAGACCCAGGCCATCAAGACCGTGTTTGGCGACCACGCGCGGAAGCTGGTCGTCAGCTCCACCAAAGGTGCCACCGGACATATGCTGGGGGCGGCCGGCGCGGTGGAAATGGCCGCCTGTGCGCTGGCCATCAAACACAGCGTGGTGCCGCCGACCATCAATTTGCAAACGCCGGATCCCGAATGTGATCTGGACTATGTGCCGAACACCGCGCGGGAAATGTCCGTGAACGCCATCGTCAACAATTCCTTTGGCTTTGGGGGACACAATTCAACCATCGCGGCAAAGAAGTTCAACGGTTGACCCACCAATCACGCCAAGTTATCCCGCAACCGGCTTTGGTCTTCCTTGGCATCCGCGATTCGGTTGTGGCGGCGGATAGCAATTCGGGAGCCCGGGCTTGGGAACCGGCCTTGAACGGCAGCGCGACCGTGGGTTGAAACCCACGGATGCCATCGAATGTAGCTCTGCAACCTCACCAAAACGCCGCGCCGCTGCTTGTGTTCGGGGGTCGGCTTGGTTTACTGTGATGCGGCGTGAAACCAGCAATTGTCAACCCGTCCTCGCCCCTCCATCGCCCCTCCGAGCGATGTGTCATTTCCCGTGGCCCGGCGGAAACAGAAGCCTTGGGCGAGCAATTTGGCCGGCAGGCCCATAGCGGCCTCGTCATCGCCTTAAGCGGCGAGCTGGGCGCGGGGAAAACACAATTTGTGAAGGGGCTGGCGCGGGGGTTGGAAGTTTCAGGCCGGGTGCATTCGCCAACTTTCACCCTGGTCAACGAATACAGCGGCGGCCGGCTCACGCTGTACCATTTGGATCTGTACCGGCTGGAGACGCGCGCGCAGATTTTATCCGCGGGCATTGAAGAGTACTTGCAACCAGCCGGCGTGAGCGTGATTGAATGGGCCGAGAGGATTTACGATTTGCCATTGGCCATTCCCAAATTGAAGTGCGTATACATTGAAATTGTGAGCGACACGGAACGGAGCATCAGCCATGACGATATTGGCGCTTGAATTTTCCTCGGCACGGCGAAGCGCGGCACTGGCGCGCGGCCATGGTGCCGTGCTGGCGGAGGCCGCCACCGAAACCGGCGGCCGGGGGACGGATGCCTTGGGGCTGATTGAACAGGTGTTGACGAAAGCCAGGCTTTCGCGGGCAGACGTCGAAGTGATCGCAATTGGGCTGGGGCCCGGCAGTTACACCGGCGTCCGGGCGGCTATCGCGGTGGCGCAAGGCTGGCAACTGGCGCGCGGAACCAAACTGCTCGGCCTGAGCAGCCTGGAAAGTCTGGCGGCCCAGGCACAGGCGCAAAAGCGGTTCGGCCGCGTAAACCTGGTGCAGGACGCGCAACGCGGCGAATTCTATCTGGCCACTTGGGAGATTTCCGAGGGGCAGATGCGGGAGATTGCGCCCTTGAAGATCGTGCCGGCGACGGAACTCGCAGCACGAAGCGCCGCCGGCGAGCTTTGCGCCGGGCCGGACTTGGAGCCGAGATTGTTTCCGACGGCGGCCACGCTGGCGATACTGGCGGCCGGACGCGCGGATTTCCTGCCGGGCGAGAAGCTGGAACCGGTGTATCTCCGCGAAACCACTTTTGTGAAAGCGCCCGCTTCGCGACCCGCGCCGCATTAATTTGCCGGCGGAGCGCGGACATTCTTGTCCGCGTTCGCGGTTGACGTGACGGATTCGTGCGGACAAGACTGTCCGCGCTCCATACGCACTTCGCATTAAAGTTTCTGAACGGCTAGAACAAGTTGGCTGGCCGGCCCATCCGCTCGGTGATTGAGTATTGCTTGCGATGGCCGGAGCGCGGGTCCATGACCCAGAGCGGTTTCGCCAATCAAGAGTCGTGTTGCGATATTTTGGACGCGGTTTGAGGTATGGTGGTGACTGCGGCTCGCGGAGCCGCGCTCCGGGAAAACCGACGCCGCCGCGCCAATGGGAGAACGTCTTGATTTGAGGATTGTCAAAGTGTGGGACATTGGGTGCCCACCCCAAGGGATTTTGCTGGTGCTGCTTAACGTAAATAGGTGGTACAGGACTTGCTTGTGCTTACCTGTTGGGTTCTTGAATAGTATGTTTGCACACTGGCAGCCAAACCGAAATCAGCGGCAGGGTTTCACCCTGGGCGAAATCCTGGTTGCGTTTTGTGTTTTTGGCTTGGTGATGAGCGGGGTGATGTACGGGTACGTGCAGATCAACCGCATGGCCGAATTCAGTTCCATGTCGCTGGCGGCGCAGTCGTTTGCATCCCAAGGGCTGGAGCAGGCCAGATCCGTGACGTGGGACTATGTGCGGTGGCCCAACACCAACGCGGATTCGCATGATCCCTTTTGGACTCCGCCGGCGATCGGCGTCACCAATCTGCCACCGGAAGTCTCAGTCTTGGACGTGCCAACCACGGGCGCGCTGATTTACGTGACCAATTACGTGACGGTCGCAAATGTTTGCACCTATTTGAATCCCGGCAATCCGCCCTTGCGGCAAATCACCTGCTACTGCGTGTGGACCTTCCCGCTGGATGGAGTGCTCTGCACCAATACGGCGGTATCCTTGCGCGCGCCTGACCAATGAAATTAGTTTTTCACACCCAAGCCCGCCGCTCGCGGCAGCGTCCCCCCGGATTCACGCTGGTGGAGATGCTGGTGGCCACCGGCGTTTACCTCTTCATCATGGTGGGGGTGGTCGTGGCCATTCAAATTTTTGCGTTGCGCATTTATACGCTGGCGGCCACCAAACTCGTCGCCACGCAGGGCGCCGAGAAGGCGCTCAACCAGATCCGGGACGACATCCGGCAGGCCAAGCTGCTGCAAGTGGGCCGGACGGACAACTCGGGAAATTTCACCGCCATTTCCGGCACCAACGGGGCAGTGGGCAATGCCTTGCAGGTTTTTCAAACCAACACGATGACCGCCCCGTATTCGCTGTATTGGCTGCAAACCAATACGGTAGGCGGCATGTCCTCGAACGTCCTGTATTTACTTTCCGTGAGCGCCCATTCCAGCAATACGTACATGCTGTCATGTTACATCACCAATACGGATGTTTTCTGCGCGGAAAACTGGGACAACTGGCCCACTGGTCCGATCACGCCCATGACCAATTGTCCGAACAACAATCAGGTTTATTCGGTGAAACTGCAGTTCTACCAGTGGGAATATCCCATCGCGGTCATCGGCGGTGCCGGCTTGAACTCGTATGATTATTATCAAATTCACACCCGGGTGTGCCGCCGGGCGCTGAATTAACCCGCCCTCAACATGCAAACTAATCGTCCTCCGCAGCGCTCGCCCGAGCGGGGCATCGCGTTGCTGGCCACGCTGGCGCTGATGGTTATCATCTTGGTCGTCTTCGCCAGCATCCTGTCGTGGGTCTTCACCAATGCCACCATCACCCAGCGCAACAACCAGTATAACATGAGCCAGAATGCCGCCGAGGCGGCGGTGGAACGCGTGATCGGCCAGATTGATCGGGACTTCGTTTCCCAAAGCGTGTCGAACACTCCCGGTTGCTACACCACGCTGCCGGCCAGCATTGACCAGTCGTCCTGGCCCATCCAATACACCTTCAGCGACACCAATGGCAAATCGGGGCAGATCAGCGTGATCTTGGCGACGCTGGCCACCAACTCCGTGCCGCTCAACTCGCAGTATAGCGGCTTGATGGGCTACGCCCAAAATCTGGACGTGTACGCCACGGCTACGCCGACCGGCCAGCGCTACAATGTTCCAGCCACTACCCATGAGTCATTACAACTGGCCAATATACCGCTCTTCCAATTCGCCATTTTTTACAATGTGAATCTCGAAGTCATGAGTGGACAGGCGCTGGATATCTATGGGCCGGTCTTTTGCAATCAAAGCATCTGGGAAGGCTCCTCGATCGCCACCTTTCATTCCACCGTCAGCGCCGTGGGCACCAACGCCCCGCAGGTGGCGGATCCCTTTTCCGCGGATTACACCGGCAGCGGCGCATCGATCTTTTCCGTCGCAGGGCAGCCGGTCAACAATGTCAACGCGCTCGTCCTGCCGATTGGCACCAACAACAGCCCGGGCGCCGTTTTGGGTTTGCTCAACCTGCCGCCTGCCACGCTCGGCATGGGCACGTCCGCGGCCTATTCCTCGGCGGGCATCGCGTATCCGGCCAATGCCGCCGACCTGGTGATCAGCAATGCCTTTTTCGGCACCAACGACGGAAACGTCATGCCGAACGGTACGAATTTTATCGTTTATTATCAGGACAATGGCCTGACGCAGCTTCCGTATGATTTTTACATCATCACCAACGGCAATACCCAAAAGACGTTTGCCACCAACTATGTCAGCCCCACGCTGCTCGGTGGCAAAACCAACATCTATTTCGCCGGGTTTTCCTGGATTACGAATGTCGCCTTTTACGACTGGCGGGAAGGCTGGAATGGCGGCAGTGGGCCGGCCAAACGGGTGGAAGCCCTCCAGATTGATGTTGGTTTGTTCGCCAAATGGATGACCAATACGGCCTTCAACGGCGGCTCGGATGCCAGCAGCAACGCGGTGAATCCCCAGCCGACCAAGGTGCTGCATTCCGGCCACAATTTGGATTCGATTTATGCCTATACCAGCGTGCCATTGACGGGTTCGCAACTGCCCGCGGTGCGCGTGGTCAACGGAAAACAGTTGCCCTCCTCCTCCGGCTTCACCGTGGCCACGGCTTTTCCCATGTATGTGAAGGCCGACTACAATGTGCAGACTCCCGCCGGATCATCCTTGGGCGCTTATGGTACCAACGGCTCCACCGCCTACACCTATCCCTCCGCCCTGATGGCTGACTCCGTAACCGTTCTCTCCGATAATTGGACGGATACTGGCAGCTCCACCAAAACCACCGGCGGACCGACCGCCGCCTCCACGACCATTAATGCCGCCATGCTGGAAGGCATCGTGCAGAGCATTCCGACCGCCACCGGCAACATTGGCATGAACGGAGATTACAGTGGCGGCGTGGAGAACTTCATGCGGCTGCTCGAAAACTGGGGCAGTTCCACTCTGACCTACAACGGTTCCATTGTGGTGCTATTCTACAGCCAGTACGCCACCAACTGTTGGCGGCAAACGGGAAACTACTACAGTGCGGCCACCCGCCATTGGGCCTTTGACTTGAACTTCCAGAATTCCGCCAAGCTCCCGCCCCTCACACCCCAAATGAAGGCGATGATCCGCGGCAATTGGTATGCCCACCAGTAGCCCATTGAGGTTTTGAGCATAGACTTCCGGAGGCAATTTTGGTACGTGTATTGCTTTGATTCGCTCATAGGTTGGAACCTGTGAACCTATGCGTTTGCATTGCATCTCTTCCGGAAGCCGGCGGTCGGGTTTTACCCTGGCCGAGGTGATGGTTTCATTTGCAATTTTCGGGTTGGTGATTGGCGGCTTGATTTACGGCTACGTGCAGGTCAACCGCATGGCGGCGTTCAGTTCCATGTCGCTGGCCGCCCAGTCGTATGCGTCGCAAGGATTGGAGGAGGCCAAATCGGTGCAATATAACTATGTGCGGTGGCCCAACACCAACGCCGACCAGTACGATCCCTATTGGACTCCAGCCTCGCTGGGTTACACCAATTTGCCGCCGCAAACCAACACCCTGGACGTGCTGTGGGGCGGCGGAGCCGTGTATATCACGAATTTCGTATCCGTTGTGAGCGTGCAGACCAGCAACAATCTGCCCTTGCGGCAAATCCGGTCGGACGCGGTGTGGACTTTCCCGCTGGACGGAGTCCTCTACACCAACACGGCCATCACCTTGCGCGCGCCTGACCAATGACGCTGATTCCCCAATTCCACGCCGCCGGTCGCCGGCGCCATTGTGCCGCGTTTACCCTGGGGGAAATGCTGATTGCCGCCACCATTTATCTGATCATCATGGTTGGCGTGGTGGTGGCCATCCAGATCTTCGCCCTGCGCGTGTATTCGCTGGCGGCCGTCCGCTTACAGGCCACCCAGGATGGCCGCAAAGCCCTGAACCAGATCCGCGACGACATCCGGCAGGGCACGCTGCTACAGGTGGGCAATGCGGACAATTTTGGGAATTTCACCGCCATTGCCGGCAGCAACGCCGCCCAGGGCAATGCCCTGCAAATTTTCGTCGGTACAAATCAACCCCCCCCTTTTTCGATTTACTATCTGCAAACCAACACCATTGGCGCGGTCAGCGGCAGGGGCGGCATTTCGTCGAATCTGCTGTTATGGATGTCCGTGACCACCAATGGCGGCGGTGGCAGTGTCATCACCAACACGCTCCGGCTGGCTTGTTTCATCACCAATCTGGATCTCTTCGCCGCGGAAGACTGGCAAACGGCCTGGCCGGGCAGCGTGATCACCAATTCGCTGATGAACAATCAGGTGTACGCGGTAAAGCTCCAGTTTAACCAGTGGGCCTACCCCATGGCCATCGCCCGAACCAACACCACCGATGCGTATGGGTTTTATCAGTTGCGCACCCGGGTTTGCCGCCGGGCGCTGAATTAAACCGGAGCAATTTAGTTTAACCACAGATGGACACAGATGAACACAGATAAAAGCCGGAGGGAAAAGCGGTTTCAGCCGATGTCAGGTCGATTACTGATTGGCGGCTGTTTTTTTGCGGCCCTGAAATGGCTCCGCATCTGTGTCCATCTGTGTCCATCTTTGGAGAGGAGCCGGGGCGGTGCCCGGCGCTCCGCTCGTGGCGGCTATGCCCTGCTTATCACCCTCGTGTTTCTGGCCGTGACCGTGCTCATCTTCACCGGCATCCTGGCGTGGACCTCCAGCAATGCCACCGTGACCGTGCAGAACAACCAGTATAACATGAGTGAAAATGCGGCTGAAGCGGGCGTGGAAACGATCATCAGCCACATTGACCGCGACTTTATCAACCTGGCCATTTCCAACAGCCCCGGCGCCTACACGACCATGCCGGCCACCATTGACCAGTCCACCTGGCCTGTGCGATACATTTACAGCGACACCAACGGTAATCCCGGCGTAGCCAGTGTCGTCCTGGGGCCGGTCTCCAGCAACACGATCCCGTTGGGTTCGCAATATTCCGGTTTGCAAGCTTACATCCAGCCGCTGGATGTTTATGCCACCGCCACGCCCATCGGCCAGCCCCAAAAGGTGCCGGCCACCGTCCACGAGTCGCTGCAACTGGCCAACATCCCCTTGTTTCAGTATGCCATCTTCTACAATGTGAATCTGGAAGTCGCAAGCGCCGCCGTGTTCGACATCTATGGGCCGGTTTTTTGCAACCAGAACATCTGGGAAGGCTCCACTACATCCACCTATCATTCCACGGTAGCCGCCGTGGGCACCAATGCTCCCCAGGCGAATGATCCTTTTTCCATGAATTACACCGGTTCCGGCGCGGCCACTTTTTCCCTGGCAGGCCAGCCGATGAACCATGCCAACGCGCTGGTCATGCCCATCGGCACCAACAACAGCCCCAGCGCCGTGCTGAGCCTGCTCAGTCTGCCGCCAGCCTCCTTCGCCATGGGTTCGGCGGCCGCTTATTCTTCCAACGGCCTGGTCTATATGGCCAATCAGTCCGACCTCGTGATCTCCAATTTCGTCACCGGCACCAATAGCGGCAGCAGCCTGCCGACCGGCACCAATTTCGTGGTTTATTATCAAGACAACGCGCTGACACCGTTGCCGTATAATTTTTACCGGCTTACCTCCGGCCTCACCACCAATTACGCGCCCCCGTTCGCCACCAACATTGCATACGCGGGTTTCACTTGGATTACGAACGTCATCTTCTATGACTGGCGTGAAGGTTGGAATAATGGTTCCGGGCCGGCCAAAAAGGTTCAGGCGGTCCAAATAGACCTCACCAATCTCAGCCTCTGGATTACCAACAGCGCAAGAAATGGCGGTCAAGATCAGTATGGTGTGAATCCAGACCTTACCAAGTTGCAACATGGCGGCCATCACCTTGCTTCCATTTACGTCTATACCAGCGTGCCCATGACCGCATCGCAACTGCCGGCGGTGCGTCTGGTTAATGGGGCGCAATTGCCCAACCCCGGCAATTCCACCGTGCCAGCCGGCCTCTCGGTGGCCACGCCGTTTCCCATGTATGTGCTGGGCAATTACAACTCGCAGACGTTCAGAGGCTCGTCCTTGGGGCAGTATGGCACCAACGGCGCCACGACCTATACGGTGCCGGCGGCAATCCTGGGCGACGCCATCACCATCCTTTCCCCAATTTGGAGTGATGCCACCAGTTCAACCAAAACGACTGGCGGACCAGGCGCCACTTCCACCACCGTCAACGCCGGCATGCTGGTGGGCATCGTCCAAACCGTGCCCACCATCAGTGGCAACTACAGCGGCGGTGTCGAAAATTTTCTGCGCACGCTGGAAAACTGGAACGGCCAAATCTTGACGTACAACGGTTCCATCACCGTCCTCTTCTACAGCCAATACGCAACCAACTACTGGCAGCAAACCGGGAATTACTATACCGCGCCCACGCGCCATTGGGCCTTTGATTTGAACTACCAAAACGCCGCCAAACTCCCACCGCTAACGCCGCAAAGCAAAGCCATGGTCCGCGGGAGTTGGACCGCCCATCAATGATAAAAAAAGGCCGAACCTTTGCAGGTTCGGCCCAGAATTGCCTTGGCATTTACGCCATCCCGACCGTCCAATCACCAGCCCCAGGAAACTGAGGTGAAGCAGTTCCCTTGGGCGGTGCAGGAATTATTGTTGTAAGCCGTGCAGTTGGCAGTTGCCTGACAATTGAACTGGCCGCAGTCCCACCACTGGAACTGGTGGCTGATCTGGAAGGAACAACCCTGTCCCGGGCTTAAAGACGGACAAGGATACGAATTGCCACAAGCCGTCACCTGGCAGGCGGAGAAGCAAGCGGTCCCTGTATTGGTAACGGTACAGGTGTAGTTGCAGGTCTGCCACAGGGTTCCACTGCTTGGCCCGGTCACGCAGATCACGGCGTTGGGCGCGATTCCTTGATAAGAGAAGTTCACGCAGCTCAAGTTCTGGCACGCGGCCAAGGTGAAGGTCTCAGCATTGTTTGTGGGCACGTCGCAACTCACATAATTGCATGCCTGCGTATGCGAAGAGCCATATTTATCCGTCCAGCAATCCTGTCCGCTGACGTTCTTCCAATGCTGACAACCATCGTTGGCCGTCCAGCACTCCCCGCCGCCGGCGGCTTTGCAGTGCTGGTAGCCGTCATTTTCAACCCAGCATTGCTGGTAGCTGCCGTTCAACCAGTGATAAGTGTGCGTGCCCGCGGTCTGCACATGATTGGTGGGTTGCACAATGCTGACGGTGTAGGTTCCCGGGGTCAGGTTAAAGAAGCAATAATTGCCCAGTGCATCAGTGAGATTCGTCGCCACGGCGACACTCTTGGAGTTCTTCAAGGTAACGGCCACGCCTGACTTCCCCGAATCAATGCCCGGCGTCAGAAAACCGTCGCCGTTGCAATCCTGAAACACGGTGCCGCAAACACTGGCCAGGGTATTGCCCAGATTAATGGTTTGGGTGCAGCTATTGCTGTTGCCGCAACCATCCACCACCAGCCAAGTGCGGGTGATGACGTAAGTTCCTGGACAAGGTCCGGCGGCGATGGCGTCCGAGTAGCTGAGTTTGTTGCTCGAGGCGCAGACATCCACATAAGTGGCGTAGCCGGTCACGGCAGGGGAGATATTGGTGATGGCCGCCGGCACGAGATGGCCTTGGCACCAGGCGCTGGGCGTGCAATTTTCAAACGCCAAGTTCAAGTTGCTGCACAAGATGCTCAAATTGCTGATGGTGCAGCCGCAGGAGGCAATATTGCCACCGCCCAGGGCCGTATGACAAAGCCCAAGGATCTGCCGGACGCTCTGCCCATTGAGGGGGCAGGTGGAGTCGTTCAAAATCAGGTCTCCGCAGCCTCCGGCAAAACCGGTCACGGATTTGGCATCGCCGAAGTCCACGTTGAGCTTCAGGCAAAGGACCTGGCCGGCGAATTGTCCCGCCGCACAATTCGTCGGGTTGGTGTAATTGCTTTTCAGGCAACTTGGCGTTCCGCCACAGGTGACGAATTTCCACACATTGGTGCAGGAAGTGAATTTAAGCCAATAGCAATTGGCGTTGGTGAGGCCGCATTGCAGCCAGCCATTGGGGTAAACCTTGTTGAAGCAATTGGTCAGAATGCCGGCCGCATTGGTGCCATTGCATCCGGAGCCATAATCCCCGGGACCATACGTGCAACCGGAAATCGAGAAATTGGTGAGGGTGAAGGTGGGCGGACAATTCACTATCGGCGGCATCGGCGGCGGCGGAGAATTGACCGTGACCGAACAGTTGTTCGTGCCTTTGTCGCCGCAGCTGTCCGTAATGACGAAGCTGTAATTAAAGGTGCCGCTTACGGTCGGCGTGCCGGAGATCGTTCCATTCGTGGACATGTTCAGACCGGTCGGCAGGCCGGTGGCCGCGTAGGTGTAGGTGCTGCTGCACCCGCCACTGCCAACCACTGTCACCGGCGTGATCGGCGTACCCTGAACCGCGTTAATCGTGACGCAGTTTGCGCTGGGAGGCGCGAGCACCGTAACCGAACAGTTATTCGTGCCCTTGGTGCCACAGCTATCCGTGATGACGAAGGTGTAGTTGAATGTGCCGCTGGCGGTCGGTGTGCCAGAGATCGTTCCGGTCGTGGACATGGACAGTCCGCCCGGCAGGCCGGCGGCCGCGTAAGTGTAGGTGCTGCTGCACCCGCCGCTGCCCACCACCGTCACCGGCCTGATGGGCGTGCCCTGAACCGCGTTGATGGCCACGCAATTCGCGCTCGGTGGCGTGAGCACCATGACCGAACAGGAATTTGTGCCCTTGTTGCCACAACTGTCCGCGATGACAAAGGTATAGTTGAACGTGCCGCTGGCGGTCGGCGTGCCGGAGATCGTCCCGGTCGGGGACATGGACAGCCCGCCCGGGAGACCCGTGGCAGAGAAGGTATAGCTGCTGCTGCACCCGCCATGTCCCACCAGCGTCACTGGTGCGAGGGGCTGACCCAAAACCGCGTTAATGCTCGCACAAGTGGCACTTGGCAACGGCGTGATCGTGATGCCGCAGCCCTGGCTGCTGGTGTTGGCCGAGATGCCGCAACTATCGGTGACCTGTGCAACATACGGATAAGTGCCGGCGGTGGTTGGGGTGCCAGTGATGGCGCCATTCGTAGGATTCAGGGTCAAACCCGGCGGCAGGGAGCCCGAGATGATGGAATAACTTGTGTACGACTGGCAGCGAGCCAGTGCGTCTGTGGCCACCAGAGAAGAGGTATAGGGCACGCCGACCAAGCCGCTGGTGCCCGTGCAAACCAGGCTTAGAACGTCCAAGGTCCCGTCAAAAACATAGCCGGACGCACCCGCAGCGCTGATGGTCAAAACTTCGGAAAGCGAATACGGCGTGGCCAGGCTAATGGGCCCGGAAGCGCTGAAGTAGGTAAACGGAGAGGCGAACGCATTGATTCCCGTGTTGGCCAACAAGGTAGTCAGGCCATCGGCATTGCTGGCATCCCCATACGCCGCAAAGTCGACCGTTGCGGGTCCGCCTGTGCTTGGGTTGGCGGTAAATGCGGCGTTCAAGGTGCCGGGAACAGATTGAAAGCTGTCGTCGGAGAAAATCACCGTCAGATTTCCCGCGCCAGTCGAGGTAAAGTTGACATCCAAATCCATCGCCGGCGCAGTGGCGCTGCCAAAAGTGGGTTTGGTCGTCCCGGTGGTAATGACCACGCTCCAGACGCCGATGTTCGTTTTCACACTCATCACGCCCTCTTGCGAACTGAGGTCCCCAGTGGTGAGGTTGGATACGGTGATGGAGGGGTTCACACCGTCTGATAAGGTGATGATGCCCGAGGCACTGGCGCTGTTGGCCAGACCGAGGACCGCCAAGCCGGCGATCAGGCTGTTGATTCCATTGTTCATACTGTACTGTTTTGCTCCTATTTGGTTTGTTGGTTCGTATTACGCGCGTTACTGGTTTGGGAATCGCAAAAGTTGACAACGAGCGGACCGCTGGCGGTGCCTGACACAAGCAGGTGCGCGCCATTTTTTAAATGTGCATGACATCTCCACAGCCGCTTTGAGTCGTTGTCCATTCATCAGGGCCGACTCTGCCAAGCGAGCCGGGCAAGCCGGCCCAAGAACGGCCACGACACTGATAAATTCAAACACCCGACTTCTCGATTAAACTTTGCAAATCTTTTCGAAGCACAAACCATGCCGAGAAACTTGAGCTATGCTCGGCAATGTTGCAAGTTAATGATTGCCAACATTTTAAACCAAACCAGACCGGCGCCTGCCAATCCGGCTCAAGCTTGAGATAGTGTAAAGCAATCCGACATGGGTGGGATTCCTGTATCTGTTTCCGGGGCCAAACTGTGCCCCCTACGGTCGCACAAATTTTGTGATTTCCGACTGAAGTTTCCGCAAATCGGGCTGGTTGATATACATCATGTGGCCGGCGTCGAATTCCGCAAAGGTCACATTCAGGCGGTATGCCTCGGCCAGTGGCATATGTTCCAAACTGTGGCGGATGGTGTCGATGGGGCAGACCAGATCACAGCGCCCGCCACACACGAGAATTCGCAGGTACGGGTTCTGGTTCATCACGGACGCCAGGTGGTCGCTGGCGTTGGGGTAATTATTGCGAGCGCCGTAATTCCAAGGTTGAACGCCGGCAAGAATCTCGTAGGGCAGATCGTCCTGGAATTTCAATTCCCCGCGCACATACGCGTTCATCCCCGCGGAAAAGGCACCCATGGCGGCGGCGGACGACGGATCGAAGGCTGGTCCTCCCGCCGCGGGATCGCCGTCGCGCCCGGTCAACCGCGCGTCGTAAGCGCCCAAAATCAGCCCTTCGTCGTGCAATAATTGTTTGCGGAACACCCCCGGCTCCACCCGCAGCCGGTTGTCCTCGATTACCCGTGCCGGCAGTCCCGTGAGCCGCGCCAATTCCTTCACCACCTTTTCCCGCTCCGCCGCCGGCAACGCTGCGCCGGCCTGCAAGGCCGCCGTATATTCGCTGCGCGCGAAAGCCCGCGACTCCGCCAGCGCCTTGTCCAAGTTCGCCGCCAAATCCGGCGGCAGCTTCTTGTGAAAGTGCGCCGCCGCCGTGTAGGCCGGCAAATCCAGCGGATACGGCAGGTCGTTGCCGGTGCCGCCCTCGAGCGTGGCAAAATCCAGCACGCCGGATACGAGGATCAGTCCGTTCAGATACATTCCGTAGCGCCCGCGCAGATGGTCCGCCAGGCCCGCCGCGCGGAACACGCCGTAACTTTCCCCGCACAGGTATTTCGGCGAGAGCCAGCGCCCATGACGCGTGGTCCAGAGCCGGATGAATTCGCCAATGGAATCCAAATCCCCCGTGTCGCTAAAAAAGTCGCCCGGCTTTTCCTCTCGGGCGGCGCGGCTGAAGCCGGTGGCCACCGGATCAATGAACACCAGATCACTCGCATTGAGCGCGGAAAATTCGTTGTCCACCAGTGCAAACGGTGGGGCGGGCTGGGAGCCGTCGGGATTCATCCGGGCGCGGCGCGGACCCAGCGCGCCCAAATGCAG